>JABAHQ010001941.1_pt5 | contig 9977 bp, 12 predicted proteins | sample 7062091 | NCBI WGS metagenome assembly JABAHQ01 (sample SAMN14534359, study PRJNA622989) | marine sediment metagenome | biome: marine biome [ENVO:00000428]; feature: marine pelagic biome [ENVO:01000023]; material: deep marine sediment [ENVO:00002113] | place: India: Gulf of Kutch | collected... | reverse complement strand
TGAGCCGCACACCCGCGCAGCACTCGTCGGTCAGATAGGCGACGAGCCCGTTCACGGCCTCGTAATCCGCCGTGCAGATGACCTCGCGGCCTCGTTTCTCCTGCTGCAGCAGCCCCGCGTGCGTGAGCGTGGCCAAATGGTGCGCCAGCGTCGACGCCGGGATGGCCAGATGGCGCTGGAGCTCGCCCACGTTCAGCCCCTCCGGCCCGGCGCGCACGAGCAACCGGAACAGCCGCAGGCGGGTGCGGTTTCCGAGCGCAGCCAAACGTTGCGCCGCCTGTGACTCGTCGGGTCGTCTGCGCCTGGCCATGTAGCTATAAAACTAGTTTTTTGGATATTTGTCAAGCCCGGAGCCGAAGACATGATGAGCCTCGACGAAAGGCATGTGCGACGAAGCGGCGCATGCCCCGTGGCCGGTGCAACCCAGGCGGGCCCGATTACCCGATATTCCGCCAAGGACCTTCACCCTCGGTGGCCAGGGCCAGGGCTCGCCGGCCCGGCAGAGCCGTCACCCGGCCCCGTGACGCACGCCCTCGATCACATAGATGAGCCCGGCGTAGCGCCCACCCTTGCCGATAGCGGGGCCCAGCGCCCAGTTGGCGGCGGCCCCGAGAGTGTTCCCCAGGGTCGCGGCGGCGAGCAGCGCTTGCGGGTCGGCGCGCAGCGCCAGCGCGCCGGCGACCGCGAACTCGGAGTAGAAAGGTACGACCGTCGCCGCGAGAAATGCCGAGCCGAGTAGACGTCGGGTGTCGCGATCTCACGACGACAGCAGGATGGGATCGACGATCCAGCCCTCGGCCCGGTCGACCCCTGCGGGCATGCCATAGCCCGCCTCCCGGCGTGTCCAGGCCCACGCGGCCTGTATCGCGCACAGCAAGGCGTCCAGGCGATCCGCGGTCGCGTCCGCCACCAGCGCCTGGGCGAGCTGCGCCGGCAGCTGCACATCTATCCCATAAATTTCGTGCACCGCGCGCGAGCGCAGGGCATTGACGACGGCTCGCCGGGCTTCGCGCTGCGCGGGTGTTTGCTTGTGCGGGGCGTCGTTCTTGTAGCTGTTGCGACCCACGAAGCGCCGGGCCACGAGGGCGGGGTAGGCTTCCACGACGCGGCACTCGCTGCGATTGCGCCGGCAGGGCAGCACGCACGCGGGCGACGCCAGCAGTCGCGGCGCACCGCGAAAGAACATCTTCCCTACGGGCACCCCGTGGAGCATCATCGGACTGCGGGCACCGGCGCGCCGATCCACGGCCCGCAGGTGGAATTTCTGACCGCTGGGGCGTGCGTCGCAGTAATCGCGCAGCAACCGTTCGAACTGCGGCAGGCGCAGCCGTGAGACTCGGCGCACGTAGCCCGTCCAGCGGCATGTCCACCGCAGGTCCTCCAGCAGTCGGCGGGGTTGCCCGAAGGGAAAATCCAGCCCGGCGATCCAGGGTCCCGGCGTCGCCAGCAATCGTTCCAGTGCCGCAAAGTCCACGAGCGCTTCGAACGCCTCCACGGCGAGCGAGCCCCCGTCCCGGTAACGGCAACGGGCGCAGGTGATGGGTTTGCGCATGCTCGGGGCGCTGGTGAAGTCGAGCCCGTAGACGTCCACTTCTGCCTCCCCCTCAGGCGCGGTGGCGGCTTTCGCCCAGCGCGATGCCGCCGGCGATGAGGTGCGCGGTGCGCAACGGCTCGGGCAGCACGCTGCTCACGGCCAGGCGTGCGATGAGCGACCCGGCGGCCTCGAGCGAGATGCCCGCGCGCTGCACGAATACGTTGGCTACGGGCTCCATCGGGCCGAGGCCTTCGAGGAGTGCCCACTTGCGCGCCCCCCCCGGCACGTGCTCCAGCAGGGCCCGTCGAATGGCGTCCATGTCCGGGGGCTTGCGGGCGACGGCGATCACCGGGCGCCCGAGGGTGGCGTGCAACCGGTGCAAATCGATCACGTTGAAGCCTCCGAAGGCGATCCCTTGCAGGAGCACCACCTGAATGTGCGGGCCGAAGCGAGAGCCTTCGATCAGGTGCGACAGCACGCGGGTGGCGTTGGCGCCGTCGCGCCGGACCTTGCCACTGAGCACGCCCTCCAGCCTGAGCCCGGTGTACACCGCGCCCACCACGAGCACGTCGCCACGGTGACGAGGCAGGAACGGCGCGTCGTCGAACCCTACCACGTGGGAAAGACGCCGCCCCACGGTGCGCCACCCTGCTCGGGGACGCCGCCGGTGTCAGCCGCCGCGCTCGTAGGTACCAACGAGCTCGGCTCGCGCCATGATGTGCTCGCGCATGGCCGTCTCCAGTGCCGCCTTGGTGGGCGTGCCCAGATCGGGTAACACGGTATCCAGCGCATACAGCTTGTGGAAGTATCGGTGGCGTCCGATGGGTGGGCAGGGACCGCCGTATCCCGGGCGGCCCCAATCGTTCAGGCCCTCGCCCGTCCCCGGGGGCAGATGCACCGATTGGATCGCCTCGGGCAGCGCCGACAGGGTGGGAGTGAGGTTGTAGAGGACCCAGTGCACGAAGGTCATCTTGGGTGCCGCCGGATCCGGGGCGTCGGGGTCGTCCACGATGAGGGCGAGGGTGCGCGCACCCTCCGGCACGTTGCTCCAGGTCAGAGGCGGCGAGATATCCTCGCCGTCACAGGTGTATCGCGCCGGGATGCTGCCGTTGTGCGCGAATGCCGCCGATGTCAGTGTCAATACCATGGCTGCGCCTCCGCTCCTGGCCTCCTGTATAGTGATGGCGTCCGGCCCGCGGCGTCTGCGCGGTCCGTGAGCCGCGAGAGCCAGGATAACCCGCAAGAGCGGTCGCGTGCGACGGCCCGCACCGGCGAGAGGTGAGGCGATGATCATAGCGAGAGCGGACGTCGTGGGGAGTCTGTTGCGCCCGCCGGAGCTGCTGAGCGCGCGCGAGGACCTCGCCGCCGGGCGCATCGCGCCCGATCAGTTCAAGCGCATCGAGGATCGGGCGGTGGATGACGTGGTGGCCATGCAGGAGGCAGTGGGGCTCGAGGTGGTGACCGACGGGGAGCTGCGCCGCCTCTCCTTCCAGAGCCAGATGGTGGAAGCGGTCGACGGGTTCGGCCACTGGAGCATCGACGCTTTCCTTTGGGGCGACTGGCACGGTGACGAACGCGTGGGTGACCACCACCACGAGCGACCCGCGCAGCTCGGCGTGGTGGGCAAGCTGCGGCGCAAGCGCCATCTCTCGGTCGAGGAGTTCGTCTACCTGAGAGCGCGCACCACCCGCGTCCCCAAGGTGACGCTGCCGAGCCCCGGGCTGTTCGTGAACTTCTGGGACCCCGAGCGCAGCCGGGACGCGTATCCCGACATCGATGCCTACCTGGCCGACGTGGTCGATATCCTGCGCGAGGAAGCCGTGGAGCTGGCGCGTCTCGGTGCCACCTACATCCAGATCGATGCGCCCCATTATCCGCTGCTCCTGGATCCCGCGGCCCGCCGCTTCTACGAGTCCTGGGGGTGGAGCCTCGAGCAGTGGCTCCAGTTCGGCGTGGAGCTCGACAATGCGGTGATGGCGGACCTGCCCGGCGTCACCTTCGGTTTTCACCTGTGCCGCGGCAACCAGGCCAGTCGCTGGCTGGTGGCCGGGGGCTACGAGCCCATCGCCGCCCCCATCTTCGCGCGCATCCGCGCGCAGCGGCTGTTCCTCGAGTACGACGACGAGCGCTCGGGATCGTTCGAACCGCTCCGGTCGGTGCCCGAGGACAAGATCGTCGTGCTCGGGCTCGTGACCACCAAGCGCCCGCGGCAGGAGACCCCACAGCGGCTCGAGGCGCGCCTGCGCGAAGCGAGCCGTCACGTGCCCCTCGAGCGCCTGGCGTTGAGCCCGCAGTGCGGCTTCTCCACCTCGGTGGTGGGGAACCGCCTGTCTTTCGACGATCAGCGACGCAAGCTCGAGGTCATCTGTGAGACCGCGCGGGCCGTATGGGGTTGACCGGGGACTGACCCCGGGGATTCGTCCATGACCCCAGGAATCTGACACACGTCCATGTCAGAGCATTCCGCAGCGTTGCACCCATGGGACGTGACGCCCGCCGAAGCTCGCGCCATCCAGGAGCGCCTGCGGGGCCGCCTGGAGACGGAAGATCGTCTCGGGCTGGTGCGCCGGGTCGCCGGGGCGGACGTCGGCTTCGATATGCACCGGCGCTTGACGCGCGCAGCGGTCGCGGTGCTGGCGTTTCCCTCCCTCGAGCGCGTGGAGCACGCCCTCGCGCGGCGCCCGACGACCTTCCCTTACGTGCCCGGCCTGCTGTCCTTCCGTGAGGTACCGGCCATCCTGGACGCCCTCGGCCGCCTCGAGCAGCGTCCTGATCTCTTGCTGTGTGACGGGCACGGGGTGGCCCATCCGCGTCGCTTCGGGTTCGCGAGCCACCTCGGGGTGCTCGCCGGAATCCCGAGCATCGGCGTGGCCAAGAAGCGGCTGCTGGGCACTCACGACGAGGTGCCCGATCGGCGCGGCGCGTGGGTGCCGCTGATGGACGCGGAGGAAGTTATTGGCGCCGTGCTGCGCTCGCGCGCAGGGGTGAAGCCCGTCTTCGTCTCCATCGGCCATCGCGTCAGCCTGCCCACCGCCGTGGATTACGTCATGCGCTGCACGGGTCGTTACCGCCTGCCGGAAACCACCCGCTGGGCTCATCGCCTCGCATCGGACATGTGAGCGTCTGCCCGCCATTGGGCCCTGCGCAGATGAGGTTCTTCTCGGGTAAGGCGGGTCGAGCCGAAGGCGCCCACCACCAACACCTGGGTACTTCTCGATTTCTCGATGGCGGGCCTCGCTGCGCTCAGCCCACCCTACGCGGGACGCGTCACAAGAGCCCGAGCGTCGTCTCGGCGCTGCTTTTTTCCGCCTTGCCCGGCGAATCTTCGATGTTGATATGCTTGACCACGCCGTCCTCGACGATCATCGCGTAGCGTTGCGATCGCACCCCGAGCCCGCGCCCCGTGAGGTCCAGCTCCAAACCCAAGGCTTGCGTGAACTCGCCGTTGCCATCGGCCACCATCATCACTTTGTCGTCGACGTTTTGCGTCTTGCCCCATGCATCCATCACGAAAGCGTCGTTCACGGATACGCACACGATGGCATTGACGCCCTTGTTGAGGATCTCGTCGGCGTGCACCACGTATCCGGGAAGATGCGCGGCGGAGCAAGTGGGCGTGAAAGCCCCCGGGAGCCCGAACAGCACTACGCGCTTGCCGCTGAACAGCTCCTCGGTGGTGACCGGAGCGGGTCCGTTGTCCGTCATAAGGTGAAGCGTGGCTTGGGGAATGCGATCGCCGACCTGAATGGCCATGGTTCGTCCTCCTCCGCTGCGTTGTCCTCGGTGTCATTCGGCGAGAGCCAATGATAGATCAGCGGCTGGAGCCGGGAACACGGACGCAGGAGAAGCGCGGCCTCGCTCGCCGGCGCTCGCGGCCTGAGCCCGCATTTCGCACCGGTCCTGCGCGCCTCGTATCTACGGGCATCTCCATGCCGTCGCTTCGCGCACCGGTGAGAAATGCGGGCTAGCTAAGCTAGCCTCGCCGGCCACTGCAGCGGATGCTCAGAAATTGAGCTTGAACGCGCCGCGCCACTCGTCCGAGCTGAGGTCGAGCTCGAAACTGGTCCATTCGTTGGCACGGAGGCCCAGCTCGACTCCAGAGTTACCCAGATCGAAGTCGAGCTTCTGCGTGTGGCGCAATTTGTACTGGGCGAACAGCGCGGTCTCTCGGGAGAGGAAGTACGTGGATCCCAAAAAGCCTTGAAAGTCGAGGCGCGTATCGTCTTCGCCGAGCGTCTCGTCAAAGCCCCATAGCCCGCGGCGGCTGCGCAGATGACGAAAGAAGGTGCCGACGCTGACGCCGGCGTAAGGCTGCAACCGGCCATCGGGAAAATCACTCGTCCTCAGCCCCCGCAGGCGGTAACGAGCGTTGAGACTCATCGTCGTGAGCGCCAGATCGAGAGCATCCAGGCCAACGTCCGGGCCGTAACCAGAGGCCGCGGACCCGCTCCCCGGCCCCTCACCGGTGTGGTCCCACGCGAACTGATACGCCTCTAGCTCCAGGTCCAGAGCGGTTCGGCTCCGGAAGCGATAGCCGAGCGTTCCACCCGTGACTTGCGGAGCGTCCGCTTCGAGATGTCTCACGCGTATGTCGAGTACGTCGGGACGATTGAGGAAAAGACCCGCGTCGTACTCGGGCGAGAGGCCCGGAGCGTCGGTCCCGATGAACGGCGCCTCGGCTGAGGCCGGTGATGAGACGAGGCCGAGCAGTGTGAGGCCAAATATTGCGCAGCTTGCTGCTTTCATGAGCACACGTACGTCGAAAGGAAGCTACCCCGCTTGCGGTTACGGCGCTCGCTGTGCGCCTACAGGTAGGGTATAGCTCTCATAAGACGACCTTTCCAGGTGAAATGCAACACCGGCGCGTATGCGGGCGACCATGTCGTTCACGCGGAGGGGTTCTGCTCGCAGTGTGCCGCCACGCGACTGGTCGCCGCGAGGCGGCTGGCCGCAGTGCGGCCTCTCGGGCATAATCCGCGGCGCGACGCCCCAGCATCGAGCTCCCGCCGATGGCCACGCCCGAGCCCACCACCCTGCCCATGATCTCGCGCCTGATCGGATTCGACACCACGAGCCGCAACTCGAACCTCGAACTCATCGAGTTCGTGCGTGACTACCTGGCGGATCTTGGTGTCGATTCGCATCTCGTCTACGACGGCGCAGGGCGCAAGGCGAACCTGTTCGCCACGCTGGGTCCGACCGATAGGCCCGGCATCTGCCTCTCGGGACACACCGACGTCGTGCCGGTCGACGACCAGGACTGGCACACCGATCCCTTTCAAGCCGTTCGCGGCGATGGACGCCTCTACGGCCGCGGCACCGCGGACATGAAAAGTTTCTTGGGCGTGTGCCTGGGACTCGCCCCCGAGCTGCTGCAGAGGGAGCTGGCTACACCCATTCACTTCGCCTTCACCTACGACGAAGAGGTCGGGTGCGTGGGTGTGCGGCCGCTCATCGACTGGCTCTCGCGCCAGCGAATCCGCCCGCGATCCTGTGTCGTAGGCGAGCCTACCGGCATGCGCCCGGTTCGCGCACACAAGGGCAAACAGGGCGTGCGGTGTCACGTGCGGGGTCTCGCCTGCCACTCGGCGGTGCTGGACCGGGGGGTCAACGCGGTCGAGGCCGCAGCCGAAGTGATTACTTACCTTAAATCCATGGCGCGACGTTTCCGCGCCCAGGGGCCTTTCGATACGGGCTTCGAGCCGTCCTACACCTCGGTGCATACCGGCACGGTGCAAGGCGGCACCGCGCTCAACATCGTGCCCGAGCATTGCGTTTTCGAGTTCGAGTTTCGATACCTGCCGAGCGAGGACCCCGAGGCGCTCATCGACGAAGTGCGTCGCTATGCCGAAGAGCAGGTGTTGCCGGAGATGCGCGAGGTGTGCGGCGACGCGGGTTTCACGTGGCAGACGCTGAGCGAGTTCGCGGGCCTCGAGACCGATGCGCATGCCGAGATCGTGCATCTGGTCGGCGCCCTGACCGAAAACGCCGAGGCCGGCAAGGTGAGCTTCGGCACGGAGGCGGGGCTCTACCAGCGCGCCGGGATGCCATCCGTGGTGTGCGGCCCCGGCAGCATCGAGCAGGCGCACAAGCCCGACGAGTTCATCGAGCTCGAGCAGATCGCACGCTGCGAGACGTTTGTGCGTCGGCTGGGGGAGCGGCTGTCCGCGGCTCAATCGATCCGCCGGTAGCGTTCCACGAAGACGCGGGTCCCGTCGTAACCGTAGATGAGCTCCGCCGTGGGCCCGGTGGGGCAGCACTCGCGGTCGCCGACCTCATAGGTCCTGAAGCGGTGTAAGAGGTGCGAGGCGGAGATGGTGAGCCGGTCATCGCCCGCGTAGCCCGCAGCCTGCTCCTGGGTCAGCCGGGGGAACGGATGCTGGGTCAAGTAGTCGCCCTGGAGCTCGAACAGGCTGAACTCGCCCAGCCCCTGGGAGCCGTAGGCACGCACCCACAGAGTGATCTCCGGGTCGTCGTCCCGGTCCATGTCCGTGACCCACGCTCCGGTCAGCTGCCCGGGGATGCGATAGGTCTCGTCCAGGATCAGGCGCTGACCGTCGGTGACGTGTATCGCCGCCCCCTTCTTCGGATAACCGCCGTTTCGGCGCAGCTCAACCTCCGACACGCGGATATCCAGACCCTGAACAAAGAAGGTCTGCGGGAATTCTCCGGTCTCCGCATAGGAGAGACCGTCGGGCGCCGCGAACAGGCTAACTGCGGCCAGAAACAGATTGCGTAAGGCGCTCAAAGCCACCCTCTCCTTCAGCTTCCTCGTCCAGTTGTTCTGCCCCGGGGCCCGACGGCCCGTATGGCCGACCCACGCCCCGCACGCCCAGGCGGGGCGGGGGCGCAGGAATCGCTGTACTAATGGCGTCACATCCGGCCGGTTCTTGAGTCGCCCGCGTTGCTCCACGGTCCACGGCTGCGGGCGCGGATCTGCCCGCATGTGCGCCGTTGCGCGGCGCAGGCGCTCGCCATGCCGTCGAGGTCCGCCTGCGCGGCTTGTAGCGACGGACAGGACGTCGCCACGTCCTCGCTTTTGCGTACCGGTGAGCAATGCGGGCGGGCGGCCGCGGATCCCGCCCACACGCAAGAGCTTTGTCGGCCGCTCCGAGCACCTCCTTCATATCGATACGTTCGTTTGAATAAAGATTCCACTCCCAGGACCGATATGCCGGCAACGGATCTCCTGCACGCCACCGACCGGAGGTTGCCCACACACGACGGGGGGCCGCCAGGAGGGCGGGCAATGGACGAGATCGTCGATGAATACGGAGACGAGCTTCAACCCGTCGACCATCTCCGTGTTCTGGTTCTCCGAACGACGAAGCCCGCCAGCGATCTGCTCGTGCGCGGGGACGCCGACCGAGCGGACGCGTTCAGCGGACTCGTGGCGGATATCGATGCAACGTTTGAAGCATTGCTCCACAAGTCCATTGATGATCCGCAGGAGCGTCGAATCATAGAACGCAGTCACGTCTTACGGAAACGGGCCCGCAGATAGCGGTCATCATGCCCGAGGCCGAAGAGGGTCACGCGTGCACTGCGGCGGAGAGGATTCGCGAGATGCCGCACGTGCGGGAGTTTCCTCTCGAGTCTGGAGACTCGGTCGCGCTCACCGTGAGTATCGGCATCGCGGGGCTGGAAACAGAGGCACTCAGCGCCGAGGCGCTGGTTGCGCGCGCGGACGAAGCGCTCTATATCGCCAAGGGGCAGGGGCGGAATCGGACTCGGCGGTATGCGCAGATTTCGCCGGCCGGGGAACGCCACATACTAAGGCTAGCCGAGGTGTTTCCTCGCGCCCGCACGATGCAGTCGGACTCGTCCTATACGCCGGTTCGCTCTTGCGGGTCGGGCAAAGGTGACGGAAGAGTCTTCTGGCGCGCCCTAGAGGATTCGAACCTCTGACCTTTGGCTCCGGAGGCCAACGCTCTATCCAGCTGAGCTAAGGGCGCATGAGCGTGTGCACGGGGTGGCCCTCTCCCGCCCGTTCGGGCTGAGACCCGCAGCGACGCCCGGGTCCATGGTCCAGCCCCACGCGCGTTGTGGGTGGGTCGATGCCGTGCAACCTGCGCGCACAAGATACTCTCTCGCGCCGTGGTCGTCCACGAGGCTTGTGCGCTCTCGCGGCCTTTGACAACATATCCCGGCGTCGGGACGAGGTAGGAGGACACAGTGAGTCACGCGGACGACATCTTCATAAGAAACTTCCTCGCCGTTCTCGGGGCGCTGGTGGTATTCACCATCTTCGCCATCTTCCTGAGCCGTGTGATCGGCGGAGCGGTGTGGGAGCGCATGCAGTCCGCGGAGGACGTCACCGAGCAACGCATCCAACCCGTCGCGGCCGTGCGCACCGGCGAGCCGGGTCAGCAGGCCGCCCCGCCGCCGGAAGAGACCCAGGTCGCCGCAGCCGCTCAGGCGGAGCCCGTTGCCGAGGCAGAAG
>JABAHQ010001496.1_pt2 | contig 9982 bp, 7 predicted proteins | sample 7062091 | NCBI WGS metagenome assembly JABAHQ01 (sample SAMN14534359, study PRJNA622989) | marine sediment metagenome | biome: marine biome [ENVO:00000428]; feature: marine pelagic biome [ENVO:01000023]; material: deep marine sediment [ENVO:00002113] | place: India: Gulf of Kutch | collected... | reverse complement strand
CCCGCGCCGAGGGGAGGCTTGAAGCGGGGTGAAAACGGGGTGGTTGACCAAACGAGGCGAGTGTTTCGGCTGAGCCGACCCGACGAGTTTCTGCTCGAGGTGATCGAGGGGCTGGGGCACGGGGTCCTCGTCTTCGATTCTGATGGCCGCTTGCGCCTGTGGAATCAAGCCGCCTCGTACCTGCTCGGCCGCCGCGCCCGGTTCCTGACGGTGGGCAGCAGCCGCGACGGGCTGTACCAACGGCTGATCCGACGGAGCGAGCCTCCCCGCGGCGTCGAGGCCGCAGTGCCGCTCCAGGCCCAGCCGGAGGCGGCGAGTCCGGCCGAGGGAACGGTGGAGTTTCGCCTCGGCAGGCAGCGCTGGATCCGCCTTCACGAGACGCGCACGCCGGGCGAGGCGATCGTGTGGAGCCTCGACGACGTGACGTCCCACAAACAGGCCGAGCAGGCCTTGCAGCAAAGTCAAAGAGGGTTTCGCAGCGTCGCCGAGGCCGCGCCTGTCCCCTTGGTCATCAGCCAACTCTCGGACAGCCGGATCCTCTACGCCAACCGCGCCTTCTGCGATATGTTCGCGCTCGCGCCCGAGGAGGCGAGCGGACAGCAACTGGTCACCTACTACGCCGACCAACGCGGCCGGGAGCTGGCAGTCCTGCAGGAAAAGTTCAAGGCGATGAAGGGCGCCGATTGCACCGAGGGCGCGTGGGGTCACGAAGCGCACCTCAAACGAAGTGACGGCAAGACCTTTTGGGCGGTCGTTCGAAGGAGCATCGTCACATACGCCGGGAAAGAATGCGTCATCGAGACCTATCATGACATCACCGACCACCGCCAGGCGGAGAAGATGCTCACCGAAGCGAAGCAGCTGGCCGAGGAAGCGAACCTCAGCAAAACGAGGTTCCTGGCCGCGGCGAGCCACGATTTGCGTCAGACCCTGCAGTCAACGCAGCTCTTCGTCTCCATCCTCGGCGAGCGAATCAAGGACCCCCAGTGCAACGAAGTGGTCGGCGCCCTCAAGCAGTCGACCGAGGCGTTGCGCGGCCAGCTCGACAGCCTTCTCGGCATCTCCCGCCTCGAGACCGGCGTCGTGCAGCCGGAAGTCTCCAGTTTCAGGATCGGCTCGATCCTGGGACACCTCAACGAGGAATTTCGCAGGCGGGCCGAAATCAAGAACATCGCTTTCAGGTACGCCGCCTCCGACCGGTCGATTCGCAGCGACCCGCTTCTCCTGGAGACCATGCTTCGGAACCTTCTCGACAATGCCGTGAAGTACACCTGGAAAGGCAAGATCCTTCTCGGCTGCCGCAGGCACGGCGAACATCTGAGCATAGAGGTTCACGACACCGGACCCGGCATCCCGCCGGAGCAGCACGGCGAGGTCTTCAAGGAGCTTATCCAACTGCGCGATGCGCGCGGAGAACGCGGCGAGGGCCTGGGCCTCGGCCTCGCCATCGTGAAGAGACTGGCCGGACTTCTGGGACACGACGTGGAGCTGGCCTCCACGGTCGGCCGTGGCTCCGCATTTCGAGTCCTCGTCCCCCTGGCCGAGGAGAGGCCGAGGCCCCGCCAGGACGGGCGTGCCGGCTCGCGGATCCCGAGCATGCCGCGCGCCACGGTCTTGCTGATCGAGGACGACCGCAGCGTTCGCCATGCCATGGAGCGGCTGCTCCAGCTATGGGGGCACGAGCCGTTGTGCGCCATGGGATACCGCGGCGCGCTCAAGACCTTGCTCCGCAACCGCAGGCGCCCGGACATCGTGATCGCCGACCTTCGCCTGGCCGACGGGCAGAGCGGCGTCCAGGTGGTGCGAAAGCTTTGCCGGCGGTTGCGGATAGAGCCGGCCGTCCTGCTCATCACCGGAGAGATGGACCCGCAATTTCTCGCCGAGGCGAGGAGCAGCGGCTGGCCGGTATTGCACAAGCCGGTGGGACCGGACGACTTGAAGACGATTATTCACGAGTGCATTTCCACTCCTCAAGGGCCGCCTGCAAAGGACGAAGTGAAGGACTCCGTACCGTCCTCAGCAAACCCTGCCTAACCGAATTTCGCGAAAGACGTAGTACGCTCGACCCATTGTGCCTCACCACGTTTTGGTTAATTTTTTGGTGCCCAGGCATCGCCCCTCATTTTCCTGCGGGTCGCGGACTCGATGACGGCTGGGCTTACGGACTTGATGGATCGCATCCTCGACGATGTCGAGGAATACGACCTGTCCTCCGGCGAGGTGCGCACGGCCTGGTCCATCGGCCTGTCCGCGATCCTCGAAGGCCGAAAGCAGATCGAAGCGCCGAGCGCGGAGGAGGCAGAGGAGACGGTCGCACCCGAAGTCCCACCCGGCGAGATCGAGGAGCTCCGCAAGGAACGCCCGCCCCGGCCGCGGCCGGAAATGGAAGAGCTCGGCGAACTGCGCAGCGAACTCGAGCTGACCCAGCTCCGTCATCGCGCGGCGCTCGCACATCTTCGAGTCTTCGTTTACCTGAGCGACAAGCTCCTGCAGGGCGAGCGTGGCAGGGCGCCGCCGGGCGAGGTGCCGGAGCCCTTGCGCCGTCTGCGCGAGCAGTACGACAAGGCCCGCACCGAGGTGCAATCGGTTCTCGACTGACACGGGCCAGAGAGCGCGCACGCGGCGCCGCTTTTTGCGAACCGGAGACAAAGAGCCGATCGGGCGCCGGATCAGGCATGCTCGTGGCCGACGCAAGGCCCGCTTTGTCCCGCCGCGGCCGCATCCGACGCCCGTCCGAGATAACCCCAAATGGCCTCTGGGCAGAGGAGACGCTCACCAACCTGCGCAGAGGTCGCAAAGGTGTGCTCACCGAACGGCGAGGCGCGGGTCTTTCGAGGAGAACAGCCAAACTCACGCTTTGTTGTACTTAGCAAGAGCGCCTCTTCGTTTACCCTTGGGCCGTTGTTTGAGGGCGGCGCGCAGACGTCCACAACTGCGTCCGCCTTGCCGCAGCATCAACGGCGTTTCGCCGCGTGGTTGCCCGCGATCGAGTCATGAAACACTCAGCGATCGACCAAGCAGGGAGAGTGCGCAGGGAGCGCTTGGCATGACGGCGCTTCACAGCAAGCCGGCCAAGATACTGGGCCCGATCCTGATCAGCCTGTCCGCGGCGAACCTGAACCTTGCCAGCGCCTGGTACGAGATCCTCTATGTCCGCCCCGAAGAGCTTTACTACGCGCCGCTACCCGGCCTGCCGGACTACCTTGGGCTCTGTCTCAGTGTCCTCCTGCTTTCGCTCGTGATCCTGGCTGTCCTGCTGTTGGCCGGAGGACTGCCCCGGAGGGTCAAGCCTCTGGCGGTCTTCGCCTGCTATGTCGCTTTCCTGATCAACCCGCTCAACTTCCTCCGGACCGAGCTGGACCTGACGCTGGAGAGCCTTTCGCCGATGTTGGGCCTCGGCGAGCGCGTCGCGCTCATCGTGGGCATGGCGCTCTTGTCGGGCGTGTTGGTCTGGTTCCACGGGCCGACGCGGCGCGTCCTCACCATCGCCTTCCTGGCGCTGTCACCGCTCGCTTTCCTCAATGTTGGACACGCCGCCTGGCAGGCGCTGCAACTCGGCCTGGACGGGATCCTGGCGCAGGCACGCCCGCTCAAGGCGCAAACTTCGGGCCAGCGCGCCGTCCCCCCGCGCAGGGCATCCGAGGGCGGGCTGCAGCGCGTCGTGTGGATCAACTTCTCGGGGCTGGATGGCGAGGCCTTGCTCGTCCGGCGGCCGCGCGACTACGCCTTCCCCGCCTTCGACGCCGTGCTGCGGCAGGCAGTCCTCAGCACTCGGGCGGTTCCGCCCGGCGGGCACATGATCCAGGCGACCCCCTCGGTGTGGCTGGGCGAGCGGCTGGCCTCGAGCGAGCCGCTCGACGCCAGCCGCCTCCAGGTCCGGCTCGCGGGGCAGGATCTGCCGCGCCCCCTCGACACCCTGCCGCACGTCTTCAAGGACGCCGAGGCCGCGGGGGCGCGGACCGCCGTGGCGGGCTTCTATCATCCCTATTGCCGCCTGTTCTCGCGGTACTACGACTACTGCGAGACCCAGTCCTTCGCCACCGCGCGGACCCGGAAGCCGGAGAGCCTGTTCGAGGCTTTGCGCACGCAGTGGCGCACCCTGACGCCGTTGTGGCGGCGCCTGGCCTTCATCGAGGCCTTCGACAGGGCGCGCGCCTCGGCCTCACGGCTCGGGCCCGACAGACGTTTCGACTTCGTGGTCATCCATTATCCCGTGCCGCACCGCCCCTTCATGTTCGATGCGCGCACCCGCGAGATCTCGGTACACGGGCAGGGCTTGAGCTACTTCGACAACGTCGCGGCCGCCGACCTCGCGCTGGCCGAGCTCATGGAAGCCATGAAGGCGGCCGGGACATGGGACGAGACGGCGCTCATCATCAGCTCCACCTACGGCTGGCAGGGCTTCCAGCGCAGCAACCGGCCGGCCCCTGGCGAAGCCACGCTGATCGTCAAACTGCCCCGACAGCGCGAGGCGGCCGTCGTCGAGGACGAGGTCTCGACGCTCGTGCTGCGCGATCTCATACACCGCCTCCTCGTGCGCGAGATTCGCCGTACGGACGGCCTCTCTCGCTTCCTGAAAGACGCCCGCTCCGGCTCGCGCTCGGCTCCTCAGGCGGGCGGGAGCCAGACCGGGGCCGCCGCCGGACCTGGCCGCGCAGGATAGCCGTTTCGCGCCCCGGCCCGGTGACCGCCGGGCCGGCACGGCCGTGTGGCCATCCGCCTCAATACTGGGCCTGAACCCGCAGGAAGACGGCGTTCTCGGCGAAGTCGCCGGCGGAGACGTCGGACTCGCGGAGCCGGAAGTTGTAGCCGCCCGAGAGATAGACGTAGCGGTTCATCATGTAACGGGCCCCGAGCTCGGCCCTGAAGATGTCGTCGCTCCGGTCGATCCCTTCGAAATCGTCCTGGCTGTAGCTGAGCTCCCCGCGCAGCAGAAGGTTGCGCAGGAGTTCGTGGTCGGCCGAGAGCGCGACGGTCGTAAAGAACCGGCCCGAAGACGGGATCTCATTCGCGTCTCGCTGAATCGTCTCCTCGACGAGACGGCTCACACTGCCGACGACGGTGGTCAAGCGGGTCACGTTCCAGGTGATGTCCGCGCCCACGACCGGGCCCTCGACCGTGTCGAGGTTCGCGTCGTCGTAGTCCTGCGAGCGATAGCCGAGAAAGAAGTCCCCAAAGGTGATCCCGCCGAAATCGATCGCGACGCCGGCAACCAGCTCGTAGCCGTCCGAATCCCGGTCGACCGGGAGCGTCGGATTGTTGTCGCTCGCCTGGTCGTAGTCGCGAATGTTGTACGAGCCGCGAAGGAAGGCTTCGTAATCGGGCACGATCTCGTAACCGGCGCGCAGCGCGACCTCGTACTCGTTGCGGTCGCGGTCATCGTTGTCGATCACCGTGCCCTGGGAGGTCGGCACGTCATCGAAATCGATGCTCGCCAGGTCGCTGTCCAAGGTCAGGTTGACGCGGCCGAAGTTGTGAAAGCCGCGCAGCCCGCCGCCCAGGACGCTGAATTCCGTCGGCTCCGCGCCCGTCCGCTCATCCGGCGAGGCCCGCTCCTCGTGCCCCTCCTCGTAGGCGAAGCGCGCGCGCAGGTTGGTGCTGCGGCGTACGTCGAGCCGGCCGGCCATGCCCAGGCGCAAATCCTCGTAGTCCTCGCCGTCGTTGTCGATATAGCGCCCGATGTCGGCGTTGCCGAACACGCTGAGCGCGTGGTTGTTCCAGTCGGACTCGACGCGCAAGCCCGGCTGGACCCGGGTGATGAAGTCGCTTTCCTCGTCGTCGTCGGTGGCAAAGATGTTGTCGCTGTAGTCCTCCTCCAGGCCCAATCTGGGAAAGACCAGGAAGCTGCCCGCGCGGATGCCCAAGGGGTCCAGCTCGGGCCGGGGCCGGCTCGTGACCGTCTCGCCGCGCGGCACCACGGTCGGACGCCGCGGCACTGCGATCCCGCGCTGCACCACCTGGCGCCCCTCCACGCCCAGCTCCCCGGGGACGGCCGTCGACCCGTCCTCGGCCAGCAGCGGCGCCGTGGTCAGCGCGGCCAGGGAGCACCCGAGGGCGCCGAGTGCGTACCCGTAAAGGTGGCCTTTTCGCATCGTGCCGGTCCCCCCTTCGGATCGAACGTCCTTCGATCGCCGCCCCTCGGGCGAGCGGCAAGTATGCCGTGCCCGGGCACACATGAAGATACGTAGAACCCCGTATCTTCGAGGCGAGCCGCGGCAGCCACGCCTGCCGTCCTGTGACGCCGCAACGACTCGCTCCAGGGTAGGCAGACAGGCCTACCCAGACAACCTNNTCACGGCCGGCGAGCCGGAGCGGGCGGTGCCCGCCGGCCTGGGGCCGCAGCGCGCCTTCATGGGGGCCGTTCGAGAGCGTCGACCTCGACGCGCCGCAAGGCATTCGCCGGGGCGTCGAGCGCTGCGGGACGCTCTGCGAGCGCTTGACCGAGACCCAGACGCGGCGCGAGCGCGCTTGAGCCGCGGGCCCGGCCACGCTACACCCGGGTCTCGAAGGCAACAGGCTCGAGGCGGCGATCGGCGAAGCTAGGGAGAGCGGCCGTGGCCGAGACGTACCCTGTCGAACTGGTGCCGCCGGACATCAGCCGGTATCAGCGCGGCAACAGCGGCATCGACTACGTGACGACCCTCGACGGCGGCGCCCCCGGCCCGCATGTGATGCTGAGCGCCATCGTCCACGGCAACGAGCTGTGCGGCGCCATCGCGCTCGACTTCCTGGCCCGCGAGGGGCTTCGCCCGGTGCGCGGTCGGCTGACGCTCGCCTTCGTGAACGTCGCCGCGTACCACGCCTTCGACGCGGCGGAGCCGCGCGGCTCGCGTTTCGTGGACGAGGACTTCAACCGCCTGTGGAGCGCGGACGTTCTCGAGGGGCCGCGCGACAGCGTGGAGCTGCGCCGCGCTCGCGAGCTGCGCCCGCTCGTCGACACCGTGGACCTGCTGCTCGACATCCACTCCATGCAGCACCCGACCGCGCCGCTCATGATGGCCGGACCGCTCGCCAAGGGCCGGGCCCTGGCCAGGCAACTGGGCGTTCCGCAGATCATCGTCTGCGACCGCGGGCACGCGGCCGGGACGCGCCTGCGCGACTATGGCGGCTTCGGCGCGCCCGACGGCGCGAAGAACGCCCTGCTCATCGAGTGCGGCCAGCATTGGGAGCAGCGCAGTGCGGATCGGGCCATCGAGGTGGCGCTGCGCTTCCTGCTCCACGCCTGGGTGATCGATCCGGGCTTCGCCGCACCGCACCTTGTGGAGCGGGAGTTGCCCGCGCAGCGCCTCATCGAGGTGAGCGGGCCGGTGACGATCGAGACCGACGACTTCCGCTTCGCCGACGACTACCGCGGTCTCGAGGTCATCCCGAGGGCCGGAACCGTCATCGGCTTCGACGGAGAGCGGGAGATCAAGACACCTCACGACGACTGCGTGCTGGTCATGCCGTCGCGGCGCCTGCGCCAGGGGGACTCGGCGGTGCGTTTCGGACGCTACGTCGGCGAATGAGCCTGGCGTCCGCCCTGCGCCATGCGGCCGTTCGCGCCTGAGGCGTGTTGCCGGTTTGACAACCGGGGGCCGGGCCGGTCTCATCCGAGCATCGAGGGACGAAACACAGGGAAGGCCGGACATGCCCATCACCACGAAGTACCTGTTCATCGCCAGCATGGACGTCGAGCCCGACAAGGAGGCGCTGTTCAACGAGGTCTACGACACGGAGCACGTGCCGAACCTCTTGAAGGTGCCGGGCGTCGTTTCGGTCACCCGCCTGCGCAGCGAGCCCTTGACCATGAGCCTCGGCGGCGAGCGGCGCCGCATCGTGGCCGAGGGCGAGCCCAGCTACAGCGCGATCTACGAGATCGAGAGCCCGGAGGTCCTGCTCAGCCGCGAGTGGGCGCAGGCGGTGGAGGCCGGACGCTGGCCCGAGCAGGTCCGGCCCCATACCAAGAACCGGCGGCACGTGCTGCGCAAGGTGATGACGCCGAGCGCCTAGATGGGGAGCCTCAACAGGTTGTCCATCTGGGATTGGCCCCGCACGCTGTTGGTGCAAGCAACCTCTCAGCGATCCGAGGAGGTTCCGGATGAACAGCCACAGGAATGCCCGCACCACGCCGCACGGTCCAGCGGAGATGGTCCGCGAGCGCTCCTGAACGGGAAACGCCGACACTTCGCTGGCAGATGCGTGGGCTCGAGCACGGCGCCGCATGGTCTGACGCCGGGTGGCAGGGGGCATGGAGCCGTCCCGGGGAGCCCGCATCGGACGTGCAACATCGAAATCAACGAACTCTCGCCCCACGTCTCGAGGCCGAATTTGGCCCGATCAGGCGTGCAACCGCCCGTCACTTCTCCTGCAGCGGCAGGGCCGTCTCGAACTTGATCTGCCTGAGCGCGAAGTTGGAGCGCACCTGGGAGATCCCCGGCGCCGTGAAGATGAAATCCTCCAGGAACTTGTCGTAGGCGGAGACGCTCGGCGTCGCCACCCGCAAAAGGATGTCGGCATCGCCCGTCGTGAAGAAGCACTCCATCACCTCCGGGCGGACCCGGATCGAGTCGGCGAACTCACGGGTCATCGCCAAGGAATGGCGCGCCAACGTGACATGCGCGAACACGCACTCGCCGAACCCCACCTTTTTCGGATCGAGAATGGCGGCATAGCGCAGGATCACCCCGGCTTCCTCCAAGGCCTTGACCCGCCGCCAGCAGGCCGAAGGCGACAGGCCGACGCGTTGGGCCAGCTCCTGGTTGGTCAAGCGCGCATCGCCCTGCAGCTCGATGAGAATGCGCCGCTCGGAGGCGTCGAGTCGAAGCGCGTCGCCGTGTTCCGCGTCCGGTCCGGCCATATCGAAGAATCCTTTCTAGCAGCTCAGTGTCTCGGGTCTGTCCTTTCATAATTAACCATTATATCGGCAAAAAAGAAAAGTTTTTTCAACCCGAGAGGCATAAGCTGCCCCTGAATCAGCGCCAGGCCTCAACCGTTCGAGGGCGATCATGCTTGCAGACGACGCCCGCTTGGCCGGCGAGACCGCCGCCGCGCCCGAGTCCGAGGCCGGAGTTTTCTGCCCCGACGGCGCCAACCTCACCGTCGATGCGCTCAACTCCGCCGCCCGGAACCCGGACATGCGGATCGAGGTCACGCCCGAGATCCGCGAGCGCGTCATGGCCTCGCGCAAGCTGCTCGACGAATTCGTCGGCTCGGGCCGGATCATCTACGGCGTCACGACCAGCGTCGGCGGCTTCGTGAACTGGCTCGTGCCGCCCACGATGGCCGAGCAGGTTCAGAACAACATCCTGCGCTGCGTCCAGTCCAACGTCGGCAGCGATCTCGACGACACGTATGTCCGCGCCGCCATGCTGGCGCGCATCAACTCGCTGGGACGCGGCGCCTCGGCCATCTCGCTCGAGAATTTCGAAAAATACGTCGCCATGTACAATCGCGGGGTGTTGCCCTGCATCCCCGAGAAGGGCTCGCTCGGCACCAGCGGCGACCTGGCGCCGCTGGCGTGTGTCGCGCTCGTGGGCACCGGGCAATGGCGCGCCAAGTACGACGGCGAGATCCTGCCCGGGGCGGAGGCGCTCCGGCGCGCCGGCATCGCACCCATGAAGCTCAGCTACAAGGAAGGCCTGGCGCTCATCAACGGCACGTCCGCCATGGCCGGCCTGGCCGCCTGCCTCGTCGCGGACGCCAAGCGGCTCATCAAGGCCTACACCCTTGCCAGCTGCATGAGCCTGGAGGTGCTCAAGGGCAAGATCATGCCCTTCCACCCCGCCGCGCACGCGCAGAAGCCCCATTTCGGCCAAATCCGGATCGCGGACTGCATCTACACGACGCTGGCCGACAGCGAGATGATCGTCCAGGACGACGAGGTCGAGAGGTGGCTGAGAAAGATGGCCAGCGACGAGCCGCGCGGCCTCGACGAGCAGATCGAGGACGCCTACTCGATCCGCGCCACGCCGCAGATCATGGGCCCCGTCGTCGACACCAC
>JABAHQ010001121.1_pt8 | contig 9986 bp, 7 predicted proteins | sample 7062091 | NCBI WGS metagenome assembly JABAHQ01 (sample SAMN14534359, study PRJNA622989) | marine sediment metagenome | biome: marine biome [ENVO:00000428]; feature: marine pelagic biome [ENVO:01000023]; material: deep marine sediment [ENVO:00002113] | place: India: Gulf of Kutch | collected... | reverse complement strand
ATCTATGCCCGAGCTTCCAGTTTAGTCGCCACAATAATGTTCTCAGAAGGTTCGGGGGAGAGATCCTCTACAAAATTGCACCCCCGCTAAAGTGTATCTTCAACCGTTGCGACCATTGCGACGACCTTGATGTCATGTGCATGACATCATGGCACCATCTCCGGTGTTGGCGTTTTTTTGTGAATGCTACGTTTTAGCAGTCGGACCAGTTCGTCAACATGCATTTGGAAAGCATTTTCGCAGCCCAGATGCAACTGTATTCATACGTCTAAATCAAATCAACAAAATTGCTACAATTCAGGATAGTGCCTTATGAATCTACCTTCATGACCGCTGAAGAAATGCTGAATTAGTTGAGGTTGTGGACTACTTAGATAGGGTCTGTTTAAAGGTACTTTTCAGTCTAGACTCTGGTTCTCTCTCCGTAGGGGATGTGGTGCTTTGCGGTCTGGATTTTTTTTCGATGCATAAATAAATTAAAAACTTAGATTGTAAAATGCAAAGGAAAAATAACGTAGATAGTAAAACCTCACTCTTGGGTGGAAATTACCAACAGGAGAGAAGGAAGTGGTTTGCATTCCTTAGTTTCTCTCCCTTGCAAAGGGGAGATTAAGAGGGGTTTTAAATAAGCAAGCAAACCACTTCCTTCTGACCACCGATAACTGGAGTTACCGTAGATAAGTGAGACGGATTGACTTAAGCGTCAGACAACATAATTCTTCTTACGTCGTCAAGGTGACTTTCTCCTAAACCGAAAGTACCCTAACGCCGCTTACGGCTGAAGACGGGCAGTACATCTTCCACTATCGAAATAATTGGCAAAATTGGTACCCGTCAAACGAGTTTTGTTACGTCATGCGACGAGCTATGCAGCAAAGACAAACATATGCAGGCGTGGCTGGTCAGACGCGGTTTTAGGCAAGATGTCAAAATAGACGTTGCGGGCTGTACTGGCAATCGATATGAACGAGAACTTGCGATCATACATCCCTTCATCCCGATTGGTCGGTGTTCCCGTCGAAGCGGGATGAAGTGAAAAAGAAATAGAACAACATCTTATAAAATAACGCAACTTTAACGTAACTTTTTTCAAGGCTATACTAAAAAACAAGGAGTTATGTCAATAAAAAGCGAGAACAATTGTCCTCACATACCAGAGGTCACTGGTTCGAATCCAGTATCGCCCACAAGACTAAGGTGTATTAAAAAGCCCTCGAAAAAGAGGGCTTTTCTCTTAGTTGTTTTTCCAATACTTATTGAGAGTCTTGAATTATGCATCAATTGTATTCTTTTTTTATTGATTTTATGGAAAATTTTCCCGTTATTTATTATGTATAAATGCGAAAGTGACGGAGAATGAGCCATGTCAAACAAGAAATCGGCTAATAACATTAAGATAACAAATACAGGCAGAGAATACCTCGATATAAGTGGTGAGAAGGGTGTTAAATTAGCTCGACAAATTCTCAACTCGGGTGTCTTTGACAAGGCACCGGACATCAGACAATCCAAAATCCGCCAAAATAAGAAATAAAACACATTTCTTCTCGTGCCTTTGAACCTGCTAATACTTCCCCTAATTGGCGGTTATCTCTTCGTTTTTAATTTCAAGCTTACCAAACTTACCACCGAAAGATTGCAAGGCCATAGGCTTCTAATCGAATCAGCTCTCGCTGGCATTGTGTTTTTGTTTCTGTCTTCAATTATTACCTATTATGCATCAAACAAGTATCCTCAAATCTCACACTTTTGGGATGACTTTTTCCCTTTTGAGTATTCCGGAACTGCTTTCTTGTCCTTTGTTTTGGGATACATCTTACCGAAGATTATGAATCCCTTCATCAGAGAACAATATTTGCTCTCAAAGAGCAAGAAAATAATTGAAGATAGAGGAGAGCCAATCGAAGTTCTTTTGGAAAAAGCATTATCAGAAGAAAACAGGTAGCTTTAACTCTAGAAAATCATAAGGTCTACCTTGGTAGAATAACTTCTTTTTTGGAGTGGATATCGTGATCCGATTACAAAACAATTGTTCTTATCTGTCAGTTATGAAAAAGCGTATAAAAGAATAATTACTCAAGACGGTGAGACTGCTTTAGAGGATTTTGAAATTGTCATCTCAGTATCAGAAATTTTGACTGCTAATATTTTTGATATGAGAATGTATCTTGAACATTTCAAGGAGGAAGGATTCGATTAGAGACTATACAAAGAAGCTCCCAAAGTAAATCTCATCTATGTACTAAAAAATCTCTCCAGGTCGTTTCGCAGAGTCATAACAACCGTTGTCCCTTTCCCCACCTCACTTTTAACCCTGATTTCGCCCTTGTGCTTTTGTACGATATTGTATGTACTGAACAAGCCGACTCCGATGCCTACTCTGGAACTTTTTGTCGTAAAGTCAAAGTCAAATAAGCGCTGCAGTTTTTCTGGCGAAATCCCTTTGCCCGTATCTGAAATTTCAATCCGAACCGTGCTCTCATTCGCCGACGTCGTGATCGTAATGATTCCCTTGTCTTCGATGGCCTGGATAGCATTTGTGAGGACATGCATAAAAGCCTGGTGAAGTTCACTGGGAAAGCAGCAAATTTGCGGAAGGTCGCCGTAGTCTCTGATCACATCGATTCTATCATGCAATTCATGTTGAAGCAAAGTCAACGCGCCTTCTATCCCTTCATGGAGGTCCACCTTTTGAAATTCGGCACCATCCAGGCGCGCAAAACGTTTCAAGCTGGTGACGAGTTCCGCAATTCTATCGCTGGCAGACGTGACCACGCGAATGTTATCTTTGAGGATTTTCAGCGACTTCTTTACCGCTTCAGAGTCTGTTTCGTTCTCCTCCAAAGACGCCGCGATTTTTTGAATACAGCGCTCGGAAACATCTGCCGTACTTTTCAAAGCCCCAACGGGATTGTTGACCTCGTGGGCAATCCCTGCAGTGAGCTTGCCCAGAACCGCCATTCTCTCAGACTGTATCAGTTGACCTTGCGCGTTCTTCAACTCTCGCTCTGCGCGACTTCGTTCCAGAGCATTCGCCAGCATCTCACCGACAAGCCTCAACATGCGAATATCTTCTTCGGACCATTCCTTTTCACATCGGCCTGTGTTGAATCCCAAAATTCCGATTAGCTGGTGGCCGGAGGCAATGGGCACTTCAAGCAAAGAGCAGACACCTCGCGATTGTAGGCTCTCTTTCACCTCTTCTGCCTCGGTCGGCAGTTCGGCCAAACGCGGAATGTGAATCACTTCATTCCGACGCAGACTGTTGAGCATCCAGTTCAGATCATCAATCCTCAAATTCTGCAAGCTCCGAATTCGAGATTCCACGCCTTCCGCACACCACTCATGGGTATTTGCATACGTTTTCCCATCATCGGAAAACAAAAAAACATAGCTTCTGTCCACTTCAGCGAATGAGCCAATTAAGCCCAGAGCTTGGTTTATGGCGCTATCTAGTTTGTCCGGAGAGACATTTATGAAATTGGTTGAAATTTCAGCCAGCAATTTTTCCATTTCGACGCGATAGCGCAAGGCTTCCAAGGTCTGGCTTCGTTCAAGTTCCACACCAGCCCGGGTGGCAAAAAGTTTGGAAAGGGTTATAAGGAACTCGATGTCGCCAAGGGGTTTGTCATCAAGCAAGATAAGATGGCCAAGCAGTTTCCGGTCCGTGCCAAAATACGGAATGCCGATAAAACTTTCGGCTTCCAAATCAACGAGGTGGTCGTCTTTTGGAAAAAGCACCTGCACGTGTTCAGGGTGAACAATCATCTTCCCCTTTTTGATGACATCTTCACAGGGACGACCCAGGACAGAATACTGAATGTTGCTATGAATTTTGCCGCGGATGCAAAGGGCCTTGGTGCGCACAACAAACTTGCGTGTTGGCACCAACTCGGTGACCATTGCAGCCATCACGCCGGTCGCTTCGGCTAAATTCTCGACCAAAGCCTTAAAAAAATCCTCATCTGTGGTCGAGGCCGTGGTTTCTACGACCAAACGCATGGCTTTTTGCAATCGATCATCCTGGTTAACCGAGCGATGCTTTGGTTTGTCCGGATTCGGATGCCCGGTGTTTTCAGGAGAAACCTCTTGCAAGCCGCTTACAAACAAATCTTCCCGATCGTTGAAGAGTAGCATGTCATCCTCGTTTAATCATGTCTAAAGTCGATTATTATGAACGTAGCGTTTCTGATAATAGGCCTAATCTACGAGTCTTTCGGGAAGATTCATACTATCAGAAATGATAGTTTTGAAGACCCAGTTAAAAAACTTGGGCGCAATTGACCTATCAATGTGTTGCGCATTGCGAATCAAAACGTCGAATCTTCCGTAGAAGAAGCAGCGATGTCAACCTGTTGATCAACTTTAAACAAGGAAAAATTGAAATTCCAACAAGAAAGCTTAGCCCGATGTACTTTCAACGAATGGAGACCAGTGGATAAACGCACCCTAAGAAAGAGCATTGCTGATTCAAGCCAACCTTCAAAAATTGACGAAGTCGTTTCTGAATTGATTGATTTTGCGTTCCGGTTTAAGAAAACAGATTATTTTTCATTATCGCTTGCGCTGAGTGAAGCCCTCACCAACGCCATGATTCACGGCAACAAACGCGATCCGGGGAAAAGAATACTAGTGGAAGTCTCGGTAGATTCAAACCGGCTCATTTTTCGGGTTATCGATGAGGGCGCAGGTTTCGATCACGAGAACCTGATTGATCCGACCCGGGAAGAAAATCTTTTCAAACAAAACGGCCGCGGCATCTTTTTTATCCGGCATTTCATGGATGAAGTGAAGTTTAATGGTTTGGGAAATGAAATTACGATGATCAAGTATGTTTAGTCTGAACACGTGGAGATACGGTTATTCTCGCTGTATTTGTTGCCTGCCTTTTCGCACTCAATCTTAATGAAATATTTCAGAGAATTTCCTCACAAAACCGCCTGAGTTCATCCAGATAATTGTCAACAACTGATCAAACAGATGTTGACAATATGAAACCAATTCTGTAACTTCCGTTGACAATAGAAGATATTATTCGTTTTAATCTTTGAATCAATGAAAAACAAACATACTCAAAGTCAAAACATTAGAGAGTTTATTCTTCAACAGGTACCTGAAAATCCCCGTGGTATTGCTCGCCTTGTTCAGCAGAAATTTGACATTTCGCGACAAGCTGTTAACAGACATTTGAGCAAATTGGTGGAGGAAGGAATCCTAAGCGCCAGCGGAACAACCAGAAATAAAGAATATCGAATGAAACCGCTAAAGAGCGAAGCGTTTGTACTTACGATCACTCAAGACCTAGAGGAAGACAGTGTTTGGCGACGGCGGATTCGTCCATTACTGGAAAACGTTTCATCAAACGTTGTGGAGATATGTCATTACGGCTTTACGGAGATATTGAATAATGTCCTGGATCACTCAACTGCCAACACTGTTAAGATTGGATTTGAGCAAACCGCGATCAAATTAAGGTTGGCCGTCGCCGACAACGGTGTAGGAATTTTTGCTAAAATACAACAAGAACTTGGCCTCGAAAATCATTTGCATGCAGTTCTTGAATTAGCCAAAGGTAAGCTCACGACCGATCCCGAACGCCACACCGGTGAAGGTATCTTTTTTACGTCTCGTATGTTTGACGACTTTTATATTATTTCGGGCACACTACGTTTCGCCCATCTAAATGCAAAAGAAGATTGGCTCATTGAAGCACCGGAAACCGAGACAAAGGGTACAGAAGTCATCATGGAAATTGATCCACAATCTACGCGTACAGTGAATCAAGTATTTGAGAAATTTGCATCTGAAAAAGAGGATTACGGTTTCACCCGGACTAAAGTCCCCGTTGCACTGGCTCAATACGGAGATGAGAACTTGATATCTCGGTCTCAGGCTAAGAGACTGGTTGCTCGCTTTGATCGTTTCAAGGAGGTGATTTTGGATTTCAAAGGCGTGAATAACATTGGTCCCGCTTTTGCCGACGAAATTTTCCGGGTGTTTCAGGCTCAACACCCGGAAACTCAACTTGCCTGGATCAATGCAAATCAAAATGTTGAGAGAATGATCAAACGAGCCTTGAAAAATATCTGAGTTAATCTGAGTTTTAGTTTGAGCCGGAGACTATTCTTCTCCACTCCTCAACCTAACCGTCAACTCCGCCACACGTCTGCCCAACGCCTCTCCTTTCTTCAAAAAATAAGCTTCAACGAAGCCGGGTTCCGGCTGTCTGTCGAAAGGCGGTTCCACTGTCATGCCTGAGGCGCCGAATGCCTGTGTCCAATCCGGGCCACCGACTACGATCATTCCGAAAATCAACATAGCATGCAAGATGTTCATCTGGGTCAGTTCTTCGCCGGCGGACATTCCGCCAGCGGTGACAAATGCCGCCCCGATTTTGTTGCGTAACGGTGCGCCCTCAAACGGCCATGTCTTGAGAAACTCGAGCACCGGGGGTGCCACGTTGGCGTTGTAAACCGGACTGCCAAGGATGATGGCATCGGCTGCCAAAACATCCGCACTATCCGCGTCTGCTACAGAAAGAAGCTTCACCTGCACATTTTCAACTGAGCGTGCACCGTCCGCGACAGTTTCAGCCATGGTTTTTGTGTGACCCTGTTTACTGTAATAGACGACCAGAACGTTCGGTCTATCCTGGCTAACTCCATTCGTCGCAAAAAGTCCAAGGAAGATTAACGAGAGAGTCATTTTAAGGATGTTCATTTGAAAAAGCCTGTTTGTGTTTCATGAGTCCTTTGGGAAATTTATCGGCAAATTATGAGAGATGTCATTCTTCAATACCTTTTCAGAAGACGGAAATGATAGAAAAGAAAGATAGAGGGTAGAATGTTTTCCACCTGCTCATTGGTTGCTTCAAGGTGTCCTGATACGCTTCGCATCGGCATCAACTTAAGGAAGATTATCAGCTTCATGGTCATCAGCACTTAAAAGATTTCTCACTCCACTACGTTGCGTTCGAAATGACAAATCCCGGAATTAAGACTACGCGAAAACGACACTTTGGGATTGATTCTGCCAAACCCATTTTTCTGTCTTTCATTTTTCTGTCATGGAGAAGCTTTCAAATAACAAAGCCCTCGGTAGTGACACTCCCGAGGGCCGTTCATCGAATTTTACTTCTCTTAGCTGTTGCGCTTCTTAAAGCGTCGTGAGCCAACCTTAATGGCAACGAATGGCAGGAGAAACAACGAGACGTTGACCAACGCATTGACCGTCGTCTGCAGCTCCGGATTTTCAAGCGTCACTTCTGTGGCTTGCAGGCAACCGCACCCATCAGTTGGCGGCGGTGCAGCTTCAGCGATGGCAAACGTGATTTCTCGACCCGTGCTTTGGTTGCCGTCGTCGTCTTCAGCGGACACGGAATAGGTGATTTCGCTATCCAGAGGTTGTCCGGGGATGTCCGCCTGATAGCGGTCGTTTCCGGCAGCCGTCATGTCCACAGTGACGGCGTCCTGGGCATTCACCTGATAAGTCAGAGTTGCGCTGCCAATTTGAATGTCGTCGACGATATCGGCCTCTACCACGTACGGTCCCGATGTGTCCAACGTGTTGTTCAGCCGTGTGGTGCGAATAATGGGGCTGGTTGACAATGCGTCGAACACATTCAATCGGCCGCCAGTGGCTACCGCATCTGCAAAAATGTCGCTCGTTTCCACGGAACCCAGGATGCGCGTTTTGATGTGGCTGACCGTTCGCCCGGGATATTGGGCCATGATCAAGGCGCTCGCCCCGGCGACATGCGGCGTGGCCATGGAGGTTCCGCTGAAACTGTTATACCCACCATTCGAAACCGTGCTCAGCACATTGGTCCCCGGCGCGGCCAAATCTACGGAATGCAAACCCCGATTGGAAAAGCTGGCAAGACCGTCGTCCTCGGTGCTGGCCGCCACGGCAACCACGTTCGGCACCTCGTAACTGGCCGGATAGCTCGGGAAATTGTCGTTGTTGGAACCGGCGTTGCCGGCGGCAGCGATAAACAGCACGCCGTTGTCGTTGGCAAACCGAATGGCATCTTCCAGGGCCTGAGAGCGACCGCCGCCGCCCCAACTGTTGTTCAAGACTTTGGCGCCCATGTTTGTGGCGTAGACAATCGCACCGATTGCATCCGCGGTGTTGCCGCTGCCGTCAGCACCCAGGAATTTCAACGCCATCAGAGACACGTCCCAATTCACGCCAACCACACCTTTGCCATTGTCGCCAACGGCACCGATGGTTCCGGACACATGCGAACCGTGATCATTGTCGTCGCGGGGATCGCTGTCGTCGTTGTTGAAATCCCAGCCGAAAACGTCATCAACAAACCCGTTGTTGTCGTCATCGACGTTGTTGTTTTCCTTGCCATCGCCGCTTTCACCGGGATTGCGCCACATGTTCGCCGCCAGGTCTTCATGCTCGTAGTTGATTCCGGTATCGATGACGCCCACCAGCACCGACTCATCCCCGGTCTGAATGTCCCATGCTTGCGCTGCGTCGATCATTTGCATGCCCCATAAGGACGATAGTCGCGGGTCATTGGGAGTGGCCATGGTGTGGTAGATGTAATTCGGTTCGGCGTACTCGATGTTTGGGTCGGCATTGCACTCGGCAACGGCTTGCTCCACGATTTTTGCCTCGCTGAGGCTGCATTTCAGCACCCCAAGTTCCGGGTAGCGCTGCACGATACTCAGACCAACATGTGAAAGCGTCTGACTGACGGCAGCGCTTGCTACGGTTGGTCGGAACTTGACCAGAACTTCACCTTCCACTTGCTCAGCAGGCGGGAGAGCAGGCTGTTCCTTTCCGCACGCAATCAAAGTGATTGCGAAAAATACGAATCCAATGTTCCTGAATAGCTTAGTCATCAAGTTTAGTGACATAAATCCTCCTTAATTTGGTTAAAGGCCTCTCGGCTAAATTGAGTTGAATTTTTTGAAGGGTTTCTGTGAAATATCTCGAAGCGTCATATACGCGTCAACTTAAGGCTTTGGATAATCTTCAATTGATTCCATAACGTGTTCTGCTTTTGGCAAAGCTTTAACCCTCATGTTTCTTTTCATAAAATCCGCAAGTCTTTCTAATTCTTTGGTTTGATTCCGTTTAGAATAATAATCTGCCAGCTTCAGAATAACGGAATAGTAATTCAATAAGATGTTTGAAACTCTTGGCATGTTATGATCATCTATGTCCCGCAAGTTTTTGATATTAGAAGCAACCAACAGAACTTGTTCTATTTTATCAGGATGTATTGCGTGTTCGGTACCCCTGGTTTTGAACGGCAGTAATTTATGAACGAAACCATGGAGTTGAAAGTATTCATCTAAACCCGCTAAAGCAAGAGGATTGCACCCTAATGAAAAGTAGATTGGCCTTTGCCAATTATTCGTTTCAATTATATTGACTAAAATGGCTTTTTCGGGACTTAAATAGTTTCTCCTTTCGGAATTCAAGTCTGGTTCGAGCTTCCATCGCATCTTTGCACTTCGTGGAAAAGAAAACTGCTTCTTCATTGCTTAACCAATTGGAATTTCGATTGTAAGCGTGTCCCATTTATACGGGTGCATATCCAAAATTTGTTCGTTGGACAAGCTGATTGGTGCTTTCGGCAAAATATCTCCAAAACCGTTTCGAAGCCTTTGGACATACCAGGGTCTATTTAATAAGGCAAGGGGGATTGCTGTGACATCTTTTCGATTGTTCTCGACTACTTGCAAGTATTGAATCGAGTTGAATTCGGCATCCCCACCCGTAAAAAGAATCGCCTTTTTATCACATGATTTCAAAGTATTTCTTGCATATTCAATCAACCACGCGGGAAAAGCTCCTCTTTCATAAGCAGTTTGATAGGATGATATGTATGTACTTTTGTCATTTCTCTGTAGAGCTTGTAGAGCTCTGGCACCGTATTCTGCACCAATAAAATAATATGCGTCGCCAAACTCAGGATTTAACTCAATGGCTTTGGTCAGATATTGCAAAACCTTGTCTGAGTA
>JABAHQ010019813.1_pt5 | contig 9987 bp, 10 predicted proteins | sample 7062091 | NCBI WGS metagenome assembly JABAHQ01 (sample SAMN14534359, study PRJNA622989) | marine sediment metagenome | biome: marine biome [ENVO:00000428]; feature: marine pelagic biome [ENVO:01000023]; material: deep marine sediment [ENVO:00002113] | place: India: Gulf of Kutch | collected... | reverse complement strand
ATGATAGACGCATTACTCATCCTGGGGGGGATGTTGGTCTGGGGCTTATGGCATAGTCTGCTGGCCGCGCGGCGGGTGAAGCGGGTCTTGGAAGCGCACTTGGGGCGAGGGTACCGCCTCTTTTATAACCTGGTGGCGGGGGTGACGCTGTTGCCGGTTTTGGCCCTGGTGGCCTGGCGACCGGGCGAGGTGTTATATCAAGTCCCTGCTCCCTGGCGTTGGGGGATGGTGGTTATCCAATTGCTGGCCGTATTGGCCGCAGCCGTAACCTTGTTGCAAACGGATGTATTACGTTTTTTGGGGATCAGGCAGCTTCTCCAGGCGGAGCCGCTCGGCCCCAATCGTCTGACGATAAGGGGGTTTTATAAATGGGTCCGGCATCCTCTTTATTTTTTCAGCCTCATTTTTTTGTGGTTCAGCCCTATTATGACGCTGAACTTATGCATCCTCTATGGGGCCTTTACCCTCTATTTGTACATTGGGGCCATTTTTGAAGAGCGTAAGCTGGTCGGTCAATTTGGCCAGGCCTATCGAGCCTACCAACAAAGGGTGCCAATGTTAATCCCCTGGAGATTGCCGGGGACGTCTTAATTGAAGTAAATCATCAAATTTAAGGAGATATTGATAGTGAGCAAAATTGCCGAAGCAAAGTATCCTATTCACCCTCTTATTCAAAAGCGTTGGAGCCCGCGTGCGTTCGATGAGCGGATGGTTGAGCCGGAAAAATTGTGCAGTTTGTTCGAAGCGGCCCGTTGGGCTGCCTCCTCACGGAACGAACAGCCCTGGCTTTTTATCCTCGCCACCCAGGAAAATCAGGCCGATTTTGAGCGGTTGCTCAATTGCCTGTCCGAGCGCAATATGCAGTGGGCCAGGCACGCGCCGGTCCTCATGGTGGTAGTAGCTAAACGCTTTTTCGAGCATAGCAATCAGGAAAATCGGGTGGCTTTCCACGATGTGGGGTTGGCGATGGGCAATTTGATACTTCAGGCGACGGCCCTGGACCTTTGTGTGCATATGATGGGCGGCTTCAGCATCGAGAAAGCCCGCGAAACGTTCAGTATCCCTGAGACCCACGAGCCGGTGGCCGCCGTTGCCGTCGGTTATCTGGGGGACCCAGAAACCTTGCCTGAGTCGATGCGTGAACGTGAGTTGGCCAGACGTACCCGCAAGGACTTGACGGAATTTGTTTTCAGCGGGAATTGGGGTAATATTGCGCCGTTGGTCCGGTAACCATTCAAAGGAGTAGAAACCGGGTTTTTCGTTGATTTGCCTAAAACCTTGCGTATTTAAGTTGGTTGTTTTGTCAATAATGCTGGTACTATATCCCAAAAAACCCGGTTTCTTTTGAACACTTACGAAAAACTTAAGGGAGGATGAGTAAGCATGACCACAATTTTACTTGGTTTTGATGAGGATCAAATTTCTGAGGATCATCTGGCCCAGGTTAAGAAGCTAGCCCCGGGGGCGCAAGTTCTCGTTACCAGAGACCCTCACGCCATAGAGGCGGTGGTAGAGGATATTGAGATCGTCGCCGGCTGGACGCCGCCCGACCTTCTCGTCAATATACCTAATTTACGGTGGTACCAGCAGTGGTGGGCCGGGATCGACTGGATGATGAAATATCCCGAGGCGATTGAGCGCGATTTCATTTTGACCAATGCCTCCGGGGTGCACGCCGTGGCGATCAGCGAGCAGGTTTTTGCTTTTCTGCTCGCCTTTGCCCGCGGGCTGCCGGCCGCGCAGCGGGCCCAACAGACCAAAGGATGGGTTCAGGCCAGAGGGGAGGCGTTGTTTGAATTGGCCGATAAAACGCTGGTCCAGATTGGCGTGGGGGCGATTGGGAGTCGCGTCGTTCGTTTGGCAGCTGCTTTTGAGATGCGCGTCATCGGGGTGCGGCGTAATCCGTTGGTGGATTTGTGGGGGGTGGAGAAGATGGTCGGCCCCGATCAACTTGCGGAGGTTGTGCCAGAGGCCGATTTTGTGTCGGCGGTTATTCCCATGACCCGAGAAACGCAAGGTCTTATTGACAAACGTGTTTTTGAGCGGATGAAGCCCAACGCTTACTTTGTTAATATCGGCCGGGGAGGCGTGGTGAACGAGGCGGATCTGATTGATGCCTTGCAGCGCGGCTCGATCGCCGGGGCCGGCCTGGACGTGTTTGAAACCGAGCCGCTGCCCGAGGACTCTCCGCTTTGGGAGATGGATAACGTCCTCATCACTGCCCATTATGGCGGGGCGACGCCCCGATATCAGGAGCGGGCCATGGCTATCTTCCTCGATAATTTACGGCGTTATCAGGCCGGTGAGACCTTGCGCAATGTGGTGGATAAAAAATTGGGATACTAACGATGTTTCAGACCGAATTTCGACCCGAGCAGATCCATCCCTCGGTCTTCATCGCCCAAGGTGCAGTGATTGTCGGCGATGTGACTGTGGGGGAGGATTGCAGTGTTTGGTTTAACGCCACCTTACGGGGAGATACTGAGCCGATTACGATAGGCCCGGGCACTAATATTCAGGAAGGAGCCATCTTCCACGTTGACCCCGGGTATCCTGTGGTTGTGGGGACGGGGGCGACCATTGGGCATGGTGCAGTGATTCACGGGGCCAGGGTGGGGGATAATACCTTGATTGGTATGCGGGCGGTGATTCTTAATGGGGCGGTGATTGGCGAAAATAGTCTGGTAGGGGCTAACTCGCTGGTGACTGAGGGCAAGGTCTTTCCGCCAGGCTCCTTGATTTTGGGGACGCCGGCCAAAGTCCTACGGGCCTTGACACCGGAAGAGATCGCGCGCAACCACAACTCGGCCGAGGTCTACGTCAAGCGGGCCAGGGTTTTCAAGAGGACAAATGATTAATTCGGTTAGGGAACTTGCGTTGCTGCTAAGAATACGATAGGATGATAGTATTAGATGGTTAACGGTTTGGGATAAACCGACCTGAGTTTTTGATACAAATTAATAGCTACCTCCTCTCTGAGATATTCTAACCTTTTTCTAACACTATTCTCATTACTTTATGATTAAATAGGGCTATATTTTTAAGTGTAGACTTATTTTTTCATACCTTAAAAGTTTAATTATTCAGAGCCCCCGCCGGGCAATCACAAAGGTTGCCGCTAGAATTTCAACCCATTTGAAACACACCCTATTCATTTGGAAAAACAAACCAGGCCCGGGAACTTGGTCTGATTTGTGGCACACGCACAATGTCAGTGCTTAGGGAAGGAGTGCCTTATGAGCTACGAGTTTCAAGTCGACGTAGAACAATTAAACGAGAAGACGGCTGTCATTAATTTGGTCGGCGATGTTACGATATTTGCCGATAAGCTGATCCATGATGCCTATGATGAGATTTCTAAAGAGGGTGTTTGCAACGTTATTTTTAACTTTTCTAAAGATGATGTGATTTGCACACCTGGCATTGCCATCCTCATCGATGTCATTGTCGAAGCGAGTAAGAAGAACCAAAAGTTGCTTATGGCCTTGCCCAATTCCCACTTTCAAAAAGTATTTTATCTGATGGGGATTACCCAATACGTTGACATCTTCAACAGTCTTGAAGAAGCCAAACAACATGCGCTCTAAAGATAGCACGGGCCTAAAGACCCGTGCTGAGAGAACAAAGCCCGCCTGGGCTGAAATCTTCCTGTAGGGGCCTTTTACTGCCTATATACTTTCGATTTTCAACGTGACGGCTTTAGCCTGGCCTTGTATCACTCTCACCTGTTTTATTAAGGTGAGAGTTTTTTTGGGAGTAAATTGTTGGAGCAAGCCGCCAGTTCGGATATAATAGTTTTTTCTGTTTGGGCCTGGAATGAGCATAAATTTAATCACTGGGCAAGGATAAAACTGATCTCAGGTATTTGGCATGCAGCTTCTAGCAATTTTCGTTTTTCTGGTGGGCCTCACGGTGGTGTTGAATACCCTCCTCTCGGCGATTCGGGTTATTGTTTTGCCCCGCAGTGCTTCGACTAAGCTGGCCTGGATTGATTTTAACTTTATTCGAGCGCTGTTTAGCCTGCGGCTACGCTGGGCTAAGTCTTACCTTGAGCGCGACCAAATTATGGCCCTGTACGCCCCGGTCAGTCTCTTGATCCTGCCCCTCATGTGGCTGGCGGCGGTTTTGTTTGGTTATATGCTGATGTTTTGGGCGCTGGGGTTCCGCCCCTGGTATCATGCCTTTTGGGTGAGTGGTTCCTCGTTGCTCACTTTGGGCTTTGCCCCGGTAGAGGGTTGGCTGCCCACCTTTTTGGCCTTCACCGAAGCGACGATTGGCATCGGTTTAATGGCCTTGCTGATTGCTTACCTGCCGACTATGTACGCCGCTTTTTCAAAGCGAGAAGCGGCCGTCGCGCTTTTGGAAGCTTATACCGGCTCTCCCCCTTCAGCCATTTCGATGCTGGAGCGTTTCCATCGCATTCGGGGGTTAGAGGAGCTTTTTCGTGTCTGGCGGGACTGGGAGATTTGGTTTGCCGAACTCGAAGAGAGCCATACCTCTTTAAGCGCCCTGGTTTTCTTCCGTTCACCCGTCCCGGAGCGTTCCTGGGTTACGGCGGCCGGGGCGGTCCTCGATGCGGCATCGCTCAGAGCCTCGACTCTAGATTTGCCCCGAGATCCCCAGGCCGAGTTGTGCATCCGGGCTGGTTATCTGGCTTTACGGCGCATTGCCGACTTTTTTACTATTCCGTATGATCCAACCCCCAACCCCGAGGACCCGATCAGTATCTCTCGCGAGGAGTTCGACGCGGCCTATGATCATATGGCCAGCCGAAATATTCCCCTAAAGTCCGATCGAGACCAGGCCTGGCATGATTTTGTTGGCTGGCGAGTGAACTATGACACAGTCTTAGTGGAGTTGTGCTATTTAATCATGGCGCCCAAAGCACCCTGGTCCTCAGATCGGCCAGCTATTCGCAAGCGACCCTGGTTTCTACGTTTGGGCGGGTAAGGTGAAGTAAAACGTGCTGCCATGGTCTGATCCCTGCTTAGATTCGACCCCAACTTCTCCGCCAAGTTTGTCCACAATACGATGGACAATGGACAGACCCAGACCATGACCGTCCACAGCTACTTGCTTGAGGCGGGTAAAGGGGATGAATAACCGCTCTCGCTCTTCCGGCGTCAAACCAGGTCCGTTGTCTTCTACCCAAAAGCGGATCATACCATCCGCTTGCATCGTTGCCCCTATAGTTATATACGGTGGACAGCCGCCATATTTGATGGCGTTACTGATGTAATTGACCCATACTTCTTCGACCCAGGGGGCATGTCCCAGCCCGGTTGGCCAATGCGTCGGTAAAACGATGGTCGCTTGACTTTGGGTAATCATAGGGCCTAAACGATGGCGAACCCCGGTAATAATATCCGCCATGTTGAGCGGTTGTGCTTCTACATCTGCCCGGCGTACGCTGGCTAAAATCAACAATTCGTCAACGATGTTGATGGCTTTACGGCTGCTCTGGGCTATGGCCTCTAAGGTCTCTCCAATTTGATCCGGCGGTAGGGTTGCAAAATCGGAGACTAAAAACTCGGCCAGCCCGGTGAGAGCCCCTAAAAGATTTTTGATGTTGTGGGCAACGGTATGAGCGAAGGCATCTAATTCCTCGTTATTCGCTTGGAGGTCTGCCGCGTATTGGCGCAAGGCTTCCTCGGCCTTTTTGCGCTCGGCAACTTCTGTTTGCAGGCCTTTTTGTAGATTGCGTATTGTTAGGTGGGTTGTAATCCGGGCTAAAATTTCTTGCCATTCGATTGGCTTGGTGACGTAATCTACACCCCCCACCTCAAACCCTTTCACTTTGCTATCAATATCGGCGAGGGCCGTCATGAAGATGACGGGGATTTCCTGAGTGAGGGGGTCAGCTTTCAATTGGCGACAAGTCTCAAAGCCATCCATATCAGGCATCATAATGTCGAGCAAAATGACATCGGGTTGTGCTTTTCTGGCCTGACGAATAGCATCTGTGCCATCCTGAGCCGCTAATACTTGGCAGCCAAACCGCTTAAAGTAGACAAAGAGGAGATCTGCCTGGACGGTTGCGTCATCAACAACTAAAATGGTACTGTTTTGAAGATCAGTTTTACGCATTCACCCTGCCCTATCAGGATTTCTTTAATTTCCTATTATACTCGAAAGTTAGTAAATTCACATGTTTATGATTTCATGTAACTTGCGCTTTTTAAGTTTCGGTTGAAAATGAGTGTTGAGAATGGCGCATGTATCACCGCAACATGTTTCTTCTGGGCGTTCTATGGTAAAATGAATATAGGCTTTTTGGACTGGTTGGTTGACCAGAAAAGCTCAACACCTCTGGTTATAAATTATCTTTGATCGGCAAATTTAACATCTCAATAGCTGATACCTCTCGATTTGAATTTTTGTGAGCGCTGATGGTTGAGGAACGACCAACAAACCTGGTTTTTCGGCGGTCGGGCCGCCGTAAGGGGCACCATGTGAGGTGATTGAAAGGGTATTGCTAGTGAGATGTAATATCAGCCTGGAGGATACAGAGAGATGGAGGAGACTCTGACATGCAGGCCGAAGAGCATGCTACCGGATTAACCGCCAGAAATGAGCAGTTACGACAACAAATAGTTAAATGGAAGCAGACGGAAAAGGTGCTACGCGAGCGAGAGCGTCGCTATCGGTTGCTATTTGAACTGGGCATTGACGGTGTGGAAATATTAGATGCTCAGGGAAGGATTGTGGAATTTAATAGCACCTATCAACAACTAGTAGGGGCTAGCCGCGAAGAGATTATCGGTCAGCATACCACCGTCTTCGCTTCAGATAAAATCAAAGATGCCTTTACGAAAAGAATCCTGCCCTTGCTCCGGGCAGGCGGACATGTTGAAGGCGAGAGCGAACTCAAATGTAAAGATGGCTCGACCAAACAAGTATGGCGACGATTCCAAACCTTATATGATGGGGAGCGAAAATTTGCCGGAATTGTGGTCTACAACCGCGATATTACCGAACGGGTGCAAGCGGTGGAACAGCTCAGACATTTGGCCCTGGCTGTTGAACAAAACCCAATAGCCCTGGTGATTACAGACCTTGAAGGCACGATCGAATACGTCAATTTTAAGTTCGTTGAGTTGAGTGGAAGAGATTATGAAGATGTCGTCGGTTTGAACCTGCGTGAGTTTAAACCAGTCCAGCAATCCCTCGAAAGTTATGAAGCGGTCTGGAAAGCGGTCATATCTGGCCAGGAATGGCAAGGGGAATTTACTAACTCAAGGACAAATGGCCATGTCTCGTGGGAGTCCCTGGCCCTGGCCCCATTATTCAATGTTGATGGGACCATCACCAATATTATTGTAGCCAAGGAAGATATCACCAGCCGCAAGCAGGCCGAGGCTGAAGCGCTGTCGTCCCAACGCCGGCTGGGGGGCTTGGCCACGGCCTATATCGATGACCTGACCCAGGCGAACGAGCGGCTGCAACAAGAAATTGAGGAGCGCAGACGCGTTGAAGAGGCACTTCGGCGCAGTCAAGCCAGATTACAGGCTCAGTATAAGGGGATTCCAGTCCCCACCTACTCCTGGCAAAGAGCGGGTGGTGACTTTGTGCTGGTTGATTATAATGATGCGGCTGAGAAGTCTGACCGGGGAAATATTGCGGAACTGGTCGGCAAAACAGTGAGTAACATTTTTCGGGACAGGCCGCAGGTTTTGGCCGATTTCGCCCGGTGTTATGCTGAACAGACGACCGTAAAGCGCGAGGCTCCATATCAGTTGCTGTCAACGGGTGAAACCCGATACTGGGTGACCACCTATAATTTTGTGCCCCCTGATCTGATTATCGTTCATATTCAGGACATCACTGAGCATCGACAAATAGAAACGGCGTTGCGGGAACGCCAGGCCCAACTAGAAGAGATGGCCGCCGAGCACGCCGCTGCCCTGGTTAAAGCCGAAGAACGATTCAAAGAAGTGGTGAACAATATTGATGAACGTCTCAGGGAACAGTATCGCGGCATTCCGCTGCCAACCTACTCCTGGCAACGGATTGGCGAGGAATTTGTTTTGGTTGATTTTAATGATGCGGCGGCTAAGGCCATGGGGCGGATCGTTGATTTTTTAGGCAAGGCCGCCAGCGAAATTTTTAAGGATAAGCAGGTTTTGGCCAATCTCTCACGTTGCTTTGAGGAAAAGAGAACCATTAGATATGAAGCCCCTTATCAGTTGGTGACCACAGGGGAAACCCGATATTTTGTAACTACCTATGTATTTGTGCCCCCCAATATGGTCATTGATTATATCGAAGATAACACGGAATACAAGCAATTGGAAGCGGATCTGGCAACATGTCGCCAGCAACTTGAGGAAGCCAAGGCCAAGATCGCCGAACTGACCAAGACCAATGGCGACCCCCCACAAAAAGTTGACCAGCCTGAACCCGAAGAGCAGGTAGACCCTGAGGCGGAACCAGAGCCCGATAGCAGTACGGCCATGCAACAAGCGTCGGTCAAATACAAACAAGCGCAGGAATTACTTCAAGAATACAAAGTCAAGTTGAAGGTTCAGCACCCGGGCATCCCTGTGCCTACTTACTATTGGCAATGGGGGGAGGACGATTTCGTCTTGGTCGATTATAATCAGGCGGCTGAGAAAGCGACTCGGGGAAGCATTGCGGACTTTTTAGGGAAGAAAGTAAAAGATGTTTTCAAGGATCGGCCACAGGTTCTGGCTGACTTCTCACGCTGTTTTACGGAAAAAACAATTGTCAAACGGGAAGCCCCCTACCAGTTGTTGACCACCGGGGAAACCCGATATTTTGTGACTACTTATAGCTTTGTGCCATCTGACCTGATTATCGTTTATATTCAGGATATGACCGACTATAAACGGACCCAGGAGTCGTTACAACTGGGGGAAGAACATGTTGAACTCATTTGTCGTTTTTCACCCGAAGTTGCCCTGACCTTTGTCAACGATACTTACTGCTGGTATTTTAAGCAGAAGCGTGAGACCTTGATGGGGCAGGTTATGCCTTTTGTCTTAGACGAAGATCGTGAGATTGTCGAAAATCACTATGCTTCGCTGACCGAGAAAATTCCTGTTGGGACGATAGAGTATCGGGTGGTCAAAGACAACAATACGATTCGTTGGCAACGGTGGATTAATCGAGGTATATTTGACCGTCGAGGCAACTTAATTGAAATTTGGTCAGTAGGTCGCGACATCAGCAGACAGAGAGAGGAAGCGTAAAACCGGCCTTATCTATTGCCGTTGAGTTCTCCCAGCCATTTTACCCAGGCCAATTCATCTCGAACGCTGTTGACAAGGCGCTCATCAGCCGTCCAGAATTCGCAGTTCAGGTATTCAGCCACGGCCAAGTAATGAGCATCATAAGCGGCCGGTCGATTCAACCGCTCTGCCAGGTCAAACGCTCGCTGGTGCAAATTGGTCAGTTCGAGATATTGGATATCAAAGGCTAAGGCCCGGCTGAGTGCTTGTTGGCTCTCTGAGGCAGTACGAAGCCCTCGGACAACGTGTTTGCGCAAAACAGAAGTCACTTCATAGCGCAATAATGGTGGCGCAGCAATATCACGTCCTTCATATTGCCAGCTTCGCCACAAAGCTCGTGCTTCACGACTGCCTATTTCTTCAACTACTAATTTGATTACCAAGCTAGCGTCGGCACATACCCAAAAGCCGGTCGTCTCGTTCATCTCTCATTTCCCTGATGATGTCGACGGAGTCAGGTAAAGGCTGATTAGCGTGACGGTCCGCTACTGCTTTGGCAAATCGTTCAGCCTCATCCACCAAGGCTAACTGTTGTTGTCGTTTGGTTTCAGCATTTTGAGCAGCCACCAATCGCTCGTAATCATCGGCCGGCAGAATAACTACTGTTGGTTTGCCTTTGCTTTCTACCAAAACCGGCTCGCGTCTTTGCAGCACACGTTTTACGACGCGCCCCCATGAATTCTTAACTTCTGTAGCTGAAATACGCCAAAGATTCATTTTGGCCCCTATTTGGCTA
>JABAHQ010015241.1_pt1 | contig 9987 bp, 8 predicted proteins | sample 7062091 | NCBI WGS metagenome assembly JABAHQ01 (sample SAMN14534359, study PRJNA622989) | marine sediment metagenome | biome: marine biome [ENVO:00000428]; feature: marine pelagic biome [ENVO:01000023]; material: deep marine sediment [ENVO:00002113] | place: India: Gulf of Kutch | collected... | reverse complement strand
GCGATTGAGCATGCGGATCAACGTCGATTTGCCGGAGCCCGAGAGACCCATCACGACGAATATCTCCCCCGCCTGGATCCCGAAGCTCGCGTCCTGCACGCCGATCGTATTGCCCGTTCGACCGAAGATCTCGTCCTTTTGCAAGCCCTGCTCGATGAGCTCGAGCGCAACCTCCGGCCTGGGGCCGAAGATCTTGTACAGGTGCTCGGCGACGATCTTGTCGGTCATGGCACGTTGGTGGTCTCCGGCTACTCCGCGATCTCGCCGGTTACCCAATAATGCACCCGCCGCGGGTGACCTTCGATATACGCCGCAGCGGCATTCTCGTAAGTGCTGGCCGTCGCCTCGAGCATCACGGACTCCACGTCGCCGAGCGGCAGGTAGAGGCGAGCCAGAAACTCCGTGACCTCGCCGGGGTAGTCCTGGTAGAAACCCTCGCGCACCAGCACGTGCACGCGCTCTTTGCCGCCGAGCACGCCCCTGGGATCCTCGAGGTAGCGCATATCCCAGCGCGCGAAGATCCAGTGGGGACTCCACGCCGTCACCACGATCCACTCGTCGCGGCGCGCCGCGCGCGCGAGCGCTGCCGTCATCCCGGCACCACTGGCCGAGATCAGCGTGTACTCGTCCAGGTCATAGGCGTCGAGCGCCTGCTCGGAGACCCGCATCAGACCGGAGCCCGGATCGATTCCCTGGATCTGCCGATGGAGCCTGTCCTTGATCTCCGGCTTGCTCAGATCCGCGAGACTCGAGATCGCGCTTTCCGGGATGTACGCCGGCACCGCCCAGCCGAGCCGCGCGCCGGTATAGACCGGCCCGAGATTGACGACCTGGCCGGCCACCTTGTCCCAGTAAGGCTTATGGGTCGTCGGCAACCAGGCCATCAGCATGGCGTCGATGTCGCCCCGGGCCACGCCCTGGTATTGGACGCCGATGGCGGTCATCACCGGCTCGACCTCGTAGCCCATGCGTTCCTCGAGGACCTGCTGGGCGATCTGCACGACCGCCTCCGCTGAAGACCATGCCGTCCAGCCGATCCGGATGGGCGGATAATCCTCGGCCCCGCTCGCCGGGGACGCGAGCACCCCCAGCGCGCAGACGAGCGCCAGCGCATACCCCCGACAACAACGCAGGAATTGCATCATCTTTTCCCCCCGGCTCGCAGGGGCACGGAGGGGGGCGTCCCCCATCGACCGGTGACCCAATGATCACGTTGAGACGCGACACCCGGCGGGGCATTGACGCACGTCAACGGGAGTCGCCGCGCGGCGGGTCTCCGCCCGGCGCCCGCCGGCCCCGTCATCTGAAGGGCCGACGGCCGCCGCTCCGACGTCGGGCCGGCAGCCCGCCCGGGCCGGGGTGCCGCCGCGTGCGCCGGCGAGCGCGCCGCCCGGCGCGTCTCTTTAGAAGCTCCGGGTGATGCTGAAGACGAGCCGCCCGTCGGCGTCCTCGGACAAGGCGAGCTCCGGCTGGACGTCATCCGTGTCGTGCCAGCGCAGCTCGAAGGTGAAGCCCCTCCACGCCTTCGAGGCCCCCACGTCGTAGTAGGTGTAGTCCTGATCGGGCAATCCGGAGGTCTCATCGAACGTCTGCTCACCGACCCTGCCCGAGACGCTCACCCCCATGGGGAGGGCATAGCTCACGATGGCATGGTAGGCGAGGCTGGAGACGTCATCAAAGAAATCGTCACCGAAATAATTATCCGCGTACCAGAGGCTGCCGGTGAGGCCCACATTCCCGATCTGGTAGCTCAGGATGCCGTAGAGCTCGGCGTAGTCGAAGTCGGCGTCCTCCGCCACTCCGTCGCCGTCGAGGTCCGCGCGCGAGCCGGGGTAATTGTACGACCAGTAGCCGACGTCGTAGCTCAAGCCCGTCTCGCCAATGGGGCGACTGAAGCCGATAAAGGGATCGACCTCCATGCTGTTGTTCTGACCGCCGAAGTTGGTGTTCGACGACCAGACGCCCGCATAAAGACCGCTGCCGTGAGCCCAGGTCATGTCGCCCTGGATCTGCGGCAGGTTGCTCGTGTTCGATATGCCACGAAACATGTAATCGCTAGACAACGTGACGCTGCCGCTGAGCTCGCCCCATCCCCTGTCGTCGGGTTCCTCGGCCGCTAAGACCCGCGCGCCGATCGTCATGCTTGAGGCCAACAACGCGGGGATAAGAACACCGCGCACTATGCCCATGATCCTTACCTCGTTTTTTCCGTGCATCGGGCGCCCGTGCCGCCCGGGACCTGTGCCCGCCCCCCTCGGCGTCCCCGGCCCCCGGATAAGGGCTCAGGCGTTGACGACGATCATGCGATCTGCGAGCCGCACGACGCCTCGGTTGCGGGTAACGCATGGCGGCTATGTAACATCGCTTCCGCGTTCCCTTGTTGATCGGGATCAACGTGCCCACCGCGGGCACATCCGCTCGGCGGCCCGGCGACCCTTCCCGCCGGCGGGCCGTCGTTCGATCCTGCGCCCCGGTGACCGGGATCAATGCGCGGGCGCGCGCCGCGTGTTTTGCTTCCGCGCAGGAGCGGGGCCTGCCGCCGGCCGGAATCCCGGAAACCCTCCCCGGCGCTCCGGGGTCGGGCGGTCGCGCATCCCTGCCTTTGCGACCGCAACAGCGCCCAGAGGAGACATTCGATGAATGACCGGTATCTCGCGGGACGCGCTGCCATGGTCACCGGCGGCGCGTCGGGCATGGGTCGCGCCATGGCCCTGGCGTTCGCCGCGGCGGGCGCCGACGTCGCGATCGGCTCCCTGCTCTCGCGCAGCGCGGCCCGCGCCGCCGAGGGCGAGCTCGTTCACCGCCCCGACGAGCAAGCGCTCGAGCGGACGCGACGGGACATCGAGAGCTGCGGCGTCGGGGCGATCGCGATGGCGCTCGACGTCTGCGATCCGCAATCCGTGCGCGCGTTCCACCAGGCGGCCGTTGACGCCTTCGAAAAGGTGGACATCCTCGCCAACGCCGCGGGGATCACCGCTGAGCACGGCGTCATCGAGCACCCTGACGCCCTGTGGGACAAGGTCCTGGACGTCAACGTCAACGGGGCGTTTCGGACCATACGCGAGGCGCTGCCCGGCATGGTCGAGCGGCGCTGGGGCCGTATCATCAACATCGCCTCCACCGCCGCCTCCGTGGGCGCGGCCACCTCAGCCGCCTACTGCGCGTCGAAGGCCGCGGTCACCGGGCTCACCCGTGCGGTCGCCCAGGAAGGCGCCGAGGCTCACGTGACGTGCAACAGCATCAGCCCCGGATGGGTCGAGACCGAGTTCGGCCGCGGCTGGCTGAGCGATATCGCCGAACGCCAGCTCCACCGCCGGGGCGAGGAATACATCGACGAGCAAAAGACGCAGAACCCCCAGCGGCGCATGATCCAGCCGGCCGAGATCGGCGCTCTCGCCGCCTTCCTCTGCCGCGAGGAGGCGCTCGGCATCACCGGCCAGGACCTCACCGTGTCCGCCGGCGCGCTGTGGTGATGCACGTCAACGGCCCGACGCAAAGGCGCCATGTGCGCGAAGGACGCCGAGCTAAAGGCCGATAACAGTTCACGGATAACAGGGCACAGCCGAAAGCAGTTGCACCACGGGAATCGAGCAAGCCGACGTCTCGCTGTTATTTTAGTTATTCTCCTTTGCGTCCTTCGCGCCTTCGCGCCTTCGCGCCTTCGCGTTGAACACCTTGGCCAGTAAAGACCACCGACGTGCCGCTTTCTCTAGCCCGGCGTATCGTACGCGCCGCCGCGACCCTCGCGGCGGTCGGGCATGGTCTCGAGGACACCCGCGCCGACGACGAGCATCGCGCCCACCGTCATGGTCACGCCGAACGGCTCGCCCGCGAACAGCGCGGCCGACACCGCGCCGACGATGACCTCGCTCATCAGCAGTATCCCGACGCGCGGGGGCTCCATCTCGCGGCTGGCCCACATGAACGCCGTCAGGGATGCGGCCCACCAAACGCCGCCGATCAGCACCGTCCAGAGAAGCGCCGTCGTGTACTGGCCGCCCGCCACGCGCGGCTCCGGCTCGTCGCCGAGCAACAACGCGAGAAGGAGCGCCATGGCCGCGGCGCCGGCGCAGAACACGAAGTTCGTCTCCGCGGGCCGGGTGCGAACGTGCACGTGAATGCCGGTCGCGGCCACCGCCCACAGCAGACCCGAGGCGAGACCGAGCCAGTCACCCAGCGTCCGCGGCAACGGCAGCCCGCCGTGGTCGCCGCGCAGCACCAGGGCGATCCCCGCGAGCCCGAGCCCGATCGCCGCGTAGCGCCACCACGAGACCGGCCATCGCAGCCAGAATCTGGCGATCAACGTGCTCCAGATAGGGGTGAGATAAAAAAGGAGAATGACGACCGCGACCTGGCCGTACAGCAGGCCGTTCGAATAGAGCACGAAGGACGCGCCGCCGAGCGCGACGCTCAGCAGCGCCCGGTTGTTGGCCGCCTGCAGCCGTGCGCGGCCCGCCCATCCGAACGGCGTCAGCACGAGGCACCCTGCCAGGACGACGGCGAGGGTCGCCCACGGCCCGGCCGCGGCGACTGCATCGAGCTGGCGAAGGGGCACCCAATAGACGCCCCACAAGGTGCCGACGCCTACTACGGCAGCGGCGGCAAGGGAAGCGACCCGCATTTCTTCAGCGACCCCGATGGTCCGACCGACGCCGGGCGTGGATGCTCACGGCCCGGGCGCGCCGGATTGGCCATCCGCCCTCTGGATGCGACGCATCCACCGAGCCGTTCGTTCATCGCTCTGAAACCGCGCACGGAACGCGGGTACGACGCCCCGCCCCCGGTCACGGCGATCGCCCGCGACTGCCCGGGGGCTCGTTCGGATGATGCACATCGGAATTCGCGTGCCACGTTGACGCCGATCAATGTGGCCCCACGGCCCGGATGCCCAAGATTACATCATGCCGCATCGGCGATTGCCGGTGCGATCCCCGCGCCCGCGCAAGAGGCGGCCCCGATGGGTTGTCCGCGCGCACGACGGACGCGGGCCGGGCGTCGCGTCGGGCATCCGCGCCGCCGGCGAGACGGAAGCCGGTGCGCGCCGCGCCCGAGGCCTTCCGGGCGCGAGCGAAGACCCAGAGCGCAGCACGATGCACATCGAAGACCAGAGACTTTTCATCGACGGCGAGGCGCGCGACGCCGAGTCGGGCGAGACCTTCACCGACTACGATCCGGCCAGCGGCGAGCCGATCTGCCGGGTCGCGCTCGCCGGGCCGGCCGACGTCGACCGCGCCGTAGCGGCGGCGCGCGGCGCCCAGGCGGAATGGGCGCGACGCACCGGCGCCAAGCGCGGGCGCATCCTGCGCCGCGCGGGCGAGATCCTGCGCGAGCGCACCGATGAGATCGCCCGCCTGGAGAGCTTCGACACGGGACGTCCGATCCAGGAGACGCCCGAGGCCGATGTGGGCTCTGGCGCCGACTGCCTCGCGTTCTTCGGCGGGATCGCCGCCGGCATCAACGGCGAGCACACCGATCTTGGCCGCGCCTTCGTATACACGCGCCGCGAGCCCCTCGGCGTGTGCGGCGGCATCGGCGCGTGGAACTATCCGCTTCAGATCGCGTGCTGGAAGTCGGCGCCGGCGCTCGCCTGCGGCAACGCCATGGTGTTCAAGCCCGCCGAGCTGACGCCGCTGTCGGCGCTGGTGCTGGCGCGTGTCTATCAGGAGGCAGGGCTGCCCGACGGGCTGTTCAACGTCGTCCAAGGCTTCACGGCGACGGGTCAGGCGCTGACGCATCATCCGGGCATCGCGAAGGTCTCGCTCACCGGCGAGGTCGGAACCGGTAAGCGGGTCATGGCCGACGCCGCAGGCTCGCTCAAGCAGGTGACGGTCGAGCTGGGAGGCAAATCCCCGCTGATCATCTGCTCGGATGCCGATATCGAAGAGGCCGTATCCGGCGCGATGATGGCCAACTTCTACAGCCAGGGGGAGGTCTGCACCAACGGCACGCGCGTGTTCGTGCACGAGTCGTTGGAGGCCGACTTTCTGGAGCGGCTGGCCACGCGCACCGAGAAGCTCCGGCTCGGCCACCCGCTCGACCCCGAGACCCAGATCGGCCCGCTCATCTCGGCCGAGCACATGGAGAAGGTCCTTGGCTATATCGAATCGGGCAAGGCCGACGGCGCGCGTGTGGTTCACGGCGGCAAGCGCGCCACCGAGGGCGAGCTGAAACGAGGCTATTACGTCGAGCCGACGATCTTCGCCGGCTGCCGTGATGATATGGCGATCGTGCGCGAGGAGATCTTCGGGCCGGTCATGTCCGTGCTGACGTTCACCGACGAGGACGAGGTCACACGCCGGGCGAACGCCACCGAGTACGGGCTGGCGGCCGGAGTCTTCACGCGCGATCTGACGCGCGCGCACCGCATGGCCGCCGCGCTGCAGGCCGGCATCGTCTGGGTGAACGCCTACAACGTCACGCCGATCGAGATGCCCTTCGGCGGCACCAAGGCATCGGGCATCGGGCGCGAGAACGGTTGGGCGGCCGTCGAGCATTACACGCAGCGCAAGAGCGTGTATGTCGAGCTCGAGGGCGTCGACTGCCCGTACGCCTGATCGGCGCGCCGCGGGCGGGCCGCCGAAGCGCCGCCCCGACATGAGATCGCCATGGCCATCGAGAGCCTCGGGGAGTGGGACTACATCGTCGTGGGTGCCGGCTCGGCGGGCTGCGTGCTGGCGAATCGATTGAGCGAGGAGCCCGGGGCGCGGGTGCTGCTGCTCGAGGCGGGCGGCCGCGCGCCGGCCTGGGACTGGCGCATCCACATGCCCGCCGCGTTCTCTTATCCGATGAGCTCCACAACCTACAATTGGGGCTATTCGACGGTCCCTCAGCCGCACCTCGCCGACCGGCGCATCGCCACGCCGCGCGGCCGAGTGCTCGGCGGGAGCTCGGCCATCAACGGCATGGTGTACGTGCGCGGTCACGCCCTCGACTACGACCGCTGGGCCGAGGACCCGGCGCTGGCCCACTGGTCGTACCGGGATTGCCTGCCCTATTTTCGCCGCGCCGAGTCGCGCGATCTGGGCGCCGACACCTACCACGGCGGGGGCGGTCCGCTGCACGTCACCACAGGCCGCGGCTGGTCGCCTCTGTATCAGGCCTTCATCGAGGCGGGCCGGCAGGCGGGCTACCCGTACACGCCCGACATGAACGGCTACTGCCAGGAAGGCTTCGGGCCGATGCAAATGACCGTGCGCGAGGGGGTGCGCTGGAGCACGGCGCGCGCCTACCTCGAGCCGGCCCTGCGCCGCCCGAACCTCGACGTCCGCGAGCGCACTTTGGCCCACCGCGTGCTGCTCGAAGGCGATCACGCCGTCGGGCTGGAGGTCTCGCGCCGCGGGCAGCTATGCCGGATGCGCGCCGCCCGCCGCGTGATCCTCGCCGGCGGCCCGATCAACTCGCCTCAGCTCCTGATGCTCTCGGGCATCGGGCCCGCCGATCACCTGCGCGCGCACGACATCGAGGCGCGCATGGATCTCCCGGGCGTCGGCAGCAACTACCAAGACCACCTCGAGCTCTATGTGCAGCAGCGCTGCACGAAACCGGTCTCGCTGTATCCGTCGCTGAAGCCGTGGAACAAGCCCTGGATCGGCATGCGGTGGTACCTGACGCGCACCGGCCCCGGCGCCACCAATCACTTCGAGGCCGGCGGCTTCATCCGCTCGGCTGCCGGCGTGCAGCACCCGGATCTGCAGTACCACCTCCTCCCGCTGGCGATCCGTTACGACGGCAAGAGTCCCATCAAGGGCCACGGCTTCCAGGCGCACGTGGGGCCCCTGCGCTCGAGGTCACGAGGCACCGTGCGGCTGCGCTCGGCCGATCCGCGGCACCCGCCGGCGATCGACCCGCGGTACATGAGCCACGCCGACGACTGGACCGAGATGCGCGCGGCGATCCGCCTGACACGGGAGATCTTCTCGCAGAACGCGCTCCGCCGATACCGGGGCGACGAGATCGCGCCGGGCGCGGATCTGACGAGCGACCGCGCCCTCGATGAATTCATCGTCGCGCAGGCAGAGAGTGCCTACCACGCCTCGTGCACCTGCGCGATGGGCTCGGGGCCCGAGGCGGTGGTCGACGGTGACGCATCCGTCCACGGCGTCGAGGGTCTGAGCGTCGTCGACTCGTCGATCATGCCGGGCATCGTCAGCGGCAATCTGAACGCCCCGACCATCATGCTCGCGGAGAGGGCCGCGGACCTGATCGCCGGCCGAGATCCCCTGCCGCCCGAGGATGCGCCCATCTGGGTGCACCCCGAGTGGCGGACTCAACAACGCGGCGGGCCGTACGCGCAGGCGGCCCATGCTCGCGATGCGGAAACGAAGGCTCCGGAGCGATGAGTCGCCGACGCGCTTTTGCCATACGCCGACGGCCGGGCGCGAGCCTGTGCCCACACTCAGCTCTGATGGAGGGTCTGACATGAGCACGGGGAAACTGACGATATTGGCGGCGTGCGCCGCCCTGGTGATCGGATCGCCCGCCCCAGCCGCCGAGGAGGCCGCCTGCGGCAAGGTTCGCTTCGGCCAGGTCAACTGGACGGGCGTCACCGCCAAGACCGAGACCGCCGCCTGGATGCTCGAGCGGCTCGGCTATGAGACCGATGTGATCACAGCCTCGGTGCCCATCATGTTCTCATCTTTGGCAAGCCGGCAGCGCGACGTGTTCCTAGGGTTGTGGCTGCCGACGCAGCGCAGCATGGTCAGGCAGCACATGGCCGACGGCAAGATCGATATCGTCACCCGGAACCTGGAGAACGCGAAATACACGGTCGCGGTGCCCCGTTACGCTTACGAGGCCGGGGTCAAGCACTTCGAAGATCTTGACGCGCACAAGGACAAGTTCGGCGGCAAGATCTACGGCATCGAGGCCGGTAACGACGGCAACAAGATCATTCGGCAGATGATCGAGGACGACGCCTACGGGCTCGGCGACTGGGAGCTGGTGCCCTCCAGCGAGGCAGCGATGCTCGCCGAGGTCCAGCGGCGCATCCCGAAGCAGCGCTGGATCGCTTTCCTCGGCTGGGCCCCTCACCCGATGAATCTCAACATTCCCATGGAGTATCTCGCCGGGGGCGAGGAGTACTGGGGCCCGAATAAGGGCGGCGCCACGGTCTATACGCTGGTGCGCACCGGATACGCCTGGCGCTGCCCCAACGTCGGTCAGTTCCTCGAGAACTATCGCTTCACGGTGGAAGAGCAGAGTCTGATGGGCCAGTACATCATCAATGAGGACATGGACTACCCCGACGCCGGGCGGCGACTGATCAAGGAGCAGCCCGAGCTGCTCGGGCGATGGTTCGCGGAGGCCGGCACCTACCAGACCGGGCCGGTGAAGAACCGCGACGGCACGCGCAACGCGCGCGATGTCGTCGCCGAGGCGCTCGGCCTGTAGTGCGGCCCCGCGACGCCCGGCCGGCAGACGGGCCCCGGTGCGCTCCCGGGGCCCGTTTGCGTCCGCTGGCCTGATCGACTGCGTAACCCCGACACGAAAACGCCGAGGGCGCAGGGTCAGGCCCCGTCTCTTCGAGACATGAGCCGCATTCGGGGCACGCTTCGCGGCTCCGCCGCCCCGCGCGCCTCTGCGTTCGCTTCTTGCTTTCCGGGCGCCCGTCGCGTGTCCGTGCTCGGCGGCTCATGGGCCTGCCGCCCCCGTCCGACGAGCGATCACCGATGAGCCCCGGCGATGGGGCTCCTCGGGGTTCGTCGCCCGGAACCCCACGACGCGACGTGTGTCCGTTATCCTGATGCGAGGCGGCGACACCGCGGCGGTTTCATGCGAGGACCGGCGCCGCATTGAGCGACGATGACACCCGCCCGCGCGTCGACGCCCGGCGCCTCGGCGTTCTCATCGCGCTCGCCGCCGGGATCGTGCTCGCGCCGACCTGCCGGGACCGCCTCGATCCCGCGCGGGTCGAGGGCTGGATCGCCGAGGTGGAGCTGTGGGGACCGGTCACGTTCCCGGCGATATACGCCTACCCGACCTACGCCC
>JABAHQ010000686.1_pt2 | contig 9989 bp, 12 predicted proteins | sample 7062091 | NCBI WGS metagenome assembly JABAHQ01 (sample SAMN14534359, study PRJNA622989) | marine sediment metagenome | biome: marine biome [ENVO:00000428]; feature: marine pelagic biome [ENVO:01000023]; material: deep marine sediment [ENVO:00002113] | place: India: Gulf of Kutch | collected... | reverse complement strand
ATCAATTTTATGTTCGATTGCAATTATTTGCAATTACCTGAGATTGTCAAGCTATGATTTGGGGAAATTTAACAAGGGAGTGATACGTTCAATTGTGATGGGTGCAGATCCTTCGTAATGATTATTGACATTGAGATATACCTCTACCCCACGCGATTGAAGATCGTTGATCATGTCAGCCACGGATCGCAATTCGTTGTCTTTATCGTCCCATATCTGATTCCATTTTTTACCGCTTTTCTTTTCAATCCCCTGGCGATCACCGCCGTGCAAACGGATCACAGTAGTGGCCTGTATATGATTGCGAAATTTCTCATAAATTNNTAAATTTCAACAATAGAGGGCATGTAATAGCCCTGCAAAAACACATGGCTTAAATTATTCCGCTTCAGAAATTCAAAATAAGAACGCTTCAAATACCAGGGATTCCGCGTCTCTACAGCATATGGATAGCTTTGATCACACTGTTGAATAAAATCGGTAAATCGCTGCTGAAATGCAAATTGGGAAGGCATTTTTTGCTTATTCAAATATTCAAACTGAAACATCAACGGACCCAATTGGGATTTCATCGGGGCAAGCAGTTGGAGGAATTCATTGAACAATTGGGTGGATAAAAAATAAGGATTGGGCTCTAGTGGCTCGGATTTGCTCTTGCGATAAAAGTGGGTCAAGGTGATGCTGTTCGGCAATTTCACGGTGAAGCGAAAATTTTCCGGCACTGACGCAACATAGTTTTGCACTACTTCAGGCCGGGGCAAGCTGACCTTGTCCACCTCGAACAATGACCAAAACCATTGATCGATTTCGACTGTATCATACTTTTGAGCATACTCAGCCAAATAATTGATTTCTTTTTTGTCGGAATAAATGAGACCTCTCCAGGAATCGAATTTCCAACTACAAGTGCCAATCCTCAACTGAGACATTGTTCTACCCCGATCGGATTTAAAACGATAGGATTTATCTAAGTTCGGTTAACAAGCTTTTATCTTTATTGAATATAGATTGAGAGCCTGTCTTAACTTAAAATGTAGGCAGGCTCTCTAAAGGTAAGATTTTTTTATAAAACTTCCTGATGTATGCTCTTTAAAATGTTCAAAAACTCTTTCTCTATACTTATGCCACGATCCTTGCTGTACCAGGCATGCAATTTAGTTATGATTTCAGATTTGGGCAAACCATTTTCCCTACCCTCCTTAAATAATTCGGCGGCCTCTTGCGGTCTTGGCCCCCAACGGAACACTTCATTACCAGTGTCATCAAATGCGATTAATTTGGGAATACTGCGCGTGCCATTTGTAAGATACTTTTCCATGATATCCGCATTTTCATCGCGATACAAAATCCGCAAATCAATTTTATTACTCATCTTAGCTATTTCGGCGATATAAGGTAGGAGTTGCGCTGAATCCCCGCACCAGTCTTCGCTAATCACCATCCATAATTGCGGGTTATCAAACTTTTGTAACTCCGCCTTTAATTCATCGGACATTTGATACGTTTTGTGAATTCGCTGACAACGTTGAAAATTTAATTTCCGGTATTCATAGAGACGTTTTTGCTTATTCTCCAGGGCTTCCGAATCTACGTTTTTTATTTTATCCTCAAAGTTTTTGAAATATTCTGAATAGGTGATCCCCTTTTCCGATATCCGCGCTTCAATAAGTTTAAAGCTCATTACTTAATCCTCTTGAAATTTTCATTTTACATCGTTGCTTAATCATGAGATTGTTGGATGCATTCAGGAAGGCGATGTTACAGAATTGTTGGAAGTCGCTCTTGGAAAAATGGTGGGTTAACTCAGTAAAAGTCTTTAAGGTTCTTATCTTGCAGAAATGTTCTAATCCGCAAACAGCTCTTCTATTTCGACTTTAAAGCCTTTCAAAATTTTTGATTTGGCTCTTCTTCTTGGCCTGTTCAATTATTTCAAAGCCTTGTTTGCCATTTTCATATGCCAAAACTGTGTCGGTTTCCGGATCAATTATCCACAACTCCTTAACTCCGCTGCGTTCATATACCTCTTTTTTAGTGCCCAGGTCATAGACGGCGGTTGCCGGAGAGAGAATCTCAACGATTAAATCGGGTGCTCCCTGCACGTTTTTTTCAGTCAGAATTTCCATATTGTCATTACTAATGAACAAAATATTCGGTTGGAAAACATTGTGGGGGGGATAAAATGACATCAAGCGGGGCATGAAATACTGTTCCGATTTGATGTTTTTTTACAAAATCTCTGAGTTTAAAATCCAACTCGCCGGAAATAAATTGATGCCGGGTTGCAGGTGAGGGAGCCATTACCAGTTCTCCTTCAATAACTTCATAGCGATTCTCATCATCCAGGCGGGCGTAATCCTTGTATTGCCATTTTTTCTTTTCTACTAATTGAACGGTCATGGTGTCACCGCTTTTTTCTTGCAAAATAAATTGGTTCTTGCCGCTATGCAACAATTTGAATTGTTTTAGCTTATTCCTCTACCACCTCAGCATTTTTAATTTTTCCAAGTACCTTGCTCCCACCTCTTAAATAAACAACCACTCTCAGTCTCTCGTCTTCGACAACAATATCGCCTTCAACGGTTGAGCGATCGTCTAACCGGATGGATATTTCATCATCCCGATCCGCTCCCCTGTGCTCACCTTCGATAACAATGTCGCCTCTTACGGTAGACTGGTTTTTCAGTTCGATGTCCCCATTCACTGTTTCCAGGTTTTGGCGAACAATAGTATTTTTTAGATCAATGCTGCCATTAACCGTATTAACAGTGCCGGCAACCTTAACACCGGAGGAAAGTTGAATGCCGCCGTTCACGGAATTTATATCACCGAGAACTTCGCTGTCATTACCAACTTTAATGCTCCCATTAACCGTGTGCAAATCTTCCGCTTTCGATTGGCGACCAATTCTGATTCTCCCATTAACCGAATTGCAGTCCCCGTTGATCTCACATTTGTCCCCGATACGTATGCCACCATTCACCGCAGTTAAGTTACCGTCTTTAACTTGTCCATCTTCCACAACAATGCTCTTATTTACCCCAATGTCTCCACCACAACTTGAGAGCGTTAGAAGCAAAACAAAAGTTAGAATTGACAATAATTTTTGGGTTTTCATGACATTCCCCTATTTTCTAAAGTTGGAAAACCACACTAAAGTGTGGCAAACTTGTTTTTTTATCTTTCAAGGATTACCACGCTTCAGCGTGCTTTTATAATTACAGGAAGAATAGACGAATGAATAGTAGGAAGGTTGCTGCTTATTTTAATGTACCGCTATTTAAATGAATTTATATTTATGTTGGCAGTTGCCAACTGCTCCTTGCCAACTGCCAACTTTTATTAAAAAGCTACTCTTCAACTTTACTCCATTCGTAAGCATGTTTTACTAAAGTGCCTTAATTTCACCGGTTTCCTGTATTTCAATGGGTACTCCTTCCACCACTTCCGGTATTTTTGTTTCAACTTCGGCTTTATTTTTGGAGACAGAAACAATAACACCGGGGGTGCCAGCGGCGGTAAGGCCAATCCCTACTGCCACCACGCCTTCAATTGACATCCATTCCGTTTCATATTTTTGCTTTATTTCTCTGACTTTATCCATAAGATCTCTTCTTGGCATTAATTGGTTAAAATTTAGTGGAATCAAAGCTTTACTAAGCCTTCATCTTCAGCAAGCTCAGTAAAGCTCTTCCAGACACGTCTCAATAAATTTATAAAGAAATATTCAATGCGGAAAATACGTTTTGAATTCGATTAAGGATCGTGGTTGAGGTGCTCCCGGCAAACAACAAACCGACCAATTTGTTGTCGCTGCTCACCACGGCGGAGCCGCTATCTCCCCCCTGGCTCATGGCGCCGGCCATAAGCTGATCCACAAAGGTGGCGGTTTTACCCGAACCGTAACTAACCTGCGAGGTAACATCAATTTGAATAATCGAACCGGTTGTAAAGCCGGTGGTTCGCCCCATTTTTTTAACATTCATCCCCAGGAATCCATCCGCAGTTTCTGTAATGGTTCCGATGTTCAGAATTTCGTTGCGAACATCATTTTGATCGAGGGGTTCGGCAATGGCAGCATCGACTAAATTATCAGCTGCTGCCTGTGTGCCAACCCGAACCGGCTTTAATCTTGATTTGCTCCCGACACCGGCAGCGATGGCATTCAAAACACCAGCCGCAGCTCCGGCAATAGGACAGATGCCCCCACCGCCATTCTGAAACGAAATCTCCACGAAATCAGATAAGGTGGCGATTCGATCGGTGGGATCGCTTCCCCCATCGTGGGGACCGGGTTGTAAAATCGGATCGCCGATATTGGCATCATTGCTATTCGCCAAAACATGGTTATTGGATAACATATAATATTGATTGTTTTTCTTTACCCAACATCCGAGGGTTCCGGCGGTAATCAAATAATGCCCCACGCTCACTCCACCCGGGGCAGGTCGAAACCTATCGGTTGGATCCTGCAAGGCGTGAATTGGTCCGGTGGGTAAGACGTCTACGCCTACTCCCTGTATCGTGGATGGAACGATTTCTTTAGCCGTGAGCGATTGCTTGGCTTTTTTGGTATGCACCGAGCAGACGATACAAGTATCCTGAGTGGGCTTACCTTGCACCGTCCGGTAGCCGATTCCGGTAGCGACCACATTGGGTTTGCCGAATAGCTCCTTACGAACCTGGGGAAGCAAACTGCGTATATCTTGTAGTTCTGTAGCCATCACAGACCTCCTGAGTTGAGTTTTTTGTTTGGAAAGTTTAAGTTAATTAAAACCCTGCCAGCTCGTAAAATATCTTTTATAATATACGTAAATGTCATCCTTCCCGGGAATGTTATCCCAAACATACGCAATTGTGAAAATAAAATCAATAAAATGAATTTAATTGAGGGAGAATTAAGGAATTATTTTAAAAAAAATGTGGGCCGTTTCGGGAGGCTACAACAATTGAAAAGATTCACTGCATCATCACCGCCCTAGCAAGATATTTTAAATTTTTAATATACAAAAGAGCAATGATGCAGTGAATCTTTTTTTCTATACAGTCAAGTGTCTTCATCCAACATAACCGGCTTATGCGGCATCACTTCGTCTCCCCACAATTCGCCGCGATTAATCTCAACAGTTTTGACTTCCTGAGCTTGCAGGGACTCACTTAACGCCTGATTGGCAATTGCGGGATCAACCGTTTCTCCGCAGGTAAATACATCCACGGCAGCATATCCGTATTCCGGCCAGGTATGAATGGCCAGATGAGATTCGGCGATTACAACCACGCCACTCACACCATGGGGATTAAAGGTTTGAAACGTAGAGCTGACAATTGTCGCACCGCACTCAATTGCGGCACGTTTCATAGCCATTTCAATATGTTGGGCGTTGTTTAAAGAATTTTTATCACATTCGTAAAATTCGGCCAAAATATGACGACCCAATGCTTTCATAGCGAACCCTCCATTGCTTAATAATTGACTAACAATATTTCAGCAGTTTTCTTCGTCAAATTTTTAATAATGAAATTATCCTCGAAAAAAATATAAAAACAGCCACCTCTGTTCAAGGTTCGTTTTTCTTTTCCCACAGTTAGCTCCACTCTTCCCCGAACCACAAAACCAAATCCTTCATCTTCTTCATAATTCTTATCGTATACGGCCAAGGGAGATAAGGTCATAATGACCGGTTCCATCTCCAGGTATTTTAATTTTGGAACCAATCGCTCGATCTTATATGCTTCGGTGACAATTTCCTCAATCCGATCTTTCTGCGTGTATACGTTTTTTTCGGTTTCTTCAAAATCGCTAAAGAAGGTACCCAGTTCAATTCCCAGAACATCTAAAATTTGTTTTAACGTTAAAACAGTGGGAACAGTCTTATCCCGCTCCAGTTGGGAAATAAAGCCTTTGGTTAACTCGGCCCTGTTGGACAATTCCTCAATGGTTAAACCGCGTAGTTTTCTTAACCGTCTTATCTTGCTTCCTATCTTCATTTAGCAAATTGAATTTCAAAAGTTTAGTATTATAAACAAAAGTTTTAATAAAGTGGGCAAATATAAATTTTGTAACTATCTAATACAAGCTAAAAAAATTTTTTGAGTAAATTATTTTTTTAATATATTAAACCTTTTTCTTACTTATTAATCATTTGTTATTTAAAGACTTAAAAACTTATCAAAATTTTGAATTAGATACACTATTATAGATTTACGCAAAAGATATCTGATTTTTTTACAAATGTATAAATAAATGCACTTTTTTAATGTCAAATTAATTGATCTTTTACGCTGGATGGTGGTGAAAAATGGGCTAAGTACAAAAAAGAAGTTCCACCCAAAAAGCAGGCGGAACTTCTCATACACCCAAATACATTATAATTTGATCTTCGAAACTATTGTGGGGCAACAAACTCGGCATTGATGAGGATATTAACATCTTCGCCGACTACCAAGCCGCCGGTATCCAACGTTTTATCCCATTTTACATTATAATCAAAGCGATTAATCATCAGGTTAGCTTTCACCCCAATTCGTTTATTCCCATACGGATCCGTAATCGGTCCTTTTAAGGTAAAAGGCAATGCCACCTCTTTGGTGACTCCACGGATGGTTAAATCTCCGTGGGCAACGTAACCGTCATTACTTTTCTCGATTCGATTACTTTTAAAGACGATATTCGGATGGGTTGACACATTCAGAAAATCGTTGCTACGCAAATGATTATCCCGCTTTTCATTGTCAGTAAAGATACTTGATGCATTGATTTCTGTTTCAACTGATGAATTGGTGATATCCTGTTCATCTAACTTGAGAGAAGCGGTATAATCTTTGAAATTTCCCTCCACATCGCTAATGACCATATGTGTCACACTGAATCCAATATTAGAGTGAACTTTATCCACCTGGTATTCGGTGACCTGACTGAATATATATCCGTTAATAAATACGGCTACTAACAAGCCAATCCATAATATTTTCCTACTCATAGCACATTCCTCCATAATTTTAGATTTGAACCTTTCGCAATCGCTAATCTGTTGCGACCCCATTTAACATCTGAGCAACGCCATTCAAACTGGCGAAATTGAATATTATAAGACAATTTATCTGTAAGGAAAATTACAGATTAAAAATGATGATTCCGAAAGATTTCCAGTGCAAGGTCCGGCTTATCGACCTCTAATATCACCATACCGGCCTTTTGCTTTTCCTGCAAAGACCCATAAAGATAGTCGATATTAATTTCAGCATTTCCCAGCTTTTGGGTTAACTCCATCAAACTTCCCTTTTGGTTTGGTAAAATGACTTTCAATACCTGCCGTAATTCTGCCTGGTAACCGTTATCTTTCAACACATTTAAGGTTTTCTCCGGTGCTGACACAATTAAGCGGGCAAAATCTATAAACATGGCAATCGCATAGATTGCAATCCCTTTTTTCTTTAAAATGCGACACAAATTACCTGCCGTCCCCGGCTTGTTATCCAATACAACATAAACTTCCTGAACCTTTTCCATATATCTCCTCCATTAAAAAAATATTTTATATAAAAATAAAATAGATTTGTGACGTTTTGAAGAAGAATGATATCATTCACTTACATTGATTGCAGGGGAATCACCCTCAGTGACCGACCCGATAATTTTCGCTTCCGCAACCGAATTTTCCTGCAACATTTTCAATAATCTCTCTCCTTCGGCTGCTGCTACGGCAATAAGCAAGCCACCCGAAGTTTGAGCGTCGCTAAGAAGTATTCTGCCAGGTTGAGGAATGCTATCATCCCACACAACATGTTTGGAAACATATTCTAAATTATTCAGTGTTCCGCCGGGGACAACGTTAGCAACGGCCAAATCCCAGGCGTCTTCTAAAAATGGAACCTTCTTCAGAAAAAGCTCCGCACTGACGTTACTGGCGTGCGCAATCTCCAATAGATGTCCTAAAAGCCCAAACCCGGTTACATCCGTACAGGCATGAACCTCAAATTGTGCCAATGCTTGCGCCGCCCTGGCATTGAGTTCGCCCATGAGTTGAATGGGTTTCACCATTTTCACATTTTCAATCAGCCCGCGTTTTTGGGCGGTAGCCAGAATGCCGGTTCCAATTGGTTTAGTCAGGACAAGCACATCGCCGGGCTGCGCTCCGGAATTAGTCCAAATACGTTCGGGATGGACAACTCCGGTGACCACTAATCCATATTTGGGTTCGGTATCATCTATAGTATGCCCCCCAATAATCGCAATTCCGGCTTCCCGGGTCTTATCATAAGCGCCCTGTAAGATTTGTTCCAAAACTTCCAGTGGTAATCGATTGGACGGGAATCCGACCACATTTAGCGCCCATAGGGGACGGGCGCCCATGGCATATATGTCGCTCAAGGCATTGGCTGCTGCAATGGCACCAAATTGGTAAGGATCATCAACTATCGGAGTAAAAAAATCAACAGTCTGCACGATAGCAGTGTCGTCGTCAATTTGATAGACCGCGGCATCATCAACCGTATCTGTACCGATCAACACATTGGCATCTGCAATTGGGGGAATTTTGCGAACAATTTCTTCCAATGCCTGGGGACGCAATTTACAGGCGCATCCCAATCCATGGGTATAATGGGTCAATTTCATTTCTTTCATCTCTAACTCAGTTGAAGCTGGCTGGCTTCCTCCGGGCTGTAAGTGTTCTACAGCTTTCACGACAATATCAATGGCCCGGTCAATCTCTTCCGGAGTGGTCATTCTTCCGGTGGAGAACCGAATTGTGCCCATTGCCCTTTCGATGGGCACTTTCATCGCTTCCAGGGTTGTTGATACGTCTACGGAATCAGCATGGCAAGCAGCACCGGCAGAAGCGGCAATCCCCTCGGTTTCGGAGAGTATGGTGTTGGCCTCCAGATTTTCAAAGCTGATGTTGAGCGTGTTGGGAAGCCGTTGCTCCGGGTGGCCGTTTAAATAAACGTTTTTCAATCGATCCGTAATCCCTTTATACAACCGATCCCGCATTTTTCGGGTGTGGGAGATATTGAATTCGATATTTTGAGCAGCGATTTCGCAAGCCTCACCTAATCCCACAATTTCCAAAACATTCTCAGTTCCCGCACGTCGCTTTTGTTCGTGATCCGCCCCATGAATCAACTTTTGAAGTTGCGTTCCCCGACGAACATACAAAGCACCGATCCCTTTTGGTGCATAAATTTTATGACCGGCGATGGACAATAAATCTACTCCCAGTTCATCAACACGAGTGGAAATTTTGCCTACTGTCTGTGCGGCATCGGTATGGATGATAATTCCATGATTCCTGGCGTTTTTGCTGATTTCCGCAATGGGTTGAATAGTCCCCACTTCATTATTTGCATGCATAATTGTGATCAAGATGGTCCGATCAGTAATGGCGCTTGCTAAGGCCTCCAACTTTACAACGCCGTATTGATCGACCGGCAGGTAGGTGACATGGAATCCTTTGCTTTCCAGATAAGCACAGACTTCTAAAACTGCCGGATGCTCGATGGCAGAGGTAATGATGTGCTCACCTTTATGTTGATGAGCCTCGGCGACGCCCTTAATCGCTAAATTATTCGACTCACTTCCGCCGCTGGTAAAGATGATTTCATCCGCAAAACAGCCCAATAAGTTTGCTATTTGTTTTCGCGCTTTTTCGACCGCTTTTTTGGTTTGGATTCCATACCAATGACTGCTGGATGGATTACCGAAATACTCTTCCAGATAAGGACGCATCGCCGCTGCGACTGCCGGATCGATGGGAGTGGTGGCGTTGTAATCGAGGTAAATCGGTTTCATATAAACAATTTAATTGAAAATTTATCCTGACGGTAGATTTTTCGTAATCGAAAGCAGAGAAGCCACTTGATGGCCTCTCTGCCAGGGTATATTCTTAATTTCAAATACCCTTACTGAGTCCTGTGGATTTGTCATTTTGAGGGAGTGCCTGCCTTGGCAGCGGCAGGCAGGGAACGACCGCCACACGGTGGTCCCCTTGGGA
>JABAHQ010010092.1_pt2 | contig 9992 bp, 9 predicted proteins | sample 7062091 | NCBI WGS metagenome assembly JABAHQ01 (sample SAMN14534359, study PRJNA622989) | marine sediment metagenome | biome: marine biome [ENVO:00000428]; feature: marine pelagic biome [ENVO:01000023]; material: deep marine sediment [ENVO:00002113] | place: India: Gulf of Kutch | collected... | reverse complement strand
GACCGCGTCGCCTCGCCGGCGGGCCGTCTCGCGGAGGCGCGCCACGATGGGCGGGTGGCGGTCGCTCACGGCTCCTCCGGCATCACGTAGTCGTCCAGGGCCGAGCCGGTAGAGCGATTGTCGACGTTGGGGGCGCCGCGCCCGCGCGCGACGTCGTCGAGGTGAACCACCCGGAAGTCGAGGCTGAACCTCGTCACGTTCTCGGTCTGCGGTCGCGTGGCGTGGAAGTGCGCACCGCTGAAGAGGAGGTTCTGTCCCCGCGCGCAGGAGAAGCCCACCGCGTCACCGGGCTCGACCTCGCCGACGACGCCGGGGTAGCGGGCCGTCAGGCCGTGGTCTCGGTTCTGCCATCCGATCTTCAGGTCCCACCCCTCCTTCACCCACTGGTCGTAGTCGAAGATCTCGGAGTCGTTGGGCACGGCCGCCTCGAAGCGCTCCGGATAGAAGACGAAGGTCTGCTCTTCGGGGAGGTCGTCGAGCGGGATCCACCAGGTCACGATCGCCTGCGAGTGGCCGTACCACGTGTCTCGGTGCGGGTAGTAGACGGCCTCGGCCCGCGGGTTTTCGTGGCCGCGGTGGGTGACCACGCGGAGCCTCAAGGGGTCGAAAGCCGCCCGCGCGGGCGGGTAACCGTAGGCGGCGATCACTTCACGGGCGAGCCGGTGAAATCGCTCTTCCAGGAAGAGCACACGGCGGATGCGGCCGACGTGCTCGAAGAGGGTGACGTCGTCGAAGCGCTCGTGGGCGCGCCGCGGTTCGTCGCCGAGTCGGTCTCGGACGACGTCGTAGACCGCGTCGACCAGGGCGAGGGAGGCGTCCGTCGGTGGCAAGAGGAAAATCTCGCCGCGGTAGAGCGCCTTTCGTAGCTCGGCTACGTCGCCGGGCGCGCGGGTGGACAAGGCGCTCAACGTGCGACCTCCGGTTTTTGGGCGATGACGATGCACCGCGGGCTCTCGAGACTCAGCGCCTCGCCGCGGATGCTCCCGACGAAGCGGACGTTCGCGAAGCCGACGTCGCCGAAGAGCCGGGCCAGCTCCGGCGGCGTGTAGGCGCGGACCGAGCTCTGGTGCTCGACGACGCGGCCGTCGTCGAGGCGGTAGCGCCAGACCTTCTCCATCACGCCGCGGACGGCGTCGTAGTGGCTCGTGCGCGTGAGCGTCACGTGGCCGAGCGGTGTGTCTCGCTCCGTCACCACCTCGGGCAGGAAGCGGTTGAGCACGCCCGGTACGTTCATGGTGTCGAGGATGAAGCGGGCGCCGGGGACGAGGGCGTCGTGGGCGCGCGCCAGCATGCGGGCGTTGTCCGCGTCGCTGTCGGCGTAGCCGAAGCTCGTCCACCAGTTGATCGCGCCGTGGCAGGGCGCGGTCGGTGTGAAGACGAAGGCGTCGCCGGCGACCAGCGAGACGTCGAGCCCCTCCTCGTCGGCGAGGCGCTGGCCCCTGGCGGCGTAGCCGTCCCCGAGGTCGACGCCGATCACGGTGAATCCCGCCCGCCCGAGAGGGATGGACAGGCTCCCGATCCCACAGCACTGATCGAAGATCCGATCCCCGGGTGACACGTCGAGGGCGCTCGCGACGAAACGGATCGTCTCCTCCACCTCGCCGTCGTCGCCGCGCACCAGGAGCACCTCCGCCAGGAGATCGTCGTAGAGGGCGCGCCACCAGGGTCGTTCGTCGGTCATCGACAGCTCCTCAGGCCGAAGCGGTTGCCGAGCAGGCAAGCGGTCAAGAGCATGAAGAGGACGGGCTCCGCGTCCCGTCTGGAGGCTTCCGGCGCCGACTCGAGCCCGTCGAGGAAGCGCGAGACGCGCCGCCGGTCCACGAAGGGAACGTCGGCCAACGCGCTGCTCTCGAGGACGTCGCGCACGAGGGACCGGCCGCGCGGCGTGGCGTGGAGCGTGAGGGGTGGCGCGAGGAAGGGGTGCTTCTCTCGGACGCGGGTCGACTCGGGGACGAGCCCGCGCGCGACCTCGCGCAGGACGTGCTTCTCCACGCCTCCGTGGATCTTGTGAGTGAGCGGGACGTCGCGCGCGACGGCCGCGAGGTGATGGTCGAGGAGCGGCGGCCGGCCCTCGACCGACGAGGCCATCTCGGTTCCGTCGCCGAGGGTACGCAGGATGTAGCCGGCCAGTGCGAGGCGCGTCCAGAGGTACGCGCTCTGCGCGACGGGGTGCCGTCCCCGCAGCTGTCCCTCGACGTCGTGGGCGTCGAGGAGCGCCGTCAGCGGAGACGAGCGCTCCACCCGTTCGATCGCGGAGTCGTCGCAGAGGGCCAGGAGCCGTCGGCCGAACGCGACCTTCGCGCGGAGGAACGCCGGGACCGCGCCCAGGCGGGCTTCGATCGGCGACAGGAGAGGATCGCGGGCCGCCGCGTCCCGGGGGAGCATGACCCCGCGACAGGCCGCGTGGCCGTGGTTCAGACGCCGGCGTAGGTNNTCAGACGCCGGCGTAGGCCGGGATCCGCGCCTTCGGGCAGGGCGCCGTCGAGATCGGCGAGGAGATGCGCGTAGCCGTAGAAGAGCTCGTCGGCGCCTTCGCCGGTGAGCACGACCGAGAAGCCGGCGCGCCGGATGGCGCGGGAGAGGAGGAGCTTCGCCGGGAGCTGGCCGTTGATGGCGAGGCCTTCGCCGTGGGCGACGGCCTGGGGGAGCGCGTCGAGCAGATCGTCCTGGGTGACGTGAACGGGGTGGTGGAAGGCGCCGAGGTGATCGGCGACTTCGGTCGCCGCGTCGCGCTCGTCGTAAGGCGGGTGGGCGAAGGAGACACCGAAGGTGTGGATGGGTCGGCCGAGCTGTCGCGTCGCGAAGGAGGCGACGAGGGAGGAGTCGAGGCCGCCGCTCAGGGCGAAGGCGACCGGGACGTCGGCGCGGAGCCGGGCGCGGACGGAGTCCTCGAGGCTCGCCCGGACATCGCGGACGGAGCCTTCGATCGACCCGCGGGTTTCTTCTTCCGCGGCGCGGAGGGGGAGGTCCAGATCCCAGTAGCGGACGACGCGCGGCGTCGCCGCCTCCTCCGCGATCAGCAGGTGTCCCGGGGGAACCTGAAGGACGCCGTGAAAGAGCGTTCGATGCGCCGGCAGGTACTGGTGGGTGAAGGAAGACAGGAGCGCGTCGCCATCCCATCGCGCCTCCACGCCCATCGCGAAGAGCGCCTTGGCCTCCGACGCGAGGAAGAGCTCGGCGCCCCGCCGGGCGTAGACGAGCGGCTTGATCCCGAAGCGATCGCGCCCCGCGACGAGGCGCCGTCGTCGCGCGTCGAAGAGCGCGAAGGCGAGCTCGCCGCGGAGCGCCTGCACGAAGTCGAGCCCGCGCTCCTCGTAGAGGTGGACCAGCACCTCGCTGTCGGAGCCCGTGGCGAAGCGATGGCCGCGCCCCTCGAGGTCCGCGCGCATCTCTCGGTAGCCGTAGATCTCGCCGTTCACCACGGCGACGACGGATCCGTCCTCGCTCGCGATGGGCTGGCTTCCGTCTTCGGGGGCGATGATCGCCAGGCGCCGATGGCCGAGGAAGACCTCTCCCCGCGCGTCGAGGTGTGTCCCTTCGCCGTCGGGGCCCCGATGGGCGAGGGCATCGAGGGCGCGCTGCCGCAGGTCCGGGGGCAGCGGCGCGCTCGTCCAGGCCGCGACTACTCCGCACATGGAGGCCGCCCGCCCGGGCTCAGGAAGATCTTCTGCGACTCGTCGCGAGTCGCGGCGGCGAACGCCTGGGCATGGTCGTCCAGAGGGAAGGCGGGACCCAGGAAGTCGCCGATGCCCAGCCGACCGCCGGCGATCAGGCGGAGCGCTTCGTCCATCGGGCCGTAGGCCACGGCGCGGAGCGTCACTTCTCGGTGGACCGCGCGCGCGACGTCCAGCGGTACGCGCGCGGCCGGGCGGCTCTTGAGCACCAGCGTGCCTCCCGGCCGGAGCGCGTCGAGGGCGAGGTCGAAGGTGTGCGCCGTCGCGAGCGTCTCGATCACGAAGTCGAGGGAGCGCGCCGCGGGCGCTTCTCGCTCGGGATCGCGAAGCGGCGCGTCGACACCCGAAGAGGCGAGCACCCGTCGGGTGAGCTCCGCGATCCGCCCGCGGCCGAAGATCGCACCGCGGGCGCCCGCTTCGATCCCGACGCTCAGCACCGACAGCGAAGCCGCCACCGGCTCCGCGTAGGCGCCCTCCTCGAACGAGACCTCCTCGGGCAGGCGAAACACCGCGCGCGCGGGCACCACCAATCGGTCGCTGAAGGCGCCGTGGCGGCTGACCCCCAGCATCGTGCTCCTGGCGCAGCGCCAGGGTCGCCGTCCCGAGCAAGCGGCGCACGCGCCGCAGCCGACGACCGGGAAGACCGTGACGCGATCGCTCGGCGCGAGCCCCACGACGTCTGCCCCCACGCGCACGACCCGGCCCGCGAGCTCGTGACCGAGAACCCGGCCCGGGACGGTCCGAATCCTCCCCGCCGCGACGTGGAGGTCCGTCCGGCAGATGCCCGCGCACGCGACGGCGATCTCCACCTCGTCGTCACCGACTGGGTCGGGCACGAAGGGCAGGAGCGCCGGCCCCTCCTTCGTCGTCTTCAACGCCCGGCCATTTCTTAGTGTCATGCTTACACTAAGATGGGTCGAAGGGTCGAGTCTGTCAAGCGCCGCCACGGCCGACAACGATCGCCAGACGCAGAGGGCAGGTCAATCCGCGGGCGGGGTCGGCGTCAGCCGGCCTTCACACCGGTCGGGGCCGGACAGGCGACGCCGGTGCCCCCGAGGCCGCAGTAGCCGTTCGGGTTCTTGGCCAGATACTGCTGGTGGTATTCCTCGGCGAAGTAGAACGGTCTGGCGTCGGCGATCTCGGTGGTGATCGGGCCGTAGCCGGCCTTCGCGAGGACCTCCGCGTACGCGGCCTTCGAGGCCTCGGCCTTCTCGCGCTGGGCGTCGTCGTAGACGTAGATGCCGGAGCGATACTGAGTCCCCCGGTCGTTGCCCTGGCGCATGCCCTGGGTGGGATCGTGGCTCTCCCAGAAGACCGCGAGGAGCGCCTCGTACGAGATCTTCTTCGGATCGTAGACGACCCGCACCACCTCGTTGTGACCGGTCATGCCGGAGCAGACCTCTTCGTAGGTCGGGTTCTTCGTGAAGCCCGCGCTGTAGCCGGCGGCGGTGCTGATCACCCCGTCGGTCTGCCAGAACTTCCGCTCGGCGCCCCAGAAGCAACCGAGGCCGAACATCGCGACCTCGGCCCCCTCGGGGACGTCGACCAGGCTGGCGCCGTTGACGAAGTGGGCGTCGGGGACGGGCATCTCCTCGTCGCGTCCGGGCAGGGCTTCGGAGGGGTCGGGCATCTGGAGCTTCTTGGAGAGGGAGAACATGGGCGTCTCTCTGGGTTGGGGCAGGGGGCCGCGAGGGTCAAGCGCTGGCCGTTCCGAAGGCCTCGTCGGTCAGCTCCTCGGCGGTCTCGGGGCTGACGAGGCTGACGCCGACGCCGGCGCCGACGCCCGCGAAGAACGCCCAGAATACCGGCAGGAACCCGGCCAGCGGAAGCACCCCCGCCACGCCCAGGCCATAGACGAGGTTGCCCACCAGGATCGAGGCGATGGCCCCCGATGCCGTGAAGCGGCGCCACCGCACGCCGAGGAAGAGCGTCGGGACCAGCGTCACGTATCCGGAAAAGGCGACGCGCGCGATGCCGAAGACGGTGTCGCCCCAGGCCAGCGACAGGACGTAGACCGCCGCCGCGACGACGAAGCCGAAGATCCGCCCGACGCGCACGTCGCGGCTCCGGTCGTCGCTCGGGCGGAGCCGATCGAGGACGTCTCGCGTGAGCATCGAGCCGAGGGTCAGGATCTGTGCGTCGAGGGTGGACATGACGGCCGCGAGGACCGCGAGGAAGCCGAAGGCCGCGAGCCAGGGCGGCATGTGGCCCGTGATCATCCGCGCGAAGATGCTGTCGACGTCCGTGCCCTCGAGGCCGGGAAAGGCGGCCGCACCCCAGAAGCCGATGAGGACGACCGGCGTCCAGAGGAGGATCAGGGCGACGGGGTAGATGCGTGACGCGCCCTTCAGCGCGCGCTCGCTCTTGCCGGCCATGAGGCGAACCAGCATGTGCGGAAACGCGATCACCGTGAGGGTGATCGCGAGGCCCCACGAGGTCCACGCGCGGGGGGCGAAGAGGCCTTCGCGCTCGATCCGAACCAGCGACGGATCGTGATCGAGGACCGCGCGGCTGGCCTCCTCGAAGCCGCCGAGGTCGGCGGGGATCGTGAAGAAGGCGACGATGACGAAGACGAGGAAGAGCAGCCCCTGCACCACGTTGGTCCAGGCGGTCGCGCGCATGCCTCCGAGGGTCGTGTAGACGAGGGCGACGGCGGTGACGGCGGCGGCGCCGGCCCAGTCGGGGATGGCCCCGGCGCTCACGCCGCGAAGCGTGATTGTCGCGCCCTTCACCGCGGTGACCATGTAGGGGAGCGTGTAGAGGCTGAAGAAGAGAAAGAGGAGATAGCCGACGGCGGGGGAGCCGAACCTCCGCGCGTAGAGCTCGGCGGGTGTGAGGGCACCGATGCGGGCGGCCATTCGGCGCGCGGGGGAGCCGATGGCCCAGAACGTCAGGGGAATCCCGAGGGCGATGATCGGGGCGTTGACGCCGAATGTGCCGATCCCGTCGGAGTAGGCCTTCGCCGGGATGCCGACGAGGACGAAGGCCGTGGCGTTGGTGCCGAAGAGCGCCATGAAGAGGACGAGGGTTCCGAGGCCGCGGCCGGCGAGGAAGTACTCCTCCGGTGAAGCCGCCGATTTGCGGGTGGCGGCGGCGCCCACCGCGATGACCGCGATCACGTAGATCGCGCTCACGACGAGGAGGGGGGTCAGGACCTCACTCATCCGTGCCGTCCCCGGGCGCCTTCCACACGTGCGCGGTGAACCAGAAGAGGTAGGCCGCGGCGAGGAGCATCCAGACCAGTCGGTAGGCGAGGTCCTCGGGGACCCAGCCGAGGACGAGTCGCGCCTCTTGAGGGCGGAAGAAGTCGTGGTGGAGGCCGATGAGGAGCCCGGCCCCGAGCCATGCGATCCAGCGCTTCGTCCGAACGCTCGTCACGGGCGTCACTCCCAGGGCAGGGGATAGGCGAAGCGGGCGTAGGGTCGGCGGTGCTTCTGTTGTAGCTCGAGCTCCGAGAGGAGGAGCGCGGGGCTCACCGTCGTCACCGGTACGTCGCCCGACTCCGCGCCGCAGAACGCGTTGTCGACGTGGCGACGCTTTCCCGCGGCGAGGATGCCGCGCACGGCGTTGAGGGGCGTACCGACGAAGTCCACGCCGCGGATCAGCTCCTCACGGCCGTCGGGATAGACCCGCGAGGCGAGGTCGATCTGTCCGAGGAATGCCTGGAAGTCGTACGAGTCGGTGCTCGTCTCACCGCTGGAGGCGTCCAGGATGCGGATGCCGTAGGGGACCTCCTGCGCTTTGATCTCTTCGATGAACGCCCGGCGGAGCTCCGCGTCCGAGAGCGCGTCCCGACACTCGAGGACCGTGACGCCCATCCGGCTCATCGCCCGCGCGTGATAGCGGCTCCGGCCGTGTCCGTTGCTCCTGTGGCGCTTCCGAATGGGAGAGCGGGACGTCAAGAAGCCCACCAGCTCGCCGTTTTCGACGAGGTTTGCGCGCTGGGACTCGACACCCTCGTCGTCGAAGGCGTAGTGACCGGCGAGGGAGTGGCCGTCGATGTGGGAGAGCGACGGGTCGTCCCACACGTCGAAGCCCTCCGGCAGCACGGCTTCGCCTTTCCAATCGCGGAAGGTCTGACCCTCGCCCGGGCTCAGGAGCCGATTGCCTTCGAGGCGGTGGCCGATGGCTTCGTGCACGAGGAGCCCGGCCGGCCGCGGCTCGAGGAGCACCGGCCCGCTGTAGGCGGCGATCGGCGGTGCGGTCGCGAGCTTCGTCAGCTCGTCGTGCATCTGTCGCACGATCTTCTTGCCGGTGCGGAGATCGGGGAGCTCCGCGGGATCGGTCACGAAGAAGCTATGCGCTCGAGGGTGTGACTCCCCGTCGTCCGAGAGGTACCAGACGTAGAGCTCGAGGGTCCAAAAGGGGGTGCCGTCGACGAGCTGCGCGCCTTCGGAGCTGACGAAAGTCCGAACCTGATTGCGCGCGGTGAGCTTCACCGACCCGTTCTTGATGTTCGGGTACTTCTTCATCTCCCGGGAGGTGGTGAGGACGAACTTGCGCCACGCTTCCCGGTCGACCTCGGGAAGCGCAGGGCGGTTCACGTCGCGGCGCCCGGCGCGCTTCTCGAAGCTCTTGAGCCCTGCGTTCGGGTTCTTGTAGGTGAGCTCGATGCTCTTGCGCTGGAGGTACTGATCGAGGGCCTCGCGATAGCGCGCCTCGGTGAGGCGCCACAGCGCGTGCTTGAGCCCTTCGGACGAGCCGTCGATGGGCAACTCGACGTATGCGTAGGATTCGATGTCGCGGCGGTTGTCGTGGAGTCCGCCCTCCTGCACCTGGTCGTAGCCGTAGCTGCCCACCCGGACGTCTGCCAGGCAGTTGCGCCGTCGCTGATGGGCGTCTTCGAACAGAGCGCCGAAGCGACCGTCGAGGACCCAGATCTCTTCGTCGCGTACGAGGTAGCTGATGTAATGCGGGCGCGGGTGGCCGGCATAGCGCGCGCGCTTCCGCGCGCGGGCGAGCTCGCTTTCGAGGTCGCGCACCACGCGTTTTTCGTAGGCTAGGCTCAAGACGCCTCTTCGTGGGCCTGAAGGGGGGCGGAGTATACGCGCCATCCTCCCCTCGACAACCGGCCCTCGCGGCCACAGCTTCGGGTAGGTGGCAGAAGACGAGCACATCCCCCGCGGGCGCCTGCGTCGCTTCGCCCGGCTGGCACGGGCTGGCGCTCGGGTCGGCGCCGACGCGCTCCTCGATCGCGAGCCCGACGCCGCGGTGAAGAAGGCGGCAGCGGCTCTGGGTACGCTCCGCGGCGTCGCGGCGAAGGTGGGCCAGATGGCCGCTTACGTCGACGGCATCGTGCCCGACGACCAGCGCGACGCCTACGAGAAGTGGATGTCGCGACTGATGGCGGCGACGCCCCCGAGCTCACCGGAATCGGTGCAGAGGACCATCGAGGAGGAGCTCGGGGCGCCACCGTCCGAGATCTTCGCGCGTTTCGAAGACGAGCCTCTCGCCAGCGCCTCCATCGGTCAGGTGCATCGAGCCGAGCTCCACGACGGACGGACGGTCGCGGTGAAGGTGCAGCATCACGGGGTGGCCTCCGCCGTGGAGTCCGACCTCGAAAACGCCGGCCTGATCGAGCGGACCGTGAACCTCTCCGGCGCGACGCGAAAGTTCGAGACCCGTCGCGTGTACGACCAGATCCGCGCGCGCTTCACCGAGGAGCTCGACTATCGCCTCGAGGCGGAGCGCCAGCGCCTCTTCGCCGAGCTCCATCGGGGCGACCCCCGAATCCGCATCCCCGAGGTGATCGACGAATGTTCGGCGCAGCGCGTTCTCACGACCGAGCTGGCTGGCGGCATCACGCTCGAAGAAGCGATGGAGTCGCCGGAGGAAGAGCGAGTCGCCTGGGCCGAGACGCTCTGGCGCTTCGTTTTCAAGGGCACGCTCGTCGGCGGGATGTTCAACGCCGATCCGCATCCGCGAAACTACTTCTTCGCCTCCGACGGACAGGTGTGGTTCATCGACTTCGGCTGCGTACAGATGCTCGATGACGCCCATCGGGACAATGCACGCAAGATGCACGTGGCGGCGATCGAGGGCGACGACACGGCCTTCGCCGACGGCGTGCGCGGTCTTCTCGAGCTCCGGGGCGGCGCCTACGAAGAGCGCGCGATCGCCTACGTGCGCGAGGCCTTTCGCCCGCTGAGCGAGAGCCCCTATCGTCTGACCCGCCCGTACGTGGCGAATCTCGTGCGTCGCTTCCGCGAGATCGCCAAGAGCGCCGTCGTCGAGAAAGACGATAATTTCGTGGCGATTCCGGACGGTATGTTCTTCATGAATCGCCTTCAATTCGGCTTCTACAGCGTCGTCGCCCGG
>JABAHQ010001385.1_pt2 | contig 9992 bp, 9 predicted proteins | sample 7062091 | NCBI WGS metagenome assembly JABAHQ01 (sample SAMN14534359, study PRJNA622989) | marine sediment metagenome | biome: marine biome [ENVO:00000428]; feature: marine pelagic biome [ENVO:01000023]; material: deep marine sediment [ENVO:00002113] | place: India: Gulf of Kutch | collected... | reverse complement strand
GCGAGCAGCAGGCCACTCGCCCACGAGGCGGTCTCGTCGCCCGCGGTCTCGGTCGCTTGAGCGACCAATTCGACCTTGTCGCTCACTTCGCCCATGCTCTTTTCGAGGGCGCTGAAACTCTCCATGAAACCGGCGAACTCGGCTTCGCCTGCGGAGCGATCCTGGAAGGCCAGCCCGAGGACCTTCTCCGCGCTCTTGATATAGACATCCAGCTTTGGCGTGACTGCGTCGAGGGCGTCCCTGACATCGCTCGGCAGATCCAGCTGCTGATTTGCCCTGATGCGCGAGCGGAACCACTCCACGTGACCACGCAGTTCCTCCGTAATCTCGGCCTGTTCGCTTTCGCTCGCTTCGTCTCCGGCGTAGAGGGCCGCCAGCACGTCGCCGCGCAGCGCGTCGTGCATCATGTCCGCCTCCAGGTGGTTGCGAAGCGCCGAGGCGATCTCGGTGTTTTCGCCGAGCTGCGTGGTGAGCGCCGATATGCCCAGGTAGCCGATTGCAGCGATTATGATGCTGATCGCCACGCACAACCCGGCGAAACCGAACAGTTTCTGGCGTATCCTCAATCTCGCGATCACGACGTATCTCCCGATCCTGTAGCGGCGACCAGGTCACCGCGCGCGGCTGCCGGCAGACGTTGCACGCCGGCAGTGCCGGTCCTAAATCCGCTCGGAGCCCGGACGGCGAGGGAGCGCCGAATACGGTGGGCCGGGGTTACCTCACCCGATCTCGCCGGCCTCGACCTGCTCGACCTGGCCGCCGCGGAAAATCCACACCGCCTAGTTACCATGGTTCCGTTAATACTTTCCTAACCATGCCCGCTCTTCCCATCAAATTCGAGCGGCCCACGGGGCCTTGCACCGGCCTTCCAACGCGGCGCTCCGATCCGTGCGCGGCGACATGAGCGCGTGCGCGACCCGGTTCGCCCCTTGCGACGAGCCCGACGGCCTTGGCCCCGCCGGGGCGGCGTTACCGGCAACACCGGCCCGGGGGCGTTTGGTCGGCGTCGGACCACGAGCTCGATAAAGACAAGATCGAATATTTATGCACCTCGAGAATACGTATTTCTACGTATGCGCTGATACTTAGAAAAAAGATTATCAATATTTAGAATCAGTCAACGAATTCTGTGAATAATCATGCTCGTGTCCTTTGGATGCAAAGCCTCTCTTCCACTCCGGGAAGCCCCGCCAGCTAGGCGGGGCTTCCCTCATTCCGGCTCAGGGCATGGTGCGTTCGTGAGCGCGGGAGGCAGGCCTGCGGCCGGGGCGATGCGTCCCGGCGCGAACGCGTCTCAAGGCGCGCCGGTTCTCGGCGCCGCGCCGGCCATGGCCTCTCGGCCCTTTGCATGGGCCCGAGTCGCGCAAGCGGCCGCGGCCCGGCGCATGCGGGCGCCGCGGCGGGCACCGTGGCCGGCTCGGCCGAGCGCTGCGCGGTCGCAGGTGTGACTGCAAGCGCAGCAAGACCTACGTATTACTTCGTAAGTATTAGCACATACGTTTCGATTTTTGGATTTTAATTCTCTTTTTACGATTTTCGCTTAACTTTGGCCCTGCAACCCATGAATGCTCAATTACGCTTCCAGTCCAACTCGGGGCCCAGTCACCACGGCTGGGCCCTTTAATGTTCCGCCGGTCCAAGGGCCGATCGACCCAAGGATCCGCCGACCCGCCAACGCGCGGGTGCACGAGCACGGCGAGAACGCGCCGAGCGAGGCCGCCATGTGGACGCAAGCGCGAGCGGTTCAGGGTGCCCGGGCGGGTTGCGTCCCGTGGCGGCGCGTCGGCGGCATATCCAACGCGCGGCTGTGGCGAACCCCTCGCTGCGGACGCGGAGACCCCGTGAGACAGCAGCCGGGTCCGGTGCGGCGGACCGCTCGAGGTGTGTTGCCGAGGTGTGTTGCCGAGGCGGACGCGCTGTAACCGTTCGCGGTCCTCGTGATCGACGCGCGCCTGAAGACCCGGGCACGGCTTGCCCCGATCCTGATATCGCGTGGCGCGGCTCCGGCTCGACAGCGGCGCCCAGGCGAAGCCGGACAGCCGCGAGCCGACGCGTGGCCAAGCGCGGCGCCGCGGACGCGGCGCACTGCGGCCGCGGGCGGTCCATTTCGGCAAAGAAAAATGCGCGATGCTGAAGGAAGCAGAGTCACAACAGCATCGCGCCAGGGTTTACGATGGGGTGATAACATTCAGGGTCGCGTGTCGCTCGACCCGTGTGAGATGTTGATCCAGGCGTCGCTCGCGGACAATACGGGATACTACGCACGACCGGGCGCCTCGGCCCGCTTTCGCTCGAATCCGCCTGGCTCGCCGGCGGGGAGGCCAGCAGCCTCTCCCGGCCGGGCGGCGGCGCAAGGCGCACAGGCAGCGCGCCTCTTGCGGTCGGGCGCGTCCGTGACAGGGCCGGCGCGATGCTGCCGCCCACCCGATGACCAGGTGAGTGAGCCGCCCGCCGATCGGGTCCTTGGATGAGGCCTCAGTCCGCGCCGGCGGCCTGGCGCCGGCGGCTGCGCCCCATGATTCGCCTCAGGGCCGGCGATTCGCTCTCCGGGTCCCACCGCCGCTCGCCCTCGCCGGTCGGCGTGTGCGGCCCGTCACTGGCATTGTCGGTTTGCGCCTGGCCGTCACCGCCGCGCTCCGGCTGCGCCGGCTCGGCCGCGCTGGCCGCGCCGGTCTCGCCGGTGCCGTTGCTGGCATCGAGCGGCGCCGAGCCGGCGGCGTCTTCGTCGTCCGCCGGCGCCGATGCGACCTTGCTCAGAAGGTCGGAAATCTCGGCGTCGAGTTCTTGCACGACCTCGTGCACGCCCACTTTCGCCTGTTCGTCCAGCGCCGAGAGCGCCTGGGTCAGGATTTCGGATAGCTGCCTGTTCTCCTCGCGCAGGGTCTCGATTTCGCGCTGCTGCTCTTCGATGATCTGCTGCTTGCGCAGCAGCTCGGACTTGATCGAGCTCAACCGCTCCTTGATCTCGCCGACCTGGTCGCTGTCCTGACCGTCGAGCTGACCGAGGCGTTTGCGCACGTTCTCGACCTGCTGTCTGAGTTCGTTGATTTGGGTCATCGTGGAACCCTCGTCGCACACACTGAGGAAAGGGAATCTGCCGATTTCGGGTTTAATTTTTATGAATCCTGGGGGCCTGGCCACTTGCCTTCCAGACGCCGAGTCATGACCCCGCGTCTTGCCCAAATCCCGGGCCAGCCCGGCCGTGGAACTCCGCCTGCCGTGCCGCGCGGGCGCGGCCCGGTGATGTCGCCTTACGCCCGCGCCTGAGCGCCATCCGCCGAACCGGGCGGTGGCGCGTCCCTTGGTCTCACTGGCCGGGGCTGCGCTTGGCCTGGTTTGCGGACCCGCCGAGCCCTTACCCCGTCGCGCTCGATCGCCCAGAGCGACTTCTCTGCCGGCTGGCTGCATGCCGCAGCGCGGCGCGCCGCAGGCACGCCGGGACCCGTGCCACGCCGTTACCACAAAGTTCTCACCGAAGTCTCATAACGCGCGCACCGGGGCCCGCGACCCAGGGAATCCGCGGCCCGGAGCGGCAAAGCCGAGCGAGCCCGCATCGCACCGGGGGAAGCTGCCGCGTTTTCGCCATCAACTCGCCTCCCTGCCGACCCGGAGCGGGCCGAAGACGAAAGCACGAAGCGCAAGGGAGTTCGGCATGACAGTCATTCAATTGCCGACAAGCGGCCTCACCCTGATCGACATCCGCGTCGTCAAGGTGGTCGCGGCCGCGCTCGGTTGGTCGATCGAGGTCGCCAGAAACGAGAGAAAGGAGGCCTTTGCCATGCTGGCGTCGTGTTATGACGGCGACGCCGTATTCATCCTGTGCAAGGAACGGGGCGACTATGTGCTGACCGAGGTCCCGGCCTACGGCGACGCGCCCCGCCAGGCCGCACGCGGATCGCTCGAGGCCGTGCTGGCCGCGCTGCCCCGGTCCCTGGCGGCGTTGATCTGACGAGGCTGCCCGGGGCGATGGTCGGGCACCGGCCTCGCAGCCCGTTTCGCAGATCCGCCCCGTCGCATCCTCGCCCCAGAGGCCGACGCCGAGCGTCCGGGTCGAGACACCATGAGCGTCGTTCGTTTTCCACGATCGGGTCTGACGGAGCGCGAGTGCACGCGCATCCTGGAAGAGGGATTTCGCCGTCTGGACCGCGGCCTGCCCGGACACTTCACGCGCCATCGGACCCGTGACGGCAAGGTGTGGGTCGCACTGAGCGCCGAGCCGGGCGGCCCGGTCCTGTTCCGCCTGGTGAAGTGGGAAGGGCGCTACAGCGTTTATTACTGCGGCTGCGTCGGCTTTTCGCTCCGGGTCGCCGAGGGGCGCTCCTTGAGGCGGGTTCTCGAGGCCTTGCGGGCCTGGCCGATCAGCGGGCGCGCAGAGGCCGAGTGAGAAGCCGGCAGCGTGATTCAGATCAATGACAGTGGCGGCCCGCGGCCCGATCGTAAAGCGCGCCCATCGCCGCAGATCGAGACGACGCCGTCGCACCCGGGCCCGTGGCGCACACCTGATGCGAGCGCCCCGGGCTACGCCGGTGGCATGGCAGGCCTCGGAGCGGTCCGGGCAACGCGGCGGGGGAGGGCCCATGACGCAAACCAAGAGTCCGATTGTCGCGCTGGAAGAGTGGCTGGAGAGCCTGGAACGGGCCTATGTTGATATCGCGGTGCGGGCGACGGAGACCCCTGTGGCGACGGGGTCCCCGACAGAGCCCGACGACGCCGTCGTGCTCGACCGGATCGAGGCCAATATCGCACGGGCCCTCAGGGCGATCGAGCTGTGCCGCAAGCATGATATCTAAACCGTGGCGAGCGGCGGCCGCGCGCGGCGACTCGTGCGTTGAGGTCGCGAACCCGAGCGCGCGAGCGAGCGGCCAGCCGGGCAAGGCCGGGCGCCGCCATGCGAGCCGGCGTGCAGGGAGACACTGAGGATAAGGACAGCCGCCATGAACTTCGCAGACTTGCATGTGGTGGTCACCGGCGGGACCGGCGCGCTGGGCTCGGCGGTGGTCGGGCGCCTGCTCGAGGCCGGCGCCATCTGCCATGTGCCGAATTTCGACGCGGCCGAACTGGACCGCTTCGCGCACGCCGGGCACCGGAATGTCCGGATCGAGACGGGCATCGATCTGACCGACGAGGCGGCGGTGGCCGCCTTCTACGAGGCCGTGCCCGAGCTCTGGGCCGCGATCAACGTGGCCGGCGGCTTCGCCATGGCGCCCGTCGCCGGGACCGCTCGGGCGGATGTCATGAGGATGCTCGAGGTGAACCTGGTGTCGTGCTTCCTGTCCTGCCGCGAGGCGATCAGGGCGCTCCGCGCGAAGCCGACGACGAGAGCGAACGTGGCGGGCGGTCGGCTGGTGAACGTCGCGGCCCGGCCCGGCATCGAGCCGCGCAGCGGCGCCGGGATGGCCGCGTATACCGCCAGCAAGGCGGCGGTCGCCGCCCTCACCGAAGCGTTGGCCGAGGAGCTGGCGGCCGAGCGGATCTGGGTCAATGCGGTGGCGCCATCGATCATCGACACGCCGCCCAATCGCGCCGCCATGCCGGCGGCCGACCACGCGCGCTGGCCGCGACCGGCGGAGATCGCCGAGACGATCGTGTTTCTCGCCGCGCCCGAGAATGCGACGACGCGCGGCGCACTGGTCCCGGTCTATGGCAGGAGCTAGCCCCGTGCCGCCGCAGGACGCGGCCGCAGGCACGACGAACGGAGCGCTCCAGGCCGCCGCGAGCGAACGATGCCCCGCAAGGACCACACGCGGCACTGGCTGAGCATCAACCGGGCCCCGGTCCTCACGCTCTGGGCCGCCGTCGTGGCCGAGCGCCTCGGCTTCGATCGCGACGAGGCCTTGACCCTTGGGCGCGCGGTCGCCGGGCTCAATGCCTATTCCAAGGGCGTCCGGCTCGGCCTGTTCCAGCCCACCCCGCAGGAGCTCAGAAAAAAGCGCCGGGAGATGCGCCGGGCCGAAACGATCACGGTCGACCTGCTGCATCGCGCCGTGCCCGCGGTGCGCACCGATCAAGGGCTGCGGGCGCTCGGCAAGGACAGGCCGATCAAGCCCGAGAGCGTGCAGAGATACCTGGAGAGCAAGTTCGGCGACGCCCTGGATGACGCCGAGCGCGCCATGAGGACGCTCGCCAAGTCCATGAGCGTCTCGCGCCTGGCGCGTGAAGGCGTCAGCCTCTACGAGCAGTTCCGCCCGAAGGTGCCGGCCGGTGTCAGGGGCTGGGGCGCTGCGGGCCGGCTCAGCCTCGACGAGATCCGCAGGATGGCGACATAGCGGCGCCCGCGGCGCCGTGTTTCTCCCTTGCCCGCGCCCGTGGCGCGGCCGCGCCGCGCTCACCTGCCCTTGCGCCCGCGCCGCGGCTTGCCGGCCTTGTCATGCGCACAAGGCGCCGTCGAGCGCGCACCCTGCTAAAGCCCGTGCCGCGACGTAGCCGCAATTCGTCGCAAATCCCGCCCATGGCCGATTGCGCTTGCAAAGGTGCGGGCGTGGTGCCGCCGCCGCTTTTCTTTGACATAGAGAGGACACCGAAATGCCACGGCGGACGCGCCATACTAGGGACCAGGAACAACGGCGGAGATCCTCCCATGTACCATACGCAGCGAAGCATAGCCGCGGTCCTCTATCTCATGGGCGCCTTCGGCTTCATCTTCTACGATATGCTGGTCCGCTCGAACTGGAACGTGCTGGGCGTGCTCGAGACCGGCGCGACCTGGCCGATCAAGATGCTGCAACTGCTTTAAGAGCACCGCCCGCGTCCTTGCGCCTCAGGCTCAGGGGCCGGGCGGCGGGTGAATTCGGTACGCTTCGTGGCCGACGTTTCCCCGCCCGGTTGCCCGCGACCTTGAGGCCAAATGCCGCCATCCCGCGGGGCCGCGGACCCTGGCCCTATCCCACGGTCCCCCGGCGCCCGGCTGCGCCGCAGCGGCGGTCCATCTTTTCACTGACAGATCGAACCCACCTCGCGCCGGCCTTGGACCGCCCAGCGGGGGCGGGCTGATGCCGGCGACGGGCGGCCAAGCGCGCGCGGTCGCTTGTGGCGCGACTTGAAGCCAACCGGCGAGAGCGGCTGCGGGTCGATTCGTAGAGTTGGATTCGTAAAGTTGATGGTGAGCCCGGCAGGAATCGAACCTGCGACCCGCTGATTAAAAGTCAGCTGCTCTACCAACTGAGCTACGGGCTCCCCAGGGCAAGATGGGGGGTGGCACGGGCAACCTTAGGTCGGGCCCTCGTGCCCGGTCAAGCATGGGCGCGCACGCTCTACACCGCGCCCAGGCCGCGGGCGGGCGCCGCGCCGGGAGCCTGCTCGGCGAAGCGCCGCACCAAGGCCTGTTCGACCCGCGGGCTGACGAAGTCCGAGACGTCGCCGCGCAGGCGAGCGATCTCCTTGACCAGGCGCGAGGAGACGAACTGCTGGCGCTCAGAGGCGCTCAGGAACACGGTTTCGATGTTCGGCTCAAGGCGCGCGTTCATGGTCGCCATCTGGAACTCGTACTCGAAGTCGGAGACCGCCCGCAGGCCCCGGATGATGAGCGTCGCGTTGACCTGTCGGGCGAAGTGGGTCAGCAGGTTGTCGAAGGCGCGGACCTCGACGTCCCGCTCGGCGGCGCGCAGCGGCCCCATCTCCGCCTCGACCATCTCGACCCGCTCGGCGGCGGTGAACAGCGGCCCCTTGTCGGCGTTGTCCGCGACCGCGACGACCAGCCTGTCGACCAACGCGGCCGCACGGGTCACGATGTCCACATGCCCCTTGGTGATCGGGTCGAACGTTCCGGGATAGACCCCCACGCGCAGCTCAGCCATGCTCGCCTCCCCTGGCCCAATCCTTCACTCGTCATAGCTTGGCCCGTTGCCGCCGTTCGCCTCGCCATCATCGGCCAAGCGCGCGACCGATACAACGTGCTCCTCGGTCGCCACGTCGAACAAGCGCACCCCGCGCGTGGCGCGCCCGGCGATGCGGATATCGTGCACCGGGCAGCGGATCAGCTTTCCCGTATCCGTCGCCAGAACGATCTGATCGTTCGGGTTGACCGGGAAGGCGCCGACCACCCGCGCCTCGCGCCCGCCCGCACGGCTCAGGTCCATGTTGACGATGCCCAGACCGCCCCGGCCCGTGAGGCGATACTCGTACGCCGAGGTGCGCTTGCCCAGGCCGTCCGAAGCGATGGCCAGGATGAACTGCTCGTCGGCCTCGAGTTCGGCGAGACGCGGCGCGGAGATCTCGCGGCCGAAGTCCTCGGGCGTACCCGGGCTTTGCGCCTCTTCGCCGCTCTCGCTGCGGCGCTTGGCGGCCGCGTAGCGCAGGTAGGCGTCGCGCTCCTCCAGGCTGAGCTCGGTGTGGCGCAGAATGGTCATGGAGATCACCTCGTCGTCCTCCAGGCGGATTCCCCGCACGCCCACGGTGTCGCGACTGCCGTAGAGCCGCAGGCTATCGAGGGCGAAGCGGAGGCACTTGCCGCGCGCGCTCGCGAGCAGCACGTCTTGGCCCGCATCATAGGGCCGCACGCCGATCAGGCGGTCGCCGTCGTCGAGCTTTATGGCGATCAGGCCGCGGGTATAGATGTTTCTGAATTTGCTCAGGGAAATGGGCCGCACGTGGCCGCTTGCCGTGGCGAACACGAGGTTGAGCGAGTCCCAGGTGGACTCGTCCTCCGGCAAGGGCGTTACCGTGGTGATGGTCTCGCCGTTTTGCAACGGCAGCAGGTTGACCAGCGCCTTGCCGCGGGCCTGCGGCGAGCCGAGCGGCAGGCGGTAGACCTTCATCTTGTAGACCATGCCGCGGGAGGAGAAGAACAGCACCGGCGTGTGCGTGCTGCACACGAAGACCTTGCTGACGAAGTCCTCGGCGCGCGTCGCCATGCCGGCGCGTCCCTTGCCGCCGCGCCGCTGCGACCGGTACGTGCTCAAGGGGACACGCTTGATATAGCCGCCATGGGTGACGGTGACCACCATGTCCTCGCGCTGGATCAGGTCTTCCTCGTCGTGCTCGCGCCCGCTCTCCTCGATGCTGGTGCGCCGCGGCGTGGCGAAGCGCTCCTTCATCTCCACGAGCTCGTCGCGCAGAACCGACAGCAGCCGGTCGCGGGACTCCAGGATCTCCAGGTAGTCCCGGATCTTGTGCGACAGGTCCTCCAGCTCCTCGGCGATCTTGTCGCGCTCGAGGCCGGTCAGGCGCTGCAGGCGCAGCTCGAGGATCGCCTTGGCCTGCGCCTCGGACAGGCGGCAGGTGCCCTGGTCCGTCACCACCCGGCCCGGCTCGTCGATCAGCGCGATGAGCGGCGCAACCTCGCTCGCCGGCCAATCGCGTGCCAGCAGGCTCTCGCGGGCCGCGACCGGATCGGGCGCGTCGCGGATGAGCGCGATGACCGGATCGATGTTGGCGACCGCGATGGCGAGGCCGACCAGCACGTGCGCCCGGTTTCGCGCCTTGCCAAGTTCGAAGACCGTGCGCCGCGTGATGACCGCTTCGCGGAAGCCGACGAAGGCCGAGAGGATCTGCTTGAGATCGAGCGTCTCGGGCCTGCCGCCGCTGATCGCCACCATGTTGATACCGAAAGAGGTCTGCAGCGAGGTGTAGCGGTAGAGCTGGTTGAGTACGATCTCGGGCTCGACGTCGCGGCGCAGCTCGATCACGACGCGCAGGCCGTGACGGTCGCTCTCGTCGCGCAGGTCGCTGATGCCCTCGATGCCCTTGTCGCGCACGAGCTCGGCGATGCGCTCGACCATGCGCGCCTTGTTCACCTGGTAGGGGATCTCGTTGACGACGATGGCGTAGCGGTCCTTGCGGATTTCCTCGATCGTCGCCATGCCGCGGATGCGCAGCGCGCCGCGTCCGGTGTGGTAGCCGTCGCGGATTCCGCTGCGCCCGAGGATCACGCCGCCGGTCGGAAAGTCCGGCCCCGGCACGATCTCCATCAACTGGTCGATGGTGATCTCCGGATCATCGATATAGGCGCAGCAGGCCTCGATGACCTCGCCCAGGTTGTGCGGCGGGATGTTGGT
>JABAHQ010020147.1_pt1 | contig 9994 bp, 12 predicted proteins | sample 7062091 | NCBI WGS metagenome assembly JABAHQ01 (sample SAMN14534359, study PRJNA622989) | marine sediment metagenome | biome: marine biome [ENVO:00000428]; feature: marine pelagic biome [ENVO:01000023]; material: deep marine sediment [ENVO:00002113] | place: India: Gulf of Kutch | collected... | reverse complement strand
CGTGCAGTTGCCGCAATTGAAGCAGGCTTCCGGATTGACAGCACCGTATTCTTTGAGTTCCGTGAGCAGACTGAGGTCTACGCGAGAAGTCATCCTTTGCTCTCCGACGCCAACTGATACTGGTAGTATTCCCCGTCCATGCCCGTTTCCACTACTTCGTCATATTTCTTCAACGCCGTCACATGCCAGAGCACCTCGTCCGTTGGGAGGCCGCAGGCCCCAGCGATCTGGGGGACGGTCTTCGGTCCACCGGCCATCGCTTTCCGTAGCTCCTTACGGAAGGCCTGCTGCTCCTTGAGGGCGGCTTGGGTGCGCTCGACCGACTCCTGATGGACTTCGCGCAGGCGTTTGAGCCTCGCGGTGCGGGCTTTGGCAGCTTTCCGATCGCTCATGCCTCAACCTCCTCCAGTCCCGCGGGGCTTGTCACGATGGCGTCGATCATGGCTTGATAGCCCGCAAGTTCCCAACCCTGCACGTCGATTGCGTGGTTGGGGCAAGAACTGACGCACGATCCACAGCCCGCGCAATTGGCCGGGGTGACGACCGCTCGACGAGTTGTGCGGCCGTTGATGGAGAACTCCTCAACGGCGNNTTCGTAGGCACAGACCTCGACACAATAGCCGCTCCCTTGGCACCGATCCGGGTCGACGCGGGCCACGAAGGGCTCCAGCTCGACCGATCCCTGGGCCAAGAGCCCGGCCACCTTGGCAGCGGCCGCCGAGGCGGCTGCCACGCTTTCCTGGATGTTCATTGGACCTTGAGCCGTTCCGGCCAGCACGATGCCAGGCACCGCGGTTTCCACCGGCCGGAGCTTGGGGTGAACTTCGAGAAGGAAGCGATCCGTGCCCGGTGAAATCTTGAGGAGGCCGATCAGATCCTGCACCGGCGTCGGCATCATGCCCACCGCCAGCACCACAAGATCCGTTGGGATCTCAATCTCCTCCCCCCAGGTCAGCTGATCCTCGACCTGTACGATCAACGGAGAGGGCTGATCCTCCCCATTCGCCAGTACTTCAGGGGGCCGCTCGGGGTCATAACGCAGGAACCGCACGCCCTCTTCGGCGGTGCCGATGTAGTAGGACTCGTGCCCGCGCCCATAGGTGCGGATGTCCTGATACAGATCAAAGATGTTTGTGTCGGGGTAGCTGCGCTTGAGCTCCTCGGCGGCGTGCAGGGTGGCGGTGCAGCAGACCCGCGAGCAGTAGTCGTTGACTTCGCCGTCGGCCTGTGGCTCGTGGAGGCCCTCGACCTGGCGGCTGCCAACGCAGTGGATCATGGTCACGTTGCGCACCGGATGGCCGTTCCAGCGCAGGTCCGGTTCGTCCTCCGCCAGGGCCAGCAGCCGAATGAACTGTGGGAGTGTAACCACCTCGGGGAAGTCCCCATAGCCGAACTCGCCCTGCCCCGGTTCGTAGGGATCGAAGCCGGTTGCCATCACAATCGCGCCGACCTTGACCTCGAGGGTCTCGGGCTGATCCTCCAGGTTGACCGTTTGTCCGTCGACCTGGAGTTCAAGGCGCCCCTGCGGGCAGGCCGCCCAGTCGACGGCAGGCGTGGAAGGATAACAGCCTGGATACGGCCTGTAGATCAGCTTGCGGTTGGTCAACCCGTAGTTGAACTCGTCGAGCACCTCCTGCCGACAGATGTTCACCAGCTCTTGCGCATTCTCCTCGGTGACACCACGGGAATGCACCCGAACTTGCGCCTGAAAATCGCCGACATATCCGTGCAGCCCGACCAGTTCAGCCTGGGTGTGGACGGTGATGTTGGGATCGGCCAGGACCGCCTCGATCAGCTGATGGAGCTCCTCCCGTGCGGGCCGGCCATCGGGGAAAACACTCTCCAAGCGGGCCATCCGGCCGCCGAGGAAGGGAGATTTCTCAATCAGGGTTGCCTTGAGCCCGCGGCGGGCGATATCCCATGCGGCCCGCAGGCCGGCGACGCCCCCGCCGACGACCAGCGCATGGCCCTCCGCTTCTAGCCGGATGGGATCCAGGGGCCGAAGATGCCGCGCCTTGGCGATGCCGGCCGACATCAGCCGAACCGCTTTCTCCGTCGCCCCTTCGGGGTCGTCGTGGTGAACCCAACTGTCCTGCTCACGAATGCCGACGTGATGATAGAGATAGGGGTTCAGCCCGGCGCGGGCCACCGTCCCGCGGAAGGTGGCTTCATGCAAGGATGGCGCGCAGGCACCGATTACCACGCGGTTCAGTCCGTGCTCCTTGATATCCTCCTCGACCATCGCCTGTCCCGAGTCGGAGCACATGGACATGTCGGTCCGCGAAACGACCACATCCGGCAACTGCGAAAGCAGCTCGGCGACGCGCTCGCACTCGACCACATCGCTGATGTTGCCCCCGCAGTAGCATGTGTAGACGCCTATGCGGGGCCGCTCATTGGTCAGGTCCTCGTGTCCATTCTGCTGCTTATCAGGCATGAGCTGGTTCCCTCACTTGCCCTCTGATTGGCCGCACCCCCCGAGCGGTCCCATTGGTCTCCAAGTGGGCGGCGGCCTCCGATGCGGCCGCGCCTGCGGTCACGATGCTGTCCACGATGTCCATCGGTCCGGCGGCGGTGCCAGTGACGAAAATACCCTCGCGGCCGGTGAGCACCGGGCCCAGATTGGGAGAAGGCGTTTTTACGAAACCATCCTCCTCCACCGGTACGCCGTAGACTTGATCCGGTTGATAGCCGGGCAACATGCCAACGGACAGCACGACCAAGTCATGGCTCCGCTCCACCACTTTCGATCCGTCTTCAATCAGCTCAACGCGGACGAAAGGCTGATGGGCCTCTCCCTCCGTGATCTTGGCGACTTTGCCCTTGACGAATTGGATCCCCATGGCCTGTGCGTTCTTGTAGAACTGTTCGTAGCCCTTGCCGAAGGTGCGGATGTCCATGTAGTAGATGGTGATGTCGGCCAGGGGCAGCGCGCCGGAGAGCAGCATCGCTTGCTTGATGGCATACATGCAGCACACGCGCGAGCAGTATTCGACGCCTAGGGTTTGGTCGCGCGAGCCCGCGCACTGCACGTAGGCAATGGATTCCGGCTCCTTGCCATCGGAGGGTCGCAGCACATGCCCGTAGGGACCGGTGGGAGCCAGCAACCGCTCCATGGTGAGCCCGTCGATGACATTGGGGAACTCGCCGGCGCCGTACTCCGCCTTGGCGTCAACCGGGGTTGTCTCAAAGCCGGTGGCCAAGAGAATCACCCCGGCACGGATCTCCAGGGGTTCTGGCTTCTGGCTGACATCGATGGCTTCCACCGGGCAGGCCTTCTCACACTTCCCGCAGAGCAGGCAGTTCTCGATGTCCAGCACAGCAGTTTGCGGGACGGCGGTGGAGAAGGGAACCCGGATGGCCCGGATGGCCCCCAACTTCTGATCGAATGCATTGGGCAAGTCGACCGGACAGGCGTACTCGCACTGGCGGCAACCGGTGCACAGTTCCTCGTCCACATAGCGGGGCTTCTTCACCAGTTGGGCGGTGAAGCCACCGTCCCCTTGCTCGACGGATTCGACTTCGGTGTACGTCAGCAGTTGGATGTTGGGGTGGTGTGCAACCGCCGACATCTTGGGTGTGGTTATGCAACTGCAGCAGTCCAGGGTGGGGAAGACCTTGCTCAGGGCGATCATCTTGCCGCCGATGCTGGCTTGTCGTTCCACCAGCGCCACCTGGTAGCCCTGGTCGGCCAGGTCCAGCGCTGACTGCATCCCGGCGATGCCGCCGCCGACCACCAGGGCGTCCACCTGAAGCTGAGGAGTCGTCATTACAGGAAACCTCTCATTCTCCCGGTCGGGCGGGTGCTACCGCGGCGTCCAGTTCTGCGCGCACCGACCCGATCTCGTCGAGCAGCGCGTTGGCTTGAGCGACCTCCTTGAGAAACGGCGAGGTGCACACCGTGCAGATGGCCACCAGCCGCAATCGCCGCGTATCGAGGCCTCGCTCCTTCATCAACGGATACGTCCGGTTGATGATCTGGGCGGTCCGCTCCGCCGCCCCTTGGTAGGGGCAATCGGTGCCGCTGTACATGACCACAATGGCGTCGATTCCCTTGTCGAAGGCGTCGAGATAGAACTGCTCCGAGAACATGCTCGGGGAGAGGACCGGCAAGATCGTCGTGTTGGCGGCGTAGTCGGTGTGCAGCTGACCGACGGCGTTGGCCCCAGCGTACCCGCCAGAGAGCGTCGCCAAGAGGAGGATCGTACCGGGTTCTGTCGCCGTCTGCGTCGACATTGGCGTTTCCGGTCACTTCGTCCGCTTGATGAAGATCCGGTCGTAGCCTTCGGCCTCCAGGAAGCCCAAGAACTCGTGGCCCACCTTGGCGGCCCATTTCGGAATGTCCTCTTTGGTGCGAGCGTCGCCCGACCAAATCTCAAGGACTTCATCGACTTTGATGCTCCCGATGCCCTTCTTCGCTTCGAGCAATGGGCCTGGACAAGCGCTGCCGCGCGCGTCAACAACCTTCGCGGCCTGTACCTGATTGAGATCAGCGGTGGTCATGGTCATGCCTCCTTGTGTCTGTCGTGCTCGTATTCCGTCGGTTCGGCGATCAACGCAGATCCGATCTGGTCAGCCATCCATAGCAGTCGGCAGCCATCCATTTGGTCATGGTCCCGAAGCCGGTAAATCACCGCCTTGCCCTCCCGCCGGGCGTCCAGCACTCCCTTGTCCCTCATGAGGCGCAGGTGTTGTGAAGTGCTCTGGGGGGAGGCCTGCACCTTGACGGCGATGTCGCTGACCATTCGCTCTCCATGGTTCAAGACCCAAAGGATCATGACCCGCGTCGGATTGCCGAACAGCTTGCAGATTTCCGCTTGCTTTCTCGCCAGTTCGAGGACGTCCTGCCTCATGGACCCTCCATCAATTCATGATCCCGTTGATCGATGAATTGTTTGGCAACTTGAGCGTATCCGGGCCCTGGCCAACCTGCTAGTGAAAATTATCACAAGTCCTATCNNGCGATAGAAAGCTTCTATGGCCCGTTCGGGGGACGAGGCCTCCCCCATGAGCGGCGCGGTTGCCCCGGCCGGAGCCGCCGTTCAGGGCGGGCCCGCTTGGCCCACTTTAGGGCGGGACTCCCCGCGAAGGTCACCAAGTTTGATGGACGAACGTCCATTTAACTGTCTTAAGCATTGATCACTGGCATAGTTTTCTTTAGACTGATGAGGGGGCGTGCCATCACCGCTGGACGGCAGTTGCCGGGTGTCCAGTCGTCCGGCGGACGGCCGTGAAGCCGGGCCCCTGAGTCGCCTCGGTCGCGCACGGAGGGGGCTGCGCCAGGCGGGGCACGAAGGCGGAGCCGTTCCCCACCCTGCCGCTCACCGGTCCACTCGCCCCTGGAACCCGGAGGTGACCCGCCCTATGGAAGAGTGCACTGTCGGCATGCGGATCCGAAGCTTGCGGACCCGGAAGGGTCTATCATTACGCGCCCTCGCGGAACTCTCCGGGCTCTCGAGCAACGCTATCAGTCTGATCGAACGCGGCGAGAATTCGCCGACCGTTTCTTCTCTACGCCAACTGGCGCACGCGCTCGAAGTCCCGATCGTCGCTTTCTTCCAGGACGAGAGCCAAAAGAAGGCCGTCTTCATCAAGAGCGGACAGGGGGCCAGATCGATTGCAGAGGGCGCGACCCTTGAGAGTCTGGCGACCGGGCTCGATGAGCAGCGCCTTCAACCGTTCCTGGTGACAGTTGACCCCTCCGCCGGCGCGCCCTGTGGCGGCTACGTCCATGAGGGGGAGGAATTCATCCATTGTATGGAGGGAACGCTGGAATATCGCGTCGGCGACCGTCTTTTCCTGATGGAACCGGGCGACAGCCTGCTCTTCAAAGCCAATCAGGTCCACGGTTTTCACAGCCCTGAAGGCGGCAAGGCCGTCGCGCTGATCATCATCGATGAGAGCGGACAATCAGGAGAGGCGGATGGGCCGAGGGTCCATCCGACCCTCCACCGGTAGAGAAAGGCCGAACGCGTGTATCAAAAGATACTGGTCCCCTTGGACGGCTCGGCTCGAGCCGAGCGGATTCTGCCCCATGTCGAAGAACTGGCCCTCAACTTTGGCGCCACCATCATCCTTTTCCACGTCATCCAGCCGAACTCCATCTACACCGAGCCGGCCGACAGCAAGTTCAACCTCGAGGCCATGGAGCGGCAGGAGAAGGAGATTGAGAACTATCTGAACGCCAACCGCGGTGAACTTGCGGGGAAGGGAATCTCCGTTCAGGCGCGCATCGAACACGGCGCAATTGCCCCCACCATCGATGAAACCGCCAAGCTTGAGGAGGTGGACCTGATCGCCATGGCCAGCCACGGTCGTGGGGGCCTGGCCCGCGTCTTCTACGGCAGCGTGGCCTCCGCCCTACTGCAACGGGTGGATCGGCCACTCCTGTTGGTCCGGTCTCGAAGGGCCTAGCGGGGGGGACGAGCGGCGCAGATGAGCTGGATCCGGCCTCGCCCCCGACGGTTCCATGACTTTGGCCGCGAGGATGCGTTGGTTAGCCCCTTCCCCGTCGCTGCTCACATGGGCTTTGAGCGATGTCGCTGCCCCGTGAGGGGTACGCTTCTGGACCTGGAAATGAGGAAGCCACAATGAGCGAACAAACACCACTGCTAGCAGGCGCAAGGATTGGGATCGTAGGCAAAGGTGGGTCGGGCAAGAGCACTCTGACGGTGCTGCTCGCGAAATCGCTGCAGCGCCACGGCTATGGGGTCTGCGTTCTCGACGCCGATTCCACGAACTTGGGCCTGCACAAAGCACTGGGGATCGCGGAGGCGCCGGACTCCCTCATCGACTACTTCGGCGGCATGGTCTTCAGCGGCGGCGCCGTGACTTGCCCCGTGGACGATCCCACACCCCTGCCCCGGGCGGAGATCCCACTGGAGGAACTGATCGGCCGCTACGCCCGCGCGAACGAGCAGGGGATCGTCCTCCTGACCGCCGGCAAGATCGGGGACATGGGACCAGGCGCCGGCTGCGATGGTCCGATCTCAAAGATCGCAAGGGATTTTCAATTGAAGGCTGACGGCGTCGCCCCCGTCTTCCTGGTCGATTTCAAAGCCGGCTTTGAGGACAGCGCGCGTGGCGTCATCACCAGCCTGGACTGGATCCTTGTTGTCGTCGACCCCACCACAGCCGCCGTCCAGATGGCAATTCACTTGCGCGACATGGTCAAGGCTCTCCGAGGGGGGCGACCCCCCGCGACCGAACACCTGCCGAGCCCAGAGCTCGTGCAGCTGGCGCGGATGCTGTTCCGGGAGTCCAAGATCCGGGGAGTGCTCACCATCCTCAACCGGGTGCCGGATGAGGACACGGAGAGCTTCTTGCGCAACCGTCTGAGGGACCAAGGGTTGGAGCCAATTGCGGTCGTGCCGGAAGCCCCGGAGCTGTTGACCGCGTGGCTCCATGGCGAGCCCCTCCCCAGCGCGAATGTTGACGATGCTGCCGACTCAGCCGTCGCCGCCTTGGAGCAGGCGGAGAGGCAAGGCCTTCTCCAGGAGAGCGTCGGCGCCTGAAGGGCTATGTCGATGCGCACTTCGGCCCTGGCCCTGCTCCTCCTCGCGGCCTGGACATCCTCTCAGGCTTGCTCCGCTGACCTCTCCGCGAAGCCGCCGCCTGTGAGGGAACAGGGAGACAGAGTGACATCAGAAGGCTCCATTACTGAACCCACGAACTCACAACCAACGGGCCATGTCCGCCAACCTGCCGCCACCGAGACCCTTGGCCAAGGACCGAGCGAACCCCATGTGATCACCATCCTCTACGACAACCACCGCCACGATCCCCGTCTGGAGACCGTCTGGGGATTCGCCGCGCTGATGGAATCCGGTGGCCGTACCGTGCTCTTCGACACGGGGGGCGACGGAGCCATCCTGCTGCGCAATATGCAGCGCATGGCGGTCGATCCAAGTGGGATCGACGTCGTGGTCTTGTCCCACGCCCACGGTGACCATATCGGAGGAATGGACGCCTTGTTCTCCGCTGGCGCACGGCCCACAGTCTACATGCCGCCCGCATTTCCGGAACGCATCAAGGCCCAAACCCGCGAGCGGACTGAGGTCATCGAGATCTCCCCATGGATGACCATCGCTGAAGGGCTCTTCACCACTGGCGAGATCGCGGGCACCCCGCCGGAACAAGCGTTGGTCGTTAGGCGCGAAGAGGGGTTGGTGATCCTGACGGGCTGCGCCCATCCGGGGGTGACCAACATAATTCGGCAAGCCACGGACGAATTCGGCCAACATGTCCACCTGGTGTTGGGCGGTTTTCATCTGGGAGACTGGTCTGTGGGGGAATTGAACACCCTGCTCGCCGAATTCCGAGAGCTCGGTGTGGAACGGGTGGCGCCCTGTCACTGCACAGGTGATCAAGCCATCGCCGCTTTTCGCCAGGAGTACTCAGAGGATTTCATCGAGGTCGGTGCCGGAAGCGTCATCCGAATTGGCGACGACTAGCTGGGAAGGAGCAATACGATCCAAGACCCGAACGGGAGCGCGGTGGGGAGCTTCAGCGAGGGACCTGGGGCCTCTGTGAGCACCNNCACGATTGGCCGACTCCGCGATTTCAGCGGCTTCGTTCAGCGGGCTCGGGCGCGAGTGGTGACCCGTGGCTGTCCCTCGCAACTCCATCGGCCACGCCGGTTCACGTGAAGCTGGACCATGCCGCTTGGGCTCCGAACCGGCTGGGGCATCGTCGGGCCACCGGCCGGATTAGGGAAGTGAAAGAGAAGATGACGATAAGATCGATCGTGCTTTACAGGGATGATCCTGAGACGCTGCGCAAGGTGTCCGAACCCTTCCAGGCTTTTGGCCCGGAGGCTAGGCGGCTGATCCGAGACTTGAAGGACACCCTGAACGCCCACCAAGACGGCATCGGTCTGGCCGCGCCGCAAATCAGCGTTCACAAACGGGCTATCGTAGTGCGCGAGGGCGCGGGCGTCGAGGGAGCCGAGCCAGAACCGCCGATGGCGATCGTTAATCCCGAGATCATCCAAGCCAGCAACCCAAAACGTGATTTCGATGGGTGTCTCAGCTTCCCGGGCCTTTATGGAGAGACCGTGCGCCCCCACGCCATCCATCTGCGAGGCCTCGACGAGGAGGGGCGCCCCCTCAAGCGCCGCTTCGAGGGCTTCGACGCGGTCGTCGTCCATCATGAGATCGACCACCTGGACGGGATCCTATTCATTGACCGCGCAAGAAGCGCGGAGGATCTTTACATCATCGAGCTGGACGAGGATGGCCAGCCACTGCGAGTTCCTCTCCCAGCCGCCGTTGGTCGGTGGCAAGGTGAGCCTAGGGTCTCGTCCTCTGCATCCGCCCGGGGAGGGCCAACCCTTTAGGCGGAGATCGGCCAGTGGCGGCCAACGAGTTCGAGCCGGGGAGGATACATTATGAGGAAAGGTGACCGGCAGTCGGGAAGCGCTGAGCCATGAATGTCTTCCTCGCGGTCTTGCTGACCAGCCTTACGGCTTGTGCCGTGACGACCATTGGGATAGTGGTCATTCAGCGCTACGCTCAGTGGGCTAATCAGAACGCGGCCTATTTCATGAGCTTTGCGGCCGGGGTCCTTATCGCCGTTTCCTTCGTCCACATCGTTCCCAAGTCCTTCACGATGCACGCGTCGGCACCGACCTTCCTCCTGCTTGGCTTCCTTCTTCTGCATCTCTTCAACCGCTTCCTGAGGGGGTATGTCTGCCAGGATTGCAGGCGCCAGGAGCTCGCACTTGGCCTCGTGCCGTTGGTCGGAATCGGTCTGCACTCCTTCCTGGACGGTGTGATCCACTCCGTGACCTTTAATGTCAGCATTTTCACCGGTGTGATCGCGGCCATCGGCATGGTGCTGCATGAATTCCCCGAGGGCATTGTGACCTTCCTATTATTGGAACGGGCCGGCTTTGAACGAAGACAAGCGGCGCTCTATTCATTTTTTGCGGCCGCGGCTTCCACCCCGGCGGGAACGCTGCTCTCCTACCCGCTGATCCGAAGGCTCGACAGGC
>JABAHQ010013192.1_pt2 | contig 9995 bp, 7 predicted proteins | sample 7062091 | NCBI WGS metagenome assembly JABAHQ01 (sample SAMN14534359, study PRJNA622989) | marine sediment metagenome | biome: marine biome [ENVO:00000428]; feature: marine pelagic biome [ENVO:01000023]; material: deep marine sediment [ENVO:00002113] | place: India: Gulf of Kutch | collected... | reverse complement strand
GGAGGCAGGATCGTGGTCGAAATAGCCGGAAATCTCGGCATCTGCCACAACTGGGTAGCGAAAAACAGGTGTGGGAGGTAAGACTTGCCCAGAAAGAAGACCGGGGGGCAGGGTGCCTGGCAGGGGCGTTTGGGCAGAAAGCAGTAATTTTGTCCAGGTCCAGCAAATAAGCACAAGCAGAAAGCCTTGAATGAGTGGGCGTATCAGTTTCATGGATTTTTCTCTAGGGAATAAAGGCAATTGCTGTAAATTGCGGCTGAATAGGGTCTGTCCCAACGCGCCAGATCTGTCCCGGTTGGTCTACGGCAACCATCCCAATTTGGCCTTCGGCAGTGACAAAAGCCAGGTATTGTCCATCGGGTGACCAGACAGGCTGTTGCCTGATTTTGTCGATGAAGGTCAGTTGTTTTGTTTCACCGCTGCTGGTTGAAATCGTCCAGATATTCCCCAGGTTGGGCGTGACATCTGGTCCGGCACGGTCGGGTTTATCAAGACTCTTGCGGGTAAAGGCGATATGTTGTCCATCGGGCGACCAAACGGGCTGGGTGTGTCCCAGATTGCCCGACAAAAGGACACGAGTACTGGCATCGTTCAGGTCAACGAGATGCAGTTCCTGGCTGAGTCCTTTGCTACGTTTGCCTCGGCGTACAATGAAGGCGGCTTGTTGCGAGGTGGGTGAAAAGCTAAAGGCAGTTAAATGTCCTCGGGTGATAGGTAAGGTGGTCACCAGGCGGGTGCTATGGTCGGTCAGGCTGTACCAGTGTAAATTTGTAGTCTTGGTGTCATCGCTAAAAGTGATGAAAGTGAATCCCGTCCCATCAGGTGATAGCGTGACTTCTCTGGGAGGAGCCATCTGGCTGGTATCTAATCCCAAGGCCAGGGGGATGTATTCATCTGCGTTCAGGTCGAGCCAGATGGCGACTTCGTCGTCTTCATTAACCAGCAGCAGATGACGATTATCATAATGCCAGGCATTGACCTTCAGAGAAGAGACACCTGTATAATTGGGCAAGCCGACGCACTCATTGAGGTTAAGCAGATTATCTGTCTGTAAATCGAATAGGTAAAGTGGCCCACCGCCGGAGTCGCTACGGGGGGTTTCGATAACCAGGCGGGTATAGTCAGGTGAAAAGGTGGTAATACCGAGCGGAACCTTAGACAGCATGTGATCTTTGTTAAAAAAACCTTCCTCCGACCAAAGCGACTCCCGTATCACCATACCACTGCGATACATAAGCCGCGCACAAACGTGCTGGCTAATCTGTTCTCCGGCGTTGACCCCATCTGCCAGGGCGAGAAGCCGCTTGAAACGGGTAGAGTCTGTTTGCGCCTGTTCCAGGTTGCTCATTAACTCAGTCAGAGTGACTGGTCCGGTCGCATCAGTGGCGTTGATTCTGGTGGCACGGTTGAGTCGTCCGCTGATGATATTGAGCCATAACACCGTCAGGGTACGCCGACGTAAATCCTCTGCGCTGGCCGAGTCGGGGATGGCTAAAAGATTGGCCAAACCGTCCAGGCTGAGATCACGAAACAAGGGCATGTAGCGTCGCAGTTGAATAAGATAAGCTTGAAATCTTTCGCCCTGGTTTTGACCTGTAATTTCGTTGCGCCATGTCGCCAGGTCTTGCGGCTGATTATGGCAAGGCGGCGGCTGCCCCCAGTCTGATGCCAGGGCCGAAGGGGTAGCAAAGGTGTTTAGCGACTCTGCTGTTGGCAATGGGGTCGATTGGGTGGTTGAGGTAGCTGAATAGGCTACCTCAGACTGCGAGGTGTTGCAGCCTGAACCGAGCAGTCCCAGCAAAGCCAGCAGAGAAATTAAAAATAGACTTATTCTGTTGGCAGGTATTGATTTTGCGTTCAATAAATATATCCGTCTATGGTTTAGTTTGATGCTATTTATTGTATGACTCGTTTTATATTTACGCAACAATCGAGACGATGCCATCATATAGGTGAAATGACAGAAGAGGGTAATTGCAATTAACCGCGCCAGGCTCATCACTCGATCATCTCAGGACTTTTCCATCAGCAAAGATGCAAGCCAGCTTGTGATTTGTCGGTCCGTTTGGGTGGGGTAGCTATAGTTTAACAGCTCAGCCGTCTCAATAGCCAGGCAACGGAACAAATCGAGGGTTGCGAATATGGCGCGCCACAGGTCGGAGGCATCATAAGCGGCGAAGGTAGCGGGGAGGCCGGCCAAAGCCTGAGGATCAGCCCACTGGTCCAGGTAACGACCGTCGTACCAGGTATCGTAGTCCGATCCGTGAGTGGCGCGGGCCTGCCATTCGAGCATGATCAACAAGTGGCGTTTCATGTCGGTGTCACATTGATATTTGGTCCCCCACAATTCACCCCGCTTGAGGAGTTTGGCCGCGCGGGTAGCAGAGAGAAATACCCGGTTGATCAGAGCCAGAAACTCGTCCTGAGTCGGATGAGGGGGTGGGGCCAGCCAGGCTTCGGGTAAGGTTAATGAGTTGTCCGGCGCATCTTTATCAAAGAGAACCCGCATCCCTCGCCGGAGGACGACCTGGTAGGGGGATTGATTAATCGTCTGTTGCAAGGGTCCCTTGGCCGTGGAGAGAATAAAGTCGGCTTTGAGGCCGCCGGCGAAGAGGACCAGCCATTCCGCCTCCCCGGCGAAGGTATCGTTCAAGTACGGCAGCCAAACCTCCCCCAAAGCGGACAACCAGCCTGAGGTGGCGGCATAGACGGCCGGATCAGTGGTGTAGAGGATAACGTCCAGATCGGACCATTCATCGGCGGGCGGTTCGCGCCGCGCCCGTGAACCGATGACGATGGCCGAGCGAATATCGGCTCGCTCCTCGGCCCAGGAGACGAAGTTGCGTTCGAGTTGGGCATAGGTGGGTGGGGCTGGGGTCATGGTTGCGCCCTTCATCTAGATGTACCTTTCGTCTGCCTCAAATATTCACCCCAATATCGCAGAAGTATCAAAGAGAAAATCAGCCTAACCTTGAGCAGCCTCGAGGATACGGGTGAAGATGTCAACTAAAGCCCGTGCCTCCTCGTCACTCAAATGACGGGCGAAATGCTCGGAGATACCCCGGGCGTAAACCGGCCACGATTTTCGCAGCGCGTCTCTGCCCTGTTCCGTAAGCACGGCAAACGCCCCTCGCCTGTCTGTAGGATCGGGCTCCCGGCGCAAGAACCCCTCCTTCTCCAATCGATCCACCAACCGAGTCAGGCCGCTGCGACTTAAGACAACTTTAGCCGCCAGTTCATGCATCCGCAGCCGATGCTCGGGAGCCTCTACCAACTCGATGAGCACGTCATACCAATGCAAGGGCAGACAATTGGCCTCAATCAATTCCCGATCAATGATTGAAATTAGCCTGGCGTGGCTGGTAATGAAGTTACGCCAGGCTGCAAGATGTAATTCGTCCAAATCGATTCTCCTGACCATGGTTAAATTTTAGCAAAAAGTAGTTGACAACGCAACAAAAATGTGTTATATTTGATTGTTTAAGCAATGGTTGCTTAAGCAACTATTGTACACGCAATGAAAGGAGTTTGCAACATGATTGAACAATTGTTTTCCACCGATGCGAGTAACTTCGTGCTTTTTGTGCTGAGACTGTTTTTGGCCCTGGTGATATTTCCTCACGGGGCCCAAAAACTCCTCGGTTGGTTTGGCGGATTTGGTTTTTCCGGCACCATGGGTTTCTTCACCCAGACTATGCGGTTGCCCTGGCTAATTGGCTTTTTAGTGATCGCGATTGAGTCTTTGGGCGCACTGGCCCTGCTGGCCGGATTCGCCACAAGATTAACCGCCCTCGGGCTGATAGCGGTGATGATCGGCGCTATCTTAACCAGCCATAGGCAATATGGCTTCTTCATGAACTGGTTTGGCCAACAGGAAGGGGAAGGTTTTGAGTTCCACCTGCTGGTAATCGGTCTGGCTCTGGCTCTGGTACTGAGTGGTGGTGGAGCCTGGTCGATTGACAGCCTTGTGCTGGCTGGATTAGGTTAAGAACGTAAAAAGGCAACCAGAGGCACATATATGTAGGCCCCTGGTTGCCTCGTCTGCTAATGGCGTAGGAGCTGAGGATTAAATGAGTATCCCCTTGAAAATGGCGTTATGGCGAAGTCTTTGAGCTACGCACTACGCACTACGAACCACGCCACGTATTGCGTATTTTCATTCTCGCTGTCACACTCCTCTGAAGACCCTACGACCCCGACAGATTTCGTTCAGCTTAAGTGTAGCGCAAGTCGATCACATTTTCCGCCTGCGCCCATTGCATGGTATAGAGGTTGTAATAACGTCCTTGCTGGGCCAACAGTTCCTCATGGCGGCCCATTTCGACAATCTGGCCGTGATCGAGGACGACGATCTTATCGGCGTTGACGATGGTGCTGAGGCGGTGGGCGATCACGAAACTGGTCCGGCCCTCCATTAACAGGTCGAGGGCCTGTTGAATAATCTTTTCGGTGGCCGTGTCGATACTGCTGGTCGCTTCATCCAGAATGAGGATGCGCGGGTCGGCCAACAAGGCCCGGGCAAAGGAGATGAGCTGCCGTTGGCCCACACTCAGGTTGATGCCGTTTTCACCCACTTCGGTCTGGTAGCCTTTAGGAAGTTTGCTGATGAAATCGTCCGCCCCAACCGCTCTGGCCGCGGTCACAACCTCTGTTTCAGTGGCCTCCGGCTGGCCGTAGCGAATGTTATCGGCGATCGTTCCACCAAACAAAAAGGTGTCTTGCAACACAATCCCTAACTGTGAGCGCAGGCTTCCCTGGGTGACCTCACGTAGGTCGTAGCCATCGATCTTGATAGATCCGTTGGTGATATCAAAGAAGCGGGCCAGCAGCCGGATGATAGTGCTTTTGCCCGCTCCGGTTTCACCCACCAGGGCCACCCGCTCGCCGGTTTCGGCAACCAGGTTTAAATCGCGTAGCACCGGTTCATCTTCTTTATAGCTGAAACCAACCTGATCAAATTCAACCCGACCGGCAATGGGAGGCAGTCGCTTCCGGTCGGGGGGGTCCTTCAGGTCGGGGTCGACATCTAACAAGCCGAAAAGGCGCTCGCTGCCGGCCATAGCCGCCTGAAAGGTATTATAGCGTTGGGCTAACTCCCGAATCGGGTCAAAGAAACGGTCAATATACAGGACAAAGGCCACCAATGTACCGGCGGTCAGCAGATCTTGAAAGACTAACCAGCCCCCAAAGCCAATCACCAGGGCCGTAGCCAACGAGCCCATAAAATCAACCCCGGGCAGAAACGTGGCCGTTAACCGGGCGGCCAGAACATTGGCCTCAAAGTAGGATTGGTTGAGGTCGTCGAAGTGTTTGGCGTTCTCCGCTTCCCGGGCGAAACTTTTAGTTACCCGAATACCCGAGATAGACTCGTTTAGATACCCGTTAATTAAAGAGAGGCGACTGCGGGTGGCCCGGTAAGCATCGCGTACCCGAACGCGCCAGCGGTTAGCCACGACCACCACCAGGGGCAAAACAGCGAAGGTAATCAAAGCCAGTCGCCAATTCAAGGCCAGCATAGCAATAACAATACCTAAAAGCACAAAAAACGAGCGGGCCATGCCCGTAATCGACCAGGTGACAAAATCTTGGAGCACCCCAACGTCGCTGAGAAGACGGCTCATTAACCGCCCCACACTATAGTTGTTATGGAAAGCCAGGGAAAGGCGGTGCAGATGGCGGAAGAGGGCGCTCCGCAGATCGGCCACTACTCTGGTGCCGACATAGGCCATCAGCACAATGCGCGATCGGTTGGTCACCCATTCCAGGAGGGCGACTATGGCGAAGATTATCGTCCAGGTTTGCAACACCGACAGCGAACCGGTGCGAATACCGTCGTCAATGGCCCGGCCGATGATCCAGGGGCCAGCCACACTTAAGATAGAGGCGATGGACATCATAATGACCGAGGCGATCAATTTAGTCTTATAAGGTAAGATATAGCCGAACAACCGTCCCATTAAGCCGGCATCATAAACTTTGCCGATCGTGTTCGCATCCTCGTCAGGCAGCAAGTCCTTAATACGCGCTTCGCGCTCAAGGCGGGCCCGTTCGGCGGCATTGAGATTACCTTGTTCAGAAAACTGGCCCTGCCCATCCTGGTCTTTTTTACTCAAATGTCCATTTTGTTTGGTCGTCATTATTCATCTCCTCAAGGCAAAATCGACTTTTCACTTGTTGGCTGTTTGCAAGGCCGTGAATTCCTCTTGATCTTTGAGTTGAAGATCGTAAATCTGTCTGTATAATCCCTTATTAGCCAGTAACGCTTCATGTTTTCCGCGCTCAACAATGCGCCCTTTATCAAGGACTAAGATCATATCGGCGTTTTTAAGGGTCAAGAGGCGTTGGGCAATGATGAAAGTGGTTCGACCTTCCATTAGGACAGCTAAAGCTTGCTGAATCAAGTGTTCGGTCTCTGTGTCGACACTGCTGGTGGAGTCGTCCAGGATCAAGATGGTTGGGTCGCATAGAAGCGCGCGGGCAATAGCAATACGTTGTTTTTGCCCGCCGCTGAGGGTCACCCCCCGCTCCCCGACCAGAGTGTCATATCCATTGGGAAATTCCAAAATAAAATCATGAGCCCGAGCCGCCTTGGCCGCGGCAACGATCGTTTCTTGGGTCGCGTCGGGACGGCCATAAGCGATATTTTCGGCAATCGTCGAACCGAAAAGAAAAGGATCTTGCAAAACGATACCGATTTCCTGACGCAGATTTTTTAACTTCAGTTGACGAATATCAATCCCATCAATCAGTACTCGTCCTTCGGTCGGGTCATAAAAGCGTGGGATGAGATTGGTAATGGTCGATTTGCCGGAGCCGGTCGGGCCCATCAGGGCGATCGTTTGACCGGCTTCGGCGGTAAAGGTAATGTCTTGTAGAACATTTAGTTTGCCCTGGTAAGCAAAGCTGACATGTTCAAAGGTGACCTGACCCTGCATGGTAGCTAGTTCAATAGCCCCCGGTGGATCGGTGATCGTGTTAGGGGTGTCCAAAATTTCAAAGACGCGGGTAGCACTTGCCGCGGCGGTTGAGGCCAGGTTAATCAAGAACCCAATGCGCTGCACCGGGCCGTTAAGCATCAACACGTAGGAAATCATAGCAAATAGGGAGCCAATCGTGATCTCTCCGGCTATAGCCCTGGGCCCCCCGAACTGGAGGAGAAGAAAGATGCTGATGGCCAGAGTAAAGGTGAAGAAAGGCCAGTTATTGCCCCAGCTTTTAATCACCCGATAGCGTCGCTCAAACCAGATATCATTCTCCCGATCAAACTTTCGTAGTTCATAAGGCTCGCGAGCGAAAGCTTTCACCACCCCAATTCCGGTCATACTTTCTTGCATCGTCGTGGCCAGGACGCCCATTTGCTCCTGGATGCTCTTGAACATAGGGCGCATGACACTGCCAAAACGAATGGCCGCGAAGACGAGGAGCGGGATTGGGGTTAAGGCCAGGGCAGCTAAAGTCAAGTCCTCTAAAAGCATGGCGATAACCACGCCGGCTAAGAGTAATATGGTGGCCAGTAGATCTCTTAACCCAATGCCGACAAAACGCTCCGTTTCCGTAATATCACCTGTGGCTCGGCTCATCAAATCCCCGGTCTGAGCCCGATCGTGAAAGGCAAAGGGGAGGCTTTGCACCGCATCGTAGAAATTTTTACGCAGGTCGTAAGCAACCCGGTGTGTCAGCCACAGCCCATTGTACATCATACCAAAGGCGCCCAGGCCAAGGATAACGGCTAACCCCAAAATAATCCCACCGGCCATAAAAAGAGCGCTCGCTTTTCCGGTCGCCAGGCCATTGTCTATGGCATTCTTAATGATTTGGGGCACAAATAATTTTAAGAGGGTAACCACTAGCATAGCTACATAAGCGATAATAACCTGTTGCCAGTACGGCTTTAGATAGCCAAATAAACGTCGATAAACACTCGCTTTGTTCATAATTCAAACCTCCCACTTGATATAAAGGCAGTGAAATTTAGGACGCCGTTCAGGCTTGTGCGGTAAGTGTTGCCTTAGATGTGAGAATATGTACTTCGAGGGAAGCGAGGCCAAGCGCACTATCCAATCTGAACGACCAGCTGCTATGTTAAGAAGGCTGCCTCACTTCCTGCGGAATGATAGGCTCGAATTTTACAGCCTGATTGGATTTACTATCCGGTTGTAAAAATTGGAGGAGCAAAGAGAAAGTAAAGATTACGGTGGAAAATTCCTGTTCATGATGACCCTCCATCCTGGGAGGGAATTGTAAGCGATCTTTTTGTCTGAAAACTGATTTAGCATTTTAACCCGAAGTGTTATTCGAGGCAAAACCCTTGTCCATTTTTTAACCAAAATTAAGGATAAGCACGGAATTCTACCTGAATAAAAAAGGCCCTAAATCGGGCCTTCATGAGCAGAGGCGAGACAAGGCGGGAAAAGGCTACGATTTCGTTTTCCGCCTTGTTTCGCCTCGATGAAAACAATATTTTATGGCGCTGACGAACGCAAAACAATCGGCAGGTAGATGAACTTATCCGCAACCACCACAGACACCTCTACCGGCGGGCCGCTGGCGGTGTCTTGATCGCTCTGAACGCCATAGTCATCGTTGATGATAACTGTCCCACTGGGCAAAAGAGAGGTCCCCCCAGGCGCACTGGCCGTAACGACAAAGGTACGGGTGATCACCGTTGAGGGTGGCATCTCGCCTAGATCCCAGGTTAGCACGTCGTCAACGGGTGAGACATCGGCAAAAGCCAAAGTTGTGCTCAAAGGTATGGTATCGCTTAATACCACGTTGGTGTTACTAATTGTACCTTCACTGGTAACGGTTAGCGTGTAAGTGATGAGCTCATTTGGTTTGATAATCGAACTGCTGGCTTTTTTGCTGACCGCCAGGGTAGCTGTAGGCGGGGGAGGACCCTCCAACACAGACACTTCTACCGGTGGGCCGCTGGCGGCATCTTGGTCACTCTGAACGCCATAGTCATCGTTGACGATGATTGTCCCGCCGGGTTCATCGGCCGTGACGGCAAACGTGCGGGTAATGACGGCAAGAGGGGGCATGTCGCCCAAGGTCCATGTCAGCACACCGTCAACCGGCGTAACATCGGCGGAGGCAAAAGTTGAGTTCGAAGGAATGGTATCGGTCAAAACGACGTTGGTGTTGCTAATAGTGCCGCTGCTGCTAACAGTCAGGGTATAGGTGATAAGCTCGTTTGGTTCGACGGTCGAACTGCTGGCTTTTTTGCTAACTTCCAGGCTGGCTATATCAGGCGAAGTATTCTCCGCGCCTCGGGTGGGCGTGCCGTTGCTGAAATCACTGCTCAATGTCAGCAAGCCCCCGCCACCGTTTGAGCCGTCATAGGCCATTGATTGGTCTGTGCCGGCAGTGTCCACAAAATCATATTGGTTCGAAGTCGTTTCAGTCCAAATACCTTTTGCGGCGGCTACATCAGAACGTCCTACATCGTCGGCTGTGCCCCATTGCACAAAATCAACCATAGCGCTGGGGCTAGTAAAGCTGGTCGAGATATACAGACCCAAGTCAGATGAAGTATTATCCAGATTAGTCCAGGCCTGCAAGGTGATGATTTCACCCGGCCCCAAAATCAAGTCGTTTCCATCCAACAAGGTCAAACCAGCTAAAGTTTGGAAGCTATAACTGAATCTAGCGCAAAAAACCCAGCTACTAACATCGATCGTCTCACTACCAACATTTTTCAACTCAATCCAATCTTCGGCCGCACTGTTGCCCAGATAATAAACCTCATTGATCACAATATCAGTATCGGCAGAAGGTACTGTCGGCTCGCGAGCTGTAACCCCGACAACGCTGAGCGATAGCCCAATCAGAACGAGGGCCATAATCAAGATTGTGGAAAACAGTCTTTGGCGTAACATAAACACTCTCCTTATATAAAATTTCATAACAGAAAATTTTTATATTTACACTCCCCAGATAACAAGCGGATATTACTACCACGTGTCACGATTTTACGCAAATTACATTACGCTTCA
>JABAHQ010020344.1_pt1 | contig 9999 bp, 10 predicted proteins | sample 7062091 | NCBI WGS metagenome assembly JABAHQ01 (sample SAMN14534359, study PRJNA622989) | marine sediment metagenome | biome: marine biome [ENVO:00000428]; feature: marine pelagic biome [ENVO:01000023]; material: deep marine sediment [ENVO:00002113] | place: India: Gulf of Kutch | collected... | reverse complement strand
TTCCTCCGGGCCGCCGCCTCAAGGCTAGCTCGTCGGCGGCCTTCTGCTCGCGGCAGGCGACCCGGCCGCCCGCTCAACGCCGCGCTCCATCCGATGTGCCGTAGAGACGATCTGCGTCAATCCGACGGCCCGACCCCGCAGCCCTCTACATTAAACGACGTTCTCAGATCCAACGAGAACGCGCGCGAGTCTAGGCTTTCTTGATTTCCAACCCCTGCCATTGTATTTTGCTCATGTTTCAGCGGCATCCCTGACATGGGCCGTAGTCGGCTGCGCACCGATCCGCCATCCAAGCTATAAATGCACCACCATGGACCGTCACAAAAAGCCTCGGTGCCTGTACCTAGCCACTTTCGATCCCACCGTTACCGCAACCGGAACCGCGGCCCGTGGGCACATGTTTTTGCGGTACTTTTCCGAACGCTTCGACACCCACCTGGTGTACATGAAAGAAAAACATGGCGAGGGCAAGGATGAGGCCCTCGAAAAGCGGCTGGCAAGCGCCCATAGCGTGGAATATTCGCCGTGGCGTTATTTCGTTTTCAGCCAAACGCTCTATCGACTCGCGGCCGAGGTTCTGGAGCAGCACGAGTGCGATTTCGTGTTCGCGGACTTCGAGAAGGCCGGCTGGTATGCGAGTATGCTCGCCCGCCGGTATGGCGTACCCTATGTCTACAATTCCCACAACGTCGAGTATCAGCGCTATATCAGCGTTGCCAGGACGAACCCCGTACGGTACGCCCTCGTCCCGTACATGTACCTCATCGAGCGCGCCGCATGCCGCAACGCCCTGTTCACCGTCGCCATATCCGAACCTGACGCCCAGGCGTTCCGCCGCTGGGTGCCCGCGGAAAAAGTGGCCGTACTTCCCGCCGCGTTCGACGAGGAAACCATCAATCCCCACTATACCGAAGTCGAACCCGACCATCCCATAGTCTTGATGGTCGGCAACTACCGCAACGCCGGCAATCGCGATGGGGCGTACACCGCCTACCGCGACATTCTCCCGAGGGTACTGGACCAGCACCCCGATGCGATCTTTCGGTTCATTGGCAAGGATTTCCCGTCCGATATTCGACATCTCAACGTGCAGGCCGCCGGATTCGTCGACGACTTATTGGCCGAGTACGCCAAGGCCACCGTCGTTATCGCCCCGATCACCTTGGGTGGCGGTATCAAAATCAAAGTCGTTGAAGCCCTCGCAAGCGGCAAAACCCTGGTCACTACCGAAAAGGGAATGGAGGGAATCGACCCGAGCGGTATGCCCAACGTCCATGTAGTCGAACTCGATCAGTTTCCCGCCGCGATCAACGAGGCCATCCAGAAACGCACACCGAAAACTACTGACAACTGGGATGCGATTGCAGATCAATATGGGACTCGAGGCCCGCTCAGTCACTTAGCCGACCGTATCGCGCATGTTGTTGCGCATTGACCCACATTGGGAGCGCCCCCTGTCTCCGACCCGGCGCGCGAGCCGCCTTGCCATAGTAACCGACTGGTCCTGTGCCACGCCCTCCTCGGCTCTACGTAAGCGTTGCGCAAATTGCTGGATCGCCGACAACTTTTAGACCTTCCTCGCAACCACAGTGACAAACGGCCGCAAAGACGGCAAAACCGATACTCCTAAATTCGCCAAGCGGCTATCGTAGTTCCCCCGAAATCGAATCTCCTCAACTTTGAACCCCACTTTTCCAAGAAAATCACTGACCTCCAGAGTCGTATATTCGCGCACGTGCCCCATGTGCCCAAGCACCTCAAGCTTCTCATATTGTGCGTAAATATCACGGCAGCACGAATATGCCCGATTATGAAAGAGAAAATTCACTATCCCCGAGACCAACCGGAGGTTGCGTGTCGAAAGCATCAACACTGCGTTGTTTCGCATAACCCTCCGCACTTCGGTGAGCGTAAAAATAAGATTAATCCTCAGGTGCTCAAAAAGCTCATTGAAAACCACGCCATCTACTTCACCATCGGGAAGCGGAAGACGTTCCGACTCAATATCGCACTTTAGGACTTCCAATTCGAGTTCCCTGATTGCCGTCTCAAACCGCTCCGGTGTCACATCAACACGTGGGGGCAGACGTCATATCCAATCTGTTTGAGTGCCCCTGTCAACAGTGGCGGAGTCGACCCAACCTCTAGCAGCCTCGAATCCGCCCTGCACTGCTTCCTGATAATATCGACATCAAAAGCCAGCCTGCTCTTGTGTTCATCCGAGTAACGCTGAAACCACTCCCTCAATGACTGCTCATCGGGTTGGATTGTCCTGGCAATGCCCGCTAGCACATCCAAGTATTCCTGATTGACTCTGCCCGACTCCTGGGACATTCGAACAGCACCCCCTGACCTCATCCCAGACCCCATATTCAGAAACAATGCTCCAACCCGTTATCCAGCTGCCTCTCCCCGTAGTCGCACACCGGTTTTCTCCGATTCATACGGCTGCCACCACCCTAGCATCAATACGATGCCTACCTCCAAATACCCCTTAGGCATCTCTTATAAAAGCTATGACTGCTCCCCACAACCTCTCCGGAGTTCTCCGTACGCCTCCGTTTGATCGTTCCGGCCTTGTACCGCGCGTATTTCATCAACTCCACCCCCAACGTAACCGGCGACATCCATTTCGCCCGCAAGGGCGCGTGAGCTCGTGGGTATCCCACTTTTCCCAATAGCCGTCCCGCGATCTTCTCGATAATATAGACCTGGGAAGGAGCTAACTCAGAACGCCACTTGTCTACTGATGCCTCGTGCACGGCCTTCGTAGTGCCTTCCTTCCATGACTCTGTATTCGTATATGAACTAGCAGTCATATAAAAACCCAACATGTCTTCGCTATAAGGCTCACCGATAAACTCGCAAATGTTCTTGAGCGTCAAGGTTGGATCGGATACAAGATCCTCATATCTCACTTCTATATAGTTGGATGCGTGTTCCGTCTTCATCCGTTGGCTGTATTCTATATCCAGCTTCCATTTGATCACGTTGGATAACACATCGTTTCCTGTAAATGGCACTTTGATCATCGAAGCCACCACTGCCCGAGGATCTCGAATAATATGAATGATGCACGCATTCGGATACATAGCCAGCAACTGCTCCATGTATCTCACATTGGATGGGGTTTTCTCACCCAAACGTGTTGCACCTTTTTGTTGCGCGTATACCTCCATCATATACCTATGAAAATCCTCGTAGCTTCTACCGCCCTCTTTCATCCGCTGGTGCGTCAACTCCAAATATTTTTCCAACTGTGGCAGATATTTCAAGCTATGCAGCTCGGGAATCTTTCGGAAAAAGTTCGCAAGATCCTCGTCGTCGGATAGAGTCGCCCATTCGTCCTTCAGCGCCAACACATCTTCAAAGAAATGCAGTTCCCCTTGCATCGCAATCTTTGGATGTGCATTCAACATCAACTGGAGCATCGTCGTACCCGATCGCCCGGAGCCGACGACAAATATGGGAGAAACGTCTAAAAAGGACTTGCTCACGGATGAGCCCCCGCCATGGAAAGCTTCGATACTCCCGCGCCTCTAGCCACACGCTTTCCCACTATCTCAGGGGATCCCGTGAAGGTTGATTTGGCCTGAAGAGGCGCCGCACAACGTCTAGCTCGTACTGGTCGAAAACTCCGAGCCCAAGGAGCATCACTATATACATCAAAACCATTCCACAACCCAGAACTACAACCGACATTATCCCGCTAACGAGATACGCCCCTACCGCAACCCCTGTCGCGGCCCCTGCCACCTTGAGCACCGCCTGCAACACCGGAGCAAGGGAATACCCCATCCCAGCGAGTCCACGCGCGGCCACGCCCATCATGATCATTCCGCTGAACGCAACCGCTATTCCTGCTCCTGCGATACCTAAGGAATAGATCAGGATGAGATCCGCGACGATTTTTACGACCGTTCCTACGAAAAAAACCTGCATCACCTTCGATTCACGGCCAATGGAGCGATAGACAACATTCATCGTGTTTACGCAAAACGAAAACACCACTGCCACGACTAGGATCCTGAGCACCTCCGCCGCTGGCCGATATACATCGCCATAAAGGAGTGCCACAATACGTTCCGAAAAGAGCACTCCCACTACCACAATAGGAAACGCAGCAATTGCAATGTACTTCACCCCCCTCATGTACAAATCCATATGTTTTTCACGATTGCTTACATACAGGGACGCCAGCCGGGGATAGAACACCGAATTCATTATAAGCGGGATTACCAAGAGCCCCTCGTATAACCTGAATGATGCGGCGAAGAACCCGACCTGCTCTGCGGGGACGAGGCCTGATAGAATTACAATATCTGCCTGCATGTACACAGCACCCAGCAAGATCGCTACACCGAGAGGCGCCGCCTCTCGCTGCATATCCTTCATGTATGCATAGTCGATTTTCCACACGATCGGGGATACAAAACGAATCAACACAAATACATACAAACCGAAGATAAGCAACCGGACCCCTAAGAACGCACCCACGAACATCAGGAGTCCGCCGCTTGCCACCAAAATCGATACCCCCGCTAGAAATAACAAGACCCGTTCGCTTGCTACGACCAGGGTCTCTAGGCCAAACCGCTCGTGGGCCTGCAAGAATGCGCGCATCGTCATATTGAACGAGCGCATTACCCCCGCACCAGCCAGCACGAATACAACCATGCGCGTTGTTTCATCCTGGATCAGAACTCCCACAATCAGCACGAAGGCGATGGCGATGCCCCCCGCTACAACCAGCTTCCAAGCCAGGACGCCACCTACAAGTCGCGAAGCCTTCATGCTTCCTGATGCAATCCGTCGGATAGAAAGGCTGTCCAATCCCAGGTTGGTGAGAAATGTCAGGATTGTCGTGGCCGCCAGCCCAAACGAGAAAATGCCGAACTGCTCCACACCGAGGAATCTCCCCGACAGGATCAGCAATCCCAGAAACAGCACGTCCGACGATGCGGACAGCGCAGAATAGATGACATTCTTGGCGAGCCGCTGTCTACCGCTTACGCTATCACTGTCTCTGTCACTTTTTGCTGTGTCGGTCCCGGTGGTCATCTTTGAGGAGCTACAGGAATCCCTAATCCGCTGCTATTTGCGCGGCTCTGTACCGGCTGTCCTTTGGCAGGACGCCATGGTTCAACGCCGGGTAAAAATCACCTTGGCTGGGTTTCCCTGCACAATGGCGTTCTCCGCAACCTTTCCGCCCACGACGGAGTTGGGTGTCACGATGGCACCGTCGCCGATGCGTGCTCCGTCCAGAATCGAGCAGCCCGCGCCGATCTACACGTTGTGACCGATTGTGATGCCTTTAGAGGTCTTTTCCTGTAGGCAGATCGGAACGTCCAGCCGGTCGTATCGATAGTTGTTGCCTACTATGGATGCGTTCGGGCCGATCATACAGTAGTCGCCAATCCGCACCCCGCCTTCGTCCGCCGATATGAAGCAATGCGTCGCGATCGATACGTTTGCGCCGATGCTCAGGGGCCCGTCGTTTACCTTGATCTTGGTGAACGAGCTTATTACGCTGTTGCGGCCCAGCGTCAATAGCGGGCTCAACTCCACCTCGGCCTTGGGGCTCACTTTGCTCTTGTACTTCCACCAGCAAATTCCCGTCACGACGGGCGCCGGCATGAGAAAGCGTTTCAGCAGCTTCGCAATTTTCACGACTGGTCCAAATGGCTCTCGACGGCCCCCTTGAGATCCCCGACCGATTGAATGCTCTCGATCTGGCTCATCGCCAATTTGATCCCGAACGCCTCTTCTACGGCCGTCATCAAACGGAGATGATTGAGCGAGTCCCACGTCTCCACCGACTCGCGCTCCAGATCGTCCCGCACTTCTTTTTCGTCCAAAAGGAACGTCTCTGCAACGATGCTGTTGAGTTTTTCGTTCATCACGTTTACCGCCTATCCAATGTTGATTCCCACGCACTCCAACACACGCGCCACACTGTGGTCCAGTCGATATCGCTTCCCCCCCTCCGCGGACCGCTCCGTCACCTCGAAACCCTGACTCTCATAGAACTCCTCGATTGGGGCGTTTTTTTGGGTCGGCGCAAACTCGGCTTCCAAGGCCGCGTATTCCCCGCTGAGCAGATACCGCCGCTTGAGGAAGTTCATGATTGCCGTTTCAACCCCCCGCCCCATGGCGCGGCAGCTCAATATAAGGCTGTCGAGGAACGCCGCGCTCTCACCCCGTCTTAGCAGGTACAACCCCACGATCCCCATATCGCCGAAAGCATCCGAAACCCGCGCCAGGCCCAGCTCCCAGTCCGAGGCGTCGATAAACCCCTGCACCTCGGCCGCTCCATAGCGCTTGGTCGTGGCATTGAACTGATTAGTCTTGGAGAAAAGCTGGTGGGCTCGCTCAACGTGAGAAGGCTCCGCGGGAAAGATCGATACTCTTGTGCCGAGGCTTTCCAGATACGTGTTGATATCGCCAACCTGCTGCCTGTGCTCTTCACGCTTGGCGCGCTGCCGATACTGATCCGTCTTGCCGGAATCGTCCTCCGTCAGCGTGGTCTTCTCGAAGTCCGGCAGGCCTCGCAGCAGATCCGCGAATTGGGCGGAATCCTTCGGCAGCTCCACGGTACGGACCTCGGGGAGCAGTTGACGTATCTCTTCGCACTCCGCCGGGTTGTCGTCCACGAAGACCAGACTATCGACCCCGATGTTCAGGGCTTCCGCGATAGCCGCAATATTCGTCGATTTTCGCTCCCAATTGATCTTTTGTGCCACGAAATCATCCAGCTTCAGGGGCATGTCCGTGCGTAGACTGAACGCCTCCTGCACGTCCTCTGGGTTGTTTTTACTGCAGATTGCCAGTAGCGTGCCCCGATCTTTCAATGCGCGGACGACTTGCTGAAACTCCAGATACGCCTCCGCCTCGGGATCACCCTGTCCCACCTTGACGCCCTCCGGACCCTCCTCTCCCAGGACCCCACCCCAGAGGGTGTTGTCCAAATCCAGGACCAGGCACTTCTTCGTCTTGCCCGTAATCGCCGCCAAATAGCGCGTCATCTCCGCGGCGATCTCTTTGCAGGCCCCCTCGGTCCATTCCATCTTGGCCAAGTAGTACATACGCGGCTCATGGGCATTGCGCTTTCCGTACGCCGATAGAACCCTCTCGATATCGAAAACCTGCACCCTTGGATCGTGTTTGAATGCCCGCAAGACCCCGAGGTTCAAGCTCGCGTAGAACTCCGCTTCGCCATATTCCATGTTCGCATCGGCGATCCCGGCCTGCCTGCGAGGGGGCATGGGGAAGTTGCCCATCAAGATCGTGGCGTCCATCGATTGTTTGGCGGCGGAAGCCACGTCTTCCATGTGAGCCAGCAGTCGCTCGACCTCTTGTTCTCGTTGGCCCTGCGACATACCCAGAAAGGCCGAGTGCACCGCGGGCGAGAGCATACGCAACGACAGCGAGACGAACAGGATGTCCGGCGCGAACTGGCGCAGACCACTGTCTGGATTCAACACCTCCTGGAAATATTGGTTGTACGGGCCTACATAGTGTGACACGAGNNGCGCACCTGCCCTTCGTCCGCGTGCCGCATCACGGCCCGATAGAGCATCTCGTTCTCGCGGGGGCTGAGCGGCGTACCCTGCGCTCTAGACGCCAACGCGGAGCTCAGCTCCTTCCAGCTCTTCGCAGCCTTTATGGATACTTTGAGGTCGGTTCCCATGGTGATGTGTGCGTGCAGAGACGGCCGCCAGCGGATGGTCGCCGAGCCCCCGCAGTTAGTACCGTGGGGCCAGGCGATCCCGCTGAGCGTCTAACCTAGATACCCCTTCTCCCGATACCACTCGACCGTTCGGCGCATCCCTTCTTCCAAGTCGACCTTTGGTGAATAGCCCAGCATCTTCTTGGCCTTGTCGATGGAAAAGGCGCGATTGTTTCGAAAGAACCGCACGCGCCTTCTATGCAGCGGCGGCTCGATTCGTAGCGGGACACAGACTCCTTCGCAGGCTACGGCGGCAGAGTAGAACAACCAGTACGGGAATCGTAACCGCGGCGTGGATGCCCCGACTGCCCTTGCTGCCGTGGCAATGTACTCCTTTAACGGCAAGTAGCCCGGTCCCCCAAGGATAAATGTCTGGCCTCCCAATCCGGGTTGCTGCACCACTCGGCAAAACCCGTCGACCAAATCGTCTATGTACACGGCGTGAAAATTCTCTTTGCAGGCGCCCACTGTGAAGAAAGTGCCTTTCGCGAGCATCTTGAACATCTTCAACATGCGGAGATCCCCCGGACCATACATCGAGCACGGCCTGACGATGACGATCTCCATGTCCGTGTTGGCCATCATCCGCCGGCATGCGCGTTCGGCCTCGAGCTTCGTCTCTTGGTACAGATCGCCCGGATTGAACGCGGATTCCTCGTTTTCCGGGGTCTCGCTCACGTGGCCGTGAACGCCAATGGTCGAGCAGTAGACGAATCGGCCGACTCCCGCGCCGCGCGCTGCATTCAGCGCGTTGACCGTTCCACCGACGTTGATTTCCCGGTAGCTCTCCGGGGGCCCCGAAGCGGTGCGGAAATTCGACACCAGGTGCAGCACCACATCCGCGCCCTGCACCAGCTCAGCCATCGCGGATTCGTCATTCACGTCCGCCAGGACAATTCGGTTCGAACGACCTTCAAACTGTTTGGCCTTCTCGGCGTCGCGGGCAAGAACGTTTACCCGGTGCCCGTCCGCGATGAGCCGTTCTGTCAGATGGCTTCCCAGGAACCCGGTGGCCCCGGTCACTGCGATTGTTCGTGGCTGTGTGTCCATTGTTGCTGACCTGTCCGGATCAAATTGCTTGCGCCTCGTCCCGCGGCTGCGCGGTCGTCCACTCGGGATAATGTCGATACAGAGAGCGGGTATTCTCGTCTTTGACTGCATCGCTCCACCCGCATTTCCGCGCCATAGAGTCCGCGCAAAAGTCGATGGTCTCGGCGGCGGGAACGGCAAGCGTGCCGAAATCGGTTCGTCTCAGCATCAAGTCGGACAGAGTGGCGGGGGCCTCGTGTTCCAGCACATATTCGACCTCCGCCCGGATAGTGTCGTCGGTGCCGGGGACCGGTGCCGCCAGCTCCGGGTGTTCATCCGTGTAAGCGATCACTGCGTCCATGCAACTGCCATAGTTGTCAAAGAGTCTGGAAATTGTCGTCTTTTTCAAGCGACGACCGTAGCGTTGAATCCGCGCACGTAGAAACGATTCCACATCGGCGATAGCCCCCCCGTACAACGGCACTCGATGGGACACCGAGGGCCCCGGCTCCTTATCCAGGTAGCGGGCGGCGGCCCGCAGCGCCTTTGCCGCGACATCCCTGGCCGTAGTGAACTTGACCCCTTGGACCCAGATCAGTCCAGCAACCCCATGGCGAGCACCATCCAGGATCCTGTACTTGCCGACAGGCTCGGGCTCTGCGCCGGATTTAATAGCGGGCGTCACCGGCAATTGGCCGAGGTGCACGGCAGTCACCTCGTTCAAGCCCACGCCCGCAGACGGAATTGCTGTATTCACCTCGTGGATCGCCTGTTCTACGAGTTCGCGCGCCAGCGACAGGCCGCCCGGCGCGCACCGCGCTGGGCGGTACCAGGTCCCGACAACGGTCCCATCGCGCCACGGCGCGAAGAAGAGCAGCCGAGCCCCATCGCCGGCCGCCGCCTTTTTCGCGGTCTTCACCCCCATTGCGCAGCTTGAGAATTTCCGCCTTAGCACTAAATTCATCGCCGTCGCGAAGCCATCCTCTCCCGCACCAAGCGCCCGCTGAAAGTCCTGGTCCCAACCGGCCCAGGGGCCCCTGCAGTCCACCGTCACGTCACCAAAGACTTCCGCCTTCCGTTCCAAAAACACATCCTCGACTTCGACGCCCCGCACACGCCCGCGCTCGACGATGTGTTGCCTCACCCGCGTGTAGTTCCGCACATGGGCCCCACGCTCCCGGGCAGACATCACGAACGCCAGAACCATACGTTCCGAGTTGTGAACCTGTGCATCCCACCAA
>JABAHQ010008638.1_pt2 | contig 10000 bp, 8 predicted proteins | sample 7062091 | NCBI WGS metagenome assembly JABAHQ01 (sample SAMN14534359, study PRJNA622989) | marine sediment metagenome | biome: marine biome [ENVO:00000428]; feature: marine pelagic biome [ENVO:01000023]; material: deep marine sediment [ENVO:00002113] | place: India: Gulf of Kutch | collected... | reverse complement strand
CAGCGTGTGGAACTGCTCTTCCAGCGGCTGCGCCTCGCGCTGCTCGGCGGCCTCCTCCAGCGCCGATACTTTCAGATACATGACGGTGATACCCGTGCCCATGATGCAGAGGATAATGCCGCTGAAACACAGCGCGGCGATAAACAGATACTTGTTCAGCAACGCCCTGCCCTGCAAGGTTTTGAGCATCGCCGCCGGATCGTCATTGTCCCCGGCTTCCCGCGCATCGTCGACTGCCATATTCAGTTCCCGTCTCGGATTCTAAACACCCGGCGCTGATAGCCACCGGGCAACACATGCTAACTATAGCAATTCCTGCCGCCGGCGTTGGGCCCCGGCGAGCCGGGGCGCCGCGATCGCCTAATCCACCGGCTGTAACCGGGGGATGGCGGTAAAGTACAACGCCATCTGCAACCGGGTGTAGGCCTCTCCCAGCTGGCTGATATGCCACCTGTAATCCATCAGTTGCCCCCGGTACTGATCGACCTGGCGCTGGATAAAGGCCGCTTCACTTTCCCCCGCCGCCGGTGCGCCGGTTTTGTAGTCGATAATCCACACGACACCGTCGGCGTCGCGGCGCAGACGATCGACGAAGCGGTGCTGAATACGCTCGCCGACCAGCGACGACACCGCGAACTCGGTGGCATCCTCCCGGGAGATACCGGTTAGCATCCAGCGCCCGGCACTATCGCCGAGGGTGTTGCTCACGGCGTTGCGGACCTCCACTACGGCCGCATCACACGCGTCACCCGGCAGGCCCTGGGCAAGCAGCAACGCTCGCAGCCAGCGCTCGCGCTGTGGCGACGCCATGGCCTCCCAGTGCTCGACGCCACTGGCTATCAGGGCCTGGAAGACCTGGTGCACCACGGTTCCAACCACACTGGCGAGTGGGTCGCTCTCCGGTTCCGGCGGCGTGTCTTCGTCAAAGTCACTGGCCGGATAATAGGCCGCCAACGGATTGGGGAAGGACCAGTCGGGCGCCCGCCAGCCGCGTTCCAGTCGCCACAGCGTGGCCGGCGCCTCGCCGGGTTGGTTCTCCGACTCCAGCGCCATGTCGATCTGCTGCGCCGGTGCCGCGGCCTCCCGCCACACCACGGCATCCGCCAGCGAGGTCCAGGCACTGGCCAGCAGGCTGCCGCTGACCGGCCCGCGGGGCTCGCCGCTGCGGCTGTCGACTTCGGTGGTAAAGCTCAGGTAAAGCCGTTTGATCGCCCGGGTAGCGGCCACATACAACAGCCGTGTGGTCTCCAGGGCCTGGGCCTGGTTTTGCTCGAAACGCAGGTGGCGGTAGATACGATCCTCTACACCGGTTTCCGGCAATGGACTGAAGACCATGCCCGAGTGGCGGCCGTCGGCGGAGAGGAACTCGCGCCACATCAACAACGGGTGTTCATCCGTGCGCGGAGCGCGCGCCAGTGCCGGCAGGATGACCGTGTCGAACTCCAGCCCCTTGGATTTATGCACGGTCATCAGGTGCAGCTGGCTGCTACGACTGGGGGGGCCGGCGTACAGTTTGTCCAGCGCGGTTTCAAACTCGCCTAGAGATACCACCACCCCGCCGCTCTGGTGCTGCTCCAGCAATTCAAAATAGCGTTCCACCATGTCCAGTTCGCGCTCATCGCGCAGTGCGGCGAGCCCGCCCAGGCTGATCCAGCAGCCCTCGACCCACTCGCGCAAATCGTGGCGCTGACGCCGCTGCAAGGCACGATCAATCACCGGCACCTGGCGCGACAGCCGCTCCCGGGCAAAGGTCGATAACTGCGCCTGCACCCCGGACCAGTCCCGCAGCCGGGACCAGGGGCACTGATCGGCACAGCCACCCACCAGGACATGGAGGTCGCGATTGTTCAGGCCGAACCAGGGCGTGCGCAACAACGCCGCCCAACTAACACGATCATCAAGGCGCAATAGTGCCCGCGTCAATGACAGAAGATCCTGTATGCAGGCATAGTCGCGCAGCCTGTCGATGTCCGTCGCATTCCAGGTCATTCCGCGCCGAACCAGCGCTTCGATAATCGGTTGCAGGTGATTGCGGCTTCTCACCAGTACGGCGATACTGCCATCCGGCTCGTCGGCCTGCACCCGTTCGATCAATGCTACTGTGTGCTCGGCCTCGCGCTGGATCGCATCGTCACCAACGAACCCTTCGGCCCTGACCTCGCTGTCCGGGGCGGGCGCCTGGAACGCCACTGCGGGTTCATACGGTACCGCGCCCCGTCCCAGGTTTTCTTCGTCGGGGAAAGCCTGCTGGAAAATCCGGTTGTTCCAGTCCACCACCGCCGGTGCCGAACGGAAGTTGACGGTTAGGGGCAGATCGTCCAGCGCGATACCATTAACGCCGTGGTGCCGGGCTTCCAGAAACAGGCCCACGTTGGCCTCGCGGAAGCCGTAAATAGACTGCATGCCATCGCCCACCAGAAACAGCGTATTGGGCGCGTCCGGGTTGGCCTCATTGTATTCGGCCCAGCCGTTGGTGAGTTTTTCCAGCAGTCGGAACTGGGAACTGGACGTATCCTGAAATTCATCAATCAGAATGTGCCGCAGCCGGGCATCCAGCCTCAGCGCCAGTGCTGTCGGGTCCAGGCTCTCACCCAAGCCATCCAGTGCTGCCAGCGACACCTGACTGAAATCCACCGCACCTTCCTGTTGAAAGACCAGCGTCAGTTCCGCCACCAGCACCGGCAGCAGCTGCAAAAGCGATTNNCGGGATAATGCGGCGCCGGCAGGGCCTGACATTCCACCAGCGTGGCCAACAGCGGCGCATCGTCGGCCATGCGTTCCAACATCGCCCCCATCGCCGTCTTGCGCTCGCGGGCCAGGGCCTTATCGCCGTCCGCGGTTTGCGTGGGAAAACCGATGTTTTTGTCCACACGCCGGCGAAACGCCGGCGGCCCGGAGCGGGTCAACAGCAGGTCCGCCACGCCCTCCCACTGGGGCAGGGCCTCCACAGCGGCCGGTGGCAGTCCGGTGCACCCGGCCAGTCGCGCGATAGGGCTGTCCGGCTGGGTGTGAGCGAGCTGGGTTCCGGCGTAGTCGAGCAGCGGCGCCAGCTCCGGTGCGTAGTCCGCCAGACGGCGGCGCAGCACCTGCAGCAGGTCAGTGATAATGGTGGCCAGGGTGTGTTCCAGCCGATCCCGGGCATGTAACAGGTCCGTTCCCGAGCCGATGTACAGCAGCCACTGATCCCGCCGTTGCAACATCACGGTCAGCAGCCGCTGCAGGCGCTCGTAGTCGTTGTCCAGATGGGTAAGCAGCTGGCCCAGGGCTTGGGCCACCGGCGTGTCCTGTTCCAGCCGCGCGAACAACTGCGCAATGGCCTGTTGATACAACGGGTCGGCCTGATCGGTGACCCTGGGTTGGGCACCAAACTGGGACAGCACCGGCATCTGTCGGGTCAGGGAGGCGCAGAGACTGTCGATCGTCTGGATTTTCAGGCGTCCGGGGTTATCCAGCAGATACCAGCCCCGCTGCCGGTCCGCCGTCAGTGCATCCCGGGCCAGCTGCCAGCTCAATTGCCTGTGGGCGGCCTCGGGTCGCTCGCTTTCGGCCTGGCGCAGGGCCTCGACGATGCGGTGATGCATCTCCGCGGCGGCCTTGCGGGTGAACGTGATGGCCAGGATCTCTTCCGGCTGTTCGACACTGGCGAGCAGCCGCAGCACGCGTTGGGTCAGCAACTCCGTCTTGCCTGAGCCGGCGGGTGCGGTCACACACACCGAGCGCTCCGGCGCCAGTGCCGCCAGCCGATTGCCCTGATCCGCCGGTGTATCCGCCGCCGTCACGATACCAGCTCCGTATGGCTGATACGGCAGACCGGGCCGAGGTCACAGTATTGGCAGGTACGCGGTGATTGCGCCGGTGGGTGCTTGGGGTCGACGTCGGCGGCGCCGCTGGTGAAGCCTTCCGCCAGGGCCGTGAGCGCGGCGTGCCAATGCTGTTTCTGCTCCGCCCAGTCCCGGCTGCCGCTTTCGGACTGGATGCGGGCATTCCACTGTAGCGCGCTCTCCGGCAGCGACTGATCACCGACCCCCTTGAATTGGCAGCGCCGAGGGGACACTTCGGCGAAGGCGATCGCGTTGACCGCCGCGCCGTTGCTCGCATCCAGCAGCAGTGCGTACAGCGGCAACTGCGGCTGCTCCGGGCGCGGCCCCCACCACTGCCCCGGCGTACAGTAGCCGCTTTTGTAATCGATGATCAGCTGCGAGCCGTCCGCGAGTCGATCGATGCGGTCAACCCGGGTATTCAGTGCCAGCCCCGCGAAGCGCAAGGGGTGTCGCGATTCAGTGGCGATTACCTCGAAGTCGGCACGCTTGCGCTCCTCCCGCAACCAGGCCAGCAACAGCTTTTTGAGGCGATGGGTTTCGACGGCCTGAAAACGCGCCCCGAAACCTCGCGTCCCGGCGCGGGCGGCTCCCTGCTCCACCGCATAGCGGCTCGCCTGTTCGCTGTGATCGTCCAGGCTCTCCGGCGTCAATGCTTCCAGCCCCGAACGGCTGCCGATCGTCTTCCAGAGTAATTCCAGGGCGCGATGCAGGAGCTCACCCCGCTCCGCCGGCGTCAGGCCCGGGCCCGGCTCCGGCGGTGACTGCAGGCGCAGACGGTGACGCGCAAACGCGCGGAAGGGGCAGGCTGACTGATCGGTTAAAATCGCGGTGCCGCCGCGTACGGCCTCGCTGTCGTCCAGGGGCGGCGCCGGCCCCGCCTGCCAGGTTTCCAGTCGCGCCGAGTCCCGGTAGCGGCGACGGATCTCGACACCCGGTTCCAGGCTGTGCAGGGGCCGGCCCAGGACCGCTTCCAGCGGTTGCACCGGCCAGTCGTCGAACAGGGTACTGGGTCGTATCGGGTTGTCGTCGAGCGACGACGGGGCGCTGATGACCACCCGGTCGGCGCTATGCAAAAACAGCTCGCTCAGACGGCCGGCATAGCGGCGCTCCCGCTCGGGGCTGGCGTGAGGCATGCCCCGCTCGCGCTGAAGCGACACCGGCAACAAGGGGTTGGGCGCCGGCGCCGGCGGCCACTGCCGGGCGGACCGGACATGGAAGTCAGCCACAGATGGCTGAACTGCAGCCCCGCCGCCTCCAGCAGACCCAGAATCTGAAGCGGCGAGTCGGCGGTCTGGGGTTGAAATACCTGACGCGCCAGCAGTGCCCGCCATTGGTCCAGCGCCTGGTTGAGCGTCAGCCGGTGATTACCGGGGACGGTTTCCAGTTCAGCGAAACGCGCCAGCGCCTGTTGCCAGTGGGTAACCTGCTGATACTCGATACTGTCCAGCGATCGCTGCCCGGGCCACCCCAGGGCGCTCAAGACCGCGGTCATCCAATCGGCCCAGTCCCGGTGCCCGCGGGGTTGTCCGAGGCTGGTGGGCCGAAACCAGTCCGCCGCGGCCTGCAGCCCCCGGGCGAATGCCCAGGTTCCGTCTTCCGACCCATCTTCGCCGGCGCAGGCCTGAGCCAGTTCCCGAAACCGGGCGCTGCTCAGGGTTGGGCTCCCCAGAGCCCGGCAGCGTGCCATCAGACACGCCAGTCGGTCGCTGTCGGCCTCGGTAGCCAGGGAGAACGGGGAGCGGCAAATCGCCTCAATCTGCTCCAGATCCAATTCAGGTTGACTGAGGGACAACAAGTCCAGCGCCGCCTTCACCACCGGCGCGTCGAGCAATGGGTAACCGGCGGACACATTGAATGGCGGCGCGCGGCGGATACCGTTGTCATGGTCCGGGTCCGCGTCGCCCTCGGCCGGTTGCCCGGGCTGGATCAGGTTGTAGCCAGGGGCGAACACCTCGGTGACAATGCGCTGCACCAGCGCCCGTTGCCCGCTCAGCTCCGGTACCACAATGGCCACCCGGGCTGCCGGGTCGGCTNNGGCCCACACCGCCGCCGCCCGGACTTCCTCGCTCAGAGATTCGCACTGTACCCGACTCACCTCGCCGCGCTCGCGCCCGGACTGATAGTGACGGGGCTCCCCCAGACGCTGTAACAGGGTGGTCTGTAGCGGTGGCAGCTCCTCGAATCCCACCAGGTGAAAACACCCCGGCGGAGCCAGGTAGCCGTCGTCGAATGCCTCCAGCAACCGCTGCGGCATTTCGGCCTGCGGGAACAGACCGTGATCATGGCAATACGCGCTAAATTGTCGCACCCAGTGCCACCAGGTTTCGGCGTCCTCGCTGTCTGCCAGCCGCGAACGGACCGCCGGGGCATCCAGCTCCAGTTGCCACTCCAGTGCCAGCCGAAAGGCCGCGGCGGCCTGCTGGGCTGCGGCTGCCGGGCGCAACAGGCGCTGACCCGGTTCCGATTCGGCGACGACCCGTTCCCACAGGACCAGCTCCTGGTGCGGCGCCAGCGGCTGGGCGGCCAGCGCCGGCGGACAGGCCCGCAGCAACAAGTCCTGCCATTGCGCCGTTAACCAGTTGTTGAGGGCATAGACCGCCGGTGTGGGTACGGCCCGCAGTCCGCGCCGGCGGGCTGCGATCACGAAGGCGTTGCGAATCCGGGTGGCGAGGCGCTGGTTGGGCGTCAGCACCAGCTCGCCATGCGCGAGCGCGTCGTACAGCGGTTCAACGTCAAACAGAGAGACCGGGGCGGGCATGGCTGGTGTTATCCGCAAACAGATCGGCCGCGGGGGCACAATATTTTCGTCATGGTTTTATTGTAACGTTGCCGCATTCCCGGAAGCCACTGTCCAACCCGGCTCCCCGACGGCGCGGCTGTGTGGCTTAGACCACTGACGATCGATTCCCAATTCCGCTACAATGCGCGATTGTGCATGTAACTGACGCTCGGGCCGGTCCCGACACAACCCAGGATCCCGCAACATGAGCAACACTGCCGTCGACAACCTGAATGTTCAGTCTCAGGAAATCCTGATTACACCCGAGGAGCTGAAGGCCGAACTGCCCGTTTCCGATACCGCCGAGGCCTGCGTCGCGCAGAGTCGCGAAGTCATTCGCAATATCCTCGACGGCCGCGACCATCGCATGTTCGTGGTGGTAGGCCCGTGCTCCATCCACGATGTCGACGCCGCCATGGATTACGCCCGCCGCCTGAAGCAGCTGGCCGACGAATTGAGCGACACGCTCTTTATCGTCATGCGCGTGTACTTTGAAAAGCCGCGGACTACCGTGGGCTGGAAGGGGCTGATCAACGACNNACTGCCCACCTCCACCGAGGCGCTGGACCCGATTTCGCCCCAGTACATGCAGGACTGCATCAGCTGGTCGGCCATCGGCGCCCGCACCACCGAATCCCAGACCCACCGGGAAATGGCCAGCGGCCTCTCCTCCGCCGTGGGTTTCAAGAACGGCACCGACGGCAGCCTCGATGTGGCCATGAACGCCATCCAGTCCGCCAGCAAGCCCCACCGCTTTCTGGGTATCAACGGCCAGGGTCAGGTGGCGGTGATTCACACCAAGGGCAATTCCTATGCACACGTGGTGCTGCGCGGCGGCAGCAATGGCCCCAATTACGATTCCGTCCATATCGAACTGACCGAGGAGGCGCTGGAGAAAGCCGGTGCGCCACTCAATATCATGGTCGACTGCTCTCACGCCAACTCCAACAAGCAGCCGACCCTGCAACCCAAGGTCGTGGAAGATGTCGCCAACCAGATTGTAGCCGGCAACCGCTCGCTGGTTGGTCTGATGATCGAATCCAACCTCCACGAGGGCAAGCAGTCAATTCCGGAGGACCTGTCGCAACTGCAGTACGGGGTATCCGTGACCGACGGCTGCATCGGCTGGGAGGCAACCGAAGAGTGTCTGCGCCAGCTGCGCGAACGGGTTAAGGACGTGCTGCCCGGCAGACGAACGCCCGTTTGATGCTGCTTACACGCCACGCTCTGGCCGCCACCGTACGGCCTTAATCTTATCGCCGTGATCGTATCGTCGGGGCCAGTGCCCCGATACGGCGGTAGCGTCTGACCCCAAGCCCGGCACTACCGAACGCTACACACAAAAAAACCGCGCCCGGCGCGGTTTTGTGCTAATTCATCCTTGTAGTCCCCGCCCGAAACGAGAACCCGGAATACTCTTTGTTTACCGCACAGCAGTGACAACAACGGTCACCGCCGTGCAAAAACTTACAGCGGGTTGACGTCCGCCGCTTGTGGACCTTTCTGGCCCTGGGTCACAGTGAAAGCCACCTTTTGGCCCTCGGCGAGGGTTTTGAAGCCGGAGGCGTTAATCGCACTGAAGTGAACGAAAACATCGGGGCCGGATTCCTGCTCGATAAAGCCGAAGCCTTTGCTTTCATTGAACCACTTCACAGTGCCGGTTGTTTGATCAGACATGTATCAATCCTACGTTGAACCTTGTAAACATAATATAAAAACGCACTGCCGAGGCAACACCGGGCGCTTTTCGCCCCTGGCCCTGGCCGTACGGAGTAGCTAAGAAATTTCAGGATTGATTATGAAAAACTAAGGATGGGTACAGCACTGCGCATCGCTAGGTTGAACATAACGCAAGCCAAACTTTCAAGCTGGATTGATTGTAACCCCCAATTCGGGGCCGTCAACGATTTTATGCGCTTTTTTAGCAAGCTTCACAAAGCTGCAATACCGGTCACAGGCGCCGGTGCCGACGCCTGGCCCGACCAGGGATCAATAAAGGGATCAATAATACGCTTGTGACCGGTCGGAGTGATCCGTCATATCGCGGATCGCGGCGATCTCGGGGACCTGCTGCATCAGCGCTTTTTCCACGCCGTCCTTCAGCGTCGCCTCCACCATACCGCAGCCCTGGCAGCCGCCGCCGAACTGCAGAATCGCGATATTTTCGTCGGTCACTTCAACCAGGGACACTTCCCCGCCGTGGGCCGCCAGGCCCGGATTGATATCGTTGTAGAGCACGTAGTTGATACGGTCCTCAATAGGACTGTCATCGCTGACCTGGGGCAGCTTGGCGTTGGGGGCCTTGATCGTCAGCTGCCCCCCCATACGATCCTTGGCGTAGTCGACGTAGGCATCCTCCAGAAACGGGACGCTGCGGGCCTCGTAGCGGGCAGTGAGCTTGTCGTTGTAGTTGACCACGACATCGTCTTCCTCACAATCCCCTTCGCGGCAATAGGCGATACAGGTCTCCGCCCGGGGGGTACCGGCATTGTTGACGAACATGCGAATCCCCAGTACGTCGTCGTCCTGCCCCGAGAGTAGTTCGGCCAGGTAATCCTGGGCCGACTCGGTAATGGTCAGTTTCAGTTCCGGTGTAGCATCAGACATTTACAAGCAACCTCTGGCACCCTCNNCCTCTATTGGGTGATCTGTCGGGTGATCGGGTGATCCGGTGTGTTGCTGCCGGCCTGCCGCCGGCACGCTACCAAATAAGTGAATTTCGGGACAACTATATCAAAATATTTTGATATAGACTAAAATGCTCCGCTCTTACGCGTATTGGACGATTATACTGCGAAGCGGGTTCCGCTTGGAACCGGTCGCGGCGTCCAGTACAAAAAACCATTGAATCTCCGCTTATCCCTACAAATTCGGGGGTTTTAGCGACAACTTCAAGGAATCAACAATCAACCATGAGTGACCGTAAACAACGCCTCCAGCTGCTCGAAAAAGCCCTCCAGGAACGCATCCTGGTCCTGGACGGCGGCATGGGAAGCCTGATCCAGGACTACAAACTGGAAGAAGCCGATTTCCGCGGCGAGCGCTTCGCGGACTACCACATGGCCATTCAGGGCAACAACGACCTGTTGAGTATTACCAAGCCCGACCTCATCGAGGGCNNCAACACCTTCAACTCCACACAGGTGTCGCAAAGCGACTATGAAATGGAATTCCTGGCCCGGGAATTGAACCTGGAGGGTGCCCGGGTGGCCCGCCGCGCCGCCGATAAAATGACGGAAAAAACGCCGGATAAACCGCGCTTCGTCACCGGCGTACTGGGCCCGACCAGCCGCACCGCGACCATCTCCCCGGACGTCAACGACCCCGGCTACCGCAATATTACGTTCGATCAGTTGGTGGCGGATTACTCCGAAGCCGCCGAAGCCCTGATCGAGGGCGG
>JABAHQ010000334.1_pt5 | contig 10009 bp, 10 predicted proteins | sample 7062091 | NCBI WGS metagenome assembly JABAHQ01 (sample SAMN14534359, study PRJNA622989) | marine sediment metagenome | biome: marine biome [ENVO:00000428]; feature: marine pelagic biome [ENVO:01000023]; material: deep marine sediment [ENVO:00002113] | place: India: Gulf of Kutch | collected... | reverse complement strand
TGAAGGGGACACCCGCTGCCCCTGGCGCGCACTCACCCATCGCACGGGGTACTCGGTGGGGATCGGTTTTCCGCCCGACGGCTCCGAGGGCCGCGCGCTGTCCATCCGCCCCGGCGATCCCGCCGTGCTCGAGCCCGGCATGAGCTTCTACGTCGCGCCGGCTCTGTTCCTCGAGGACTTCGGCATGTGCTTCAGCGAGACGGTGCTGGTCACCGACGACGGCTGCGACGTGCTGACCGATTACCTGCGGCGGCTGTTCATCATCGACGTTGGGGACTGAATAGCGCCGCTTCCGCACGGCCTGCCCGAGACTCCACGGCGTGGCGCTTGAGCGCCGACACGAACGCGTCCGTGAGCTGCGAGCGCGGGGCGTGCGCGGGGCGCAACAGTGTGATATCGAACGCGACGCGCGGGCGGAACGGGCGCAGCACGATGCGCTCGCTCAGGTTCTCGCGCGCGGTCACGACGTCGATGAGGGCGAGGGCGACGCCCTCCTCCACCATGGCACAGGCCACCGACGCCATGAACGCCTCCACCCGCCGTCTGGGCCGGACGCGCGCCTCGTCGATGGCGCGATCGATGGGGATGCGCGAGCGATCGAAGCTGCTGAGCCAGATGCAGGACTCATCGTGCAGGTCGGCGGCCCACACCACCGGCCGCTGCGCCAAGCGATGCCCGCGGGGGACGGCGCACACGATCTCGAGCTGCATCAGCGGCTCCTGCGCCACCCCTGGGCGGTCCGCACCCATCAGGGCGATGCCCACGTCGACCTGGTGCGCCGCCACCCACTCCACCACCTCCATCGAACGCCGGGTCATGACCGACGCGGCGACCTCGGGCCGCTCCGCGAGAAACCGCGCCAGCACCCGCGGCAGCCAGCGCGTGGAGAGGATGGGCAGCGCCGCCACTACGAGGCGGCCGTGACGCGCCTGGCGCAGNNTGGTCGTAGAGGGCGTGCGCCTCGCCGGTGGGCACGAGACGGCCGCCGGCGCGCTCGAACACCGGAAATCCGAGCTCGTCCTCGAGACGGCGGAGCTGCTTGCTGACCGCAGGCTGGGAGACGAGCAGCCGTTCGGCGGCACCGGTCACGGTGCCGGTCTCCATCACCGCCTTGAACACCTCCAGCTGGCGCACGTTCATGGGTGAAGAATAACCAACAGTTATGAAATGCCAAACTTTTGGAATTTGACGTTATTCCCCGCCGCTGACTACTCTGGCCGTGCCTGCGCACGGAACGCGCCGACCCGGCGCACTGAGCGATGATGAACTCCAGGCATCACCCGGAGCTGACGTTTCCCGTCACCACCTACGAGTACCGCCTGAAGGACGTGCAGGACACGCTGCACGGGCAGGGACTGGCCGGAGTGCTGCTGTTCGACCCGGAAAATATTTTCTGGCTTTCGGGCTACCAGAGCATCGGCTACTTCACGTTCCAGTGCCTGTTCGTCCCCGGTCGGGGCGAGATGGCTTTGATCTCGCGAAAGGTCAACGGATTCCTGGCCTCGGTGACGCCGACGCTCGGGCGTTTCGTCGAGATCGCGGACACCGACGAGCCCGTCGACGTCCTCGCGCGCTTTCTCGACGGGACGCTCTCGCCCGGGGCCGGGCTCGGGGTGGAGACCGGGGCCTGGTATCTCACCGTGCGCGATTTCAACCGCCTGCGGGCGCTGCTGCCGCGCGTGCGCCTCTCGGATTGGCCGGCGCACATCGAGAGCCGCCGCGTGCGCAAGAGCGCCGAGGAGATCGAGCGCATCCGCGCCGCCGCGCGCGCCGCCGAGGCCGGCCTCGACGCGGCGCTCGCCGCCATCGCGCCAGGCAAGACCGAGAACGACCTCGCCGCCGCCATGTACAGCGCCAACATCCAGGCCGGCAGCGAGTACCTCGGACACCCGCCGCTGGTCGTCTCCGGTGAGCGCACCGCGCTGTGCTTCGCCATGTGGCGGCGCCGCCCCATCCGGTCGGGCGACGTGGTGCTGCTCGAGGCCGCCGGTTGCATCGATCGGTATCACGCGATGATCGCGCGCTCGGCGGTGGTGGGCATCCCCACGCCGCTGCACCGGCACGCGGCGAACACCCTCCTCGAGGCCCTCGACGCCGTCATCACCGCCATCGCCCCGGGCCGGACCTCGGGCGAAGTGGACGCGGCCTGCCGCCGCGTGGTCCAGGAGGCGGGGCTCGGCCATGCGTTCACCCACCGCACGGCCTACTCCGTCGGCATCGGGTTTCCGCCGAACTGGTCCGAGGGCCGGGCGCTCTCCATCCGCCCGGGGGATGCCACCGTGCTCGAGCCGGGCATGACCTTCCACGTGGTGCCGACCCTGTTCGTCGAGGACTTCGGCATGTGCTTCAGCGAGACAGTGCTGGTCACCGAGGACGGGTGCGAGGTGCTGACCGATTACCTACGGCGGCTGTTCACCATCGACATCGAGGCCGACGCATGAGCAACTGGATATACCCCGCGCTCAGCCTCGCGGTGGTGGTGATCGCGTGGCACTTCTCGGTGGTGCTCTTCGCGATCCCCGAGTATCTGCTGCCGACGCCCGAGTCCGTGCTGACGCGGCTCATCGAGGACTTCGGGTTCCTCTTGCAGCACGCGGGCGTCACCTTCTACGAGACGATGGGCGGGTTTCTGCTGAGCATCGCCATCGGCATCCCGCTCGCCGTCGCGCTGGTGTGGTCGCCCGTGCTCGAGAAGGCGATCATGCCGCTGCTCATCGTCTCGCAGACGTTCCCCAAGATCGCCATCGCCCCGTTGATCATCATCTGGTTCGGACTGGGAGTGTTTCCCAAGCTCCTCATCAGCTTCCTGGTGGCTTTCTTCCCGGTCCTCATCAGCGCCGTCGCCGGCATGCGCTCCGTCGACACCGACATGATCGACCTGGCGCGCTCCATGCAAGCGACGCCTCTGCGGCTATTTTGGAAGATCCGCATGCCCTTCGCCCTGCCGCACATCTTCTCGGGGCTCAAGGTCGCCGTCGCCTTCGCCATCGTCGGCGCTGTGGTTGGTGAGTGGGTGGGCGCGAACAGCGGGCTCGGTTACCTGCTGCTGTGGGCCAACGCGAATCTGGATACGACCCTGCTCTTCTCGATTCTGATTCTGCTCATGGTGATCGGCATCGCGTTGTACTACTCGGTCGTGTTCGTGGAGCGGCTGCTCATCCCGTGGCACGTGAGCGTGCGGGAGGAGACACCGCAGGCAACGATGTGAAAACAATCCGAAAGACTCAGGAGGTGACAAGATGCGTACTTTCAGACCTGTGAAGCAGCTCGTCGCGGCGGCGGCTCTCACCCTCATGGGCTCAGGGCTCGCCGCGGCCGCGGACTCGGTGAGCTTCCGCCTCGACTGGACCATCTACGGCACCCATGCGCCCTTCTTCCTCGGCATGTCCGAAGGCCTGTACGCGGACGAGGGCCTCGACGTCACCATCAAGGAGGGGCAGGGATCGGGCACCGTGGCCCAGCTCATCGCCGAGGGGAGCGACCCCTTGGGCTTCGTCGACTATGGCACGATGGTCAAGGGCATCGCCAAGGGCATGCCCGTCAGCGCGGTCTTCGGGATCAACCAGAAAACCCCGATGGCCATCATCAGCCACGCCGACAACCCGATCAAAGCCCCCAAGGACCTCGAGGGCGCAGTGATCGCCATGAACCCCGCGGAGTCCACCGCCCAGGTGTTCCCGGTGCTGCTCTCCGTCAACGACGTCGAGCGGAACAAGATCAACATCCTGAACCCGGCCGTCGGGGCGAAGAGCGCGCTCTTCCTCCAGAACCGCACGGATGCCATCACCGGCTACTACACGGTGCAGGTTGCGGAGCTCGAGGCGCGCGGCGCCGAGACGTACTACTTCAGCGTGGCCGACTTCGGCGTGAACCTGATGAGCAACGGTATCATCGCCAATAACCGCTATCTCGAGGAAAACGGCGACGTGGTGCGGCGTTTTCTGCGCGCCAATGCCCGGGCCTGGAAGATGGCGCAGGCGGATCCCGAGAAGGCGGTGGACGCCATCTTCGAGTCGAAGCCCCAGCTCAGGCGCAACCGCGACGTCTACCTGCGCCAGCTCAAGCTCACCTTCGAGACGCTGGAGACGCCCAGCACCAAGGGTGAGCCCCTGGGTTGGATGTCGCAGCAGGACTGGAAGACCACGGTGGACCTGCTCGTCGAGAGCGGGGGCATAGCGGAGCCGGTCCCGGTGGACCGCCTCTACACCAACGAGTACGTGCCCCGGTGATCATGGAGTAACGATGGAGTCCGTGATCCGCGTCGACGGTGTCAGCCAGCGCTTCGGCGCCGGCGCCGGCGCCGTCGACGCGCTGATCGACATCGACTTCCACGTCGGCCCACACGAATTCGTCTCCATCGTCGGACCCTCGGGCTGCGGGAAGACCACGGTGCTGCGCATCGTCGCGGGGCTGCTCGCGCCCAGCGCGGGTGAGATTCGGATCCACGGTCAGCCGGTGCGCGGTCCGCACCCCACGGTGGGCATCGTGTTCCAGCGCCCGGTGCTGCTGCCGTGGCGCAGCGTGCGCGCCAACATCGAGCTCCAGATGGAGATGCGCAACCTCCATCGTAACGGTTACCGTGAACGCACCCAGGAGCTCATCGACCTGGCCGGTCTCCAGGGCTTCGAGGAACGGCTGCCCCACGAGCTCTCGGGTGGAATGCAGCAGCGGGTCTCGCTCTGCCGCGCCCTGGTGCACGACCCCGAGCTGCTCCTCATGGACGAACCCTTCGGCGCGCTCGACGCGATGACCCGCGAGCTGATGAACATGGAGCTCCAGCGCATCTGGATGGAGCAGCGCAAGACCGTGCTCTTCATCACCCACAGCATCTCGGAGGCGGTGCTGCTGTCCGATCGCGTGCTGGTCATGACCCCGCGCCCCGGGCGTATCGCCCGCGCTCTGCGGGTGGAGATCCCGCGCCCGCGCGATCTGTCCGCCATGCAGCGCCCGGAGTTTTTGGACATCGGCCGCGAGGTGCGCCGCCTGCTCGACGCCGCGGGCACCCTGGATTGAATTCACCGGAGTTGCACGCAATGAGCACGCTACGACGCAATGAGCTGCCGTTCACCCTGGAAGAGTACGCGGCGCGCCTGGAGAAGGTGCGCCGGGGCATGCGGGAGCGCGGGATCGAGGTCATGCTGTCCACGGTGCCCGAGAACATCGTTTACCTGACCGGTTACCACAGCCTCGGGTACTTCACCTACCAGATTCTGATCGTCTCCCTCGAGCAGGATCCGATCCTTCTCACTCGCGCCATGAACATGGACAAGGCGCGAGCGGACAGCTGCCTCGAGCACATCGAGGGCTACCGCGACACCGAGGACCCCGACGATGCCACCTACCGGGTGCTCTCCGCCTACGGACTTCTCGACAAACGCATCGGCAACCAGGACGACGCCTGGTTCTTCTCGGTGGGCCGCTACAAGAAGCTCGTCGCACGCCTGGGCGTCGACGACCTGCCCGACTGCTCGGGCATCGTCGAGCAGGTGCGCCGCATCAAGTCGGCGCAGGAGATCGCGTATCTGCGCGAGGCGGGCCGCTACTGCGCAAAGTCGCTGGACGGCGCCATCGAGGCCGTCGCCCCCGGGGTGCTCGAGACCGAGATCTCGGCCGCCGCCCATTACCGCCTGCACAAAGCGGGCAGCGAGTACCTGGGTCACTCGGCGCAGTTCGTCTGCGGGCCCCAGGCCGGGCTCGGCTTCGAGTGCGCGGAGCGGCGCCCCGTCGCTCGCGACGACGTCGTGTACATGGAGGCCGGCGGCACCCACAACCGCTACAACTGCATGCTCTCGCGCACCGTCATCGTCGGCAACCCGGACGCCAGGTGGGTGGCCATGGCCGAGGCCTCGCGCGATGGGCTGAACGCGGCCAAGGCGGCGACGCGCGCCGGCGCCACCTCGCACGAGGTGGACCGCGCCGCGCGCGACGCGATCCGCGAGGCCGGGTTCGCCGACGCCTTCGCCCACCGCACCGGCTACGCCATCGGGATCGGCTTCCCGCCGGACTGGGGCGAGGGGCGCATCATGAGCATCAACGAGAACGATGCCACGGTGCTCGAGCCCGGCATGTGCTTTCACTACATCCCGGATCTCAAGATCGGCGGCCAGGGGGGCGTCGTGTTCAGCGAGTGCCTGGTGGTGACCGAGGACGGCTACGAGCCGCTCTCCGAGTACCCCCAGGAGATCTTCTACAAGTGAGCTTCGTGCACCGGCCCATCGTCATGGGCCGCCGCGGCATGGTGGTCGCGGGCCACCACGCCGCCGCCGAGGCGGGCGCCCGGGTCCTGCGCGAGGGCGGCAACGCCATGGACGCGGCGGTCACCGCCGCGGCCACCCTCGCGGTGGCCATCCCGTTCATGAACGGCGTCGGCGGCGACGCCTTCGCGCTGGGGTTCCATAGCGCCCGCGGCGAGAGCGTGGTGATCAACGGCAGCGGCGGCGCCCCGGGGCGCGCGACCCCCGAGGAGTACCGCCGCCGCGGCCTGCGCGGGATCCCCCAGCGCGGCCCGCTCTCCATCTCCGTGCCCGGCGCGCCCGCGGCCTGGGCCGAGGCCCTGGAGCGCTGCGGCACCATCGGCCTCGAGCGCGCCCTGCGCCCGGCCATCGCCCTGGCCGGCGAAGGCGTGCCGGTGGACCTGGTGCTGAGCGATTTTCTGGCGGGCCCTACCTATGCCGCGCTGTGCGCGGACTTTCCCGCCCTCTCCGGCATTTTCGGTCCGCCCGGCGAGACCCCGCCGGGCGAGATCCTGTATCAGCCCGCCCTGGCGCGCAGCCTCGAGGCCATGGCCCGGGATGGGGTGGAGGCCTTCTACGGCGGTGCGGTCGGCGCCGCTCTGGTCGAGGATCTGGGCCCCGGCGCGCTGCTCGACACCCGGGATCTGGCCGCGCACCGCACCCTGTTTCAGACGCCGCTCGGCGTCGATTACCGCGGCCACCGGGTGCTCTCGGCGCCGCCCAACACCCAGGGCATCGCGCTGCTCCTGCTGCTGGGAGGCCTCGCCTTCGCGCGGGACGACACCGAGCCCTTTCTCGCGCGCTTCATGCGCATCAAGGAGCAGGCGTTCGCCGTGCGCGATCGCTGCCTCGGGGATCCCGCGCTCGCGCCCGATCTCGCCCCCCTTTGCGAGCCCGCCCCGCTGGCACGCCTCGCCGCCGGCGGAGCCGTCGGCCCGCCCGGCCCGCGCAGCGCCCCCGCGGGCGGCGACACCACCACCGTGGCCGCCGTGGATGCCGAGGGCAACGCCGTGTCCTGGGTACAGAGCGTGTTCGAGGCCTTCGGCAGCGGTGTCGTCTCCGAGCGCACCGGCATCGTGCTCCAGAACCGCCTCAGCCTGGCGAGCCTCCACCCCGACGGCCCCAACGCCCTCGCCCCCGGGCGCCGGCCCTTCCACACCCTGTGTCCGGCCCTGGTCCTGCGCGACGGCGCCTGCCGGCTGGCCGTCGCCACCCCGGGCGATCACGGCCAGCCGCAGACCCTCGCCCAGGTGATCGTCAACCTGCTGGATAGGGGGATGAACATCCAGGAAGCCATCGAGGCGCCGCGCATCCGCCACGACGGCGGTACCGCGCTCATGCACGAGTCGCGCATGGACCCGCAGGCGCTCGCACCGCTGCACGCGAGCGGCTACGAGCTGGAGGACGTCGGGCCCTGGTCCCGGCTGATGGGCGGCGTCAACGCCATCCATATCCTGGACAACGGCGTGCGCCTGGGCGGTGCCGATCCCCGCCGCGCCTCCTACGCCATCGCCGAGTGAGTCGCCCGCTCAACACTCGCGGAGCAGCTGCCCGAACCCCGTGAGGCGATCCTCGATGCCGGCCAGGCGCAGGCAATGCCAGAAGCTCGCCTGGTTGCTCGCCACCATCGGTTTGCCGCTCGCCCACTCCACCCGCTCGATGGCGTCGATGGACCGCAACGCCCCGCAGCTCAAGAAGATAGCGTCCGCCTCGGGGTGGTCGATCTCCTGGGCGAACGCCGCCAGGAACTCGGGCGTCACCCGGTTCATCTCCTGATCGGTGAGCAGCCCCAGCCCCTCGATGCCCAGCACCTCGAACCCTTGACGCTCGAGGTACTCGCGTTCGTGCTGATTGATGTCGTCGGTGTAGGCGGTGCCCACGACGATGCGCCGCACCGCCAGCGCCCGCAGCGCCGCCACCACGCCCGTGAGCAGCGTCGTCGTTTTGACCCCGGGCCGGGCCCTGGCGAGCTCCTCGATGACTCGCTCCTCCCCGATCACCACGCTGCCCGACGTGCACGAGTAGCAGATCACGTCCAGATCGTCGCGCCCCGGCATCAGCGTGGCCACCGCGTCCGCGAGGGCCTGCTCCATCCGGGCGAGGTTCGCCACCGTGCACTCCGTGTCCATACGCACGCGCGTGAAGTGCACGCCCACTCCGGGCGGCTTCATCGCGAACAGATCGTCCTCGGTCAGATCCGCGTTCGCCACCAGCACGTAGCCGATCTGCGCGCGCGAATGCCGGCCCGCATCGAAGCGCGGACTCCACCCTCGCAGCCCGGCGTCCGCCGTCTTCGCACTCACCTTTGATCCCTCCGCTTTCGCCGCCTCTCGTGCCCGGCGGCACCGCCGCCAGCGTCCCGCGTGAGCCACGCTTCCGCGTGGAGCCGCGCGAGCGCTTCGTAGTACGGCCGGTTCGGGTCCGTCCCGGGCGGAGTCTCGACCTCACCGCGCATCACCGTCCACAGGTGCTCGGCCAGCACCGACCCGATGGCGTGGATGGCGTCGTGGCGCTCGAGCCCCTCGCGCAGCAGGCGCTCGAGCGTGGCCTTGACCGGCGTCTCGTCGCCCAGGGCGATCTGGTACTCCACGGCCGCATGGATTCCTGCGTGCAACTGCGGGCTCGACGTCTCGGGATGCGGCTCGCGCAGCCTGCGGTGGTACGCCTGCACCGCCTCGATCCGCTCGCCCTCGTCGCTGCTCAGCCAGGCCTCGGGGTCGGGGCCCACGTCGGCGTCGTAAGTAAGCGGTTCGTCGTCCACGATTCGGATGTTAACCCTTCGGTTGCGGCGGCGGTGCAGGTCCGTAGAATCGAAGCTGCAGCACACATCATAACAACAGCCGGGGCCCGGCCTGCACAGGAGGACGATCCCATGAAGCAACGACCACACAAGACCCTGCGACGAACCCTGATGGCCTCCCTGATGGGGGCGCTCATCGGCGTGCTGCCCGGGTGGGCGGCGGCGGCCGGGGATCTCGAGCTCATCGAGCCCGGCAAGCTGCACGTCGCGTTCAACGGCGACATGCCCGGCACCGGCCTCGACGAGAACGGCAACCTCAAAGGCCTCGACGGCGAGATCATGAGCTGGGTCGCCGATCAGCTCGGCCTCGAGGTCGTGCCGCACCTGATGGAGTGGGCCTCGGAGATCGAGTCGGTCAAAGCCGGCCGCGTCGACGTGATGCACGGCATGATGGCCTGGACCGCGAGCCGGGAGAAAGTGCTCAGCATCACCGATCCCATCTACCACGTGAGCCCGGTGATCACCCAGCCCAAGGACCGGAACTGGAACACGGTCGAGGATCTCGAGGGCAAGACCTTCGGCACCATCACGGGCTTCGCCCTCATTCCGGACCTCAAGCGCATCCCCGGCCTGAGCCTGAAGCTCTACGACACCACCGACGCGGCCATCCGCGACCTCATGGCCGGCCGGGTGCAGGCCATCTTCGCCGACCCGCCGCTCATCCACTGGGCCATCCAGCAGAACCCAGACTGGCCCATCCACTACAGCCCCATCGCCAAGTACAACCCGGACTACCCGGTGTTCACACGGCGCTACGGCGTGGTCTTCGCCCTGAACAGGCAGGCGAAGAACCTGACCGCCGCCTTCAACGAGCAGATCCGCAAGGCGTGGGCGACCTGCAAGAACTGGGACATCGCCAAGAATTACGGCATGGCGAGCGAGGCCTGGTTCACGCCGGCGGAGAGCACCACGCGCCCGGGCATCGACCGCCCGGCCGACTGGCAGCTACCGCGCCTGCCGGCATCCTGCATGTAAG
>JABAHQ010001914.1_pt2 | contig 10012 bp, 5 predicted proteins | sample 7062091 | NCBI WGS metagenome assembly JABAHQ01 (sample SAMN14534359, study PRJNA622989) | marine sediment metagenome | biome: marine biome [ENVO:00000428]; feature: marine pelagic biome [ENVO:01000023]; material: deep marine sediment [ENVO:00002113] | place: India: Gulf of Kutch | collected... | reverse complement strand
CTGGCTGACGGCAGACAGGCGGGAATGACAAGAGTGACGATTAAATAATGCCACTTACTTAATATAAGACAGTGCCATGAGACTATTATAGTAATGAAAATGATCAAGCAAGTTCTTTGTATCATAACCAAGAGAATGCAGTTAGAAGCAGAAGCAGGGCTATGCAGTGTATACGGTAAACTATTGAGACGATTTGTGGCAAGCGTCCGCATAGCCGTTCAGAATAATAGACAATAAACTATCATATAAAAAGAGGATTAAACGTTATACATTAACGATTAATTAAACCTAAATTATTCGGAGGCAGTATGTTTAAGAGACTATTTAGTATCTTACTGCTTATTGGTTTGTCCACTTTACTCTTTGGGCAGGCCGGTAAAATCAGTGGTGTTATTAAAGATTCCGAGACCGGAGAGCCTCTGCCCGGTGTTAATGTGGTTCTTGAAGAGACTCTCCTCGGTGCCGCCACTGACGTGGACGGCTTTTTTGTTATTTTAAATGTCCCACCTGGTACTTATACAGTATCCATCAGCTATATCGGATATCAGGATAAGAAAATCGAAAATGTTCGAGTGGTATCGGATATTACCAAACGATTAACCATCGAGCTAACCCCCACAACGGTGGAATTGGACTCGGCTATTGTGGTCACAGCCGAGAAACCTTTCTTTGAAGAATCGGCAACCAATACTGTGCGGGTTCTCGATTCCGAAGAAATCGAGCGCGTGCCTGTGAAAGGGATCAATTCGATCGTTTCTCTTAACGCTGGCGTGGTTTCCACCGACGGAAGCGGTGGGGTGACCGGTAATGCAACCATCAATGTGCGTGGTGGACGAGCGACGGAAACTTTGGTTGTGGTGGATGGCGTACCCTTGAACGATCCGTTAGGATTCGGAACGGCTACTATCGGAACCCGGGGAGGAAATGTTTCCAGTGGTGTTTTAGGTTCCATACCGGATGCAGCCATCGAACAGGTTTCCTCACAATTAGGCGGGTTTAGTGCCAAGTATGGGAGCGCTCAGTCGGCAGTTATTAACATTACCACCAAAAGTGGCGCTTCCAAATATTTTGGCCAACTGGAATATGTAACCTCCGGTATCGGCAGGGATCGTTCTACTTACAATACCTATTTGGAAAGAGCGAATCCAATCGTGCCGGCTGGCGCTAATGAACCATCCGACTTTGATGGTTTAACCGAGAAACAAAAAGAAAGATTCTTAGATATCCTTGGCGAAGATGAATTAAAAGACAACTATACCGGGTTCGATGATTATGGCTACAATCAAGTCACCGCAACTTTGGGTGGCCCGATCATTCCCGGCAACAACAAATATAGCTTTTTTGGGTCTTTTGAATTTATCGATGCCCTGGATGGAAATCCCAAAGCCATTGGTCTGGAAATTCCCGATGCCGGTATCGATCGAAACTCTTTGCCGGATAACGAAGAATCAACCATGCGCTTTACCGGTAAAATAGATGCCAATGTCATGGAATCTTTAAAACTGACCGGTAGCGTGGCTGGGTCTTTTAGAGATTACCGGGGATATGTCCATACCTATGCCAAGACCAATTCTTTTCATAATACGGATAACATTGAAGATGTTCTCTCCGGTTCGTTAAAGTTATCCCATATCATTAATAAAAACACTTATTGGGACCTTACGGTTAGAGGAAAATTCACGGATTTTACTTCAATGGATGGATTTTGGGAAGATGATATAATGGCTTATGGCGATTCGGTCAGAAATGCGGCAATTGGTGTGGAACTGCCCCAGGGTGATGGTTCCCGGGTCAGACCGGAAGCACCAAACCGCATCTTCCATAGTTTTGGCAGAGTCTTCAATCGTTATCTACACTATGAAATTGAGAATTTTGGTGGTGAATTTGATTTTACCACTCAGTTGGAAAATCATTTGATTGAAATTGGTGGAACGGTTGACCAAAATAAGTTAAGATATTATTCATTGGGACCCATCGATTTATCACTTAAAAAAGATGTACGAACGCTTGAAGAGCGTTTTTACCAGAGTGTGAGATCCTATTTCGGATATAATATATTCGGACCGTTTGAACAATTCGGGGGACAGGACCTCGATGAGGATCAAAACCGCATTGTAGAATTTAGCCAATCGGCTGATACGGATTTGATTCAAGAATTTGGTGCTCCTACCCCGATCACCGCCGGCGCCTATGTACAGGATAAAATCGAATTTAAAGATTTTATTGTCAATTTAGGATTGCGTTTAGACTACTTTGATCCGCAATATTTCCGGTTTAAAGATCCCAGGAATCCGTTTCGGTTTGGCGATCCAAGCCAGGGTGAAAATAAGCGACTTGATCCGGATGACCTGGAAGAAATGCCGACCGAAAGTTACGTCAGTCCCCGGTTAGGATTTGCATTTCCGGTTACCGAATTTACCGTATTCCACGCTCAATACGGTGTTTTCCGTCAGGCTCCGCGACTGTTAGACCTGTATGATTCCTGGCTGAATTGGGATGATATTGAAGTTATTGACGGACAGGGACAAAACAATGGTCATCTAAAACATGAAACCACCATTTCTTATGAGTTTGGATTTAAACAGCAATTCGGAAATAAGGCAAGCCTGGACATTACTGCTTACTATAAAAATATCAAGGGATTAACCAATCTGGGCACCATCGTGACAACCGAAGGCAATAATTATATTACTACCATTAATTCTGACTTTGGTACCATTAAAGGACTGGCATTTCAATTTAATTTGCGAAGATTGGGACCGGTGAGTGCGAAAATTGACTATACCCTCGCCCAAAATGAAGGAACCGGCTCCAGTCAAAGCAGCTCCTTTACAGCTACGTTTAGAAACCCGGACTTTGAAACACCGAAAGCGATCGCGCCGCTGGATTTCGATCAAACCCATACCTTAACAGCTTCCATAGATATTCGAGCCGCAAAAGGGGAAGGGCCTACCATTGCCGGAATGAAGCTGTTGGAAAATACCGGGGTCAATTTTTTGGTTACCTATCAGAGTGGAAGACCTTATACGCCGGTTCAATTTTGGAATCCCACTGTAGGAATCACCCTGCAAGGGAATTTAACTCAATACATCAATTCGGCCAGAGCTGATGGTGTCTTCAAAGTTGATATGAAAGTGGATAAACGATTTAACATTGCCGGACTAACCTTTAAGCCATATTTATGGGTACAAAACCTGTTAGATCGGGACAACGTTGTCGATGTATATCGCTCTACCGGCGAAGCGGATGATAGTGCCTTCTTAGAAAGTCCGGATGGCCAACGATTAATACGACAAAATGGTCCCAGTTACGAATCCGATTTTAAAGCCCTTGAACGAGATCCGACGAATTATGGAATTCCCCGATTGGTACGCTTAGGATTACAAATAAAATTCTAATCAACAGTGAGCTTATAATCTTATAATAATGAGGGTGATAAATATAACTTATGAGGTCTAAAATGCGATTAAAATTTATTTTGGTCAGTTTAATATCGACATTTTTAGCGTTCTCCCTTCTGGCCAGGGAAGATGAAAACGGAGAACGCAGTTTTAACAAAACAACCATTCTCGATCAAATTGTCAACATGGATATTAACAATATTGATCTGCCCATGAAAAACGACGGCAGTACCGGAGAGGATGGTCAGGGTTATTTCCCTAACGGGACTCAAAACACCTTTTTATTCTCCGGTGGTATTGCCACAACTGCCCGAGTGGACACCGACGGCGATGGGGTTGGAGACGATTTACGCGCGTCCTGGATGGCCCCGGCCTCTTTGATTGAAGAGTTTCAGCCGAATAAATGGGGAGAAAGCCCCGATGATCCGAAGGCAAGATGGTATGTATATGATCCGCTTCTTCCCGATGCCGATGAGAACGGTGTCCCGGACATTGAAGAATGGGGAGATGCGGTTGACCTGGGAGCGGATTGGCAAGAAGTACCGGATTCGCTTGATCCAAATAATGAGAACCCCAACAACGATTATAACCCCGATCTTGGAGACCTGCCGGATTTATTAGGGAATCGCGTATTCTGGACGGTTTATAACGATGGAACCCCAATCTCACTGCGAACGCCGCGCCTTCAAACCGATCCGATCGGAATTGAAGTGCAGCAACATACCTGGGCCTTTGCCAGGGGAGATGAGCTGGGCAACGTCATTTTTTTCCGATACAAGTTTGTAAATCCAACCGATAATTTTATCGATGATCTGGTATTCACCATCTGGACCGACCCCGACTTGGGCGATCACGAAGACGATTTGATCGGATCGGATACCACCTTGAGCCTGGGGTATATATATAATGATGCCGATGATCTACAGTATGGAGCCAACCCCCCTGCTTTCGGCATCGATTTTTTTCAGGGTCCGGTGGTTGAATCTCCGGGAGACACCGCTTTATTGTTCCGCGGACCTCACTTCGGGGTCGATACGTTGCTCGACCACAGAAACCTGCCCATGACCTCATTCATGTATTACATTAATGGCGACCCTACCATCGGCGATCCGAACAATGCCTCAATTGCCAGAAACTATCAGTTGGGTGGACTGGATGCGGATGGGGTGCCCATCGATCCAACTCAATGGGGAATTGGCGGAACGCTGGAAACCGATCCGCGATTTTTCTATAGCGGTGATCCGGTCACCGGAGAAGGCTGGCTGGATGATACCCCGGCTGACAAACGATTTATGGTGAATACCGGTCCTTTCAATCTACCTCCCTGGGAAGACACCAATGGGAACGGTCGGGAAGATATTGGAGAACCAGGCGTCCAGTTTATTGTGGCTGCCTATGTTGTAGGACAGGGGAGTGATGCATTGGGCAGCGTCACCAAATTAAAATCAGTAGATGTGATAGCTCAGAGAGCTTACAATGCTAATTTCGTTGTCGCCGGTCCGCCTCCGCCTCCGGTAGTACAAACTCGTACCAGCGATCAAAAAATTGAACTGATTATTGATCTGGAAGAGCAAGGCACTTATGATTATGTTAAAACAGACAAGCTGTTTAACGAACAAAGGTTTGAAGGACTTCGGATTTATCAATTCAGATCTAATGCGACCTCTGAAGAAGTTGGCGGTCTGGACAACATAAGAAGGATTGCCAGCTTTGACATCGACAACAAATACGGAGATATTTTTGTAAGACAGGGCGATGGCGGATGGGCTAAAGTATTAGATTCAGAAGACAATTTGGATACAACCAGTTTTGATAACGGTGCGGCGATTCTCAAGTACGAAATTACGGAAGATGCATTCACCGGAGGTCCCCTGATTAATGGAACTGAGTATTACTTTTCGGTAACTTCGTTTAGCGTCAATCATGGGGTACGGGACGTGGTTGATCCGGCTACCGGTGATACTATCGAAGTACCGTTTATAGAGCGTGACGATGGTCCGATCTCAATAACCGGAAATCCGAATAATTGGTTGGCGTCCAGTTCAGGTGATCTATTAGAAAATAGTCTTTCTTCAAACTTCATTACGGAGCGAGCGACCACAGAGCGATGAGGTGCAGCCATTGCGAAGCACTCAGGCGGAATACACCGGAACACGGCCATTTTTTAGTGATGAGAGATTTGCGGATGCGGTTGGCGGTGTCTTTGTTGATGTTGCCAATCCCGAAGAATTGACCGGGGATGACTATGAAGTTCAATTCTCCGGTAACGGTGAATACTGGCAATTACAAAATACCTCTGCCGGAGAAACAGTAATAGATAGTGTTACTTATCAGGGAAGCAGCAGAGATGAATGGAACTTCCCGATCGTGGACGGGCTGTCGGTGAAGGTTGTGAACGTACCGGATTCCTTCAAAGTAGCTGAAGCTATGATTGATGAGTCAGATACTAATGCAGTGGTGTGGTTAGAAGGAAATGGCACCCAATCATTAGAAGGGAATCCAGGTGGCGTATATGATGCCGGTATCAATTATGTTCAGTATTCTACGGAAGCGAGACAGTTTAATCCATTCCCGCTTGATAAAGCTAATATTTTTCCTGTAAAAGTTGTTTTTGATACATCTGCCTCTGACCAATCTCTGGGGCAACAATTTCTTTCAAGTTGGAGGAAACCTGTCTTTGTGGACGAGCTTCAGCCTACTCCTGTGACTGCCTATGATATGACTGATCCGGATAATCCTCGTCAATTATACATTGCGTATACAGCTGCAGGCGTGCAACCTGCGCCGCTTAATTTTCCATTATCTGGGCAAAAATTTGTTGTGTTTGATGCTCCATATCAGAATACAGCACGGTATGGAGAAGTTGCCAGCCAGGACAGTTTGTTCCGCAAAGAAGCCTATTTAGTATTCGATCTCGCTAGAACTGCAGATACACTCGCTCTGGCAAATCGAATGGAAATTGAAATTACGCCTCACTTTCCCAACTCGGATGTTGATACCTATGCCTTCCAAACACAAAATCTATTCCCGGATTTGAGTCAACAAGAAAAGGAAAGCCTGCTGGATAAGATGAAAGTTGTGCCGAATCCCTACTTTGCTTTTAGTAAGTACGAAACCAGCTTTGATACACCGGTCCTGAAATTCACTCATATGAATGAGGAGGCCACGATTCGGATTTTTAATCTGGCCGGGCAACTGGTGAAAACGATTCGGAAAAATAATAATCTAAATGAAGTTACCTGGGATTTAAGGAATGAAGCGGGTCTGAAAGTGGCATCCGGAATGTACATTGCACACGTAGAAGTACCGGGTGTTGGTGAAAAAATACTTAAATTTGCAGTGGTGCAACGAGAAGAACGAATCGACCAATTCTAATTGATTGATATGTTAGTGTAAAAGACCCGAAAACAATCAATAACGAGGGATAAATCATGAAACATAAAATTTTCTTAATCGGTGTATTAATACTGTTTTCTTTCTTCTCCTTATATGCCGGCGATACGGATCGGATTGGCACCACCAGCGGGGCTCAGCTGTTGATTCCGGTGGGAGCCCGGTCCATTGCCATGGGTGGTGCGCCGGTGGGTACCGTTAGTGGCGCGGAAGCCATCTATTGGAATCCCGGTGGCATATCCAGCCAGACGAAATCGGAAGTCTTGTTCAACAACATGCAATATATTGCCGACATCGATTTAAATTATCTGGCGGCAGTCTTTAATGGTGGTGCTATCGGTGCATTTGGTTTCCATATCAAAAGCCTGGACTTTGGCGATATTGAGGAAACCACCGAGGACAATCCGGAAGGTACCGGTGTTACCTTTTCTCCCACCTTTGTTATTGCGGGGTTTTCTTACAGCCGTGCCTTAACTGACCGAATTATGGCCGGCGTAACCGGAAAAGTCATACATGAAAGTATTATGGAAACAGCCGGAACCGCGCTTGCTCTTGATTTAGGGGTTCAATACTCATTCGGAACCAATTTAAAAGTTGGCGTGGTAATGAAGAACGTCGGTACCAAAATGCAATACGACGGGCGTAATCTGGAAAGAACCTTCAGGTTCCCTAGCAACAATTTGAATACCGATGATGGACCTTTCAGAGCTACCACATTGTCTTCCAATATTCCGTCTACCTTCTCCTTTGGCGCTGCTTATGTCGCCAATATAAATGAAGACAATCAGGTGCTTTTGAATGCGGTTTTCTCAAACTTTAACGAAGCATCCGACCAGGTATTCGGTGGTATCGAGTATGGATTCAAAAATTTCTTTTTCCTGCGCGGCGGCTATAATTATGAAGCGCAAATTGATACCGATGATCAGTTGTTTGGTGCTGCGCTGGGTGCCGGTATCCGTTACCCTGTCGGTAGCTTCGAATTCATGTTCGACTATGCCTGGCGTGATTTAACCGATTACTTCGATGCGAATAATATCTTTACTATTAAGTTGGCTTTTTAATGAACATGTTCTCATTTTAAGGTTGATCGAAGCAAAAAGGCTGTCTATATTTTGGGCAGCCTTTTTGTATTTTATGGGAGTTTTCGCAATAGAATGATATCAGAGACAGCTTACAAGACTCTCCAGTTTATCAGAAATTTACACTCACCTTAAGGGTCAAAATATCATTAAATTTAATGAGGCGGAAAGCTAATAATTAAATATTATTGTAACTACTCAGATTACTTTTGACAGGATGAACAGGATTAGCAGGATTAAATGAAAAGATATTATCTGGTTAATCAAAATATTTATCTCAGCCTAAAGAAGGCATTCACATGATGTTGAAGCAGAAAGAATTAACTGCGAAGGTATTTGGATGCGCCTATAAAGTCTATAATCAGATGGGATTTGGTTCTTCCCACAAGGATAAGGATGGTGTTGCTAATGGAATCTGTTTATCCCTTGTAATAAAATGTTTTTTCTTTCCCGCATAAATTTCAACTGATATTACATGGGGTGAATGAAAAGTGTTTAATCATTGAAGTGAAACGAAAAGTTAGAAAACTTTCTGTGGATTCATTAAACCCAATTAGCAGATTAACAGGATGACAATAATCCAGTTTATCCTGTTTATCCTGTCAAAAAATTTAGCGTGCGTAGTTTCAAATTATTAATTTACTATATTCTAAATTTGTTTTCAGGAGGATAAATATGCAAAAGCGTCACACTCCCACCGCCTATCTGCTCTCTTTAAGATATGCTGTGGTGGCCAGAATTGCATTATTCTGTGCCGTAATTTTAACTGGCTTTTTTATGGTCTCTGATTTACATGCTCAGTCTATTTATCAGGGACCCGCCTTTGGCTCCATTCCGGGCGGTGCGCAGGTTTCTACTACCCAGTTTGAGGATGCATCCCAAAACATAATCCCTGCCGGCCAAAAAATATTTAATCCGTTTTGGGATGAATATGACCCGCCTCTCATCAGTGATGAGTATAACTCAACTCCTTCTTCAGCTCCGCAGGGAAGTAATGAGTTTATCGATCCGGCAGCAGTTCCCACTCTTGATCAGACCTCCGATGCACCCGGAGTGGTGATCGATTTTCAGGGTTCCACTGATCCGGGGAATTACATTCCTCCCGATCCGCATTTAGCGGTTGGCCCCAATCATGTTATTGTCTGTGATAACAGTCGCTTCATCATCTTTGATAAACAGGGAAATCGCCTCTTAACCGTTAACGCAACACTTTGGTTTTCCAACGTTAATCCTGTTTCCGGCCCTTTCGACAATCAAATCGTTTACGATCATTTTGCCGAAAGATGGGTGCAACTGTGGCTGACCAGTGATGGTAATGATTCCCAGTGGCTGGTCTCCGTCTCTGATGACTCCGATCCATTCGGTACCTGGTGTAATTACGATTTTCCCGATCAATTTAATGGCTCCAACAACGCAAATGCCTTTGGTGATTATCCCAAATTGGGGTTTGATCATCAAGCCATCTATATTAGTGGAAGACATTTTTCTACTAGCAGTGGTTTTTTTCTCTTCAGCAAAATACGAATCATCCCCAAGTCTCAATTGTATGCTTCCAATTGCGGCCCGGTTGATTACACCGACTTTTGGGATTTCCGGGATCCCGAGCGCCCCATACAGAGTGGGCCTGTAGACGGTCCCCCCGTTCATGCCATCCCCAGAGATAGCCTTTCCATCGGCAACAGGGCTTATTTTGTTGTCGATGCTCCTTATATCACCAGCACATTCATTACTTTGTGGACCATCGAAGATCCATTGAGCACCAATCCCACTGTGAGTGCTACCAATATTTCCACCACTGCCGCGTTATCCCCACCGGATGGTAATCAACTTGGCGGTGGCAGTCCCCGCCTTGATAGCGGTCGTAGGACCTATCGGAATGCCGTTTATAAGGACGGTCATATCTGGAGTGCCCAGCCCGTTCGCGGCGGAACCAGCAATTTATATGCATTTGCCCGTTATATCAGGATTGATGTCAACAGTCAGACCGCGTTGGAGGATGTGGCCTTTGGTTCGGATGGCTTTTATTATCTCTATCCGGCGCTGGCAGTGGATGAGGACAACAACCTGGTCATGGTCTTTACCCGGTCCGGGGATACGGAATATGCCGGTGCTGCTTTTACGGGCAGAAAAGATAGCGAT
>JABAHQ010022653.1_pt1 | contig 10016 bp, 7 predicted proteins | sample 7062091 | NCBI WGS metagenome assembly JABAHQ01 (sample SAMN14534359, study PRJNA622989) | marine sediment metagenome | biome: marine biome [ENVO:00000428]; feature: marine pelagic biome [ENVO:01000023]; material: deep marine sediment [ENVO:00002113] | place: India: Gulf of Kutch | collected... | reverse complement strand
GCCAGGAGGCGTCGTAAATTATTGGCCTGGCGGGCCGCCTGCTGGCCGCCGTACTGCAAAGCGGCGAAGGAATCGAAGTCTTGCCGGCGAAGGGCATCTAGCTGCCGGGAGTCGGCGGTGAGTCCGCCAATCAGGTCGAAAAAGCCGATGATTTGGTGCTGTTCGCTGGTGGAAAAATCCGCAAACATCTGGTCAACTGACAGATGACCGATGACCGGGTAGTTGAAGCCCATAATTTGTGGCGCACCCATGGCTATAGCAAGCTTGGCCGCAGTATCATCCAACGATTGGGCCAGGGTAAAGGCTTGCCATTCGCTATTATGATCCTCGTGGACCTCGCGCCAGGTCGCATCGGGCGTTGGTCGCCACTGGTGGCTTTGCCAGGGCCGATCCAGGTCAAATCTGAAGTGCCGGTTGAACTTGCCTACATTCGCTTGACCCCACTTGTCAAAAAAGATCTGGTTTTCAAAGCGAATGAGCATCCGCCCATCGCTGTCAAACCCGCGCCGGGTGACCTCATTAGTCAATACGATCACAGCCACTTCTGGCTCAATCCCCAAAGTATCGGCCAGGGTGACCAGTAGCCAGCCATACCGGTTCCAGGTGGTGATCACGCGCAGTTCAAGATTGTTATTGGCGTCGCTAGAATTGATTTGCAACGACGCTTCGGGAGCCAGGGGGACCTCAGCCATGTCCGCTTGCATCCTCAAAAAGCCGGCGGATAGGGGGGCTTCCTCCGTACCCCGGGCTCCAAAACTGAAGGATAAATCAGCCGCTTCAGCCACTTCCATACCAACCAGAGCCGCCAGGTGGTGCTTGACCAGATTGCGCTGCAGGTTGGTCAGATTGGGCAATTGGTCAATGGAGGTGCCGGTGTAATGCTGATCGCGTTTCTCCTTTGGTACGGCCAGGTCGGCCAATTTGAGCCCGGCCAGGTTCATCAGATCCCAATCGCCCAACTTGAGTTGTTGAGCGGCCCTGGCGAAGGCGGTAATCATGTGTTGGTTGGTGAAGTGGCTGGGGGTTTTCACCTTATCGTCAATGTCGGGTGTGGGTCGTGTATCTATGGGCGCTGTGGCGGGGAGGCGTATCCGATAGGCATCCGCCGGTTCGGCCCGCATGGCTTGTTTAAAGTCCTCGATGACGCCAGGGCGGTTGCGGATAGACCATTCCGGCTGGTCCGCAGCCTCGATCCAGCGATAGAGAATGAGGGCCAAAATCGGCTGGTTTCTGGCGTCGCTGTTCCATGCCGCGATTTCTTCATAGGCGGTACGCACCCAGCCGTTATTTTCCCCATTTTCCCAGCCATGATGGCGCTCGGTGGGGTCGGTTTCGGTGATATAGACCGGCAAGTGGCGAAATCTGGCCGGAACGGCGGCCAGATAATCCCGGTAGGTGCGGAACTCGTTGCGCAAGTGCCTGAAATCAGGGTGGTCGAATTGAATATCGGCTTTGATTTTAGTAGGGTCGTGGAGATGGGTATAGGTATGCAGGGCAAAACCGTCACATTCCCCCTCGCCCAGGAGGGCCAGGGTATCACTGAAGTATTTGACCCAATCACCCGACGGGTTCTCCTCATAGGTGGTAGTGTTATTCCACAAGGCTGGCCCGGCCACCAAGACCTGGTCCCGTTCGTGGTCGCGAACTTGATGAATGGCATTTCGGCACAGGCGATATGCTTGGGCATATTGCCGGGGAATAATGAACTGACCGTCAGGACGTTCGACTTCGTGGTTGGGTTCGTTGCCGATGATCCAGATGTGGCAGCCCTTGGAGCGGGCCACAAAGGCCGCGCAAGCCCGGGCAAAATCGGGATAGCGATCTGGGTGAGGGATTGTGCCGGCGCTGCCAAAGCCGTTGTGCAAGCGCATAATCACCCCCAGGCCTCGATTGGTGAGATGGGTGAAGTCGCGACCCTGGACAGCGTTTGGATCCAGCCCTACCGAAGCCATCTCCAGAATCCACCCCGGGCGGCCCGCCTCGACCATTAAATCTTCGGCCCCACCCTCTTCGTGCATGCCGTAGATAAACTGCGGGTAGAAGCTTGGCATAGGCTGGGCAGGTGCTGGCTGGGGCGCGCTTTGGCCGTTACTCTCACCACCAGCCTCAGGGCCAGAAGGGATGGCCGCTTCCTCTGGGGGCGCTGCGTCAACTTCCTGCCCGGAGGCCCCCTTACGCGTCCGTTGGAAAATGAGATAGAAGGAATGGTGGCCAATGGTATTCCATTTCTGGCCGCTAGGGTCCGGCTCATCCGGATGTCCGGCATGCAGATTTCTAATTGTGTCGCTTTTGTCGTGGCGGTTGGGATCAAGCCCCTGAATCCGCAGCACGATTTTTTGCCCGCTCTCCATAGGGATATCGCCCGCCGGCTCATTGGCCGGCTTATCCAGCCTGACCGGGCCTAGCTGGTCGCTGCCCGGCCCCCCTTCCCAATCCCAGGTGACCAGTACTGGATCATCTTGAATCCGCTGACCGCCTTCATCCAGGACTTCAAGATAGATGTTATGTTTGCTGCGGTTTTCCGGCGGGGTCAAGTGGTGCAGACCGATCAGTTTCCAATAGGTCTCCCCCTCAGCCACATCCGCTTCAATAACTTCTACCTCATACTGGCGTTTAGTAGCCAACAGGCGTTGTCGTGCGGTCTGGGAGTTGTGCAGAGCTTCACTGTTATAGGCTTGATGGTTAAAAGACATGCGTTCGCTCCTGAGCTATGGTGGGTGATTGTTCATTTTGCCGCTTGTTCGTCGCAGGCGAGGTTGAAATCTTAGGTGTGCTTGACTTTAGCTTGACCGCGCCAGACAGGGGCTAACCGAGTATCAGGCTAATAGAATTAGCTATAATTGGAGTGTACATTTCTATTTTCGTCTATCTCTGGGGAGATGTCAAGATGTCTTGGACACATTGTTGAAGAAATAAGAATAAATTTTCGGTGACTATATTAGCATCGTTATCAGCTTTGTTTATAGCCAAAGCACACTTAAGAATTTTCCGCCTGAGGAAAGAATTGAAGGGTCAAAGTCGTCCATAAATATGGTGGGTCATCGCTAAGGGATTGTAAACTAAATCGAGCTGGGCCGGAATCTTATATATCAATTTATGATGATTTTTGCCTTATGACTAATGTTAATTCAGCCAAATTTTGGGAAAATGTTTATCAAAACGGACGCGCACCCTGGGACTTGGGTAAGCCGACGCCTGTGTTTCGGCGGTTGCTTGAAAGCGAGCAATTCACTCCTGGCCGCATGATTGTCCTTGGGGCGGGGCTCGGGCATGACGCCCGTATGTTCGCCCGCCACGGCTTTACAGTGACCGCCGTTGATTTTGCCGCCGAGGCTGCGCGTGAGATGCAGGCCCTAAACGACCTGGAGGCCCCAGTAGATATTATCCACGCTGATATCTTCGCCTTGCCGGAAGCCCTTAATGGCACTTTCGATTACGTGCTGGAATATACCTGCTTTTGTGCCATTGATCCGCAACGTCGCCCTGAATACGCCGATTTGGTGACCAGCCTGCTGAAGCCGGGAGGTATTTATATTGCGCTGGCCTTTCCTATCTGGGATCGTCCAGGTGGCCCTCCTTTTGCTGTTTCGCCAGATGAATTGATCCAGCTCCTCTCAGGACGGGGATTCAACTTGCGCCAACGTCAAAGACCGGCTGACTCTGTGCCATCGCGTTGTGAATTTGAAGAGCTTTTGATCTTTTATAAAAAGGATGAAGTTTTAGTTTATAGCTAATGGCAATTACTTTGTTTTGACATTTACCTCTTTCTATTCCCATCCCCTATCTTTTCTGTCTGTCTCAGTCATCTAAGCTCACCTCAGTATGTCCAAGGGCATTTCCTATAGCTGCCCAAATTAGCCAAATCTCGCCATAGTACTATGGCTCTACTACCCGTCACTTTTTAGCGATGAGGACGACTGTAGGGGTGACAGGCTTGTCTTTTGTGGTGTCGACACCAGATTAGAATTTTTAGGCAAGGAATATCTCAGGAGTAAATATCTAATGTTACAAAAATTGATGAAATTATGCTGGTTGGCTTTAGTGTTGGTTTTATTCGTGGCAGCTTGTTCACCCTCGACAAAGGCGGCGACTGAGACTCAATTGGAAGCAGAATTGGAAGTGGTCGGCATCGTAGAAGATATATCTGGCGATACTTGGCTGATTGACGGGCAGTTAGTTGAGGTACCGTCCGATATCGAAGGGGCAACGACCGTTGAAGCAGGCGATACGGTCAAATTGCATATCACCCCTGCGGCTGAAGGTTTCCCACTAGCGGTTGAGGTCGAATTAGTGGCAGTGGATACCATCGACGCCGACGCTGTCGATGATGAGGTTGATGATGAAGAGGAAGTAGGCGACGATGTTGACGACGAAGCCAATGATGACGCCGATGAGGGCGACGAGGTCGATGATGAAGAGGAAACTGGCGATGCCGTCGACGACGTGGCTGATGAGGTCGACGAAGTCGATGATGAAGAGGAAGCTGGTGACGATGTTGACGACGAGGCTGATGAGGTCGACGAGGTCGATGACGAAGAGGAAGTTGGCGATGATGTTGACGACGAAGCCAGCGATGTGATTGATGACGAGACCGACGACATCGATGAGGTTGATGATGATACGGCCAATGATGATGCCGATGGTCAGAATCATGATGACGACGATGACGATGATGACGACGATGATGACGATGATGACGATGATGATGATGATGATGATGATGACGACGATGATGATGATGATGACGATGACGACGATGACGATGATTAGGATGGGGTAGTAAAGTCAATGACCATAATCTGGCTTAATCTATCAGCGTAACTATAGTACTTAATATTAAGTCTGGTTAGACAAAAGACCCCAGCGGTTTGAACCATGCTGGGGTCTGACTTTCTAACTTACGAACGTAACTGCTTGTTGGCTGCGATTCTCAAAAAATTCCGGCCGTGAGTTGACTCTCTGGCAATATCTTGGTCTGATTAATTTGATGTTTTTGTTAGTAATACCGCTGCCTTAATCCGCTTAGGGAGAGTTCTAATAGCGTGCAGGATGAACTCACATTGTTGGCGCGTGCACAAACGTTTGATGCACAGGCTTTAGCTGAAATCCACGACATCTATTATATGCCCATCTTTCGCTATGTCTTATTTCGGGTCAATAATCAAGAGTTGGCTGAGGACTTAACCAGTGAGGTTTTTATTCGGTTGCTTAGCGCGTTGCATGAGCGGAATGCACCACAAAATACCTTACGGGGTTGGCTGTTCAAGGTGGCTAGTTTTATCGTTAATGATTATTATCGCCAGCAACATCGACATCCGCAAGTGGAATTGGACGAATCGATTCCGACTTCGATTTCGGATCCCTCCGAGTGTGTGACAGTGAAATTGGAACATGAAAATTTACGTCAGCTGGTCACCAAATTAACCGCAGAACAACAAAATGTACTTGCCTTTCGATTTGGTTATGGGATGTCCATTCGTGAAGTTGCCCAAGCAGTTGGCAAGAGTGAGGCTGCTGTGAAACAGTTGCAGGCCCGGGCTATTGCTTCATTGTCGCGTAAATTACGGCTGAGTAAAAAGAGCTAATGAACGGCGATTTAGAAACCCGGTTAATTGAATGTCTGGATCTTTTGGAACATGGGGAGCAAATAGAGAAAATTCTGGTTCGCTATCCAGATGATGCTGCTATGTTACGGCCAATATTAGAAACGGCCGTTGCTTTGGATAAGCTGGCGTTGCAACCGTCAAATGAGTCGCAAGCAACATCCCGGCAGAAATATCTGGCCGAAGCGGCTAGTTTAAGCCAAACAACTTCTCATCGTCGTTTCGTACCTGCTCCCTGGCAACTAATCCTTTCGTTGACATCTTCAGTCCTGGTTTTGCTGTTGATGGGATTTGGTCTGGTTTTCGCTTCTGATACAGCCTTGCCGGGTCAACCCCTATATATGGTTAAGCGAGGGTGGGAAAACATTCGTTTGAGGTTAACAACTGATTCTGAGTCACAGCGCACCTTGTTAGAGCTGTTTAATCAGGAACGTTTGTCTGAAGTGAAGCGATTGGTACAAACCAATCGAGAGGCTCAAGTTACCTTCAATGGTATTATCGAAGCCATAGACGATGGTGAATGGATTGTGAGTGGCCTGAAGGTCTCGTTGGCTGCCACAACCCACATAGAGGGGATACCGGCGCTTGGCCGGGGAACACAGATTACAGGGTTTACACGCGATGGGCGTGTGATAGCCTCGCATATGATATTAGATATGGAGGTGGGACCTACTTTGAGTGTTCCTACATCGACCCCAGAGTCTACGCCGCAGCCACCGGCAGGTATGCCCACTCTTGATGGCAATGTCAGCGGTGACGATAATTACACGAATGATAATAACGCTCCTGACACTGATCATAGTGTTAATAACAGTGATGACTCTGCTACTGATTATGACCAGGATGAGAAAGGCATTGACAGTAGTAATAATGGCGCCGATGTTTTGGACGATGGCAGTAATAATGGCCACGATATCGATGACGATAACGAGGATGTGACCGCTGGCGAAGATAGCAGCGGCAACACGGATGATATCACTAATACTGGCGACAGCAGTGGCGATGACAGTGACAATGAAGAGAAGCCTATCGAGATTGAGGACAGCAAGAACAATAGCGACGATAGCCGCGATGATAGCCCCGGTGAAGTCGATGGTACTGGCGATGACAGCGAAACTAACAGTGAGGACGAGGAAAGCCTCCCCTCTGACTCACCTTCCCCTCCCAATGATAACAATAGCACTTATGATGACAGTGGCAATAGCAACAAAGACGATATTGGCAACGATGGAGAAGATCATAGCGACCCCGAGGATGATGACAGCGATGATGACGACGAGGTTGATGACGATGATGAAGATGACGAAGATGCGGATTGAGATTTAAGAGGCTTTCTGAATTCTGTGCCCTCACATCGTGCTTGTAAAACATTAATGCAATGTAATGTTAGGGTAGCATTCAGCTACTTGACTTTATGCTAAAATAATCCGCTAGGGCCTCCTGCCACGGCCTGAGCATGATGCCCAACGCCGCGCCCAAATTGTTTTGCAGAGGCGCATAAGCAGGGGGCGTCGAGGCCCGCTGGAAAGCCTCGCGGGTGATCGGCTCAACGGGGATGTGGCTCCGCCCGCTTTGACGTAAAATTTCCCGGGCATAGTCGTAGCGGGAGCAGATGCCGGTGTTGGAAAAATGATAAATACCGTAGTGTTCGGTGGCAATTAATTGGCTAATGGCCTGAGCTAAATCCGGGGCGTAAGTGGGGGCGCTGATCTCGTCGGTGACAACCCGGAGTTGTCCGCGTTTATCCGCCGCCTGAATAATTTTAGCCGGAAAATTATTCCCCCCTTTGGCAAAAACCCAAGCGGTCCGCACGATGTACAATTTGTGTAGTAGTCGGGCTGCTATCTGTTCCCCAGCCAGTTTGGAGCGAGCATAGGGGTTGATGGGACAGGTAGGAGCATATTCGTGATAAGGTTCGCTGGCCCGGCCGTCGAAGACCTCGTTGGTGGAGATGTAGACCATGGCTGCCCCACTGCGCTGGCAGGCCAGGGCTACATTCTGGGTGCCGAAGCCGTTGACCAGATAAGCTGATTGCGGATCCCCGGCACAGCCGTCAACGTCAGTCATAGCGGCGGCATGAATGACCAACTCCGGCTTCAAGTCGGCCAGCTTTTGGGTTACTTCGGGATGGCTGATATCATATTCTGGCCGGGTCAACGGGATGAGGGTGTGGCCCAGCAAAATATCTTGTAGCGCCTTCCCAGTTTGCCCGTTGGCTCCAGTAATCGCTATTCGCACGCTAATACTCCTAAGGTCTGATTTTGATCTTTAGTTTCATGATTTGCCGCCGTTGATAAGCGGCAATCCATTTCTGAAGTAAAAAATTAATTGGCACAATAATAAAGGGAATAATAGCCCCGAGCACTATTGCATAAAAACTTTGGATGAGGCTGGTGAAATGGACAAAAAGAAGGGCTGGAGAGGGAAAAAACCAGGTGACCATCAGGCCATATTGCCAGAACCCATATAGGGCCGGAGCTATAAAGCCCAGCGCCGCAAAGAAGATCAACTCATAACTACTGAAGAGGACAACTTCAGTTTTTGTGAATTGTTGTAGTGTGAGCACGACAAGATAAAAGAGGCTGCCAACAAATAAACTCAAGGCCATCCGGGGCATGGTTTCGGCCCAAACTTGTTCCGGGGAGGTGATGGTGCTAAACGAATAGGCATGTCCTTCCAGGAGATAAAGACCGTGATAAACAGCAAGGACTACTAAAGCCGCCAGTATCGCTTGAGCCCATAATTCAGTGCGTTCCCATAGGCTGAAGCCTATCAGTCCAATCACCAAGGTCACGACCAGGAGTAGACGCAGCCTTTTTTCTTTGGCCTGGCGGTTAACCTGAACTTGTTTGATCGCTTCATCGGTTTGGTCAATCAATAATTCGGTTAATTGCATAGCCCCTGCAAAATTTCTGTTGCCTAAAAAACTTTGCACTTTATCTATTTCGGACGACAGATCAGGTGGAGGGACATCCAACTTCTTAAAGATGGCCTTGGCCAGCATAAAACGCTGCTGGGTCAGGGTTGCCATAGTTGATGCCTGGTTCACCTCTGAGATTTGGATCATTTCAGTTAGTGGACGGCCCTGGTTGACTGTTGGTAGGCTAAGCCCCAGGAGAAGGGCAATGGTAGGAGCCACATCTACCTGCTCGATGGGGCTATAGATGCCGGGCGTAACGCCTTTGCCAAACATAATGTATGGCTGGCGTAATACAACAGCGTCGTGTCCACCATAGCCGCCTCGAGCGATGTGGCCGTGGTCAGCGGCGATAATCAGGGTCGTTCGGTCCAAATCAAGCATGCCTAATAAAGTATTCAAGTGAGTGTCAACTTGTTGGGCAGCTATTTCATAAGCTTTTCCCTCAGCGCCCCCTAAATTGCGTCCTGCATAATCAACCTGGCTGAAATAGATAAGCGTAAAATCTAACGTCTCATCCTCTATTAAGGGGCGCAAATTATCAACAGTCTGTTGGTCACCCTGGGCATCCTCGAAGGGTGTAAAAACTGACTCGCTGAGCAAGTCAGTCGGAATCACCGCCCGCCAGGCATCAGGTCCCGCCAATGCTGTGCGTAGGCCCTGTTGATGGGCATTATGGAAAATAGTGTTGATAGTGGTAGGACGAACATCTTCGGCGGTGGCATTAAATAACAGACCGTCATTTAAAGTTGGATTGGCCCCGGAGATGAGAGTTAGCCAGCTTGGATGAGCATACGATGGTGGCTGGCTTTGCATCAAGGCGTGTGCTCCTGACTCGCGTAGCCGTTCCAGGGTTGGTAGATTGAAGGCTTCCATCGCATCAAACCCAAGGCCCCCGATGATGACTAAAATGACTCGTGGCACTTGTGGCGTCAAGCGGTCGCCAGGGGGAGGAAGCGCCCCGCCAGGATCTTCGACATCCGCCAGGAGGGAACGATAGGTGCGTATTGATTTCAAGAGTGAGGATTGCCAACGATATGTGCCCAGGACAATCAGGGCAAGTAAGGCAACTGTCACCATAAGTTTGAGATATTGTTTCATCATCAAGACAACGATCAAAAGATTTTCTGCCAAATAACCAAGGCTGGATTATACCAGTTTGCAGATAATTTGTCTCCTTTCTGACTGTTGACCGCAGGGCTGGCGCAAAGTCGTTCGAAATAGTCTCGGAGTCGAGGCTTTAGCCGGTTGAGGCGCGGCTAGCCTGGCTAAATGAAGCCTCGAATCCATAACACCTACCCTGAATTTAGGCAAATTGTTCTCTATGACGACCTCACATTTGCGATTCTGGCGATTAGCAGTAACATGCCCGTTCGTGTAATTTTAATGGAGGTTGTGGTGTTCCGTACAGTGAAGTTATACAACCTGTAAAGTAGGCTAAGGAAACTGGAAAGTATGGATACCAAATTAATTGAAAAAGAATATACTGATTTGAA
>JABAHQ010000039.1_pt4 | contig 10016 bp, 14 predicted proteins | sample 7062091 | NCBI WGS metagenome assembly JABAHQ01 (sample SAMN14534359, study PRJNA622989) | marine sediment metagenome | biome: marine biome [ENVO:00000428]; feature: marine pelagic biome [ENVO:01000023]; material: deep marine sediment [ENVO:00002113] | place: India: Gulf of Kutch | collected... | reverse complement strand
CTTGAAATCCCCGTTAGTAACAATCCTATTATAAGTGTAAAAGTAAGTTTTATTGATTTCATAGCAGTTAGTTTTATTGCTAATTAAGAATTAAGACAACTTTGTCTTTTATGTGTTCTGGGCATCATAAATACAATTAGCGTGCCAACATATAGTTGAACTAAAGAAAATTCAAAAATATCACATATCAGGCCTACTATTTACTTGTGAACTTCATTTTCGTTGCCTGATATTTCTCCAATATAATATCAAGCTTTCCCATTCATGCATCGGCGCAATACTAAAAAATGGTGCTATTGCAGCAATGCAATAGCACCATTCGGAAATAACACTACTGGAGTCATTCAGCTTCATCGCTTTTGTCATACCTTACTAAACAGTGTTTTGCTGAATAGCTCCTCCAATACTACCTATTTTCCTATCTATATGAGATAATCACCAAGGTCCAACACCGGTCATTGTATTATTTCGGGGGATATCACAAACATAGCCCAACCCCAGTGTTGGCTTTGTTTACCGTTTCGAATCTGCAGCTGGTCTAAAGAAGAACCGGCAACTAAGGCTGAATAACCCATTTTAAAGATCACGTCTTCAGAAACATTGTACGAAAGCGAGAAATCAAATTCTGATCCAAGCGGAGTATCCAGCGTTTCTGTTGTATTGCTCGGATTTGTGATGCTGTTCGCTAACGCCAGATAGTGATATGTCAGAGCCAAATTAGTCTTTTGAGACAGGTTATAGCTTGCACCAAGGTACAGATCTTGCAATCCCCCACCATTGGTATTGGCGGGAATGTTTAAAAAATAATCCATGTGACCGTAAAATTTGTGATTGGTCGCATATAAAGTGTGGAAAGTCTTGCGAGAGGGATTTGCATCATCGGCAGATCCACCAGACAGATAATCATATCCCGCCTTAAATTTTACAGATCCCAACCGGTACGTACCATTTATGGCCATCATATAAGCTGAAATATCACGTCGTGTAGCATCATCACCGCTCTGTAGATAAGCGCTCCCGTTTAGTTGCCAGTTTTGCTTGCTATAATTGAGATTGGTTCCGTACGTATAGCGAAAATTAGCTTGCCCGGACTGAGCTTCAAACCCATCGGTTAAAAGCAAAACGGAGGCCTCCAGTTCTGCCAGCTGTTTATTCATCCATATGTAACCCAGGGCTTTGTAATTATTTAGCGCGTAGGTATTGCCAAACAGATTTTCGGACTCCTGATTATAGGCTCCGCCCAGATCAAGCTGAAAATCAGATTCAGCATCATTGTATCTCAATAATAAGGCATCGTGACTTCGCGCCTGTTGTGTCCAGTTTACACTGCCGAGCAATCGCTGGTCGTCATACACCAACTCTTGGCGACCCAATTTTATCCCTACCTTTTCTGAGAGATAGATTTTGGCCCACGCTTCATGAATATTGAGATTTGCATTATCCTGCAGCTGCTCGGATTCTCCCCACACACGCACATCCTGTCCCGACACGTAGATTTCATAGGGTTCTGCCTCGTAACCGAAACCCAGTCGCGTGCGCTGCGAGGTAAAGAATGCCGGTTCAGTGTCGGCTGTCCGCACCAACTGGTATCCATTGCGATATTCCGCACGAGGACGAACTTCTGCATCAATCGTTATTTGTGCAAAAAGCAGGTCTGGAAAGGAAATACATATGATAATTAGTATTAAAACTGGGAATACTTTTTTTGATTTATAATTATTCATAATTGTTTTATAAATGATGATGGTTATAGTGAAGGGTTAATTGACGATTAGCTTACCCGTCATGCCTCCGGCGTAATGTCCCGGAAAGGTACAGATGTACTCATATTCCCCGGGCTTTTGGGGCGCTTTGAAGGTCACTTCAACGGTTTCTCCACCGCCGGCCATGCCCGTATAGGCAATCATCTGATCGGTCATATCAGGAGCGATATATTCATTTTCTGAGGCTCGGGCTGAGGCATTAGCTACGGCAGAAGCATCCGCCTCGGCAGCAAGCACTACCACATTATGCGCCATCGCCTGCTTAGGTAAATTGCTAACGGTCGTCAGCTTGATGGTTATTTCCTGTCCAGGTTTGGCGATTATCTCTTCGACCGAGAATTGTAAATCATCGGTGCCTTTCATTTCTATTGTTTTCTTCTCCTGTGCTTCTAATGGCAAAGCTAAACTGATAATAAAGAGAGTAGTAAATATTGCTCCGATTACCTTTCTGTTTAACCAAGTCATAATATTGCTACTTATCTTTTTATTGGGATTTAATTCCGTGCCACCTGAAACTGGCGGCACGGATAGTATTCAAGTGTCAACTTTGGGGATCAAATATGTGCGGTTGCTCTTTCCCCTCTACTTTGATGACCCCTAGCATGCCCTTGTGATTGTATCGGGATAAAGCATGATCAACGAGAAAGCTTTTCTCGGGCACGGGGAAGTCCATCTCAAAAATGCCGCAACTTCCCGGAGCAACATGGCACGTTTGCACGTACTCCTCCGGTTCGCTGGCAATGGCTCCTTCCCGCCAGGCCTTGGTCCACACATTACCGATAGCATGAAAACTACTGGTCAGGTTAGGACCACCTGTCACCATAAAGATCCGGGCCGTATCACCAACTTCGGTTTCCATGGCTCCGTACCGTTCTTCTGTTAGAGCTTTTTTCTCCCCATTGAGTAGTACGTAAGTGGGATCTTCAGACTTCATTGCTTCTGTATCGAGCTCGTGAAATCCTTTTTCCCCAGCATCTTTGTTCGTATAGGTTTCGTGCTGACCCAGATAAAATTCGTGATCCACTTCCGGGAGTCCCTCCTGCGGCTCAACGACGATCATGCCGTACATACCGCTGGCGATATGCTCATCCAGCTTTGGCACCGCGCAGTGATAGATAAAGGCACCGGGATACATCAGCTTGAAATGAAGCTCTTTGGTTTGACCTGGTGGACACAAGGTCGCTTTGGAACCACCACCCGTACCATAGACTGCATGGAAATCGACATTGTGCAGCAGCGTGTTTTGGGAGTTATTCTTGAACGTAAGATTGACTTTATCTCCCTTGCGCACACGTATCATCGGCCCGGGAACTTGTCCGCCATACGTCATATACTTGAATTCTACGCCCGGCTCAATCTCACTAATTACATCTTTACTTTCGAGTGTTATATCATGCGTAACCGGTCTATTGCGGGTAATCGGTGAAGGGATATCCCTTGGATCGGCTGCTACACGATCAACTTTGGGAGCATCCGGTCGGCCTCTCCCGTTACTTGCTGAAGCGGCTTTGGCCGATTTATTTCCCAGCGGCAGCCCGGCAAGTAATCCTCCGGAAAGCATGGCACCACCGATATTTTTCATAAACTGCTTGCGACTCACGCCACTTGAAAGTTCAACTTCCTGTTTACTTTGGTCATTATGTTCTCTGTTATCAGTCATAATACCAGCAAACTTTATTTTATTTCATTATTAAGACTATTTTGTCTTATTTACATTATAATAGCATCAAGATTCCTGCCAAGTTTTGAATGATGAAAAATCATCATAATTGTAGCTCAAAATCGACTTCATAGTTATGTAATCGGCAGATGAATAGCATCTTTGAGCAGAAGCTGTAGAAGTGCAAAAAAGCGATATCCAAATACCCTTGCAGTAATGCAATACCCCAAACAGATGTATCCATTTTACACTTTTGCTATTAAAATAGGCTTCCGTTATCCCTCGACCTTCATCACCTTCACCTTCCATTCTTCGGGCATAGCTTCCAAGTATTCCCACTTAAAGGGTTCATCACTTTCGGCTTCCATCTGATAGTAGAGTGGCTTGGGATCGTGATCATTGATAAAGACAAACGCTTCGCCGGTATTCAGCTCATCAAACGCATCAAAGACCATGTCGTGGCGTTTAGCAGGCGGATGCGGACGCACGTCAAATGAATTGACGATAGATACATCTTCCAGGGCGGGATCAGTTTCCTCTTTTTTAGTAACGTGAATAACGTATTCTCCCGGCAAATCCTTTTTATACGTCCATGTATATTCTCCTTCAAATTTTTTCTTAAATATTTTACGAATCTCTTCCGGATCTTTCTCGGATATAATTTCCATCGTATCCCCTTTCAGCATCATTCCATAGCGATGGAACACAGCATACTTCCAGTCTTTGCGATCTGCTTTTCGAAGATCCATGAGTGTAGAGATATCTTCGAATTCTCGTCCCTTAGATGGCTCAGTTCTTGTTACCCGCACCTTCCATTCCTGTCCACCACGCTGTAGGTACTCCCAGCCGACGACATCTCCATAAATAGATCGGAATTCGTAATACAACGGTTTGGGATCGTGATCGTTAATAAAGACAAAGCTATCCCCCACCGGAAGTTCCTTAAAAAGCTTCAGTAATTTTTCGTGTCTTTTTATGGGGATTAATGAGCGTACATCGAGTTCTTGTTCTGTTTTCTGCATTTTTTTCTGTTCTTCTGTTAATAAATATCAGTTTTGGCTTATATTCGTGAAGGCATTAAAAATTCAGCGTATCCAAATTCTAATCAGCTGGAATATTGTAGGTACAGGAATAATCTCCCTCGGCGATATAGCTGGTCCGTTCCGCCTTTTCATTAAATAACTTCTTATAAAACATCTCTTCCAGCTTACAGGGTAATCGTGTTTCCTTAATAACTTCGCTGAAGGGACAGTTGCACTCTTTTACCGTCAATGAGTTATCACTTTCATCGATCTCAAATTCCGGCATGAACCCCTCCTCCTCCAGCATCTGCATAAGTATCTTCACTTTTGTCTCCGGATTCTCTGCCGACGATTGTTCCATCCGATCCCGAGCCTCTTCGAGTCGTTGCTCCCAGAAATCCTCAAAGAAATCTTCTACCAGCTGCTCACTGCCTTTCGATTTAAGATAGTTGATAATGTTACGAATGAGCTTTGACTCAGAGGAAGGAAACAAACTATTGCCTTTGGAGGTCAACTGATACTGCAGACTGGGACGACCCGGGCCCGAACGCACATAATCCCGTTCAACATATCCATCGCGTTCTAACTGTAGAAAGTGTTCGCGTAGGGTTGTTTTAGCCAGATTGATCTCCTCCACGGCCTCATCAATAGAGAGTGTTCCCCTGCGTTTAATTAAATCGATAATCTCTTTTTTTGAACCGGTAAACATGGTGGGCTTCATAAGTTTGTAGATATCCAGTTATATGTTGTATCAACCTTTGGTTTTGATCTTATCTTTCGTACGTGGTAAAATATGATCTTCTTCTACTTCGAACTGTTTCTTTAGTTGGGAAAACAAGATTTTAAAATTTTCGTTTTGGATCCGCAGCGTTGAACACGCATTACCGGGGCTTTCAAATTGATTCCCTTTTTCCCGAATAGTCTTCATTAGATTTCGCAGTCGCCGCTGATCTCGTTCAATTACAGAGAACGATTTTTCTAATTTCTGAATCGTCCCGTGATTCAGACTATTGTTGGTTTTGTTTCTTAGACGTTCAATCAGCGGGAAAAACTTTTTCTGTTCAAAGGTATAATACATACCAAGTGTTTCTCTGAATCTGTCAAACTCCCACTTCATTGTTTTAAGCCATGGATACTGATTTCCATGCACTTTATGAATACGTGGAAAGTTTCTCTCCAGCTCTTCTAAGAGTGATTGGTTGGGATCAAGAAATGATTCTTCCAGGTATGCCGTCCATTTTATCAGTGAAGCATCTCTTTCAGGAACTGATTCTGCATGAGCACTTGACGATTCCCCATTTGTCCTTGAACTGTGTTTCTTTAGCCACTGGAGTACTTCTACCTCACTCCACTTCCGCTGTTGACAGACCGACCGAAGCGTTTCCTGTTCATGTTCTGACAATGATAAACCTATAGAAGCAAGAAGTTCACCCGCTTCACTATCCGCACTTATAAGTTCTGAAATAGTGGCTTCAGGGGTAAGATCTAAAAGGGATTGATCAGTATTCATATCAGTGTCATTGTCAATTCGGTTTGTTTTCAATCCATGTTTAAGATATTGATGATTTTATCTTAAATCAATAAAAAAGGTTAATACCGTTTTTATAGTTGATATTAATTTTAGGACCCCCTACCTTTGGAGTGAAACAACTGAAATCGAGTACCATTAGCAGCTATGGCATATGTTGTAACTGATCCCTGCATCCAGTGTAAACACACTAACTGCGCGGCAGTTTGTCCGGTTGATGCGTTTCGTGAAGGGCCTAACTTTTTGGTGATTGATCCCATCGAATGCATCGATTGTGATGCGTGTGTGGCCGAATGTCCCGAAGAGGCTATTTATCCGGATGATGAAGTGCCAAGGGAGTGGGAAGATTATATCGAACTAAATGAACGACTTTCTGAAGAATGGGCTGATCACGTCATCAACCAAGCCAAAAATGCCCTACCCGATGTTGACAAGTGGAGCGAAAAAGAAGATAAACGAGAATACCTTATTGAAAGCTGGGAAGAAGCGAAAGTAAAGTAAGAATTAAACTAACGTACAGACGCGGTTCGGCGTGTCCCAATAAATTAAACCTAAAAAACTCAATCCGATGCCTGATACTATAGAAGAAATTGACGTTCGAAAAATTCCTCCCCATAAAAAACATGCTACTATTTTTGATACTTACGATGGGCTTGACGTCGGAGCATCTTTTATTATCATAAATGATCATGACCCCAAACCATTGGGATACCAAATGGCAGCCATGTATGGAGAAAATAATTTTAGCTGGGATTACCTGGAAAAAGGACCCAAGATCTGGAAAGTACATATTAGTAAAATTGATGAATAACTAATGATGGACGCTAATCCCATAGATCGACGTGAGATAGTCCGGCAACTCCGCAATGTCATTGATCCCGAACTCGGGGTCAACATTGTGGACTTGGGACTGGTGTATAACATCTTGATTGACGATGGCAAGGTGGTGCTTGAATATACCGTCACCACGCCGGGCTGTCCTATGCGTCGATATCTGCAGCAGCAAATTGAAGAAACGCTGGAATCAATGGAAGGAGTCAATAATTACGAAGCAAAAATCGTCTGGGAACCGGAATGGAATGTAGACATGATCAAAGATGACGTAGAATTTTTCGCCCATCCTCCGCCGATGCAATAAGTTTAAATCCAATCAAAATATACCTGCATCGTTTTATCCTGAATAATGAGCCAATATGAACAAATGACATCCGGCAAAACATCTACTTATATTTTAGTCAGCCTCCTATTTTTTGCGGCTATCGGTCTTATTACAGGACTTTATTCGGGGCTGTTGCGCATTGGATTTTTATCGGATACGGCTCCCCGACAGATTTCTCCCATTGCTCACGGACCACTAATGATTAACGGATTTCTCGGTACGCTTATCGGCCTGGAACGAGCTGCAGCCCTTGAAAAAAAGTGGGCGTATTTTGCCCCGATACTAATGGCTGTCTCTACTATTATCCTCCTATCCGGACTTCAAATATCCGGCCAGTGGCTCATGCTATTAGGAGCTCTGGGCTTAACGTATGTTATGGGCTATCTGTACTACCTGCAGCCTAAAATATATCACCTGATTATGGCTTTGGGCGCAGCCTCACTATTAGCAGGGAATATCCTCTATGTGTTCAATTTTCCTATCTATGAACTGGTTACCTGGTGGGCAGCTTTCCCCATGCTCACTATCTTTGGAGAACGTCTGGAGCTCAACCGCATCATGCGCCCTCCGAAGCAAGCCCAACAGCTTTTTGCAACCCTTATTTTTCTTTGGATTGGTGCTCTGGCACTTACGAATTTTAATCGCTATCTGGGATGGCTTTTCGCCTCTTTTTTACTCATTAGCATAGCCGGCTGGCTGATTAAATATGATGTGGCTCGACGCACAATTAAATCCGTTGCATGGACACGTTACAGCGCCATCAGCCTGCTAACGGGATATGGCTGGCTCATTCTCGCGGGATTATTCGGACTTTGGAAAGGTTTTCCAACTGCCGGCCCTATTTATGATGGACTACTGCACATGATCTTTGTGGGATTTGTATTCAGCATGATCTTCGCTCACGCTTCGGTCATAATCCCCTCCCTTTCCGGTAAACTGGTACCCTATCACAAGTATTTTTATCTCCCCCTCATTTTGCTTCATCTGTTTTTGCTGGCTCGCGTGATAGGCGATATCGCCTGGTGGCCGGTAGTTAGAAAAATAGGGAGTTATGGAAATGTATTGGCAATTCTGTTGTTCTTGGGCGGAATCGTTTTTCAATTATTCAGAACAAGCAGGACCAAGAAATCTGAACGTATCTCTACATAAAGCTAAATAATAACCAAACACATATATCATTATGCCTACTAAAAAAGCGCATGCAGAGTGGAACGGAGATTTGGAAAGTGGAAATGGAACAATGGAACTTGAAAGCGGTTCATACAAAGGTAAATACTCTTTTGCCTCTCGGTTCGAAGATGGTGTCGGAACCAATCCCGAAGAGCTCATTGGAGCTGCTCATGCGGGATGTTTTTCCATGGCTCTTTCCAACGAACTGGCAGGCGCAGGGTATGATCCAAAATCTGTTAACACACGGGCCGAAGTCACCTTTGAGGTTACCGATGAGGGACCCGCAATTACCGGCGTAAAACTAATTTGTAAAGCTGATGTACCGGCAATTAGCAATGATGATTTTGAAAAGTTTGCCCAGGGTGCCAAAGATCACTGCCCCGTTTCTAAAGCTTTGACGGGCACCAAGATCACACTGGATGCAAACCTGCTTTAACGATTATTTTATGCTGTATAGAACAAAATACTTTCGTATCTTTTGTACTTAATTTTTAACCCAAGAATCACACAAATTTATGACACGTTTTGCACCTTATTTATTCTCATTGATGTTGCTTTTCGTCACTGCCTGTGGCGGTGGCTCTGACCAGCAGCAAGCTGAAGATCAAACAGCAGATACTCAAGCTACCGAACAAGCTGACGATATTCGTACCATTGAGATGGTCGGTATTGACCGAATGAAATTCGTCGTGGACGGTGAAGAGGAAGGTATTACAACCGGTGAAAAAATGGGCGACTATGTATTGCTCAAAACGATAACTGCCGCACCCGGTGAAGAACTTCGCATTCGCCTGATCACAGAGAGCGATCTCCCCGCTTCAGCCATGGCGCACAACTTTGTACTGCTTACCATGAATGCAGATGCCGCTGCCTTTGCAAACGCTGCAGCCAAAGCACGTGACAATGAATACATTCCTACCGACATGGAAGATCAAATAATTGCACATACTGATCTCGCTGCCGGTGGAGAAACGGTAGAAGTTACATTTACCGCTCCTGAAGAAACGGGAGAATATGAATATATCTGTAGTTTCCCCGGTCACTATTCCGGCGGAATGAAAGGAATGCTCAACGTAGAAGAATAATATATTCTATACGTTGAAGTGATTTTAAAGGCGGCTGAGTTTATCAGCCGCCTTTTTCATTTTTATAAGGTTATCTAACACAGAAATTGAATTCCATCATGTATTATCTCTCGGTTTTCATTCACATAACTTCAGCCATTTTCTGGATTGGTGGTATGCTCTTTACAGTCGCTGTACTTGTTCCGGCTTCCCGGCATAAATTGTTAAAAAACAAAAAAGGCGAATTCTTCACTCTTGTCGGAGAAAAGTTTAGTCGTATTTCGTGGGTGCTTTTTGTTGTATTGATTTTAACCGGCATCACAAACTTACTCACCCGGGGCTATTCCATTGAACAGTTATTAACCAGTACATTTTGGGTCGAGATCTTTAGCGGCCATTTATTGATAAAACTACTTGTTTTTGGCTTAGTACTGATCGTAAGTGGAATACACGATTTCTATGCCGGTCCAAAAGCAGCTGAACTTATGGATGAGCAGCCTGACCATCCCCAAACAAAACGTATGCGGAAATTTTCAAGCTGGCTGGGACGACTTAATTTAGTTCTCGGCTTAGTGATCCTCTACTATGCCATGCGTCTGTTACGAGGATAATCAGAAGAAAACTCTTATATAGTAAGCAACAAGATATTT
>JABAHQ010005119.1_pt3 | contig 10019 bp, 9 predicted proteins | sample 7062091 | NCBI WGS metagenome assembly JABAHQ01 (sample SAMN14534359, study PRJNA622989) | marine sediment metagenome | biome: marine biome [ENVO:00000428]; feature: marine pelagic biome [ENVO:01000023]; material: deep marine sediment [ENVO:00002113] | place: India: Gulf of Kutch | collected... | reverse complement strand
TTGATGTAGTCCCTCATACGAGAGCTGCGTTTGGTGAGGACCTGATATGCGTGCCAGTCGGCGCGTTCCATCACCTCGAAGACTTCATCGACGAACTCGCGCGGCACACCCTTATGAAACAAGTCGCTCATCGAATTCACGAAGATCATCCGAGGACGCCGCCATCCAAGCGGCTGACCAAGCCGTTCGGGTCGGAGCGTCAGATCGAAGCCGTTTTCAAATGGGTGGCCGGCCACGCCGCGAAACCGCTCTGCGATGCGTTCGGCATAGCAGCGATCACACCCGGCGCTGATCTTGGTGCAACCAGTCACGGGGTTCCAAGTGGCGTTCGTCCACTCTATCGCGGTCTTACCAGCCATACGTCACCATGAACAAAACAAGAACATTTATAGACCTAACCGGAAGCATCGTAAACCTGCTTTCCTTCCGGCGCACCCCACAGGTCTTTGCGTGCCAGGCCCGGCATCAGCCGTCCCGTTTTCGCCGCCAGTTCCACTCCAGGATCGCAGCGTTGGTGAGCGGCTTCGAGGTGTCGGCCATCTCGTCCTGGTAGCGCCGCTCGGCCTCGAGGTCGTGGACGCGCTTCACGTCCTCGGCGCTCGGCCCCTGCACGCGGCGCGGCGCCTTCGGTGAGTCCCGGCTGGTGGCGCAGACCGTGTCTCCGGTGGAGCCGCTGCCGAGCCCGGAGGCGCGCGGCCCGGCGGCGGGCGCGGGCGGATCGGCCCAGGCGCACCCGGGGGCCGGGCAAGCAGAGGCGGCGATTGATCGCGACATGTGAGGCGCGAGCGGCGCCCCCGGGACGGCGCGGGCGCCACGGAGCCCGACACGCGCGCTCCGGCCGGCGCCCCGACTCGCGGCTTGCCCGGGCTCCGGCGATGGGATAGGGTCGCTCGTATAGCAGAATAAGATTCCGGAAACTGGAATACCCGCGAAGTCATGCGCGACGCAGGCAGGAGCGGCGGCATCCTGGAGCGCTACGCCGCGGTGCTCGAGGCGGTGGCGGCGGCGCCGGAGGGGCTGTCGCTGAGCGAGGTGGTGCGGGCGAGCGGCCTGCCGCGGGGCACCGTGCACCGCCTGATCGGGGCCCTGGCCGGGGCCGGCTTCCTGGCGCCGCGCGACGGGCGCAAGATCTACGTGCTCGGCCCGCGCCTGCTCCGGCTCCTGCACGCGGGCGCCCCGCCGGGTGCGATCGCCTCGCTGCTGGGTCCCCTGCTCGAGGACCTGGCGGCGCGCTACCAGGAGACCGCCTTCGTGGCCAAGCTGGTGGGCAAGACCGTGCGATCCGTGGCCATGGTCACGCCGGCCAGCGAAAGCCGCTCCTACGTCCAGCCGGGGCGGATCATGCCGATCCACGCCGCGGCCTCGGCCAAGGCGATCTTCGCGTTCCAGGACGAGCGGCTGATCGAGCGCATGTTGCGCCGGCCGCGCCGCACGTTCACCGACAGGACCCGGGTCGCGGTGGCGCAGGTGCGCGCCGACCTGAAGCGCGTGCGCCGGCAGGGCTACGCGGTGTGCGACGGCGAGCTCGACCCCGGCGTGCTGAGCTACGCCTGCCCCGTCCATCTGCCGCAGGTCGGGGTGCTGTACAGCATCGGCATGGTCGGGCTGTCGCAGCGTCTCGGGCGCTACGGCGCGGACGACGTGGTCGGCGCCCTGCGGGCCGCCGCCGAGCGCGTCTCCGAGGGCCTGCCGGGCGCGCTTCGGCAACCGGCCGCCCCGGGGGTCGCCGCGTTCGCGGGCGCGGAGGGCGAGTGATGGCGCGCGGCTGGCGGATCGGGGTCGACGTCGGCGGCACGTTCACCGACGTGGTGGCGTTCCACCCGGCCGCGGGCCAGCTCCGCGTGGCCAAGACCGAGAGCCGTCCCGATGACCCGGTGGCCGGCCTGCTGGCTGCGCTCGAGGCCGTCGGGCTCGCCTGGGACGAGGCCGACCACCTGGTGCACGGCACCACGCTGGTGACCAACGCCGTCGTCCAGGGCCGCCTGGCCGAGGTGGCGCTGGTCGCCACCGAGGGGTTCTCCGACACCCTCGCCATCGGGCGCCAGAACCGGCGCCACCTGTACCGGCTCGACCTGCCGCCCAAGGCGCCGTGCCAGGTGCCGGAGCACCTGCGCTTCGAGGTGCGCGAGCGGCTCGACCCGCGCGGCGAGGTCCTGCAGGCGCTGAGCGAGCAGGCGATCGAGGAGGCCGTGCAAAGGGTCGCGGCGTGCGGCGCCAAGGCCGCGGCGGTGTCGCTGCTGCATTCCTACGCCAACCCGGCGCACGAGGAGCGCCTCGGCGCACGCCTGGGCGAGGCCGTGCCCTACGTCGCGCTGTCGCACCGGGTCAACCCGGAGACGCGCGAGTTCGAGCGCACCAGCACGACCGCGCTCTCCGCCGGCGTCATGCCGCTCGCCGCCGGCTACCTCGACCGCTTGGAGGCGCGGCGCCCGCCGCGCAGCCGGCTCCACCTGTTCCACTCGGCCGGCGGCATGGCCTCGCCCGCCGTCCTGCGCGACCTGCCGCTGGGTCTCGCCTTCTCCGGGCCGGCCGCCGGCGTCGCGGCCGCCGGCAAGATGGCGGGCGAGCTCGGCCTCGACCACGCCATCAGTTTCGACATGGGCGGCACCACCACCGATGTGTGCCTCATCGTCGAGGGCCGCGCCGAGGTGCGCGGTGACCGCACCCTGGGGGAGCGGGCTCTGCGCCTGCCCATGGTGGCGGTGGAGTCGATCGGCGCCGGCGGCGGCTCGCTCGCGCGCCTCGACCTGGGCGCGCTGCGCGTCGGCCCGGAGAGCGCCGGCGCCGACCCCGGCCCGGTGTGCTACGGCCGCGGCGGCCGCGAGCCCACGGTCACCGACGCCAACCTCGTGCTCGGCTACCTGGACGCGGAGCGTCCGGCGGGCGGCAGCATCCGGCTCGACCGCGGCGCCGCCGAGCGGGCGCTGGCGCCGCTGGCGCGGGACATGGCGCTCGGCGTGCCCGCCGCGGCGCTGGGCGTGGTGCGGGTGGCCAACGCCGCCATGGCCCGGGCGCTGCGCCGCGTCACCGTGGAGCGCGGCATCGACGGGCGCCGGTGCACGCTGGTCGCCTTCGGCGGCGCCGGGCCCATGCACGCGGTCGGACTGGCGCGCTCCTTCGGCCTGCGCCGGGTCGTGGTGCCGCGCCTGTCCAGCGTGTTCTCGGCGCTCGGCTGCGTCGGCGCGGAGATGAGCTACACCCGGCAGCAGACCGTGCGCATGGCCAGCACCGCCTGGGACCGCGCCCGCCTGGACGGCATCCGCCGCGCCCTGCGCGAGGCGCTGGCCGCGCCCCTCGAGACGGCCGCGCCGGCCGGCGCGCCGCGGGTCAGCGAGGTCGCCGCCGTGCGCTACAGCGGGCAGAGCTACGCGGTCGAGGTGCACGCGCCCGCGCTCGACGATCCGGGCCGGCTCGCCGCGCAGTTCCGCGCCCGCCACGAGGCGCTCTACGGCTTCGCCACGAACGAGCCCTGGGAGCTCGAGGCGCTGCGCGTGAGCGTCGCCGCGCCGCAGCGCCAGCGGCTCGACGGCGGCGCCGGGGCAGGCCGCGGCGCGGCCGGGCCGAGGTGCACCCTGGAGTGCTGGTTCGAGGCGGGCGGGCCTCAGGCCACGCCGCGCTACGAGCGGGCGGACCTCGGCCGCGGCCAGCGCCTCGCCGGACCGGCCGTGGTCGAGGACGAGTGGTCGACCGTGGTCCTGCCGCCCGGCGCGGCGCTCGAGGTCGACCGCTGCGGCCATCTGCACATCGAGGTGGAGACCCCGGCATGAGCGCGCCCGTCGATCCGGTGACCCTCGAGGTGATCCGCAACGCGCTTTCGGCGATCGCCGAGGAGATGTCGCTCGTGGTGATGCGCGCGGCGCGCTCGCCGCTGCTGCGCGAGGCGGGCGATCTGTCCTCGGCCCTGACCGATCCGGCGGGCGAGCTGATCGCGCAGGGCCGCGACATACCCATGCACATGGGCGTCATGTGCTTCACGGTGAAGGAGTTCCTCAAGCGCGTGCCGGCCGAGCGCCTGGCCCCCGGCGACGTCTGGTTCCTCAACCTGCCCGAGCTCGGCGGCAACCACCTGCCCGACGTCAAGGCGATCCGCCCGGTCTTCGCCGAGGGCCGGCTGCGCGCCTTCGCGGTGAGCCTGGCGCACTGGGCCGACATCGGCGGCGCGGTGGCGGGCAGCTACGTGGCCGGCGCGAGCGATGCCTGGCAGGAGGGCCTGCGGCTGCCGCCGGTGCGCCTGTTCGCGGCCCAGGGGCCCGAGCGCGAGGCGCTCGACCTCGTGCTCGCCAACGTGCGCGGCGCCGAGGAGCGCGAAGGCGACATCCTGGCCCAGGTGGCGGCGACGCGGGCGGCCGAGCGGCGCCTCGACGAGGTCTTCGCGCGCCACGGCGCCGACACCGTGGAGCGGGCCGTCGCGGCCCTGCACGCCCGCGCCGAGGCGCAGATGAGACAGGCGCTGGCGCGGCTGCCCCGGGGCACCTACGAGGGCGAGGACTGGCTCGACGACGACGGCGCCGGCGGCGCCCCGATCCCGGTGCGCGTGCGCATCGAGCTCGCCGGCAAGGGCGCGGTGTTCGACTTCTCCGCCACCGGCGCGGCGGCGCGCGGGCCGCTCAACACCACGCCCTTCGTCGCCGCGGCCGCGGTGTTCTATGCCATCAAGGCGCTCGTGGGCCCGGAGATCCAGCCGAACGGCGGCTGCTATCGGCCGCTCAGCGTGGTGACCCGGCCCGGCTCGGTGCTCGATCCCGGCCCCGGCCTGCCCGTGGTGGGCGGCAACCACGAGACCTCGCAGCGGGTCGCCGACGCCATCTTCCGGGCGCTGGAGCCGGCGGTGCCCGAGCTGCTGAGCGCCGGCGGGCCGACCACTTCGGGGCTGCTGCTGTTCGGCGGCCGGCGCGCCGACGGCGCCTGGACCATGCTGTACGAGACGCACGGCGGCGGCGAGGGGGCGCGCCGCGAGCGCGACGGCCTGCCGGTCGTGCGCGTCCACATGTCGAACGTCATGAACACGCCGGCCGAGGTGATCGAGGCGGAGTATCCGGTCCGCGTCGAGCGCCAGGGCCTGCGCCGGGGCTCGGGCGGCGCCGGCCGGCATCGCGGCGGCGACGGCCTGCACCGGGCGTACCGCGCGCTGGCCGACGACATGTCGCTCACCTCGATGTTCGAGCGCGCGGTGATCCCGCCGTACGGGCTGCAGGGCGGCGAGCCCGGCGCGCCGTTCAAGGCCACGATCCAGACCGCCGCGGGCGCCACGCGCGAGTTGCCCGGCAAGGCGAACGTGCGGATCAACCGCGGCGATCTGGTGACCGTCGAAAGCTGCGGCGGCGGCGGCTACGGCACGCCCGACGGGGCGCGCGGCGGGGATGACCCCGCGCCGGCCCGCGCCGGGACAGCCGAGGAGGACAGCGTCCCATGAAGCTCGAGAACAGGAACGCCATCGTGACTGGCGCGGCCAAGGGCATGGGGGCGGCGATCACGCTGACGCTCGCCCGCGAGGGCGCCGATCTGGTGCTCACCGCGCGTGACGTGGGCGCGCTCGAAGAGGTGGCCGAGCAGGCCCGCGCGCTCGGCCGGCGCGCCGAGGTGGTCGGCGCCGACGTGACCGACGAGGCGCAGGTCGCGGCCATGGCGCAGCGGGCCAAAGCCGTCTTCGACGGCCGGATCGACATCCTGGTCAACGTCGCCGGGGTCACCGGCCCGATCGAGACGCCGGCCTGGGAGATCGCGGCCGACGACTTCGCCGACGTGATCCAATCGAACATCACGGGCACGTTCCTCCCCATCAAGCACGTGATCCCGTCGATGATCGCGCACAGGAGCGGCAAGATCGTCAACATCGGCGGCACCTCGGGCCTGCGCGGCTACAAGTACCGGGCGGCCTACAGCTCCTCCAAGTGGGGCGTGCGCGGGCTGACCCGCACGCTGGCGCTGGATGCCGGCGAGTACGGGGTCAATGTCAACGCGGTCATGCCCGGCATCGTCGAGACCCCGCGCATGGACAGGCTGTGCCGGGAGAAGGCCCGGCTGCGCGGCTGGACCCCCGAGCAGGTCTACCAGGAGTACGTCGAGGAGATGGCGCTCGAGCGCGTCACCACGCCGCAGGACGTGGCCAACGCGGTGCTGTTCCTGGCGAGCGACGACAGCCGCAACATCACGGGCCACGAGCTCACCGTGGACGGGGGCTGGGACGTGTGAGCCGGATCGTGCCGGGTGGCAGGGCCCATGCGCCCAGCGGCGAGCGATTCCGCCGTTGACGGGGGCACCGCCACGTTCTGAAATCCTCGCGGGAGGGGGCAGGAGCATGTACGCCGACTTCGATCTCGTCATCCCGGCCGATCTCGAGGAGGCCCTGCAGGCCCTTGCCGCGGGCAACGGTGCGGCCAGCGCCGAGGGCGCGGGCGCGACCCTGGCGCTGGCCGGCGGCACCAACATGATCGTCGACCTGCGGGCGCGGCGCGTGGCCCCGCAGCGGCTGGTCGGGCTCGGCCGGCTCGACGGCCTGCGCGGCATCCGCGTCGCCGACGGCCGCGTGCGCATGGGCGGGCGCACGACCATGAGCGACATCCTGCACAGCCGCGAGCTTGCCAGGCACGCGCCCGGCCTGGTCGAGCAGGCCCGGCTCTTCGCCGGCCAGATGGTGCGCAACGCGGCGACGGTCGCCGGCAACATCTGCTGCGGCTCGCCGGCGGCGGATGCGGTGCCGCCGCTCATGGCGCTGGGGGCCGAGGTGACGCTGGCCAGCACGCGCGGGGCGCGCGTCGTGCCGCTGTCGGAGTTCTTTCTGGACTACCAGCGCGACGTACGGGCGCCGGACGAGCTGCTGACCGAGATCGCCTGGGACCTGCCGCCGGAGACCTCGACCAACCTGTTCTACAAGCTGGCGCGGCGCCGCGGCGACGCGATCACGGTCGTCGGCATCGCGGTCTCGCTGGCGCTCGAGGACGGCCGCTGCGCCGCCGCGCGGGTCGCCCTCGGCGCGGTGGCGCCCGTGGTCAAGCGGGCGCGCGCGGCCGAGGCCATGCTGAGCGGCGCGGCCCTGACGCCGGAGCTGATCGAGGCCGCTGCGCGCCGGGCGGCTGCCGAGGCCGAGCCGATCGACGACGTGCGCGCCTCGGCTGAGTACCGCCGCCACGGCGTGCACGTGCTGACCCGGCGGCTCGTCACCCAGGCGTGGGAGCGCCTGTCGCAGGGAGGCCAGGGCCATGGCTGAAACGAAGACCGTCAAGCTTGACATCAACGGCCGAGCCCGCGAGGTCGCGGTGCCGGCCAACGCCACGCTGCTGGAGACCCTGCGCGGGCTCGGCTACGTCGAGGTCAAGAGCGGCTGCGAGAAGGGCGACTGCGGCGCCTGCGCCGTGCTCGTCGACGGCGAGGCCATCGACTCCTGCCTGACGCTGACCTGGACCGTGGCCGAGCGCGCGGTGACCACGGTGGCGGGCCTGGCCGCGGGCGAGACCAGGCACCCGCTCGTCGACTCGTTCGAGGCCTCGGGCGCGGTGCAGTGCGGCTTCTGCACGCCCGGCCTGATCATCGCCGCGCACTCGCTGCTGCGCGTGACGCCGGAGCCGAGCGAGGACGACATCCGCCTGGGCCTGAGCGGCAACCTGTGCCGCTGCACCGGCTACACCAAGGTGTTCGACGCGGTGCGCCGGGCGGCCGCGACCCTGCGCGAGGCGGAGGGCGAGGCATGACGCAGCCAGGCGACGACTGGACCCGGGCGCCCAACGTCAACCTGCGCCAGGTCGGCCGGCCGCTGGTTCGCACCGACGTGCCCGGCAAGGCCGCGGGCCGCACCCGCTACGCCGGCGACTACGTCATGCCCGGCATGCTGCACGCCAAGGTGCTGCGCGCGCCGGTGGCCAGCGCCCGCCTGAGGCGCCTCGACGTGGCCAAGGCGCAGGCGCTGCCCGGCGTTGCCTGCGTGCTGAGCGCCAAGGACCTGGCCGAGCGCACGGCGCCGACCGACATCCCGGGCCAGACCGGGCGCCAGCGCCTCGCCACCGACCAGCAGATCCTGGTGCGCGAGCGGGTCCGCTACCACGGCGAGCCGATGGCGCTCGTCGCCGCCGAGAGCGTCGAGCTGGCCGAGCGCGCGCTCGAGCTCATCGACTATGAGCTGGAGCCGCTGCCTGGCGTGTTCGATCCTGCGGCCGCGCTCGAGCCCGGCGCGCCGCTCGTCCAGGGCCGCGACAACGTGGTGGCCGCCTACACCGTGCGCAAGGGCGAGGTGGAGCAGGGCTTCGCCGCCGCCGATCTCGTGGTCGAGAACACGTTCTCGACCCAGTTCGTCGAGCACGCCTTCCTCGAGCCCGAGGTGGGGCTTGCCTGGGTCGACGAGAACGACGTTATCAACATCCGGGTCTCGACCCAGGTCATCGAGCACTTCCGCTTCATCGCCGAGGCGCTCGGCGTGCCGCACAACAAGGTGCGCATCCTGGGCGCGCTGGTCGGCGGCGGCTTTGGCGGCAAGGAGGACGTGACCGTCGAGATCTACCTGGCGCTGCTCGCCAAGGCGACCGGCCGGCCGGTGCGCCTCGCCTACGGCCGCGAGGACTCCTTCCTCGGCCACGGCAAGCGCCATCCCTTCGTCATCACGCACCGCACCGGGGTCACGAAGGACGGCCGGATCACCGCGCTGCAGGTCAGCATGACCGCCGATTCCGGGGCCTACGTTTTCCTGAGCCCCTACGTCCTGCTGTACGCCGTGGTGGCGGCGCCGGGGCCCTACCGGGTCGACAACGTGCACATCGAGGCCCGCGCGGTCGCCACCAACAACATGTTCACCAGCGCCTTCCGCGGCTTCGGCGCGGCGCAGGCCTGCGTCGCCCACGAGCAGCAGATGGACGAGATCGCCAAGGCGCTGGGCATGGACCGCCTCGAGCTCAGGCGGCGCAACTTCCTCAGCACCGGCGACACGCTGGCGACCGGCCATCCGGTCGAGAGCGCGGTCTGGTCGCACGAGTGCATGACCCGGGCCTGGCAGGCCCTGGGCGAGCGCACGCCGGACGACGGCCCGCGCAGGATCGGCCGCGGCGTGGCCTGCCACCAGCAGAGCTACGGCCGCATCACCTGGCTGCACGACACCTCCGAGGCCTGGGTCGGGGTCGAGATGGACGGCACCGTGGTGGTCCGCTCGGGCGTCACCGACATCGGCGCCGGCCAGGTCTCGGCGCTCGGCCAGATCGCCGCCGAGCTGATCGGCGTCTCGCTCGACGAGGTCACGATCCACAACAGCGATTCGGCGACCACGCCATTGGCCGGCACCACGACCGCGACGCGCGCGCTCTACATGACCGGCAACGCCGTGCGCCTGGCCGCCGGGGCGGTGCGCGGGCGCCTGATCGAGCGCGCCGCGCAGGCGCTCGGCGTCGAGCCGGGCGAGGTCGACCTCGCCGAGTCCCGGGCCTTCGTGTCCGAGCGGGCGGAGACATCCATGCCGCTCAAGGAGCTGGTCGCGCTGTGCGCCGCCGAGGGCATCCACCGCTCGGAGCTGGCGATCTTCCGCGCCCCCTTCACCGGCGAGCTCGACCCGCAGACCGGCCAGGGCCGGGTCCACCCGGACTATGCCTTCGGCGCGCACGCCGTCGAGGTCGCGGTCGACACGGAGACCGGCGAGGTTACGGTCCTGAAAAGCGTCGGCGCGCACGACGTCGGCCAGGCCATCAACCCGGCGGCGGTGGCCGGCCAGATCGAGGGCGGCGCCGCGCAGGGGCAGGGCTACGCGCTCAGCGAGGAGATGATCTACCGCGACGGCGAACTCGCGACCCCGTCGTTCAGCGAGTACCTGATCCCGACCGCCATGGACATGCCGCGGGTCGAGGCGATCATCCTGGAGTCGCGCAGCGGCCTCGGCCCGTTCGGCGCCAAGGGCATCGGCGAGCCGGCCCTGACCCCGGTGGCGCCGGCCATCGCCAACGCGGTGGCGGACGCCATCGGCGTGCGCGTGGTCGAGCTGCCCATCACGCCGGAGCGGGTGGTCGCGGCGCTGCGCCGGGCCGAAGCCGCGCAGTAGGCCGGCCGGC
>JABAHQ010037434.1_pt1 | contig 10020 bp, 11 predicted proteins | sample 7062091 | NCBI WGS metagenome assembly JABAHQ01 (sample SAMN14534359, study PRJNA622989) | marine sediment metagenome | biome: marine biome [ENVO:00000428]; feature: marine pelagic biome [ENVO:01000023]; material: deep marine sediment [ENVO:00002113] | place: India: Gulf of Kutch | collected... | reverse complement strand
GGCTCGGGCTGTTGCGACGGGTCATCGGCTTCTGCCTGATCGCCTCGTTCGTCGGCATTGCCCTCGACCTGACGACCAGCGTGCCGTGGAAGGGCTACAGCTACATGGTCGGCGAGGTGGAACTGAGCGCCAACCGCTCCTGGGCATTCGACGACATCGACCGCATCGGCGGTTTCGCCCGCATGTCCACCGCGCTGTCGGTGATGATTGCGGTCTACAGCCTGTTCATCGCCGCATTCATCCGCTCGCGGCTGCTGCGGCTGCTGCTTTACGTCGCTGCCCTGATCGGCATCGTGCTGACCACCAACAAGTCCACCGCGGCGGCCTATGTACTGACGCTGCTGATGCTGATCTTCACGGCCTATCGCTTCGCCAGCGCCGCGGCGTTCCTCATCGCCGTGCTGGTCGGCCTGATGTTGCCGGCAATCAGCCTGGTGCTGAGCCTGGACCCGAATGCGGCCAACAACGGCACGCTGCTCGCCTCGTTCGCCGACCGGCTGATCAACAGCTGGCCGAACTTCATCGGCGTCATGCTCCGCGAGGGCTGGGGCTGGTGGGGCGCGGGCTTCGGTGCTGTGGGCAGCGCCGGTCACGCCTATCCGGTGCCAGGCCTGGAGCTGCTGGTCATCGCCGATAACACCGCGCTGTACCTGTGGGGGATGCTCGGCGTGTTCGGCGTGTTGCTCTACCTGCTCTGCTTTCCTCTGATGCTGCGCCTGCACGAGCGCGGGCCAAGGCTGCGCGACGCACTGCTGCCGATTGTCTTCTGCCTGTGCCTGGTGGCCTGGGCCACGGACGTACTGGAGGTGACCACCGCCACGCTGTTCCTAGGCCTGGCCATTTCCCACGTGCTGACGCCAGCCCGGGCGTCGGCCCGCGGCCTCGCCCCGCAACGGCTGCCGGAACTGCGACACCTGACCTGAGCATCAACCATCACGGATGATCCACATGACGATTCGCTCTACCCTGCTCCACGCTTTGCTGCTCGGGGGGCTGCTCGGTGCATCCCTGCAGATCGCCGCACAGACCGCCGAGGAACCCTTCGTCGTCGGTGTCTGCGCCCACGAGCTGCACCGCGGTGATCCCAGCGGCCGCGCCTACGCCATGATGCGCGATGCCGGCATCACCTCCGTGCGCACCGATGCCCACTGGGCCTATGTCGAGCGCCAGCCGAACCAGCTGAAGATCGAGCCGTCCTGGCACCGCTACCTCAAGGAAACCGCCCGTCACGGCCTGAGCACCCAGTTCATCCTCGGCTATGGCAACCAGCACCACGGCGGCGGCGAAAAACCCCGCACCGAGCCGGTCCGGGCGGCGTTCAACCGCTACGTCAATCACCTCAGCGAGGCTTTCAAGGGTCAGGTGGCCTATTACGAGATCTGGAACGAATGGGACGTGGAGGACCCGCGCGACCCCAGGTTCACCCAGGACTACGCCCGCCTGATCGCCGATGCGGCCGGTATCGTTCGCCAGCGCGACCCCGCCGCCAAGGTGCTGGCCGGCGCGGTGACCACCCAGGGCATCGAGTCGGGATTCGCCCTGCGTCTGCTGGAGAACGGGCTGATGCAATCGGTGGACGGCCTGTCATTGCATCCCTACGTGCATTGCCGCGGCTGGCGACGCAACACCCCGGAAGCCTGGATCGACTGGATGGCCGAGGTGGACAAGGAGCTGACCCGCGCCGCGGGACGGCCCGTGCCGCTCTACCTCACCGAGATGGCCTGGCCGTCGCATCAGGGTGCCTGCGGCATCGACGAGAACCTGCAGGCGGCCTACCTGGCACGGGCGTTCTTCCTCGCCAGGACGTTGCCGAGCATCCGCGGCATGTGGTGGTACGACTTCCGCAACGACGGTACCGACAGAACCGAGCGCGAGCACAACTTCGGCCTGGTCCGCCAGGACTTCACGCCGAAGCCGGCCTACCGCGTGCTCACCGCCGTCAGCGATATCGTCGCCAACTACCGCTTCATCGGCCGCGACGAGAACAGCGACGGTGACGTGGTGGCGCTGCGTTTCGCCCGTGGTGAAGACGAACTGCTGGTGGCCTGGAGCGCCGGCAAGCCGCGCAACCTGGAGCTCGAAGCGCTCGACCCGCAACCCGGCCGGGTGGCGTTGATCGATACGGCGCAACCACAGCACGGCCGTGTCACCAGCAACGCCCGCTGGGAATGCACGGGCAGGGGCGGTCGTTGCCGCACAACGCTCAAGCTCGATGGCTTTCCCAAGATCGTCAGCCTGCGCGCCGTGCAGGACTAGCGCCCCACTGCTTTGCGCGCAACCGGCCGCCGCGCCGGCCTTGCGCTCGGCCGCCGGCCGATAGAACCGGGCCAGGTCCACTGGCCCGCTGCCAATCACAACGCAACGCACCCGCTGCGTCACAGTCATCGCGCGAGCGCTGCCGGCCCGCGCGATCGCCCTTTGCAAGGAGAGACCCATGATCGTCATCAACGCTCGCTTCCTGACCCAGGAAACCCGCGGCGTGCAACGTTTCGCCGAACAGGTCTGCCTGGAGTTAGGCGCCATGCGCAAGGACCTCACCTTTGTCGCGCCTCAGGACACGCCCGTGCACGGCAGCGCCGAACGCTTGCAGGTACGCCGTATCGGACGCAACCGCGGGCACCTGTGGGAACAACTGGACCTGCCGTTGTGGCTGGCGCGCAATGGTCGGCCGCCGCTGGTATCGCTGTGCAACACCGCCCCGCTGATCTACCGCAACCAGATCGCCACCCACCATGACATCACCTACGTGCGCCATCCGGAAAGCTACTCGCGCACCTTCCGCGGTGCCTACAAGAGCCTGACGCCGCTGCTGCTCAAGCGCATCAAGGCTCTGATCACGGTCAGCGACTTTTCCCGCAAGGAAATCGCCCGCTACTACGGCTACCCGAGAGAGAACATCTGTGTGGTGCCCAACGCCGTGTCGGCGAAGTTCCGCCCACCCGCCGCGGAAAGCCAGCCGCCGGCTGGCAGGCCCTACCTGCTGGCCGTGTCGTCGCCCAATGCGCACAAGAACTTCGCTCGCATGGTGGCCNNNNGGAATTGCACATCGTCGGCGACTCCCACTCGGTGTTCTCCGGCAGCGACTACCGGCTGGAAGGCAATCCTCGCGTACGCGTGCTTGGCCGCCTCGACGACGAGCAGCTGGTGCGCGAATACCAGGGCGCCACCGCGTTCGTCTTTCCGTCGCTCTACGAAGGCTTCGGCATACCGCCGCTGGAGGCGCAGGCCTGTGGCTGCCCGGTGATCGCGGCGCGGGCCGCGTCGATTCCCGAAGTGCTCGGCGAAAGCGTCCTGTATTTCGAGCCATTGAACATCGAGGACATCGCCCGCTGCATGCGCCACGTGCTGCAGGACGCCGGCCTGCGCGAAGACCTGCGCACCCTCGGGCTGGCCAACGTCGAGCGCTACTCCTGGAAGCGCTCCGCGCAGACGGTTTCCCAGCTGATCGACGAGACGCTGATGGGCAGAAGCAAGCCACCGACCTTCATCGCCTGGTCGTCGGACCGCCCCTAGCAGCGCCGAGCCTATGCCCGGCCCGTACATTTCCATCCGTCAAACGAGGCAGACCATGGAACGGTTGGTGCACATCGACGCGCTGCGAGGCGGCGCATCCATCCTTCTGATTGTTCATGTCGTAGCGCTGCCGCTGCTGACAGAGCCCGGTTCCTCGCCGGCCATCGACCTCTGGCTGGTGGCCACGCTGTGGCTGCTGTTCGGCTGCGGCTTTCTGGTACCGGCCGCCTTGCATGTGGCAATGACGGACGCGGCTTCGCCATCCGGCGCCTGCTGCGCCTGCTGCCGGTGTATCTGCTGGCGGTCCTCCTGACTGCGGTGCTGCTACCAAGCTTGCCGGCCTGGCTGCCCGGCGTGACGAGCCGCTACCCAGGCATGGCATTCGAGGCCGTGAGCGCCTACGGCGCCCTGCCGCCCCTTCTGCTGTTCTACGGGCTGTGCCTGCTGCTGCATGCGCTCGGCCTGCTGCACAGCGTGAGCCTGCGGGCCGGCTGCGCCCTGGTGCTGCTCGCGGCCGCACTGCTGCTGGCCCTGACCCAGCAGCTGATCGACAGGACGCTGCCGGTCACCCTGCCGCTGGTGTTGTCGCTGATGTTCTTCGCCTCGTTGCGCTACGAGGTGCAGCACGAGGCCAGCAGCTACGCCCGCCGGCGCGCCCGTGAATATGCGCGCTACACGCTGCGGGTTTACCTGCTGGTGCTGCCGGTGATTTTCGTTGCCGGCTGGGCGCGGGACGGCTCGGCACAGCAGGCCGCCTGGCCGGGACAGTTGCTCGGCTACGCCGTGGCCGTTGCCCTGTTCCTGCTGTTCACCGGTCGCCTGCGCCTGCGGGCGCCATTGCTCGTCTGGTTCGGCAGCCTCAGTTGCTCGCTCTACCTGCTGCTGCCGACGATGCAGCGCCTGGGCCAGCTGCTGACGCAGACGCTGGGCCTGAACGGTCCGCTGGCGGCCAGTGCCAGCTCGGTATTCAGCCTGGCGCTGGCCATCACAGCCGCCCTGCTCTGCCGCCGCCTGCTCGAGCACCCGCTGACGCGCGCCGGCAATCGGCTCACCGGACAGCGCGGCGTACTGCCCCTGGGCCGTCTGCACAGCCGCTGACCAACGCTTTCCGTATCGCGGCCTGGCCGCTCATTCGTTTCGACCAAGGATGTCATCCCATGAAAGTTGCCATCGTTCACGATTGGCTGGTGACCTATGCCGGCGCCGAGCGCGTGCTGGCCGGTTTGTGTGCGGTCTGGCCGGAGGCCGACCTGTTCGCCGTCATCGACTTCCTCTCCGATGAAGACCGTGCCCATCTGGGCGGCAAGCGCGCTACCACGACCTTCATCCAGCAGCTGCCGAAGGCGCGGACGCACTACCAGAAGTATCTGCCGCTGATGCCGCTGGCCATCGAGCAGCTGGACATGTCCTCCTACGACCTGATCATTTCCAGCAGCCACGCGGTGGCCAAGGGCGTACTGACCGGCCCCAACCAGTTGCATATCAGCTATGTGCATTCGCCGATCCGCTATGCCTGGGACCTGCAGCACCAGTACCTGCACGAGGCCAGCCTGGAACACGGCATCAAGGCCAAGCTCGCACGCATGCTGCTGCACTACATGCGCATGTGGGACCAGCGCACGGCCAGCNNATCGCCAACTCGCACTTCATCGGCCGGCGCATCAACAAGAGTTACCGGCGCCAGTCCACGGTGATCTACCCACCGGTGGATACCCGCCAGTTCACCCTTCACGAGGCCAAGGAGGACTTCTATCTGACCGCCTCGCGCATGGTGCCGTACAAGAAGATCCCGCTGATCATCGAGGCCTTCGCGGCGATGCCGGACAAGCGCCTGATCGTCATCGGCACCGGGCCGGAGATGGACAAGGCACGCGACGTCGCAGGGCCCAACGTGACCTTGCTCGGCTATCAGAGCTTCGAGGTACTGCTGCACCACATGCAGCGCGCCAAGGGCTTCGTCTTCGCCGCCGAGGAAGACTTCGGTATCGCCCCGATCGAGGCTCAGGCCTGCGGCACACCGGTGATCGCCTATGGCCGCGGCGGGGTGCTGGAAACCGTGCGCGGGCTCGACCAGCCGGAACCGACCGGCGTGTTTTACCCGGAGCAGACGACCGACTCGATCATTGCCGCCATCGCGGAATTCGAAGCGAATCGCGCACGCATCACCCCTGCCAACTGCCGCAGCAACTCGGAACGTTTCTCCGGCGAGCGCTTCGAGCAGGAAATCCGCGCCTTCGTCGAGGCCCGCGTGCGCGAGGCCCGCTTCGAAGGCCAGGACCTCGGCTCGGCAGCGCAGCCCAGCACCCCGCTCTACCCAGCCGCAGTGGTGCCGATCAAGCAAGCCTGAACGACCTACCCAGCCATTCATGTACGCATTTACGAGGTTTCAAGGATGAACACGGTAAAGCAATGGATGAGGGCGACCCGCGCCCTCGGTTTCGCACTCGTGCTGGCGGTCGAGCCGGCCAGTGCCATGGTGATCGCCGAGTCGCTGAGGGCCGATACGGCCCTGCCGGACGTGCAGGGCAGCACCTCGTCGTCCTGCGACAGCGCGGGCAGCCCGAGCCCGATCGCCTACAGCGAGTCATCCAACGATTCAGCGCTGCCCTGCGCCACCACCAGCGGCAGCCAGGGCACCAGTCAGTCGCCTGGCCATCCGGGCCATCGCGTCGTCGAGCCAGCCTCCGGCTCGTTCTGGTATGCCCCGACGGACAGCAGACGTTATTCATTCTGACCACGGGCGTCGCAGCGCCCGGCCACTCAGGAGCCTCAGCATGAGCACAGAAGGAACCGCCAGATCTCCGCTGATTCTGGCCGATGGCTACTCCTACACCGAACTCATTCCCGTGCCGGACAGCCCGTCCGGCTTCATCCGCATCTTTCACGCCTTCTTCAGCCCGCAGGAAGAAACACCCGAGCCCGAGGTGGAGGCGTACCACACGCCGCTCGCCACACCGGAACAGAGCTGAGGACCGACACCATGCACAACCAGGCTCGCATTCAACCGTGCCGCCAACAGACGCCGGCTGTGGCCGACATGGCCTGCGACATGCCGATCAGGCGCCAGACGACCATCGTCACGGTCACCTATGGCGATCGCCTCATCTACCTGCGTCGCCTGATCGAACAGGCCTTTGCCTTCGAGCAGATCACCCGCGTGGTGGTGGTCAGCAACGCCTCCCGCGCACCGCTCGAACAGCTCACCAGCCGCTGGCCCGGCCAGGTCCGCATCATCCCGCTGGAGCAGAACACCGGCTCGGCCAACGGCTATGCGGTAGGCCTGCAGGCCGCACTCGAAGAAGGCGCCGAATACCTGTGGATGATGGATGACGATAACGCGCCCACCGCGTCCGCCGTGCGCCTGTTGCACGAGGAACTGGCGCGGCTGGGCGATGAGGTGGGCTTGCAGAATGCCGCAGTGCTGGGCTTCCGCCCCAGCCAGCAGGAGGATATCGCTCGCGGCGTGCCGCGACGCTTCGCCATTCAGCCGCGCTCCAGCTATTTTGGCTTCCATGTCGCGCAGCTGCCCTACAAGCTCTGGCGGCGTCTGCCCTGGGGCCGGCCCAAAGGAACGCCGCCACGCGCCATCGACCTGCCGTTCGCCCCCTACGGTGGCATGCTCGCGCATCGCAGCCTGTACCAGGCGATCGGTCTGCCGTTGCGCGAACTGGTGCTCTACGCCGACGACACCGAGTACACCCGCCGCATCACCGCCATGGGCGGCCGCTTGCGGCTGGTCACCGATGCGCTGATCGACGAACTGGAGCTGTCGTGGAACATCAAGGCGCACACCCGCAACATCTACGAGGCCTTCCTGCTCGGCGATTCGGACTTCCGCGCCTACTACACCGCCCGCAACCAGGCCTGGTTCGACACCCATGTGTGGGCGGCCTCGCCGTGGCTGTACCGCCTGAACCGTCTGATCTTCCTCGGCCTGCTGCGTCATGTCGCACGGCGCCAGCAGGTGCCGGAACGACTGCGGCTGATCGAACAGGCGATCCGTGACGGCGAAAGCCGCACGCTGGGGATGAGCCGGACATTCCCACTGCGCTGACCACACCCACAAGGAGGTTCCGATGCCCACGCCCACCCCGGCGAACCGAGACAACAACTTCGATTTCCTGCGTTTCTTCGCCGCCGCGATGGTGGTGTTCGGTCACAGCTACGGCCTCGCCGGGCAGGCGCACCAGGAGCCGTTGCGCCTGTTCAGTGGCAGCTACGACTCGGCGGACATCGCCGTGCACGTGTTCTTCGTCATGAGCGGCTTCCTGATCGCCGCNNCTGGACTTCGCTGCCAAGCGGGCGCTGCGCATCATGCCGGCGCTGATCGTTTCGGTGCTGTTCGTCGTGCTCGTGATCGGGCCGCTGGCCACGCGCCTGCCGCTGGGCGAGTACTTCAGCGCACCCGGGACCTTCGCCTACCTGAGCAATGCCGCGCTGATCACCGAGTTCCGCCTGCCCGGCGTGTTCGCCAGCAATCCCTTCCCGGACACGGTCAACGGCTCGCTGTGGACGCTGCCCTACGAGGTGCTGATGTACGCCACCGTGGTAACGCTTGGCCTGCTCAAGGTATTCGGTCGCAACATGGCGCTGATCAGCCTGCTGCTGATGGTCGTCACGCATTTCTGGCTGATCCCACTCTACGAGGTGCAGAGCGACCTGCTGTACAAGGCCACCCGACTGGGAGCGTTCTTCTATGCCGGAGTGGCCTTCTACCTGTATCGCCAGCGAATCCTGTGGAGCTGGAAGCTCGCCACGCTGATGGTTGTCGCCAACCTGATCTTCGCGCGCAACGACCAGTGGGAGTTCGTCCACGTGCTGACGCTCCCCTACCTCACGCTCTACCTCGCCCATCTACGCATCCCGCGCCTGGCCGGGTTCGGCAAGGCCGGCGACTTCTCCTACGGCCTGTACATCTTCGCCTTTCCGATCCAGCAGCTGATCATGCACTGGAGCGATGGCCGGCTACCGCTGCTGCCGTTCATGGCCTTGAGTTTCATCACCAGCCTGGCCGCCGCCGTGCTGTGCTGGCATCTGATCGAAGCGCCGGCGCTCAGGCTCAAGCGCTATCTGCCGCAGCCACCCCCACAGACTGCCGGCGTCGCTGCAACGTCCCGCTGAACGGCACGTTCGGCATGGCTAAAAAATGCTCAGCTCTGTATACTCGCGCGCCTTTTTCATGCGCGGTTTTCGAGGTTCAAANNTTCAAAGTCGATGAGCAAAACGCCAACAGTCGGGTTCGTGAGCTTGGGTTGCCCCAAAGCAACGGTCGACTCTGAACGCATCCTCACTCAGCTGCGCATGGAGGGCTACCAGATCGTGCCGTCCTATGAGGATGCCGATGTGGTGGTGGTCAATACCTGCGGTTTCATCGACAGCGCCAAGGCGGAATCGCTGGATGCCATCGGCGAGGCGATCGCCGAGAACGGCAAGGTGATCGTCACCGGCTGCATGGGCGTGGACGAGAACAACATCCGCGGCGTGCATCCCAGCGTGCTCGCGGTTACCGGCCCGCAGCAGTACGAGCAGGTGGTCAACGCGGTGCACGAAGTGGTGCCGCCGAGCATCGAACACGATCCCTTCGTCGATCTGGTGCCGCCGCAGGGCATCAAGCTGACCCCGCGCCACTACGCCTATCTGAAGATTTCCGAAGGCTGCAACCACCGCTGCAGCTTCTGCATCATCCCGTCCATGCGCGGCAAGCTGGTCAGCCGCCCGGTGGGCGATGTGCTCAGCGAAGCCGAGCGCCTGGTCAAGGCCGGCGTGAAGGAAGTCCTGGTGATCAGCCAGGACACCAGCGCCTATGGCGTCGACCTCAAGTACAAGCTGGACTTCTGGAACGGCCAGCCGGTCAAGACGCGCATGCTCGAGCTGTGCGAGGAGCTGGGCAAGCTGGGCGTCTGGGTGCGCCTGCACTACGTCTACCCCTACCCCCACGTCGACGACGTGATCCCGCTGATGGCCGCCGGCAAGATCCTGCCGTACCTGGACATCCCCTTCCAGCATGCCAGCCCGAAGGTGCTCAAGGCGATGAAGCGCCCGGCGTTCGAGGACAAGACTCTGGCGCGCATCAAGAAATGGCGCGAGATCTGCCCCGAGCTGACCATCCGCTCGACCTTCATCGTCGGCTTCCCCGGCGAGACCGAGGAGGATTTCCAGTACCTGCTGGACTGGCTGACCGAAGCCCAGCTCGACCGCGTCGGCTGCTTCCAGTATTCGCCGGTTGACGGCGCGCCGGCCGAGGCCATGAACCTGGAGCCGGTACCGGACGAGATCAAGCAGGATCGCTGGGACCGCTTCATGGCGCACCAGCAGGCCATCAGCGCCGCGCGCCTACAGCTGAAGGTCGGCAAGGAACTGGATGTACTGATCGATGAAGTGGACGAGGACGGCGCCATCGGCCGTTCCTGGGCCGATGCCCCGGAGATCGACGGCATGGTCTACGTTGACAGCGAACAACCGCTGCAGCCGGGCGACAATGTGCGCGTGCGCGTCACCAATGCCGAC
>JABAHQ010037778.1_pt1 | contig 10021 bp, 11 predicted proteins | sample 7062091 | NCBI WGS metagenome assembly JABAHQ01 (sample SAMN14534359, study PRJNA622989) | marine sediment metagenome | biome: marine biome [ENVO:00000428]; feature: marine pelagic biome [ENVO:01000023]; material: deep marine sediment [ENVO:00002113] | place: India: Gulf of Kutch | collected... | reverse complement strand
TCCGACCGTGGCGATGCCCTGGTTCCGGGCGCTCGACACCGATTGGCTGATCGTCGAGGTCAGGTCGGTCTCCTCGCGGGTGAAGCCACTCCAGCCGGCGCGGAGCGACAGGGTAGGGAAATACGACGACTTCGCCACCTTGACACTCGAGTTCGCCGCATCACGGTCGGCACGAGCGGCGACCAGGGTCGGGTGAGCTCGCATGGCCTCGCCGACCCAGGCCTCCAGATCCATCTCGGGCGCGAAGACCTCGAACTCGCTGACCAGTTCGATCTGATCCGCGGGCAGCTGGACGCCCAGCGCCTGGATCAGCCGGAGCTTGGCGACGCGCGCCGCGTTCCGTGCCTGGATCAGCGCCACCTCCGCCTGACCCCGCGCCACGTCCGCCTGCATCGTCTCCAGCCGCGTCCCGGCACCGACCTCCTGGCGCGCTTCGGCCAGCCGCAGATGCTCCTCCGACCTCCGCAGCTCACGCTCCGCCTGCTCCGCCTGGGCTTCCAACCTCAAGACCTCGATGTAGAAGCGAGTCACNNTCGTCTCCAGCCGCGTCCCCGCGCCCACCTCCTCACGCGCCTGCGCGAGTCGCAGGTGCTGCTCCGAGCGTCGCAGCTCACGCTCCGCCTGCGCGGCCCGTTCCTCTAGTCGGAGAACCTCGATGTAGGCGCTGGTCACCTGGTTGCGCAGCTGGAGCTCGGTGTCGTCGAGGCGCCGCTCCACCGCACGCCGCTCGGCCCGCCGCTGGCCCGGCTGAAACAGCGTCTGCCCGTTCAGGCTGTAGGACAGCGAGAACGAGTAGTTCGAGATCAGCACCGACGGCTGCGCGCTCGTGAATCCGCCGAACCGTTCCTGACCCGCGTCCTGCCAGGACGTGCTGAACCCGAGGTTGGCACTCGGCAGGAACAGGTTGGCGTTCGCCGCCCGCACGCCCCAGCGGGCCGGGGCCAGGTCGTTCAACACCTGCTGGAACTGTGGGTTGTTCTGTCGGGCCAGCTCGATCGCCTCTTCCAGAGTGAGCGGGGCGACCTGCTGGGCGCTCAGATTACCCACGACTGCGAGCAGGCACGCGAGAAGCGCGCTCGCTACCGCTGTCCTCCTCATGACCAACTCCACGCTGGGGTTTGGTGGCTCTCTTCGAATACCGATAACAACTTGCTGCACTGAAGCGATGCGCGAACCGCGACCTGCGCGAGATCACGGCCTGCCACGCAGCGCACGGTCAAGGGATCGCACCATGCCCCGCACCGGTTCCCAGGCTCGACGCCGCGCTTTGCCTATTCGTACGAGGCCGTTTGGTCAAGAGTTTCGCGGGGATGCGGACAGCCCGGGCCCTGGGGCCCGGGCTGNNGCCCCTCGCCCCCGGCCCGCGCCGACGCCGTCGGGGCTTGCTGCGGCCGTCAGGCGCCGAACAGCGTGGCCCGAGCCGCGGAGAAGGTCACCCAGATGAGGTAGAGGACGAGAACCGTCCCGATAGCCTTGCCCTGGGTCACGCGGCCGCCGGAGAGCCCCGATTCGACGGCGCCCAGGGCAACCGACGACCACAGTCCGAACAGCGTGATGCTGTTCATCAGGTGCTGGACGAAGGTCTCGGGGGCATCAGGCAGCAGGAGCCCGAACCCCAGCTGTGTGGTCATTTCGCCCTTGGAGATCCAGATCGGCATCACGATCAGGAAGCCCAGCAGGTTGATCCAGTAGACGTGCGCGGTGCCGCTCAGGTGCTGCGTGAACGTGTTGTCCTGGCCGAAGATGACGTTGAAGGCGAGGTAGAGCACGCCGGCGATGACGACGGCCCCGATGAAGGTGAACAGCAGGGCGCTGCCCACGCCTCCGAAGCGCGCTATTGTCATCATCGTGTCCGCGTCGGGCGCCTGCTGGCCCTCCTGGCCGCGCGCCGCCACCTGCGCCTCCATCGCGGCCTGTAGCACGTCCTGCGGGATGAGGAAGAAGCCGACCGCCGAGACGATCGCGACGATCGCCAGCGTCCAGAACCAGGGCGAGGCCTGAGTCAGCGCCTCGCCCAGCTTGGTCGGCGAAGTGAAAACCATGACGACCCGCTGGACCAGATTCGGCGTCGGGACCGCGGTCTGGATCTCGGCAGGTCCGGCTTCGCCGGGTCCGGGTTGGTAGTTCATGAGCCCCCCTTGGCTACTCGATCGACTCGCTGCTGTCGGAACGGACGTCCGAGCGGACGGCGGAGAACTCGCGCTCGGGGATTTCGACCTTCATCACCCGCTCGCCGTCCAGCCACACGTGGTGCGTGGTACCGGATTGTCCGACGATCTCGATATGACGGAGCTGCAATTCGGTGGGGCCGACGCGCACGGGCTCTACGCCTCGATCTACGAGCTGAACCCGCTCCTGGTTTCGATCGCGCGGTACGATGACGCTCGCCTCGGCGGCGCTCGCGCCCGCCATCAGCTTGGCCGCGAAGAAGTAGTGGTGCGCGATGTACCTATCGAGCACCGCCACGTTCTCGGGTACCAGAAACTCCTTCATCGCGTCGCCCGCCGGGGATCGGACGTCCAGGCGAACCCGGTCGCGTGTCAAGGTCCCAACGATCGTCGTCGGCTCGGAACCGTTGATCTCCGCCTCGTAGCGCAGCGGCCGGCATTGTGCGCCCAGGGCCTTGAGCGCCACGCTGACCCGCATCGTGCTGCCGTCGAGCTTCAGGTTCAGCTCCGCCCCGGCACGGTAGACCGGCCCGGCGGAGCCGGCGCGCTCGCGCCGGATGACGAACCGCTCCTCCCCGATCCGCACGCCCTTTAAGTACAGTGTGAAGGTGCCGCTGTCGACGATATCCGGCCGGTCGTTGGCCGCCGGCCGCGCGGCGCCCGCGAGGAGGAGGGGCAGCGCGAGGCCGGCGACGCCGACGATACCGGCGCGCCTAGTCCTCGAGCTCCAGGAAGATCTTGGTCCGGACCTTGTCGAGGACATGCTTGTAGATGTTCTCGCCTTTCTCGGCTGTGGCAGCGGACGGGTGCCCGATCGCGCCCTCGCAGCCCGGAGGCGGCTTCGGCATCCGGCCACGAAGGTAACGCCGCATCTGGTTCGGGTCGAGCGGGTAGTCGCGGATCTCGTCGCCGCCGACCAGGTCGGGGAACAGGTACATCATCACCGCCGTGTCAGCCTCGCCGGCGTGCTCCGGGTCCCGCTGCACCTCGAGGAACTCCGCGATCCGCACGCTCTGCAGGTCGACCACCCGGACCCGGGCGTGCTCGGTCACCACCGTGGTCACCGCGTCCAGGTGCGGGTCGTGGAAGTGGGCGGTGATCAGAATGAACTCCTCGAACCCGTGCCCCTCCCAATCGGCCAGCACGTCGTTCAGCGCCCGGTGCAGAGTCTTGCGCCGGAACGACGCCGTGCCCGCGTAGGCCTGCTCCGTATCCACGTTCACCCCGTACGCCACCGTCGGCGCGACGAGCACGCCGAACTCCGCCGACAGATCGTGGGCCAGCCGCTCGGCGACCAGCGAGTCGGTCCCCAGCGGCAGGTGCCGGCCGTGCTGCTCGCACGTCCCGATGGGGATGATCAGCCGCCGGTCGCGCTCCAGGTGCTCCGCGACCTCCGGCCACGACATCTCCTCCAGCAGTAGGGGCTGCCCCGCCTGGCGCGGCTTCGCCACCGGGCCTCCAGAGCTGGGACCTTGACGGATGGGGGTCGGCGACACGCCACGTTGCGCTCGGCGCCAGCCGGCGTCAAGGCTTCCGGCCCGTTGACGTTCCGTTGATCGCGCCCCGGCACCGTGACGCGGGGAGCGCGAAACGGAGGTCATCCGGGTGCTGGCGCGTGTGCACAGCGCGGCGATTCTGGGTATCGACGCCTACGTGGTCGGCGTCGAAGTCGACGCGGCGGCCGGGCTGCCGGCGATGGCGACCGTCGGCCTCGCCCAGAGCGCGGTCAAGGAAGGGAAGGAGCGCGTCCTCTCCGCGATCCAGAACTCGGGCTTCGAGATCCCGCCCCGCAAGATCACCGTCAACCTGGCGCCGGCCGACATCAAGAAGGAGGGCAGCCATTTCGACCTGCCCATCGCGCTGCGGCCTGCTGGCCGCCACCGAACAGCTCTCTCACGGCGCGCTTGAGCGCTACGCGCTGGCCGGCGAGCTGGGCCTCGACGGCGCGCTGCGCCCGATACGCGGCGCCCTCTCCATGGCCCAGGCGCTGGCCGCGGCCGACTTCGCCGGCTTCATCCTGCCGGCCGCCAACCTCTCCGAGGCCGCCGTAGTCGAGCAGCTCGATGTGCGCGGCGCGACGTCCCTCGCCCAGGTCGTCGCCTTCTTGAGGACAGGTGGGGAGCTGCGCCGCGGCCGCGTGGACACGAACGCGCTGTTGCACCGGCGCCCGGGCTCGGCCCCGGACCTGGCCGACGTGCGCGGGCAGGGGCACGCCAAGCGCGCTCTGGAAATCGCCGCCGCCGGCGCCCACAACATCCTGCTGGTGGGACCGCCGGGCGGCGGCAAGACCATGCTCGCCCGCCGGCTGCCCGCCATCCTGCCGCGCCTCAGCCTGGCGGAGGCCATCGAGGTCACCCGGGTACACTCGGTGGCCGGGCAGCTGCCGCCGGACTGCGGGCTGGTGAGCCAGCGGCCCTTCCGCGCGCCGCACCATACGATCAGCGATGCGGGCCTGGTGGGCGGCGGCGCCGTGCCGCGGCCCGGGGAAGCCTCGCTCGCTCACCACGGCGTGCTCTTCCTCGACGAGCTCACCGAGTTCCGGCGCAACGTGCTCGAGGTGCTGCGGCAGCCGCTCGAGGACGGCCACGTCACCATCGGAAGGGCCGTACGCTCGCTCAGCTATCCCGCACGCTTCGTCCTGGCGGCGGCGATGAACCCGTGCCCTTGCGGGTTCCTGGGCGACCGCGGGAAGCGCTGCCGTTGCACGCCCCGCCTGATCCAGCGCTATCGGGCCAAGATCTCGGGCCCGCTGCTCGACCGGATCGATCTGCACATCGAGGTGCCGCCGGTCGCGACGCCGGATCTGCTGGGCGCGGGCGACGGTGAAGGCTCGACAGAGGTGGCCCAGCGCGTGGAGCGGGCCCGACATCTCCAGCTCGCACGCTTCCAGGGTCGCGATGGCCTCTTCGCCAACGGGCAGATGGGCGCGCGGGAGGTGCGGAAGTACTGCGGGGCTGAGGACACGGCGCTATCGCTGCTGCGGGCGGCGATGGCGCGGTTCGGCCTCTCGGCCCGTTCCTTCCACAGGGTGCTGAAGCTCGCCCGCACCATCGCCGACCTCGAGGGGAGCGAGATCATCCGCGCGGCCCACGTGGCGGAGGCCATCCAGTACCGTGGGCTCGATCGCAGCAGCGCTGATTTCGCGGGCGCACCCCCATGACGAGGTGAAGAGATCGCGTGACGCGGGCGACATCGTTGCGACCGGGTCGTCTCGCGGATCGACGACTCGGTGGATCGCTTGACATACACCCTGTACCCTTGAGAGCAGCGAGGCTGGCTCTCGCAGGATGTCTGCAGTAAGGTCGAAGTCACAGGCAACCGGGAAGTCAGTTCATGCCTGCCAGGCAGTCATCCTCGCGGCCTCTCGCTCTTGCTGCAGTTCCTGCAGCAGGGAACTCCCGAAGCACACTCACAGGTAAGTCTCGATTATCGGTGCCGGTGTTCGCTCGCACCGGGTCCGCGCGAGGGGCCCGAGCGCGCCTTGTAGTAGTCTCAGAACTGAGGACGGTTATCATGCGACCCATCTTGCGCGTCATCCGGAACATTGCCTTGGCCGTGGCCATTGCCGTTGGACTGGCGTTCGGTGCAACGCGAGCGCTCAGCGGGACGCCCGACTTGGGGTGGTAGGACTGCATTGGATACTGTAGCAGCAGCCCTGACTGCTGCGAGTGGTGTNNACCTGCTAGCTTGACACTCCGGGACAGCGCGCTGAGTATTCGCCGACAGGTGAACCGTCGGCGCCATCGTATGGAACTCTCGAGAGACGACTTGCAGCGGAAAGAGCGAGCGCTCCACGCGCTGTTGCTGGAGTGCGGCTCCGTCCTGATCGCGTACAGCGGTGGCGTCGATTCCGCCTACCTGGCGAAGGCGGCACTCGACGCGCTGGGTCCCGAGCGTGTGCTGGCCGTCACCGGCCGCTCGCCGGCGTATCCGGCGGTGCAGTACCAGGTGGCGGTCGCCGTGGCGGAGTCCATCGGCCTGCCGCGCCTGGAGATCGACACGCACGAGCTGAACGACCCGAGCTACGCGTCGAACCCGGAGGACCGGTGCTATTTCTGCAAGGCCGACCTGTTCGGCGGCTTGGCGGCGCTGGCGCGGGAGCGTGGGTTCGCCGTGGTCCTCGACGGGTCGAACGCCGACGACCTGGACGACTATCGGCCGGGGCTGATCGCCGCGCGCGAGCTGGACGTGCGCTCGCCGCTCCAGGAGGTCGGGCTCACCAAGGCCGAGATCCGCGATCTTTCCCGGCGCGCCGGCCTGCCCACCTGGGACATGCCGGCGTCACCCTGCCTGGCCAGTCGCATCGCCTACGGGACGCCCGTGACGCGCGGCCGGCTGCGGCGGATCGAGGCGGCGGAATCGCGACTGCGTGACCTCGGGGCCTGGCGCGAGTTCCGGGTGCGGCAGCACGGCGAGCTGGCGCGGCTGGAGATCGAAGTCGAGGGACTACCGGGCTTGGCCGAGCCGGGACTACGGGCGCGCGCCGCCGGGGCGCTGCGAGACGCCGGCTACGCTCGGGCGTGCCTCGATTTGCGGGGTTACCGGCGCGGCGGCCTCCACGAATCGCGGGGGCGGCGCGCGGAGGATGGGGAGCGTGACGGCAAAGCCGTCGCCAGGGAGGCGGAGCGCCGCCTGGCGGCGATCGGTATTCGCGCCCGGGTGGCGGGCGCCGGCCCCCACGGCGAGATCGCCGTGCTGCAGCCGGACGGTGACTCGATTGGCGGCCTGCTGGGCGGCCGGCGGGAGGGAATCGTCGAGAGCTGCCGGGCGGCGGGCTTTCACCACGTGGCGCTGGAGTTCTTCTAGATGCGCACGTTCGTCGCCCTCAACCTGTCGGAGGCGGAGCGGGCGCGGCTCGCCGCGGCGGCGGCCGCGCTGCGCGACGCGGGTTTCCCGGTCCGCTGGGTACCGCCGGAGAACGTCCACCTGACCCTCAAGTTCCTGGGCGAGATTCCCGAGGCGCAGGTGCCGGAGGTGTGCGCCGCGGTGGACGCGGCGGCCGCTGGCGTGGGGCCGTTCGAGATGGCCGTGGGCGGCTTCGGCGCGTTCCCGTCGCTGCGCCGGCCGCAGGTGATCTGGGTCGGCGTCGAGGTCGACCCGACGCTGCGCTCGCTGCACGAGGCGATGGAGGAGGCGATGGCGTCGCTCGGCTTCCCGCGCGAGAAGCGGGCATTCCGCCCGCACCTGACGCTCGGTCGCGCCCGGCGGCGCACGTCCCCGCGCGAGTTCGCGGGCCTGGACGATCTGGTGGAGACGATGGAGTACCATGACGTGTATCGGATCGGTTCCGTGGACGTCATGAAGAGCCGGCTCACGCCGCGTGGCGCCATCTACGACGTGATCCACAGCGCCGGACTGGAATCCTGAGGGCCCTCGAGCGCGTATAATTGACATGCGAAGCTGCATAGCACTGATCGGTCTTGGCGCCCTGCTCGTCGCGGGCGCCGCGGTCGGCTGGTTTGCCCGAGAGGACATCGCCGAGTTCGTGTCCGGGATCATCGAGCGAGGTGAGACGGTGGAAGCGTCGGCGTCGCCGTCGCGCGCTCTGGCCCGGCGTGCCGAGGACAAGATCGTCGCGCTCGGCCAAGGCGAGCTCGAGGAGGCGGCGCTGGACGCCGATGAGCTGAACGCCTGGATCGAGCACGGCCTGAAGGGCTTCTTCCCGGCGTACATCTCCGATGTGGCGGCGGCGGTCGAGGACGAGAAGCTCGTGCTGGCGGGACGCGTGGCGCTGAAGCAGGTTCCCGGGATCGAGCGGCTGGGCTCGTGGGTCGCGTTTCTCGGGGACACGGCCCGCGTCTCGGTCCGCGGCCGGCTGGACGGGTTGCGACCGGGCGCCGGTGTGTACTTCGTCGACGACGTGCAGGTCGGCGCGCTACCGCTGCCGGACGCCATGCGCGACGAGCTGCTAACGCAGCTCAAGCGCGGGTCCAGCGGCGACCTTCCTACCAACGCGCTGGCCTTCGAGTTGCCGGCGTTCGTGACCGACGTGGGTGTGCGCGGCGATCACGTCTTCTTCCGCGGCGCCGTGGAGGCTGACCGCTAGGTGATTTGGTGTCGGGTAGCCGATGGTGCTAAGTTGAACCGCGGAGGGTGTCGGGATAGTTTTTCAGCGATGCCGTGTATCACGCCTCAGACAGGCGCGGCGGATCTTGACACGTCCTGGGAGGTAGGATGACACCTCGCCCCGCAGCCCGCTGCCCACGGGCCGGGGGCGGTCGAGAGGGATGACGTTAGGTGATGGCCAAGAAACGACAGCAGGCGAAGCGGCAGCAGGGTACGGGTGAACCGGAAGCGCGGGGCCCGAAGCGTCGGCGGGCGGATGAGAGCACGGGCCGCTGGCTATGGGAATGGGTCAAATCGATCTCCGTCGCCATCCTGCTGTTCTTGATCATCCGGACATTCGCAGTAGAGGCGTTCAAGATCCCCACCGGGTCGATGGAGGACACCCTGCTGGTCGGCGACTTCCTGCTGGTGAACAAGGCGGTGTACGGCGCCCAGTTGCCGTTCACCGACGTGCGCCTGCCCGCGCTGGAGAATCCGGAGCGTGGCGACATCGTGGTCTTCCAGTACCCACTCGACCCGTCGAAGAACTACGTGAAGCGCGTCGTCGGTCTACCCGGTGACCGGGTGAACATGCGCGACGGCGAGCTGTATGTGAACGGGGTTCGCCAGGACGAGGAGTACGTGCAGCACACGCAGCCCGGGAACGACTTCTACGACCCACAGTTCGAGTGGCAGGAGGCCTACCTAGCGCCGGAGGTGGACCCGACAGCCTATCGCCCGACTCGCGACGACTGGGGCCCCATCCTCGTGCCCAGTGGCAAGTACTTTGTCATGGGTGACAATCGTGACAACTCGCAGGACTCCCGCTACTGGGGCTTCGTCGATCGAAGCTTGATCAAGGGGCGACCTTTGTTCATCTACTATTCGTTCGACCGCAGCAGGCTTCAGCCCCTGCCGTGGTTGACCGAAGTCAGGTGGAACCGGGTGGGTAACCTGGTTCGTTAGCTCGTCTGTAGTTAGTGTACGGTGAAGGCGGAGTCCTGAATCGAGGGCGGAGTTTCACGATTGACTCGAGAAGGTCAGCGGCGAACACCTGAGGGCAGGAGACCGGAGAACCGTAGCGACCCGCGGTCACGGTTCCTTCCGGCGTTCGAGCCCGCCCACCGGGCCGCCACGCCGCCCGGATCCCTGGACCAGTATCTCAGGGAGATCAGCACCTACCCTCTCATCGATCGCGATGAGGAGGCGGGGCTGGCGCGCGCCATCCGGCGTGGCGATCGGGTCGCGCTGGAGAAGCTGGTCAACTCGAACCTCCGCTTCGTCGTCTCCGTCGCCAAGAAGTACCAGAACCAGGGCGTCGCACTCGCCGACCTGATCAACGAGGGTAACCTCGGTCTCATCCGGGCCGCGGAGAAGTTCGATGAGACCCGCGGCGTCAAGTTCATCAGCTACGCCGTCTGGTGGATCCGGCAGGCCATCCTCCAGGCCCTGGCCGAGCAGAGCCGCATCGTCCGGGTGCCCCTGAACCGGGCCGGCGCGCTGCACCGCATCGGCCGCCGGAGCTCGGCGCTCCTCCAGGAGCTGGGCCGGGAGCCCACGGTGGAGGAGATCGCCGAGGACCTGGACATCTCCCAGGAGGAGGTGGAGCGGACGCTGGCCATCTCCCAGTCCCATCTCTCGCTCGACGCGCCCATGACGCCCGGCGAGGACAACCGGCTCCTCGACTACCTCCCGGACCAGTTCTCGCCGGGTCCCGAGGACGAGGCCTACGAGCAGGCGCTCAAGGAGACGGTCGAGGAGGCGCTCGCCACCCTCAAGGAGCGGGAGGCCAAGATCCTCCGGCTCTA
>JABAHQ010001257.1_pt2 | contig 10023 bp, 6 predicted proteins | sample 7062091 | NCBI WGS metagenome assembly JABAHQ01 (sample SAMN14534359, study PRJNA622989) | marine sediment metagenome | biome: marine biome [ENVO:00000428]; feature: marine pelagic biome [ENVO:01000023]; material: deep marine sediment [ENVO:00002113] | place: India: Gulf of Kutch | collected... | reverse complement strand
CAGACGTCCGTGTCCACGTCTATCGATCAGGATGTCACGGGCGCCGTCATGCGATACCGGCGCGACGTGGGGCGGGCTTCCACGCTGGGGATACTTTACACGGACCGTGAGGCGAAGGCCTATCATAATCGAGTGGCCGGTCTGGACGGCTACTGGCAGATCTCGCGGAGCAATACTCTCAGCTTCCAATACGTTCGCACGCACACCGAGTACCCGGCGACCTTTGCCAGCGAGTGGGGACAGAAGACCGATCCGTTTGCGGGAAATGGACTTGAAGTGGAATTCTTCCATGGCAGCCGCAACTGGATGGCCGGGCTGACGTATCGAGATCTGGACGCCGACTTCCGCGCCGACTTCGGTTTCGTGCCTCGCGTCGACACCCGCTCCATCGACGTCGGCCTCGCACGGATAATCTGGGGCCGCCCGGACAGCTGGCTCTCCCAACTTCTCTTCCTGATGTGGGGATCGCGGACAGAAGACCACGACGGTAACCTCACCGACCAATCGGTAGGGCTGGTCGGCGAGTATGGCGGCCCCCTGCAGTCCAACCTCGGATTCCAGCTGGAGACAAACAAAGAGCTCTTTGACGGTGTCACCTACGACCTGAAGACCGGCGAGGTTTGGTTCAGCGTTCGTCCGTCCGGTCAGTTCTATCTGTCGCTCTCAGCTACGCTGGGAGAAGCCATCGACTACGACAACTCGCGGAAGGCGGACATCCTGCGCCTGAGCCCCGACATCCAGCTGAGCGTCGGCCGGCACTTGAGAGTGGAGTTCGGCCACAGTCTCGAGCGGCTGTCTCTCGAGGGCGAGAAGATCTCTGCGGAGAGCCTCGTTCAAGCGCGCCTATTGTACCACCTGAGCGTTCGCACCTTCGCGCGCCTGACCCTCCAGTATCGGAACATCTCCCGCAACACGGATCTTTATCTCCAGCCCGTCGAACCGGAGACGGAGCGGCTCTTCACTCAGTTACTCTTCACATACAAGCTCAACCCGCGAACCGTCCTTTTCCTGGGCTATTCCGACAACCGTCTTGGACTGCGCGAGCTGCCTCTCAGGCAGATGGATCGCACCTTCTTCTTCAAGATCGGCTACGCCTGGCGGGTCTAGCGGCATTAGTCGGCTCGAAGATCGGCCCGTGCCGATGTTCGGGTGTGAGACGGGTGAAAAGCTCGCTGTCGTCACGCGGCCTCGCATACAGAACAGCACATCACCGAGGCCCGGGATGCTGATCGTGAGCCTCAGGGGCCGCGCGGCGAGCTCCGAGAGGTGCTCGGGCGGTGGGGCCTGTCAGAAGGGTCTTGTTGACTTCCGACAAAAGCATTCGCATTTTGGTGTCGAAAGCCGACACATCACTGGAGAGAGGATCGTGCCTGACGACTCGACAGATGTGCTTCGCGGGACGTTGGACCTTCTGATCTTGAAGACCCTCTCGCTCCGGCCCATGCACGGCTGGGGCATCACTCAACGAATCCAGCAACTGTCACGGGACGCACTCCAAATCGGACAGGGATCAATCTATCCGGCGCTCCAGAGGCTCGAGCAGCGCGGATGGATCCACAGCGAATGGAGCACCACCCCGGAGAACCGTCGGGCGAAGTATTACCAGCTGACGGCTTCCGGTCGTCGCGCCCTGGGCGTTGAGACCGAGAGTTGGCGGCAATACGTACGGGCAGTCGACCTGATCCTCGGGGCGACCTGAGAGTCGCGTGATCATGAACCGTTTGAAGGGATGGGCGAAGCAGCTCCGGGCGCTCTTCCGGAAGGAAGCGGTGGAGCGCGAGCTGAACGAGGAGATGCGCTTCCACATCGAGATGGAGACGGAGCGACTCGCCCGAGAGGAGCGTCTGTCGACGGAGGAGGCCCGGCGCCGGGCCATCGCCTCTTTCGGCGGGGTCGAGCGCTTCAAGGAACAAGTGAGAGAGGTCCGTTGGACCCGGTCTGTGGAGGACATGGCGGCTGACATTCGTCATGCGCTCCGCGTCTTCCGGCGTCGGCCGGGTCCGGCCGCCAGCGCTGCGCTTACCCTGGCCCTGGGCATCGGGGTCACGACCGCGCTCCTCACCCTGGTCGACCATGTCCTGGTTCGGCCGCTGGTCTACGGTGACTCCGAACGCGTGTACTCGGTCTGGGGGGTGCGGGGTGAATCGGAGCGGAGGTCGCAGCAGAGACTGCAGCCGTCGTATCCGGATTTTCTGGACTGGCGCGATGCCGTCGCTTCCATCGGCCTGGCGTTCGCGCTGGGCGATGCCGTTCCTCTCCGGGGGGCCGAAGGACTCGAGCTCGTGCCGACCGCATTCGTGTCGAAGGGATTCTTCGACATCATGCGGACGAAGCCGGCGATGGGTCGGACGTTCGCTCCCGAGGAGGAGGAGACGGGGAGCCCGGTCGTCGTCCTTTCCCACGGCTTCTGGGTACGCCGCATGGGAGCGGATCCGAGACCGATCGGCCAGGTCCTGACCCTGCACCAAGTGCCCCACACGGTGGTGGGCGTCATGCCGCCGGGCTTCTCGTGGCCGCGGTGGGCCGACGTGTGGGTGCCCGTGCAGCGGGCGGTCGGAGCGTATCCGGAGCTGGAACAGCGCGACGCTCGTGTCGACACCCGGGCCCTCGCCCGCGTCCCGGGTCACGTGACCGAGGCTCAAGCCGCCGGGCGGCTGCGGGCGGTCTCGGCGCGACTCGCGGAGCTGTACCCGGACAGCAACGAAGGACTTTCGCTCCGGCTCTCCCCTCTTCGCGAGGAGGTCGTCGGGAACGTCCGCAGTACGCTCCTTGCGATGCTCTTCGCGGCGGCCCTCGTGCTCGTTCTCGCCTGCGCCAACATCGCGTCCCTCATGTTGGGACAGGCATCCGACCGATCGAGGGAGATGGCGCTGAGAAACGTGCTGGGCGCCAGTCGTCTCCGCCTGATCCGACAGATCCTCACGGAGAGCGCAGTGCTTGCCGGGGTCGGTGGCGGCGTCGGCGTGGTCTTCGCGATGGTGGGCGTGGACCTCCTGTCCGCTCACGCGGCCGAAGCCACGCGCCTCGCCGGCGCTCCGCTGCCGCGTCTAGAAGAGCTGGGCGTCGATCCGCGCGCCCTGGGGCTGGCGTCCGCGGTGACCCTGTCTGCGGCTGTTCTGTTCGGGGTCCTGCCGGCGCTCTCCGTGTCCGGACTCCGTCCGGGAGCGCGACTTAGCGGTTCGGGGCACGGTGGAACGATCGGGGCCGGGAACGTGCGGTGGCAGTCCGTTCTCGCGATCGCCCAGGTGACGGTCGCCGTGGCGTTGCTGACGGGAACCGGGCTCCTCGTTCGCACGCTCGGAGAGCTCAGAGAGCAGGACTTCGGCCTTCGTCCCGATCGACTACTGGTGCTTCGCATCTTCCCTCCTGACGGATACGAGTCATCGGACGCGCGGCTCGCGTTGTTCGACCGACTGGCCGAGGCGGCGGCCGCGCTGCCCGGCGCCGCCGGGGCTGCCCTGGTCAACCACATGCCCCTGGCAGGTGGACTCGTGACCACGACGATCGTCCCTAGGGACGCGGCTGCGAGCGAATCGTTCACGGGCGCCGCGTATCGGACGGTCAGCCCCGACTTCTTCTCGGTCGCGGGCATTCGGGTGCTGCGGGGGAGGGTGTTTGGAGCGTCGGAGAGCGGCGCGGCCGCGGTGGTCGTGAACGAACGGCTCGCCGACATGCTGTGGCCGGGCGGTGGCGCCGTCGGCAGGCATGTGAGGATCACGAACCCGGTACCGCCGAGCGAGCGGCGCGGCGAGGTGTTCTCCGCCGAAGTTCTGGGTGTCGTGGGGAACACGAAAGACAGCCCCCGGGAAGCGGCGCGTCCGAAGGTGTACGTGCCCCACGGGTTGGACCCGTGGGGCAACATCACCGTGGTCGTCCGGTCACAGAGAGAGCCCGCGGAACTCGTGGCCCCCCTCCGGCGTGCCGTTCGGGAGGTCGACAGCGATATTCCTGTTGCCAACGTCCAGCTGTTGGCGGAACGCATTAGAACCGCCACGGCCCGTGAGCGGTTGATCGCCGTCCTCATGTCGAGCTTCGGCGGCCTTGCTCTCCTGCTTTCGGTCGTGGGAACCTACGGGGCACTTTCCAACATGGTGAGGCGCCGATCCGCCGAGTTCGGGGTCCGGAAGGCGCTGGGAGCCACCGAAGGTGAACTCCGCACCCTCGTGCTGGCTCGGCACCTGCGCATTCTCGTCCCCGGCCTCCTCCTGGGAGCCTTCGGAGCGATCCTGCTGGGACGGCTGCTCCGCGAAACGCTCTACCAGGTGCCACATACGGACCTCGCCGTGCTGGGGATCGCTGTCGGGGGTCTTTCGGTCGTGGCCCTGGCTGCCGGCTGGATCCCCGCCGAACGCGCCGCACGGGTCGACCCCCGGACACTCCTCCGCACGGAGTAGCGACCGACAACGTAGTGAACGTAGTAGATGTCCGATCCCATGCATTCCGACCACCGACGACGCCGGTATCCTCACCACTGTTCGCACATGCTGACGGGCGTTGGCGCGGAGATCCACCCCAGGCCATACTGCATTGTGCCTGTGGGGGTCGTCGAGTAGATGCGCCGTCGCCGGGGGCGGCGGCAACCTGAGATCGAGACGGGGGAGCGATCATGGACGTGCTCTGGCAGGATCTGCGACACGCGCTGAGACGCTTCCGCCGGGATGTTCGGTTCACGCTCGTCATCGTTGTAACGCTGGCTGTCGGGATCGGCGTCAACACCGCCGTCTTCAGCCTGGTCCGATCGACCCTGCTGCAGCCGCTGCCCTACGCGGCTCCCGATCGGCTCGCGATGATCTGGACGGCCCTCCCCGCCCAGGGCGTGCACGAGGCGAGGTCCGCCTATGCCAACATCCGGGATTGGGAGGCGCAGAATCGGGTATTCGAGGATCTGGCCACCTTCGATCCCACCTCGCTGACACTGACGGACGGAGAGTGGCCGGAGCAGATTTCGGCCGCTCTGGTGTCGGCGAATCTCTTTTCCCTCCTCGGGGTCGCTCCGGCGATCGGTCGGGCTTTCTCGCCGGAGGAAGGGCGCAGGCGTGCGCCGGTGGTAGTGCTGAGCCACCAGCTCTGGCAGCGCCGATTCGGTGCGTCCCTCGACGCGATCGGTCGCACCATACAGATCGCCGGCAGTCCGTTCGAGGTGGTGGGTGTGATGCCGGAGAACTTCGGATTCCCGCAGCGCTTCACACAGCTCTGGCTTCCCCACACGCTGTTCACCGACTGGAATGCGACCGCCGCGCAGCGCGGTACCGGCGCCTGGCGTGTGATCGGACGCCTGCGCGCGGGCGTCTCCCTCGAGCAAGCGCGCTCAGAGATGAGGACGATCGCTGCTGGCCTCGAGCGGAGGTATCCCGACGAGAACGCGGGGTTGGGGATCAACGTAGTGCCCCTGCACGAGCAGGTGACCGGTCACTCTTTCCGCGTTGCACTCTGGATGCTCTTCGGGGCCGTCGGACTCGTGCTTCTGATCGCGTGCGCGAATGCGGCCCATCTGATCCTCGCGCGTGGAATGGACCGCAGCGAGGAGCTCGCCCTTCGTCAAGCACTCGGTGCCCCGACGGTCCGGCTCATCCGACAGGCGATGACGGAGAACCTGGTGATCGCTCTCGTCGCGGGGATCGTGGGTTTTCTGCTCGCCAAGGGGGGAATCCACCTGTTGATCGCCCTCGCGCCCCCCAGCCTGCCCCGGATCCATGAGGTCGGGATCGACTCCTCGGTGCTCATCTATACGGCCGCCCTGTCGTTGACTACAGGGGTCCTGTTCGGGACGGCGCCCGCACTCCGGGCTTCGCGTCGCCGCTCCCTGGGCCTAGTGAGGGCCGGCCGTGGGTCCAGGCAACGAGAAGGCGGCCATCGCGCCCACAGCCTGTTGATCGTGTTCCAGTTCGCGCTCGCCATCATCCTGGTCTTCGGCGCCAACCTGCTGATACGCAGCCTGATCGCGGCTCGGAGCGTGGACACCGGTTTCGTCTCCGAGAACGTCCTGTTAGCGAATCTCTCCGTCCCGTCCGCGGCCCAGAGAATGGTATTCTATGAGCGGGTTCTTCGGGAAGTGGAGGCGATCCCCGGGGTCCGGACCGTCGGCCTCATCGAAGACCTCTTCATCAGCGGTGCACCCAGTGCCGCGATCACGATCGAGGGCCGAGCTACGGAGGAGACGGGGTTCGAGCCGATCTCGAGCGATGCGATTGCCGGCGAGTTCTTTCATGCCATGGGAGTGCCGTTTCGGGAGGGGCGCGGCTTCTCCCCGAGTGACGGCGCCGAGGCCGCGCCGGTCGCGATCATCAACGAGACGATGGGACGGCGTTTCTGGCCCGGCGAGTCTCCGGTCGGCAAGCGCTTCAAGCCCGGAGGTCCGGACTCGGACGCTCCATGGATCGAGGTCGTCGGCGTGGTCGGCGACATGCGCCGACAGGGGCTCGAGAGCGAGCCGATCGCCCAGCTGTTCGTACCCTATGCCCAGGCACCGTCGCGCAACATGAACCTTCTGGTGCATGGTGCGGTGCCCGTCACTCGACTGACTTCGACGATCCGCGAGAGAATCGCCTCGATCGACAAGACGGTGCCCCTCTACCAGGTGACCACCGTTGCGGATGCGCTCGACGATTACCTCGTTCATCGGCGCTTCCGCACCTTTCTCTTGGGATTCTTTTCGGCCATTGCCCTCATCCTCGCGGCTGTCGGGATCTATGGGCTCATGACATACTCCGTTGCGCGGCGCACACACGAGATCGGGGTGCGCATCGCGCTCGGCGCTTCCTCCAGAGGGCTGGTGTTGATGATCCTTCGTCAAGGGATTTCGCTGGCGATCCCCGGTCTGGCCGCAGGCATCGTGGGCGCCCTCTGGCTCTCCCAGACGGTGTCCGCGCTCCTGTTCCGAGTCTCGGCCTCGGATCTCACGAACATCCTTGCCACTTCCGGGGGCCTGCTGTTCATTGCGCTCGTGGCGTGTTACGTGCCGGCGAGACGAGCGGCCCGCGTCGATCCTATGACGGTGCTGTATCGGTGATGCAGGGGCCGCGCGCTCGCGAGGGACTGAGGGCGGCGATGAGCTGGCAGGCAGGTTGCTCGGGCACTCAGATGGTGGGGCAGACAGGTTTTAGCCGCGGCCTGTGTTACACTTTGAGAGCGACTCGCAGATGATCGACCCGGGCCTCGAAGGCCGAGTTGTTCTGGTCACCGGCGCAAACTCGGGGATCGGTCTTGAGACTGTGCGGAAATTCGCCGCCCTCGGCGCGCGTGTGGCGATCCACTACCTCGAGAGCGCCACGCCGCTCGCGGATTCCGCCGTGTCCGTCCAACATGAGGTTCCAGGCCGGAAGGCGGCAGAAGAACTTCTTGATGAGGTCCGCGGGATGGGTAGCGAAGCGGCGATCGTGGCTGCCGACCTGAGTATCCCGGAGCAGATTCCACCTCTCTTCGATCTTGCGGAGACGCTCGGACCGGTCAGCGTCTTGGTGAACAACGCGGCTCACTGCGAACGCCCGGACATCGTTCTGAGTGCGACGGCCGGAGGGATCGACCGGCACTTTGCGGTTAATGCCCGCGCACCGGTTCTTCTTACGCGGGAATTCGCCAGGCGTCATCAATATCGACGCGACTCCGACGGAAGTATCATCAACATCAGTACGGACGCCTCCCGGGCGTTCGCGACCCAGATCGGATATGGAGCGAGCAAGGCCGCCCTCGAAGCGTTCACGCGGAGCGCTGCGCTCGAGCTCGGCCCCATGGGAATCACCGTGAACGCTGTGGCACCGGGCCCAGTTCAAACCGGCTGGATGACAGCGGAGCTCGAGGAGAGCTTGCTTCCCGCAATTCCACTTGGTCGGATCGGAACGCCTGCCGACATCGCGGACGCCGTCGTTTTCTTCGCGTCAGGGCAGGCGCGGTGGATTACGGGCCAGGTCCTCCAAGTGGCGGGAGGCCACCTTCTCTAAACCTAGTGGAACAAAGCGGTGAAGGGTGACCGGACGCGCGCATTCCCCGCGGCGCCGCTCGGCCCGAAGCTCCTCTCGAACGGCGCGCGGCCCGGCTCAGACCCGCCCCAAATGCTGGCGACACCCCATCTTGTCGGTCAATCGGGGCGCCGGGATTCGAACCCGGGACCTCCTGCTCCCAAAGCCGAAAACCAGCGCTCACCAGCGCTGATGGGCGCTGATTTCGACGATTCTGCGCTGACTGTTCGACACCAGCGCTGACTGTGTTGGCACTACGTTTGACACTACGAGCCGAGGGGATGCCACACCGGCTCAGGCTGTTAGCATGCTAGGCGTACGTCTGATAAGCGTGAGGTCGGTGGCGGAGAATAACTCCCCTGCGGGACGTGCGCTGTTCGTGTACGACGGCGGCTGGCAGCAGCGCTTATCTTCCAGACGCTCCAATGAGAACGTTCACCGCGTCAGCAGCAAACGCTGCTCAGGGGTCAGCATCGGGAGCCGGTGCCATTTCCTAACGACCTCGCCAAAGCGACTCGGTGGGGCTGCGCATGGCCGGCAGACATGTTTCCCATTCTTTGGGTCTTCCTGTCTCCGGGTCGATGGGCAGGATGGCTCGATCTCGAGGCATCCGTTCAGGATCCTCCGACGCCGCATACGCCAGCATCGCGGTCAGTACGGCGTTCTCCCTCAGGTCCTCGAAGATGATCTTGTCGTAGGTGTCCCGGTTGGTGTGGTGCGTGGTGTTCTCGTAGTTGGACTGCAGTCGGAAGGCTGGAGCACCCGCGCATAGGAACTGTGCATGGTCAGCAGCTACAGCCTCTCAATGCGGGCGCGCACGACGTACGGGACTTCCAGCTCATCCTGGGTCACGGCGAGCAGCACGTCACCCCGAATGACCGGGCGACCGTGGAGCGGGAAGGGCAGCTCGACGCGCCCGAGGTAGCGACCCTCCGGATCGAACACATCGAGCGCGCGCCACTCCTGGTCACGCGGCATCACCGGCAGAACCCACACGTTGCCCCGGTCGTCGAGGTAGAAGTCCTCCGCCGCCGGCTTCGTGTCGGGAATCCGCGACCAGTCCACCTTGCCGCCCTCCTGGATGAACCATTCCAGCTCCTCCCGGGCGTCCTCCCGGTCCGCCCCGGTAACGGGAACCGGCGAGAAGTCGCGGGTGATCGTCCGCAGCGTGTCCCCGTCGGGCGAGAGCTCGACCAGCCGATAGTCGGCCGTGAACAGCCCCCAGAATCTGCCGGAGGGCGCGAGCCTCCAGCGAAACGAGCCGGTGAACGGCACTCCCATGGCGGCGTACCTGTCCTCGGTGCGGAGTTCGAACCGCTCTGGCTCCAGCAGACTGGGCGTCACCAGGGTGTCGACCGGCTCGAATCCCGCATCCAGCCGAACGAGGCCGAGGCGAAACGGATCGTCCTGGCCGAAGCGCGGGACCGGGCTGTAGTAGAAGCCGGCCGCGTCGAACCCGCCCGGCCACGGCTGGATCGTGAACCCGCCAGGGGCGCGCTTCCCTTCCACGAAGACCCCTGCTGTGTCGATCACGGAGAACCGGTTGTTCTGAGGATCCGCCACCCACATGTGGCCGTCCGGTCCGAGCTGGATGTGAAGCGCCTGTGCGAACTCGCCTGGGCCTCCCCCCTTGCGTCCGATGGTCCGCACGTGGCTTCCGTCCGCCTCGAACACGCGAACCTCCTGGGCCTGTCCCTCCAGCACCCAGATCCGCCCTAGTGGATCGAGCTCAAGCCAGGTGATGGCACCGAACAGGTCCGGGCCCGCGCCCTCGACTGTGCCGATGCGCAGCTCCTCGATGACGCGCCACTCCCGCCCCTCCGGCCAGATCGGATCGTCCGTGTTGTGCACGATGATCTTCCCCGTGGCGAGGGTGTCCACGGAGCCTTTCCACATCGCTTCCGCCTCTCTCGCGCGGGGCTCGCAGCCGATGGTGGCCAGAACGGCGAGGACGACGAGTCCGAAGGGGGCTAGGGCGCGGATCTTCGGGGGCATTGGCATTCTCGGCGAATCCTGCTTCGCGGTCGACCGCTGGGGGACCGGAGGTCTCATATGGTTGGATGGCCCC
>JABAHQ010001451.1_pt1 | contig 10025 bp, 7 predicted proteins | sample 7062091 | NCBI WGS metagenome assembly JABAHQ01 (sample SAMN14534359, study PRJNA622989) | marine sediment metagenome | biome: marine biome [ENVO:00000428]; feature: marine pelagic biome [ENVO:01000023]; material: deep marine sediment [ENVO:00002113] | place: India: Gulf of Kutch | collected... | reverse complement strand
CGCAAAGGACGCGAAGGAACCTTGAATGTGGTTCATGGCTCAAGCGCTCGAACCGCGTGCCCAATCCTGCCCACGCATCAGCCAGCCGGCCTCAAAGCCTTTGCGACCTCGGCGTCCTTTGCGCCTTTGCGCTCGTCAGTAAAGAATCCAACGCAGAGGCGCAAAGAACGCAAAGGGCGCGAATGAAACCGGAAGCTTGATCTGCTGTATAGACGCACGGGCCATTTAACTCCGGATGCCTTAACGATGATTATCCACATCATAACCTTTGCGTCCTTGGCGCCTTTGCGGCTCAGCGTTAATCAGTAATTTACCCCCCTGACATTCAACGGCGATGCGGACCGGAGCCTCGGGCGGCGAGCGCGGCCCGGCGGCGGTGCTCGCGGACCTCCTCGCGCAGGTGCTCCACCGTCTGGGCCGTCAGCGCGCTGCGCCGCTCGTCGCGCAGCTCGCCGCCCAGGGCGTCGGCGAGCTGGCGGGCGGTGGTCACCATGTCGTCGAAGCCGGCGAGCATGTCGCCGCCCTGCGGGAGCTGCATGAAGAACGTCAGGCCGGGGTAGGCCCGCTCGCTCATCGCGTCGCGGTCGAACCAGCCCGGCTCGATCAGGGCCGCGACGCTGAAGATCGGTTGGCCGCTCTCGCCGCCCATGCGATGGAAGATGCCCATCGGCCCGTACTCGAGCCCGGCCTGCTCGAAGGCGCTGCGCACCGAGGCGCCGGGAAAGGGCCGATCAGGGGCGGCCACCAGGTGCAGCGCGATAATGCGCTCGCCCGTGGACCGCGAGGCATTGGGTGCGGCGCCGGCGCCGGATACGGGCGGGGTCGGGCGCTCCTCCTCGATCAGCTTGCCCAGCGTCCTGAGCTCGCCCTCGACCGCGTCGTCAACGGGCTCCTGACCGGGGTCCGAGAGGGTGCGCCGGCGCGCGAGACCGCCCGCGGACCCCCCTTCGTCGCGCCTCGCATGCTGCCAACGGCTCCAGAGGTAGACACCCACGACGACCGCCACACCGATCGCGAGCAAGCTCCAGCGCAGTGGGTCCATCGCAACGACTCACTGGCTCACGGCCATCCGATAAGCCTCATCGACGTCGACGGCGACCAGGCGCGAGACCCCCGGCTCATTCATGGTCACCCCGGTGAGCTGGTGCGTGAGCTCCATCGTCGTCTTGTTATGGGTGATGATCACGAATTGCACGCGCTCCGACATATCGCGCACCAGCTCGCAGAACCTGCCCACGTTCGCATCATCGAGCGGCGCGTCGACCTCGTCGAGCATGCAGAACGGCGCCGGGTTGAGCTCGAACATCGCGAACACGAGCGCCACCGCCGTCAGCGCCTTCTCGCCGCCCGAGAGCAGATGGATGGTGCTGATGCGCTTGCCCGGCGGCCGCGCCATCACGGCGACCCCGGTCGAGAGCAGGTCGTCACCGGTCATCTCCAGATGCGCGTTGCCGCCGCCGAACAGCCGCGGGAACAGCTCCTGGAGCTTGACGTTGACCTGCTCGAACGTCTCGCGGAAGCGCTGGCGCGTCTGGCGATCGATCTTGTGGATCGCGCTCTCCAGCGTCTCGAGCGCCTCGGTGAGATCCTGGTGCTGCGCGTCGAGATACTGCTTGCGCTCGCTCTGCTCCTTGTACTCGTCGATCGCCGCCAAATTGATCGGGCCGAGCCGGTCGATCCTGCGCTCGAGCTCCGAGAGCTGCGCCTGCCAGGTCTCGGCGGTGGCGTTCTCCTCGGACAGCCCCTCGAGCAGCGCCTGGCGGTCGAGGCCGGTCTCGGCGAGCTGCTCCTCGAGCGTCTGACGCCGCACCTTGAGCTCCTGGAACGCGAGGCGCGCCTGCTCGAGCTCCCCGCGCCGCGCCTCGGCTTGACGCTCGGTCTCGGCGCGCCGCTCATCGAGCTCGCGCATCTCCTCGGCGATGCCCTCCGTGTGGCGGCGGGCCTCGGCGAGCTCCTGCTCGACCTCGCCGCGCTTGCCCAGGCATTGCTGCAGCTCCGTCTCCATCGGCTCGAGCGGCGCCTCACTCTGGGCCAGGCCGGTCTCGAGCTCGCCGCGGCGGTGCTTGAGGTGCTCGAGCTGGGTCTGCATGCGGTCGAGACTCTGGCGCATCGAGTCGCGCCGGGTGCGCGTCGACTCGACCTTGAGCGCCAGCTCGTGCGCGGCGTCACGGTCGGTGCGCGCCCGCTCGCGCGCCTCCTCCAGCTCGCCGCGCACCCGGTCGCCGCGCTCGGTCAGCTCCCGGCGCTCGACCTCGAGCGCCTCCATCTTCTCCACCGCTTCCTCGAGGCGCCCGCGAGCGGCGCGTAACGCCTCCTCGTCCCGATCGCGCTGCGCGCGCAGCCCCTCGGCTTCCCCCTGCAGCGCCTCGACGCGCGCTTGCATCTGCGCGAGCCGCTCGCGCCTGGAATCGAGCCGGGCCTGCACCGCCGCGTGGTCGCGATGGGCCTGGTTGACCGCTGCCTGCGCCTCCTCGCGACCGCCCTCGAGCTCGCGCAGGCGCGCGCCGCCCGCCTCGAGCCGCTCCTCGAGCTCCTCGACGCGCTCGCCTCCCGACTCCAGGTCCGCGCCGAGCTCGTTGATCTCCTTCTCTCGAGCGAGCATGCCGGGCTCGTCGTCGGCCTCGCGCACGACGCGCAGCCACCGCGGACCGAGCCAGACGCCGTCCGCGGTGACGACCGACTCGCCCGGGCGCAGCCGCGCGCGGATCCTGAGCGCCTCACCGAGATCTTGCGCCGTGTACACCCCAGCGAGCAGGCCGGCCACGTCGACGTCGCCGCCCACCTTCTCCACGAGCGGCGTGAGGTCCCCCTGCGCCGGGGACGCGCCGGGCTCGGCATGCGCCTCGAGCAGAACGGCCCGGCCGTGCTCGAGGCGCTCGAGACCGGCGGCGACCGGGTCGATGCGCTCGACGCAGACCGCCTCCAGGTACGCGCCGAGCGCGGCCTCGACGGCGGGTTCCCAGCCGGGCTGCACGCTCAACCGTTGCACCAGGCGGGGCGCGTCCGAGAGGCCGTGGCTGGCGAGCCAAGCCCCTGCGCCCTCCTCGTGCTGATGCAGCGCCGCCTGCTGCAGCGCCTCCAGGGAGGCGAGCCGACCGCGCATGTGCTGAATGCCCGTGCGCGCCTCATCGAGCTCCGCATTGATGCGGTTGCTCGCCTCGCGCGCCTCGTCGATCTGCGCGTGGAGCTGCTCGAGCCGCTCCTGTTGCTCGGCGCCGCGCCGGGCAAGGGCCTGCTCGCGCTCCTGCAACGAGGCGATCTCCCGCTCGGCCTGTGCCGGATCGAGCTCCTGACGCTCGGCCTCGATCTTGTCGACCCGCTCGCGCAGCTGCACGAGCTGGCGCTCGAGATGATCGAGGCGGGTGCGCTCGACCTCGGCGGCCTGAGCCGGCTCGGTGGCGCGCTGATTGAACGCCTCCCACTCGGCCTGCCAGGCGGCCATCGTCTCCTCGGCCCGGGCCCGCCTCTCCCCCGATTCGCGGGCGCGCTCGCGTGCGGTCTCGAGCCCCGGCTCGTCGTGCGCCAGCGCCCGCTCGAGCTCCTCGAGCTCGCAACGATCGAGCTGGACCTGCTCCTCGAGCTCCGCCCGGCTCTGATCGGCCTTCTCGAGCTCGGCCTGCTGCTGGGCGCGCATGTCCTTGTGATGCTGGATCGACTGCTCGAGCCGCGCGATCTCCGCGCCGACCTCGTAGTAGCGGCCCTGCACCTCGTTGAACGCATCGGTGGCCTCGCCGTGGCGCACCCGAGCGCCCTCGAGGGCGTTCTCGGCCGCGCGCTGCTCGGCGACGAGCGCCTCGTAGGCGGTCTCGCGCTCGCGGATGGCGCGCTCGTGCCCCGCGGCGTCGTCGCGGACCGCACGCCACTTGAGCGCCAGCAGCTCGCCGCGGACCTGACGCTCCCGCGCCTTGAGCTCTTTGTAGCGCTCGGCGCTGCGCGCCTGGCGCTGTAGATGGTTGAGATGCTTGGCCACCTCCTCGCGCAGGTCGTTCAGCCGCTCGAGGTTCTCCTGCGTGTGGCGGATGCGGTTCTCGGTCTCGCGCCGCCGCTCCTTGTACTTCGAGATGCCGGCGGCCTCCTCGAGAAAGACGCGCAGCTCCTCGGGCTTGGCCTCGATCAGCCGCGAGATCATCCCCTGCTCGATGATCGCGTAGCTGCGCGGACCGAGGCCGGTGCCGAGAAAGATGTCGGCGATATCACGCCGCCTGCAGCGCGTGCCGTTGAGGAAATAATGGCTCTGCCCGTCGCGGGTGACCTGGCGCTTGATCGACATCTCGTTATAGCTGGCGTACTGGCCGCCGGCCGAGCCGTCGCTGTTGTCGAAGACGAGCTCGATCGCCGCCTGCCCGACGGGCTTGCGGGCGTTGGAGCCGTTGAAGATGACGTCCGACATCGAGTCCCCGCGGAGGTGCTTGGCGGAGGACTCCCCCATCACCCAGCGCACCGCGTCGATCACGTTCGACTTGCCGCAGCCGTTGGGACCGACCACGCCGACGACCCGGCCGGGAAAGGAGATGGTGGTGGAATCGACGAACGACTTGAAGCCGGCCAGCTTGACTTTGATCAGGCGCATGGGGCGGTCGCGTCCGCGCTCTCGTCGGGGGTGTGTCCCGGACTGACGCGCTAGTGTAAAGTAAAAGCCGCGACAGCTGAATCCACCCGGGCGACCCGCCGCCCGCCCGTGCCATGCCCACGCAACCGAGCACGACCCTGGAGACTTTCGACAACCCGCAGCCGGATCGCGATTACACGGTCCGCATCCGGATCCCGGAGTTCACCTGCCTGTGCCCGAAGACNNCCTGCGCCTGACCGCGGAGTTCAACGTCCGCGGCGGCCTCTACACCACGGTAGTGGCCGAGCACCGAGCCCCCGGCTGGGAGCCCGCCGCGCCGGTCCGGCTGGCCTAGGGCGGACGCACCCGAAGGGGCTCTCCGGCAAGGTCCGGGGGCTCGGGCCGCCCGTCGGGGCCTTGGCGCCGGCCACCGGCCCCCGGCTAATATCCCTGAGGCATGAGCGACCCCCGGGACCTCTACGTCGGCGTCGACATCGGCACCTCCGGCGTCCGCGCCCGCGCCGTCGACGCGGCGCTCATCGAGCGCGCCCGCGCCGAGCGCCCGCTGCCCCCGCCACTGGGCGAGGGCCCGGCCCGGGAGCAGGACCCCTGGCTGTGGTGGCGGGCGCTCGTCGCGACGCTCGGCGCCCTGCTCGAGCGGATCCCCGCCGACGCCGTGCGCGCCATCGCCGTGGACGGGACCTCCTCGACCCTGCTGCTGGCCGACAGCGGCGGCGATCCGGTGGGCAACGCGCTGATGTACGACGATGCCCGTGCGCTGGCGGAGGCAGAACGCATCGGGGCCGTCGCCCCGGCCGCCAGCGCGGCCCGCGGGGCGAGCAGCAGCCTCGCCAAGCTCGTGCACCTGCTCGGCCGGCCGGGCGCCCGGGCCGCCCGCTATGCGCTCCACCAGGCCGAGTGGCTGGCCGGTCGGCTGTCCGGCACGTTCGGCGTGGGCGACGAGAACAACGCGCTCAAGCTCGGCTACGACCCGGTGGCCCGCGCGTGGCCGCAGTGGCTGGACCGGGTGGGCATCCCGCGGGCGCTGCTGCCCGCCGTAGTCGCGCCCGGCACGCCGGTCGGCGAGGTGACCCTGGCCGCGCGCTGGCGCTTCGGGCTGCCCGCCGGGGCCCAGGTGGTCGCGGGGACCACCGACGGCGTGGCCGCGTTCATCGCCACGGGCGCCGCCGCGCCCGGCGAGGCGGTCACCTCGCTGGGCTCCACCCTGGTCATCAAGGTCGTCAGCCCGGCGCCGGTGTTCGACCCCGCCCATGGCGTCTACAGCCACCGCCTGGGGGATCGCTGGCTCGCCGGCGGCGCCTCCAATGCCGGCGGCGCGACATTGCTCCAGCATTTCTCCGCCGAGGAGCTCGACGCCATGACCCCGCGCCTCGCGCCCGAGCGCCCGACGGGGCTCGACTACTACCCCCTGCCGCGCCCCGGCGAGCGCTTCCCGGTCGCCGATCCCGCGCTCGCCCCGCGCCTCGAGCCCCGCGCCGACGATCCGGTGGTCTTCTTTCAGGCGATGCTCGAGGGCTTGGCGCGGATCGAGCGCCAGGGCTACGAGCGCCTCGCCGAGCTCGGGGCGCCCTACCCCACCTCGGTGCGCACCGTGGGCGGCGGCGCCCGCAACGAGGCCTGGCGGCGCATCCGGTCGGATCTGCTCGGGGTGCCGGTGAGCGTTCCCCCGCGCACCGACGCGGCCTATGGCGCGGCGCTCATCGCCGCGGGCGCCCTGAAGCCCGCGTAGCGCTCCCAAGATCAGGTCGGAGAACGACCTCCCCGGGATCACTCGTCGGCCGGCGCGGGTCTCCGGCCGCCGGTCCCGTCCCCCAGTCGCCGCAGGCGCCCGACGCCTTCGCGCAATCTCGCCAGCGAGGTCGTGTAGGCGAACCGGATGTGCGCCCCCGCGCGATGGCGCCCGAAGTCGATCCCCGGCGTCGCCGCCACGCCGACCTCCTCCAGCAATGTCCGGGCGAGCTCGAACGCGTCGGCGGCGAACCGGCTGCAGCCCGCGTATAAATAGAACGCGCCCTGGGGCATCACTGGGATCTCGAAGCCGATCCCGCGCAGCGCGGGCACGAGATAATCGCGGCGTCGCTCGAGCTCGCGCCGGCGGTGCTCCAGTATCTCGAGCGTCTCGGGCTCGAAGGCGGCGAGCGCGGCGTGCTGGGCGAGCGTGGAGGGCGCGAGGAACAGGTTCTGCGCCAGTCGCTCGAGCGCCTCGACATAGCCCTGCGGCGCGATGATCCAGCCCAGCCGCCAGCCGGTCATGCCGAAGTACTTGGAGAAGCTGTTGACCACGAACACATCGTCGCCGTAGGCGAGCGCGGTCGGGGCCTCGGCGCCGTCGTAGACCAGCCCGTGGTAGATCTCGTCCATGATCAGACGCCCGCCGCGCTCGCGCGCGAGCTCGGCGACCGCTTCGATCTGCCCCGGCGTCGCCAGCGTGCCGGTCGGATTGGCCGGCGAGGCGAGCATCACCGCGCGGGTGCGCTCGTACCAGCGCTCGGCGACCTGCTCGGCGGTGAGCTGGTAACCGGTCGCCGCCTCCACCGGGATGCCCACGCCTTCCCCCTCGAACGCGCGCACGAAGTGGCGGTTGCACGGGTAGCCCGGATCGGCCATGAGCACGCGCTCGTCGCGATCGACGAGCACCCCCATCACCAGCTGGAGCGCACCCGAGGCGCCCGGGGTGATGACCACCCGCTCGGGCGAGACGTCCACGCCGTAGCGCGTGGCGTACCATCGCGCGACGGCCCTGCGCAGCGGCGCGATGCCGATCGCCGGCGTGTAGCGGGTCTTGCCCGCGTCGAGCGCCCGGCGGGCGGCCTCGACGACCGGCGCCGGGGCATCGAAGTCCGGCTCGCCGATCTCCATGTGCACGATGTCCCGCCCGGCCGCCTCGAGCGCCTGCGCGCGGGCGAGCAGCGCCATGACGTGGAACGGCGCGATATCGTCCATGCGCCGGGCGAGGCGCTCGGCGCGGGATGGGGATCTCGTCATGCGACCAAGGGTAGTGGCATCGCCGCCGGCCGGCCAGGCCCGGACCGGGAGCACGCGGGCGGTGAACCGCCGCGACGCCGGCCGCACCCGCTCCTGTCGCCGAGGACGCGGGCGTTTCCGCTTCTCCGCCGCCGGCTCCCGCGCCGCGAGGTCGCGCGAGAAAGCCGAAGGCCGCCCTTTACCGGGCCTGCCGATCGACGGCGCGCGCGTGCAGCCGGCGCACCAGCGCGAGATCCACGCAACGGGCGTCACCCACGTCGCCGGCGATCACCTCGAAGGGCCGCGCGGGCTCGCCGAGCGTGTCGAGCACGGCCAGCGCGCCGTCGAAGCGCTGTCCGCGCGTGTAGCTGCTCACCGTCACCAGCGTCGGGATGCGCGCGCCGCGCGCCGCCGCGAGGCCGTTCTCGGAATCCTCGAGCGCCACGCAGGCCTCAGGCGGCAGGGCCATGCGCTCGAGGGCGTAGAGATAGATGTCGGGCGCCGGCTTCTTGGCGGGGACCACGTCCCCGCAGGCCAGCACCTCGAACCACCGGGACGAGCCCGGCGCGAGCGAGTGCTCGAGCAGGGCCTCCACGTTGTCCGGCGAGGTGGTGGTGGCCACGCCCAGCCGCAGCCCGTCGCTGCGCGCCTCCATGATCAGGCGCCTCACGCCGGGCCTCAGGGGCAGCGCGCCCTGCTTGACCATGCGGGTGTAGTGCGCGGTCTTGGCGCGATGCAGCGCCGCGACGAAGCCCGGCAGGTCCCGCGGGGGGTCGAACGGAGGGCGGTAGCGCTCGATATAGTGGGCGATGCGCTCCTTGCCCCCGGCGACGGCGAGTAGCTCGCCGTAGAGCTCCGGAGACCACGCCCAGTCGAGGCCGGCCTCTCGGAAGGCGAGGTTGAAGGCCACCCGGTGCCCATCGCGCTCGCTGTCCGCCAGCGTGCCGTCGACGTCGAGCAAGAGGGCTTCCAGCTCCTTCATCACGCCCATTCCCATGCTATTTTTATGGTCGATGGCGACCCCCGAGCGGCGCCTCAGGATACCAGCCCAGCTCGCTGTCAGGCGCGCGAATGCCGTGTTGCAGCCCCCATGGGAATTTGGTATAGGTTCCCGCTTTACCGTCGTCGGCTGACCAACACGCCCGGAGTGAACGCACAAATGCCAGCAGCCAAGAGCAGCTCGTCCACGGCCACCGCCATGCCGGTGAAGGGCTTCAAGCCCTACAAGCCGAAGAAGGGCGAGGCTTACATGAACGACCAGATGCGGGAGCACTTTCGCCAGATCTTGCTCGCCTGGCGCAAGGAGCTCATGGAGGAGGTGGACCGGACGGTGCACCACATGCAGGACGAGGCGGCGAATTTCCCCGACCCGAACGATCGGGCCACCCAGGAGGAGGAGTTCAGCCTGGAGCTCCGGGCCCGCGATCGCGAGCGCAAGCTCATCCGCAAGATCGACGAGGCCCTGCACGACCTCGAGGCCGGTGAGTACGGCTACTGCGAGAGCTGCGGCGTGGAGATCGGCATCCGCCGGCTGGAGGCGCGTCCGACCGCGACGCTGTGCATCGACTGCAAGACGCTCGACGAGATCCGCGAGAAGCACATCGGTTCCTGAGAATCCGCGGGGGCGCGGCGGGCGCGGCCCACAAGCTTGGCGAGAATAAGAATTTCCCCGCGCCCCTTGCGTCCCCGCGGATCACCCGGCTCGACTGACCGCCTGCCCGCCTACCGCGGGCGTTTCGCCCCCTCCCCCACCGGACCGCTGCACCTGGGCTCCCTGGTGGCCGCCCTCGCCAGCTTCCTCGAGGCGCGGGCACGAGGCGGGCAGTGGCGCGTGCGCATCGAGGACCTGGACCCGCCCCGGGAGGCCCCCGGCGCCGCCGACGCCATCCTGCGCGCCCTCGAGGCCTGCGGGCTGCGCTGGGACGGGCCGGTGCTCTACCAGAGCCGCCGCACGGAGCGCTACGGGCAGGCGCTGGCCGAGCTGGCGGCCGCCGGCGCCGTGTTCCCCTGCGCCTGCACCCGGGCCGAGGTGCGCGAGCGGGGACGCCCCGGCGCGGTGGGAACGATCTACCCGGGGACCTGCCGCAACGGCGTGCCGCCGGGCCGGGCCGGGCGGGCGCTGCGGGTGCGGGTCCACGACGCCGCGCCCCGCTTCGTGGACGCCATCCAGGGGCCGCGGCGCCAGCGGCTGGCCTCCGCGGTCGGCGACTATATCGTGCGCCGCGCCGACGGCCTGTTCGCCTACGCGCTGGCGGTGGTGGTCGACGACGCCGCCCAGGGCATCACCCACGTCGTCCGCGGCGCCGATCTGCTCCCGCTCACGCCCGCCCAGATCCACCTGCAGGGCCTCCTCGGCCTCCCGACGCCCGCCTACGCGCACGTGCCCGTCGCCGTCGACGCGCGTGGCGAGAAGCTCGGCAAGCGCACGGGCGCCGCCGCGGTCGACCCCGCCCGACCGGGACCGGCGCTGGGGCACGCGCTCGCCCTGCTG
>JABAHQ010002216.1_pt1 | contig 10026 bp, 11 predicted proteins | sample 7062091 | NCBI WGS metagenome assembly JABAHQ01 (sample SAMN14534359, study PRJNA622989) | marine sediment metagenome | biome: marine biome [ENVO:00000428]; feature: marine pelagic biome [ENVO:01000023]; material: deep marine sediment [ENVO:00002113] | place: India: Gulf of Kutch | collected... | reverse complement strand
CCGCCCAGGAAGGTGGGCAGCACCGCCCGGGCCACCATGGGCATGGCCAGGTCCCCGGTGGGCAGGTCGGGAAAGAGGGCCCGGCTGGCCAGGCCCAGCAGGCAGACCAGGAAGTTGATCACCGTGATCGCCACGATCGCCAGGAGCACCCCCCGGCGGATCGCCTTCATGTCCTTCATGGCGTACAGGCGAATCAGGCGGTCCGGGGTCGAGACCGCGCCCAGCATGAAGGCGAGGCCCATGGTGAACAGCAGGCTCGGCGGCAGACCCTCCCAGGTGAACGCCACCGGATTCGCCGCGACCGCGTATTCCACCATCCCCCCGAATCCGTCGAGCTGCCGGGCGGCCAGGGGGAGGGCGATCGTCGCACCCAGGACCATGATCACGAGCTGGGCGAAGTCGGTGTAGACCACCGCCACCATCCCGCCCACGATCGTGTACGCCAGGAGGATCGCCGTGAAGCCCACCATGCCCCAGCGGGTGGGCACCCCGAAGGCGATGTTGGCGATGAGGCCCCCGGCCACGATCTGGGCCTGCACGTAGACCACCGTGGCCACGAGGATGATCACGGCCCCCAGGCCCCGGACGCCCTTGGAGTCGTAGCGGGCCTCGAGGAACGCCGGCAGGGTGAGCTCCCGGACCCGGGTGAAGCGCGGCGCCAGGACCGCGGCGGTGAACCAGTAGGCCAGGGGGAGGGAGAGGGCCACCCACGCGAACGACCAGCCCACCTCGTGGACCACTCCGATCGTCCCGATGAAGGTCCCGGCGCTGGTGTTCGTGGCCGCGATCGTGGCGCCCCCCAGGAGCCACCCCAGCTGCCCGCCTGCGATCCANNGCCGTCTGCCGGAGGCTGTACCAGCCGATGACCGCGATCACGAGGAAGTAGACCCCGAAGATCCCCAGCTGGATGCTCACCGCTCCGACCACCAGATCCAGAGCCCGTAGCCCGCCAGGATCAGGCCGAACGCCGCGAAGGGTCCCCAGAAGATGAAGCCCGGATCCCCGCTCATTCCGCACCTCCCGCGGCATCCGGGCCCTCTTCCGCCTTCCTCCCACCGCCGCCGGCATGGCGACGGAGAGCTCGCCATCCCAGGAGCCCCAGGATCGCAAGGAGAACGCCGACCCCCGCGTCCACCATGTGGGTGAAGGACAGGGCCGGGGACGAGGCCCCGTGCACGCGGAGGCTCACCACCGAGGGGACCACGTGGAGATCGAGGGCGTACGCTCGGCCGCCCTCCCGGGAGGTCACGCTCCCGAGCACCGTGGGGAAGGTCTCGGCCACCCGCAGGGTGTCGGGCAGGAGCGCCCGGGCCGTGAAGGTGCCGGGCCGGGCGGCCCGCGGGGGCCACGGCACCCGCACCACCGGGATCCGGATCGGGCCCTCCGTCTCCCGGGACCCCGTGACCCGGTAGTCGAGACGGACCTCGAGGGGCCCGCTCCCCGCCCCGCCTTGCGGGATCCGGATCCAGCCCGTGCTGCGCCCGGGCCCGTCGTCGGTCCAGTCCAGCCGGGCGGGCCCACCGTCCACCCGAGCCCGAAGCCCGGCGATCCGCCCGTCTCCGATCCGGAGCGCCTCCAGGGGCACCCTCGAAGCACCCGGCGGGATCCGGACCCGGAAGAGCACCTCCACGGCCGCCCCGTCCGAGGACCCGGTGAGGTCCGCCTCGAGGACGGCCTCCATGACCGCTCCCGCCGAACCACCCTCTTCGGCACTCCCCGCTCCCCCGTGCTGGGCCGCCGCGGGGGCCGAGAGCGTGAGTGCGAAGGCGAAAGCCAGGGCCAGGCGCGGAGCCCTTGAGCTCGGCTGCGGGACTCCGCCCGAGGCGAGAAGACGCAGACTCAGACCCACACCTCGTCGAGGACCCGGAGGACGTTGCCTCCCATCACCGCCGCGATCTCCTCGTCGGGATATCCCTCCTTCACGAGCCAGCGCACGAAGTTGTGGGATCCCTCGGTGGGGTTCTCCACCCCTTCCACCCACTCGACCGCGGGATGCTCCGCGTCCTCCCCGCCGCCCCCCGACTTCCCCCTGGACTCCTCGATCGAGAGGTTCGCGCTGTAGACCCGGTGGAGCCCCACGTGGTCCCCGTACACGGTGTCGGGCCCGAAGGCCACGTGCTCGATTCCCACCCGGTCCTTCACGTACTCGAAGTGCTCCATGAACGCCTCGAGGTCGTGGCGGGGGTGGTTCCGGGTGATCGTGGTGTGGGGCGCCGCCTCGATTCCGATGACGCCCCCCTTCTCCGCGCAGGCGTCCAGCACCTCGTCGGGGGCCAGGCGGTTCGAGTCCCAGAGGGCCCGCGCCCCGATGTGACTCAGGACGATCGGGTGCTCGCTCCGCTCGATCGTGTCCAGGGTGGTCCGGTCGCCGCAGTGGGAGCAGTCGATCAGCATCCCCACCTTGTTCATCCGCTCCACCGCCCGGCGCCCGAACTTGCTCAGGCCGCCGTCCCCGGGCTCCTTGAGCCCCGAGCCCAGGGCGTTGGCCTCGCTGTACGTCACGCCCAGGGCGCGAACCCCGAAGCCGTGGAGGATCTCGATCCGGTCCAGGTCGTTCTCGATCATCGCCGCCCCTTCCATCGAGGCGACCCACGCCACCTTGCCCTCCGCCCTGGCCCGGTGGATGTCCTCCACCCGGAGGCACGGGACCACGAAATCCTGGTGGGCCAGGTCACAGAGGCGGATCCCCAGGTCGTGGAGCACGTCCTCCCACTGCCAGCCGCTGTGGGAGTGGATCGTGCAGATCCCGTCCATGAGATTGTCGAAGACCGCGTCCCACTGGGACTCGGAGAGGCCACGGAACGCCGTGGCCATGCGCCCCTGACGGACGTATTCGGGCGTCTCGTCGATCTCGGCGGGGAAGACGCCGAGGTGCTCGTGGAGGGAGATCATGGGATGCTCCCGCACGATCTCTTTGGCCCGGGCCTCCTCCTCCTCGGTGAGGCTCACCCGGTACTCCTCGACCCGGTCCACCTCCTCGGCCAGGTCGAAGGCCCGGTAGTCCTTCCCGGGCTCCAGGTACTCGAAGGATCGGTATCCGGCGTAGCGCTTGTTCAGGCTCATCGTCGGCAGGGGGTGGGAGGAATGCAGGGGCGGAGAGCCGGGAGCGTCACGGAGGCGCGTCCCCGGCTTCCCCGGGGACGAAGCCCACGATCCGGAGCGGCGCGCCGCTTCCGCCTTCGATCTTCATGGGGAGAGCCACGACGAAGGCCCCCCACGGGGGCAGCGCCTCGAGGCGGGCCACGTTCTCGAATCCCGGGACGCTCGCTTCGTAGAGGATCCGGTGGGCGAGGAAGTCGGTCGACGGGCCGTGGTCGATGCTCGGCGTGTCGATCCCCACGGCGGCGACGCTCCGGCTCTCCACCAGCCAGCGGGCGGCGGCGGGGTGGAGGCCCGGAAAGTGGAGCTCGGAGACCGCCTCGGGGCCGCGCCGCGCGGTCCCCAGGTAGCGCTCCGGATCGGGCCACCGCTCGGACCACCCGGCGCGCAGGAGGAGGATCGTCCCGTCCTCGAGCCGGCCGTGACGGGCCTCCCAGTCCTCCAGGTCCGCCCTCTGCACCCGGTAGTCGGGGTTCGCCGCGGCGCTGTCCGAGACGTCCACCACCGCCGCCGGGCCGATCAGCCGGTCGAGGCCGATCTCCTCCACCGTCATCCGGTCCCGGTAGAAGTGGATCGGCGCGTCCAGGTGCGTCCCGCCGTGCTCGGCGGCCGAGAAGGCATAGGCCGCGTAGAAGTACCCCCCCTCCGTCTCCCCGTAGCTCACCTCCTCCAGAGCGAAGGAACGGGCCGTGGGCCAGTAGATCGCCTCCTCGGAGAAGGGATGGGTCAGGTCCACCCACTCCCCCACCCCGCCGGTGAAGGCGTCCGAGAGCTGAACGGCCGGCTCGCCCGCGCCTCGGCAGGCCAGGACGAGGAGAGGAACCAGGGCGACGGAGATCCGGACGCGACGGGGCACGGAGGCCTCCTCACACGGGTGGGCGCCCCGGGGACGGCACTCGTTCGGGTGCCCCGGGGCCGCGGACCGGGTAAGATGGGGCGTGTCGTCCCAGGGAGCCACCAGCGGAGCCTTCGAGCCCTGTCCCACGCTCTCTCTTCCGCAGCCCGCCCCGATCGCCTGCGCCTCCGGACCCGCTCCGGGGACGCGCTGACGGAGTTCTACACGGGGATCCTCGACCTCCGGAGCTCCGACGACCGCGGTCCGGTGATCCACCTGACGGCGGGCTCGGGGTCGGGATCCCCGAACCTCTCCATCCGCCTGGAGGAATCCCCCGACGCCCCACTCCCGATCTCCCCCTCGCTGGGGCTCTACCACTTCGCTCTCCTCTATCCGGACCGGCGCTCCCTGGGCGCCGCCGTAGGCCGGGTCCTGGACGAGGGCTGGTACCGGATCGACGGGGCCGCGGATCACGGGGTCTCCGAGGCGTTCTATCTCCGGGATCCGGAGGGGAATGGGGTCGAGCTCTACCGGGACCGTCCTCGGGAGGCCTGGCCCCGGGAAGGAGACGAAGTGGCGATGTTCACCCGCCCCCTGGACGTGGAGGAGCTCGTGGAGGCCGCCGGGGCGCGGCGGGATCCCGAGCCACCCACGCTGGGACATCTCCATCTCCACGTCGAGGACCTGGAGACGAGCGGCAGCTTCTACACCGGCGTCCTCGGCCTCGGGGTCCGGCAGAGCAGCTATCCGGGCGCCCTCTTCCTCGCCGCCGGCGCGTATCACCACCACCTGGGCCTGAACACGTGGGCCCGGGGGAGGCGCGCTCCCCCGGGCTCCACGGGGCTGATCGGCTGGGGCTGGCGGGTCCCGGCCGAGGACCTGGCCCGCGTGCGGGAGTGGGCGGGGGAAGCCGGGACGGCGGTGCGGGGCGGGGCGGGAGAGATCTCGCTGGTGGATCCCGACGGGATCGAGGTGGCCCTCCGGGCGGTGGGCGAGGCATGAGACCCCGCCCCGGAGGAGCTGTCTAGCGGAAGGTCTCCAGGAAGCGGGCCCGGGACGCGTGGCGGAGCCGACGGAGGGCCTTCTCCTTGATCTGGCGGACCCGCTCCCGGGTGATCCCCAGGAGGCTGCCGATCTCCTCCAGGGTCATGGGGTCCTGCCCGTCGAGACCGTAGTAGAGGCGGAGGATCTTCGCCTCTCGCTCCTTCAGGGTGGCGAGGGTGTGCTCGATCGTCTCCTTGAGCGCGTCGTCGTAGGCCTCCTCCTCGGTGCCGGCCCCCGCCTGGTCGGGCAGGTAGTCGAGGAGCCGGTTGTCCTCGCCCGGCGTCAGCGGCGCCTCCAGGGAGAGGTGGGATTGGGAGAGGCGCAGGCCCTGCTTCACCTCGTCGCGGCTCAGGTCGAGCTCGGCGGCCAGCTCGTCGATCGTGGGCTCACGGCCCAGCTCCTGGAGGAGCTCCGACTTGCCCTTCTTGATCCGGTGGAGCGCCCCGGCCCGGTTCAGGGGGACCCGGAAGATCTGGCTCTGCTCGGCGAGGCACTGGAGGATCGCCTGCCGGATCCACCAAACCGCGTAGCTGATGAACTTGATCCCCCGGGTCTCGTCGAACTTGTGGGCGGCCCGGATCAGCCCGAGGTTGCCCTCGCTGATCAGGTCGGCCAGGGGGACGCCCTGGTTCTGGTACTTCTTCGCGACGTAGACCACGAAGCGGAGGTTCGCCCGCACGAGCTCCTCCAGGGCCCGGGCGTCCCCCTTGTGGATTCGCTTCGCCAGGCGCACCTCGTCCTCCCGCTCGATGAGCGGGTAAGCGCTGATCTCCTTGAGATACTGATCGAGGGATCCGTCCCCGACGTGGCTGTCGGAACCGAAGCTCATCGGCGGATGTCCGGGTTCATGAGGTGGGGCCCGGGCGGGGCCGGATTCTGCCGGGGAAGACCCGGAGATCCGGCGCTGGAGCGGCGACTCGACTTTCCATTCGTAAGGTTCGGAACACCCGTTCGCAAGCCGGCCTCTTCCCTCTTCGGGCGACCTGGCGCTTCCAACCCCTCTTGAAACCTCGCTGTCCTACCCATCGTAGTCCTAGGGGTCCACGGGCGATCGTCCGGCTGCACAGGAGACGTGAAAACCGATGAGCGACCGATCACTGGAGCTGCTGAAGGGAACCCTCGACGTGATGATCCTGAAGTCGCTGAGCTGGGGACCGCTGCACGGATACGGGGTGTCCCGGTGGCTCCGGGAGCGCACGAAGGAGGCGTTCCAGGTGGAGGAGGGAGCCCTCTATCCGGCCCTGCGTCGCCTGGAGAAGCGGGGATGGGTGCGCTCGGAGTGGGGCGTCAGCGACACGAACCGCGAGGCGAAGTTCTACGAGCTGACCCCCGAGGGCCGCGAGGCCCTGGACCGGGAGATGCGGACCTGGGGGCGCTACGTGGAAGCGATGGGCCGCGTCCTGGACGCCGTGGAGCCGGCGGGATGACGGATCGGGACGGGGAAGGACACGCCCGCCGATCGCCCCGTTCCCTCCACGGGGCCCGTCCCCACGTGGGCGACCTCCCGGTGGACGAGGACGTGGAGCGGGAAGTGGCGTTCCACCTGGAGGAACGAACCCGGGAGCTGATGGAGGAGGGATGGGATGCGGAGGACGCCCGACGGGAGGCCCTCCGGAGATTCGGCAACCTCAACGAGGTGAAGCGACGCATGCGCCAGGAAACCAGGGCCCGGGACCGGGCCGTCCGACGGGGTCAGGGCCTCGAGAGCCTCTGGCAGGATCTGCGCTTCGGGCTNNGCCCTGGGGATCGGGGCGAACACGGCGGTCTTCTCCGTGGTGAACGGGATCCTCCTGCGGCCCCTCCCCTTCCCCGACTCGGATCGTCTGATGCGGGTGTGGGAGGTGAGCGAGCGCTCCAACACGATGTCCGTGGCGTGGCCCAACCTGCGGGACTGGCAGGAGGAGGTCGCCTCCTTCGAGTCCGTCGCCGGCTACACCTCGCAGACCGCCACCGTCCTCGGGATCGAGCGTCCGGTGCGGGCGGGCTTCTCCACGGTGAGCCGGGGCTTCTTCGACGCCCTGGGCGTCTCGCCCGCGGTCGGACGGACCTTCCTCCCCGAGGAGCAGGTCGAGGGAGCCGAGCCCACCGTGGTGGTGAGCCACGCCTTCTGGCGGGACCATCTCGGGGGCCGGAGAGATCTGAGCGCGCTTCGCCTCGAGCTCGGCGGGGTGTCCCCCCGGGTCGTGGGCGTGATGCCCCCGGGATTCGAGTTCCCGGCCGGGGCGGAGATCTGGACGCCGGCGGAGCTGGCCCCCACGGGGAGGGACCGCACCGCGCACAACTACCGGGTGATCGCGCGCCTGGCCGACGGCACGAGCCTGGAGCGAGCCCGGGAGGAGGTCGGAGCGGTCACCCGGCGGGCGCTGGAGGGACTCTCCGGCCCGTACTACGCGGCTGGCGTGGAGGTCCTCCCCCTCCAGGAGGATCTGGTCGGGCCCGTGGAGCGCCCGCTGCTCCTGCTCCTGGGCGCCGCGGGGCTTCTCCTCCTCGTGGCCTGCACGAACCTGGCCAGCACCTTCATGGCCCGGGCCCTCTCCCGGGGGCGGGAGATCGCGGTGCGACGCTCACTCGGTGCCGGGCGGGCCCGGGTGATCCGCCAGCTCCTGACCGAGGCGCTCCTCCTCGCCCTCATCGGCGGCGCCCTGGGGCTTGCCCTGACGCTGGGGCTCGTCCGCGCCATGCTCGGCTTGGCGCCGGCGGGGATCCCCCGCCTCGACGGGGTCACCGTGGACGGCCCGGTCCTCGCCTTCGCGTTCGGTGTCAGCGTGGCGACCGCGCTCCTCTTCGGACTCTTCCCAGCTTTCCGCTCGTCGGACCTGGACGCGGCCGAGGCGCTCCGCTCCGGCGCCCGGGAGAGCTCGGGCGGCCGGCGGGACCGCTTCTGGCCCTTCCTGGTGGGCGGCGAGGTGGCCCTGGCCCTCGTTCTGGTCGTCGGCTCCGGTCTCCTGTCCCGAAGCTTCCTCCGGGTGATGAGCGTGGATCCGGGATTCCGGACCGAGGGGGTCGCCACAGTCTCGATCTCCCTGCCCCCGAGCCGCTACGCCGATGACCCCTCCCAGGTGCGCTTCTTCGAGCGGGCCTTCGAGGAGATCGGATCCCTCCCCGCCGTGGACGCGGTCGGGGTGATCAGCCATCTGCCCCTGAGGGGCTTCAATCCCACGGGTCTCGCCACCGTGGAGGATGGGCCGATGGAGCAGCTGGACGACGCCGCCTACCGGGTGGCGAGTCGGGGGTACTTCGCGGCGATGGGAATCCCTCTGATCCGGGGCCGGCTCTTCGAGGACACCGACGACGCCTCGGTTCCCGACGTCGTGGTGGTCAGCGAGGCGTTCGCCGAGCGGGCCTGGCCCGGCGAGAATCCGATCGGGAAGCGCATGACGTCGGGGGGAATGGACGCCTACGCCGACACCGCCCGGGGCCTCTCGCCCGAAGGCTACCCCTATCCCCGGACGGCGACGGTGATCGGGGTCGTGGAAGACGTCCGCCACGCGGGGCTCACCAGCAGCGTGGAGCCGACGTACTACGTCCACGTCCGCCAGCGGCCGGCCCGGGCCCGAACGGGCACCCTGGTGGTGCGCTCCCAGGCCGGGGTGGGAGCGGTGGCGGGGCCGGTCCGCGGCCAGCTCCGGGAGCTCGACCCCGACGTTCCGCTCCGCCTGGGCACGATGGAGGAGGTCGTCCGGACTTCGGTGGCGGCCCGCCGCTTCACGGTGGCGGTCCTGGGCGCCTTCGGAGCGGTGGCCCTGCTGCTGGCCGGGATCGGGATCTACGGCGTGGTGTCCTACTCGGTGGCCCGAAGGACCGGGGAGATGGGGATCCGGATCGCCCTGGGGGCCGAGCCCCCCGCCGTGAGGCGCCTGGTCCAGGGCGCCACCCTGCGGACGGTGGCCCTGGGGGGCGTGGTGGGCGTGGCGGGCGCCGTCGCCCTCTCCCGGGTGGTGCAGCGCCTGCTCTACGAGGTCAGTCCCCTGGACCCGGCCGTCTACGCAGGCGGCGCGGGGCTCCTGGTCGCCGTGGCGTGGCTGGCGAGCTGGGTGCCCGCCCGGCGCACGACCCGGATCGATCCGGTGCGGACGATGCGGGCCGAATAGGGAGGCGGGGGCCCGCGGATCCGGGCCACGTGGTGCCGTTCCCCCGGAGCGGGGGGCGGCGGGCGGGAGAGCGGCCCGCTCAGGCCCGCCCGCTCCCGATCCTCCGGGCCTGGCGCGCCCCCACCGCCGCCCCCGTCCCCACCCCGATCCCGAAGACGAGAGCGGTTCCGCCACCGACCACGGGAAGGAGCCAAACCACGGGAGCGGCGACGGCGGCAGCGCCCACGCCGGCGGCCAGCCCCAGGTAGGGGCGGTCCACCCAGTCGGTGTAGCGGAGCCGGTCCCGCACGAAGGAGCGGGACTTCAGGTGGCCGAAGGCCGCGGCCACGCCGGCCGCGGCCAGTCCGAGGATCTCGATCATGGGGTCCGTGCGGTGCCCTCTGGAGGAACGTGCAGCCGGGTGGACGATCCGTCCCGGCTCCGTCCTATCCTACGGGATCGGAGCGGTGGGCGTTTCGTGGGCCGCGGCGAACGACCGCACGAAAGCCCTGCCACCGGCCGGTGACGGGGCTCTTTCCTGTGGTCCCCTCATGGAGCGTCTCGGCGACCCCTCAGGCGCGCTCGGTGAACCAGATCGTAGGATCTCCGGTAACGCCGGCGTTCTCCATCGCCTCACGCAGCTCGCTGGACTGTGCGAAGCTCCTGGCGGTGTCCAGGGACTCGAAGTCGTGCCACACGGTGACATCGCTGTCGTCGTCCGCGGCCTGGAACACCGCGGCACCCTTCACGCCCATCTTCTTCCGCTTCGCGTCGAACTCGTCGTACACCTCCTTCCACTCGGAGAAGTCGTCCACGCGATGCCGAACGAACATGCGGACCATCTCTGCCTCCAGATTCGATTCCGAATTCCAGCGAATGCAGCGGAGGGAAAGAGTCGTCGTTTAACATGACGGGACCCCCGGGGGCCTGTTAAGGGGGATGCACTCGAGGAAGCCGGGGGCGGAGAATGGGCGCTGC
>JABAHQ010084038.1_pt2 | contig 10028 bp, 12 predicted proteins | sample 7062091 | NCBI WGS metagenome assembly JABAHQ01 (sample SAMN14534359, study PRJNA622989) | marine sediment metagenome | biome: marine biome [ENVO:00000428]; feature: marine pelagic biome [ENVO:01000023]; material: deep marine sediment [ENVO:00002113] | place: India: Gulf of Kutch | collected... | reverse complement strand
CTCGCGCGTGTCGATCGGCTTCGTCAAATAAGAGACGCCGGGCCCGCTCAAGTACTCGATTTGCCCCTTGATACCGGGGTGACCCGTGATGAGCACGACGCGCTCGACGTTGCAGTCGCCGCGGGAAATCTCCTCGAGCAGCTCGAGGCCGTTGCCGTCAGGCAACATGAGGTCGAGCAGCACCGTATCCGAAGCTCGCGAGTCGAGGATTCGCCGCGCGTTATTGAGCGTATCGGCCGTGCTCACTTCGTGGCCGCGGAGCCGCAGCAGTTCCGCCGCGGAGGCAACGAACTCGGGTTCGTCATCGACGAGCAAGACTCGCGCCATCGGGGTTTACCTGATGTCCCTGGTTTCGAGCGCAACCGCTCCCCCACGGCGGCGCTGTTGCCACGTGCTTCAGCTCCGCCGCGGTCCTTGAAAGAGCGAGACAGACCAGACCGCTGCGCGATCCATGCGCCCACCCGCCCAGTCGGCGACCTATTGAACCAGTCAACGACCGCTTGATTCAAGGTCCGCGTGACCAGCTGCAGACTCCCGGCGCGTCTCCGCGAGCTCCGAGCCTTCTCGTGCGTGGAATTCGCACCCGGCCCGCGCGAACCGTGCGCTGCGCAGGCGCCGCGAAGCGTCGTCGTGATACGGGCTCGCGTGCCTGGCGATGGCAATGGCAAAAGGCAAACGGCGCCGCGGGCGCGACATCGAGTGGACAACGCGAAGATGCTGAACGTATTAAGAAGCCCAGCCCGGCGGCGACCGTGAATCCGCGGTGCGGAACAGTCGTGCCGGCTGCCATTCGCCGACCCGGCGCCTCGGGCCTCCGTCGGCGCACGCCCTGAGCGTGCCGGCATCCGTGCTCCCGGCCGCGGCCGCGCCCCTGTCTATTTCCCGAGCGGCGCGCTCGGAACCGAGCCTCGCCACGCCCTGTCCCGCGGTGCGCTCGGACGCGCGCGATCGGGGCAGCCGCGGTGGCCGGCCGAGCGGCCGGAACGGCCGATCGCGCGCGACCCCCTCGCGCACGACCGCCGAAACGCTACTCGGTCTCGTCCTCGGCTTCGTCGGCAGCGTTCTCGATGGCCTCCCCCGTTTCCTCCGCCGTTTCGTCGACGGCCTCGGCGGTCTCCTCGNNCCTCGACGGGACCTTCATCCTGGTCACACGCGGCGAGCCCTGGCGATGCGACGGCCACGACGAGCGCGGCGGCGGCGAATCGGCGCATTATTGTGCTAACGGTCGATGATCGCTTGATTTCATTCATGATTGACCTCCGTGTCGGTTGACTACAAGACTCCGTCATACCCGCCTTTTGCGGCGACCGAACACCAAGGCGGGTGACTGGGTTTCGGCCTGATGTCCCCCTCCGAGTTGCGAATACATCGCAGCGCCGCTCGGCACCATGTGCGACGCGCCGGATGACACCGGGTCACGGTCGAGCGGCTTGCTCCTGCGGCAAAACGTGCGACACAGGTCATGCAAGACGTGTGCCGCGATGCTCGAGTGCCGGGCGCCGACGCACGACGAGCTCGGATTCCCGGCGACGCACTGGCCGGACGTAGAGAGGCGCGAGCCGATCAGGCCGAACAAGACGCCGAGCAGGACTTGTGAGGCGATGATTATCCCGGGCGCGACGGATATCGCGCGCTTGTGAATCAACGGGACGAACAGGTTGCCCTCGCCGACTTGGATGGCCGTGTAGACGCCGAGCGCATAGAGCGCGAGCCGTGGATCCTCGCCGANNACCGGCACGGCTGCTGCGATCGCGCCAATGTATGGAACGAAGTCCAGCAGCGCCGTGGGAATTGCCAATGCCAGGGCCAGCGGCACACCGAGCAGGCGCGGACTGACGTAGGCGAAGACGCCCACGACGATCATCGAGACGAATTGACCGTAGAGCCACCGTTGCAGCGCGCCGCCGGCCTCGTCAAGTGTCGCAAGGACGTAATCGCGATATCGCGGCGTGAACAGGCGTGCGAAGCCGTTCCGGTACGTAGCGGGATCTGCGGCCAGATACAGTCCCAGCGCTGCGACAACGACGAGGCTCCCGAGCACGCCGAACGTCGCGGTTACGATGTTCGGGAGAGTGCCCACGAAGGATCGCGCGGCCGGCAGGCCGGTTCTGAGAGTCAAGGCCGACACGCCCAGCCAGCTCCTGAGCCGGTCATCGACAGCGTCCAGCGTCTGTGGGACGCGCTCGATGAACTGCGTTGCCTGAGCGAGAACGTGAACATGCCGGGTTAACTCGGTCCCCTATCCGTGGCTCGCCCTCCTCCCGGCAGCATGCTGCCGATGTCGCTGTGGAGATATTTGGGTAAGAGGAGGGTAAGAAACTTTAGGTGGACCGGGATTCCGACGCGCAAGACAGCCGCGCCGAGCTCGCGTTGATCGACGGACTCGGCTTCACGAGTGCGCGCCGGAAACGACGATCACGTGAGCCGCGAGCGCAGACAGACTACTCCGCCGTAATCGTCGCTCGGGTCTACCGGCGTCTGCCCCAACGTCGAGAAGCCGTCGGTGCGCGCCAAGGCACGCCCCGCACGGCCCGGAGATCGACCGGCGATCGGCTCCCTTGGGCGCTTGCCAGGTTTCTGGCGCTCGGCGGCTACAACCGCTGTTCCCAATCGGCAACGTCGCGCTCGGCCTCGTCGCGCTCCTTTCCGTATAATTCCTGAATGCGGCCGACCAGCTCCTCCCGCTTGCCCGAGATGCGCTCCCAATCGTCGTCGGTCAGCTTTCCCCAGCGTTCTCGCCCTTTGCCCGCGAGTTGCTTCCATTGACCCTTAATCGTGTCCCAGTTCACTGAGAACCTCCTTCGCGTTTCGTCCGGATAGTCTTTCGAAGACTTCCGTGCAACTGCCGTGCCAGCACAACCGGCGCCGGCTTAGCCTTGCAGCGAAAGGCCGCGAGGGCGGAGTATGTGAAGCCGAACCCAGGGTGGGTGCAATACACCCGGAAGGTCACGATGAGCATCACCAAAGACGAGACAACGACGCGCCTCGACGTCTTCACGAGCCTTGCCGCAGAAACGCTCGAGTTCTACGAGCGTGTGCACGACTATATCGAGGACGAAGCGGCTGGTTCCGGCTTGAGCACGCATCTCGACACCCAGCGGCGGCTACTCGACAACGTCAAGGCCGACCAGCGCGCGCGGGGAGGGCTGCCGCAGGAGGGGGATCCCGAGCGCGCGCAGCTCCACGGGTTGTACGTGCGTCTGTCGGCGGCCGTCCGGAGCGGCGGCGGCGACGCGCTCATTCTCGAGGCCGTCGTGAACGCCGCGACAGAGCTCGCCGAGTCGGCCGATGCAGTGCTCGAGTGCGATATTCCGCCGGACCAGGCGGAGCTGTTGACTGCGTTCAAGACGGACTGCAATGCGCTCGTCGACGTCATGCGAGGCCGTGCGTCGCGGCGCTCCGACCGCTGATGCCCATGCGCTTCGTTTGCGGTCGCGCCGCAGCGTCGATAGCTATTGCTCGTGATTACTGAGCAGGAGCCCAGACACCGCGCCGCTGAGATCTCCGCAGCGCCGCGCTCTCGGCTCTCTCGCTGGTCGCTCTCTCGGCAGCCCGGTCACTCGACATCGGCAGACGCGCTCAGCGACGGAATGTTGCCGTCCTCGTCCGACACGACGATCTCGACGCGACGGTTCTGCTGGCGTCCCGCCGTTGTTTCATTCGTCGCAACCGGCGATTGCTCCCCCATACCGCGTACCGACATGCGTTCGGCGGCGATTCCACGCTGCATCAACGCGTCTCGTACGGCCTGCGCGCGGCGCTCGGACAATGCCTGGTTGTATTGCTCGCTGCCGCGGCTGTCCGTATGGCCTTCGATGAGAATCCGTCGGTCGGGGGACTCACGCAGGAATCGGGCAAGCTCGTCGATCGTGCTCTCGGCGCCGGGCTTGAGGTCGGCTTCGTCGGTATCGAAAAGCACGTCGCCGAGGGTCAGCACGAGACCGCGATTGGTCTGCTCCGCCTGAAGCGTTTGCAGTTGATCCGCGAGGGCCTGGGCTCTGTCCTGCGCACGGTCAGCCTCGCGTTCTCGGGCCGCGGCCAGCGCCGTAGCGGCCTGCGCCTGCTGCTGCGCGCGTCGAGCCTCGATGCCGCGCGCCTCGGCCAGCAACTCGGCCCGCTCCACCTCGGCGTTCTCGATCACCTGCTCGTTGCGGCGTGTAACCGCCAGACTGAGCGCGATCCGTGCATTGCGATCCGCGAGATAGGCCTCGTGCTCGACACGGGGCGCGGCTGAGTCGCCTTCGTCCTCCCAGATCATTTGCGCCGATTCGAGATGCTCCCGAGCGCGGTCCAGGCGTTCCGGCGCCGCTTCCTCGACGCCGGGCTCCGCTTCGGCCCTCATTACGGNNGAGTTTCCATGCCGCCGCAAGCGGACACCACGGCGCCGAGCGTCGCGACGCAAGCCAAGCGCGATACTGTAACCATCGGTCGGACTCCTCGGCTCACTCTCGAAGCGTTTCTTGACGCAGCGTTGCGAGACTCTGCTGAATCTCCTCCGCGGACTGCTCGGTCTGCTGGCGGCGCGCCTCGGCGGCAGCGAGCTCGGCTTCGATAATCGCCTCCTCGGCACGCCACTCGGCCTGCTCGTACTCGTTCTCCTCGACGAGCCGATTTGCCGTGTCGAGCTTATCCCTCGCCGTCTGGAGGTGCTCGGGGCTCAGTTGCGCCGCGTCCGCGCTCTCGGCCGCGCTGATCTCCGAGCGAGCCACGGCAAGGTCGTTGCTGAGATCCTCGCTCATCGTCGCGCATCCGCTGGCGCCGAACGCCACGACCGCACCGACCCCGAGATGATGTATCGCCTGGTATCGCATCGGTTGAGCCTTCGTGTATGCTTGAACGCCATGATGGCTTTAGCAATTGTCGTGCCAATGCATCGAACAAGGGCATGCAACGCAACCGTGCGCCTGTAGCGAGGCGTGGCGCGACGAAGATCAGCGCGACGCCGCGGCCGTGTGGTGCTCGCACTCTCCAAGGTTTGGAGTGTGACGCAATTCTTGGAATGCGGGAACGTCGTAATGAGTCAGGCCGCGCAGCCGTCGCTACTGAGCGGCGCGTGCGGTGCCAGCGGATGCAGCTTCTCGGAACCGCGACGACGCCGCCACCCGGCTCGAATAAAAAGGCGGTGCGGCTTGCGTCGACACGACCAGGCGTCACCGCGGCGGCGCCGCGCCCGCGCCCGGAGGCGCGGGCACGGCCAACTCCACCTGCGGTTTGATCGCGCCTTTTACTCCTATCGCTGCTATTCCTCGGCGGCCTGCTGATACTCCTGCCGGTTCAATTGGCCGTTCTGGTCCTCGTCCGCCGTGGCGAACTCGAGACCTTCGACCATGGCGAGCTCGGCACGGCTGATTTGCCCGTCCGAATTCCGATCGACCTCCTCGAACGGCGGGTATTGCCCGCTGGCGCTCGCAGACTCGCCAGCGCGGGCCGGCTGCTGCTCCTGCTCGCTGCGTCGCCCGCCCTCTGCGAGGGAAGCCCCGGGATCGCTCGAGAGCACGCTATCGATCCGATAGACCCTGAGGTTGCCGACCTGTATGGGCTCGTCCTGGACGGTTGCCTCGCCGNNGAGATCTCGACGGCGCCGCCGTCGACCGTCTGAGCGCGGTCGATCGTTCGCGCCATCTCCTCGTCCAAGTCGTCGGCGACAATGTGAGCGCGAAGCAAGCCCGTAAGCTCTTCACGATTCTCCGAGCTCTGTAGCTCCTCGACACTCGTGCCGTCCATCGACTCGAAAGCGTCGTTGGTCGGAGCGAAGACCGTGTATTCGCTGCCGTCCGTCAACGAATCCGCGAGCCCGGTCGTTTCCAAGGCGTCCACGAACACAGTCAGGTCGTCGTGCTCCGCGGTAAGCTGCTCGATGTCGCCTGAGCCGGACGCCGCCTGCCGTTGTTCAGCAGGCTGTTGAGCACCCTCGGCCGCCCTTTGGGGCGAGTCCTGTTGCTGCTGAGACTGGCGCTGCTCGCCCTCTTGCTGAGACTCCTGTTGCCGAGAAAGCTCCTGCGAGCGTTCCGGATCCTGCGTCCTTTGTTGTGCCTGATCCGTGTCGGGTTGAGCATACGCAGCTGCTGAGCCGAGCGCCATGCTTATGGCGGCGGCAACGAGCTTTAGCCTGAGTTCCGTTTTCATCGCTGTACTCCCTGTGGTCGGTTCAAGGTTCCTTGCTTCTGAGAAGCGTTCACAAAATGTCTGTGCAAGACCTATGCCAGCCGAGGAGCATGGAGTCGCGGAAGCTCGATTCGCGCCACGTCGCGTTCCCCGAAACGGACTGCCCGACGCGAATTCGCCCGCTCTTGACTGCGCCTCGGATTCCGATGACGCCCATTCTTCTCAAAAGGCATCGGCGTTCCTTTTTTGGAGCAGCCGATCAGGCAGACCGAGCCGCTCTGCACGACTTACGCGACAAGGTCGGCCAGATAGTCGCCCGTGAGCACGGCGACTGCCACTGCCACGGCTGCACGGATGCTCGCGAGCAGCGCGTGCTCGCGCCATAGCGTCTTGGCGCGGGGCCCGAAGACGCGGACGAGCCAGGCGAGGCCGTAGTATCTGATGCCCCGCGCGATCAGGGCCGCCGTGATGAAAAGCGCGAGGGAATAGTTCGACAGGCCTGCCGTGATCATTAGGCAAGACGATCGTCTCGAGAAACGACATCGCGGCGATGAGCCACAGCGCGCGCGTCGACCGATTGAGCCGGTGGAGCCACGCCCGAGCGCGCTTGCGGAGCGCCATCGTGCGTCGTCCTGGCCAGCTATGAGCTATGCCCCGATGCGCCTATAGCGCGCGCTGCAGCAAGCCCGCCGATTGCCGGCTGCTGTTGTCGCCCGGCTGCGAGCCGTCGCGGAGCGCCAGCATGAACGCGAAGAACGCCAGCCCTGCATCGTCTCACGAACTTCGGCGACGGGCGATTACCCTGCGAAGCGGCGCCTCTCTTGCATTGACACTACCGGAGGATTTGCAGCCACGCAGACATCCGCTGGAGTCCGGGAGGGCCCACGAGCGGGCTTTGAGCCCATGGGCATGTCGCACCATCCTACACCTGAGGACGAAGACGTCTAGCCAGCATGACGCCGGGGCGCAACGCAACGAAGGCCGCTGGGCGGCACTCTGATCGTGTCGCCTGAGGAAACTCTGGTTTATGCGAGTTTGCGACGCCGTAAAATTGGCCCGCGCAGCACGGCGAGAGAATTAGGTTTGCCCCCCGTCAGCTCTGCGGGAGGTAGCCCAGGAGGCCGGAGGCCAAGATGACCAACCCGATCGCCAAAGCAACGAACGCGACGCCGACACCAAGTGCAAGCATCGTCTTGCGCATGAGAGTATCGTAAACTGTCGCCTTCCGCCTTTCCTCGCCTCCTGGCGCTTTGGACTCGACAGTTGCATTAGCCGATGATGAGGCAGGAATAAGGTCGGCGACTGGAACGCCCAAGGCAGCTGCCAGAGCAAGGCGCGTCTCCGCAGACGCGACGCTTTCCATCTCTACGCGCTGCACAGTTCGCACACTCAGCCCGGATGCGCTGGCCAGATGCTCCTGCGACCACGACTTCCGTTCTCTCAGAGCACGTACCGCCTCTCCATTGATTTTCATCTGAGATTCCATATCCGCTTCCCCACGTAAACGATCAAAGACTGGTCAATCTGAGGGGAAACCGAGGCTGCCACCACGACACGTTCCTGCCAATCATATGACAGTGACCTGACAGTGCCGCCAACGCGGAAACCGCAATGGGTCAAAAGGCCGCGGGGGCACGCCGTCCGTCTTTGTCCGCTTGCGGTCATTTCCGTCACGGTCAATGTAAGGGAACTTTGCTAGCCGTTCAAATGGTACCGTATGGTGANNTATCCTGAGTTCCTGAAGGGCCCGGCCGTGCCGGTGCTACATACCGTGCATCGTCCAATTGTAGCACCGGCACGGCCGGGCCCTTCGGGAACTCAGGATAATCCTCGATCAGTTCAGCTCCGCTAATGCCGTCGATACATGCGGCTGGCACGAGCTTAAGATGCTCGTCCCGCGAACCGCCCCTTTGGGCTCGCCGCCGGGATTGCTACCATCCGGTCCGAGACGGTCCTGCCGAGCATCGGGGATCCGCTTGTGGCCGCAGCGGGCACGGCCCCCGCTGCGCCGTTATGATAAAAACAGGCAAGCCGTGACGCCGCTTGGCAAATTCGAGCCGGCCAATCGGGCCCGTTCCTTCTTGTCTCGAGCGCAGGCGAGGCGGAACGAATTCTGCCGCCCTTGACGAAGCACGACTGCGAATGCGAATGAAGACCGATAGAGCACTTCCTCGGAGTGACTTCTAATGATCGAATACAGCAATCCCGACGCCGTTCACGCGCCGCTCGGCCCTTACACGCACACGGCCGTCGTGCCCGAAGGCACGGAGCTCGTGCTCGTGTCGGGACAGGTCGGCGCGCGCAAGGACGGGTCGGCGCCGGCGACGCTCGCCGAGCAAGCAGAGCAAGCTTTCGAGAATCTGCTCGCGCTGCTCGGCGCGCACGGGCTCGCGGCCAAGGACGTCGTCAAGCTCACCGTGTTCATCGTCGCGGGAGAGGACGGAAGCGCCGTTCGCGACGCGCGCCTGAAGCACTTCGGTGCGCACTGCCCGACCTCGACGACGGTGTACGTTTCGGCCCTGGTCGACCCGGCTTTGCTCGTCGAGATCGAGGCGGTCGCGGCGCGGCCGACGGATCGCCCGACGTAGCCAGGCGGAGCACGCGGGTCAGTCGCCATGGAGCATGTCGTCGTATTCACCGGCGCAGGGATCAGCGCCGAGAGCGGTCTCGGCACGTTTCGCGATGCCGAGGGCCTCTGGCATCGGTACAACGTCTACGATCTCGCCACGCCCGAGGCCTTCGAGCGCGATCCCGCCACTGTCTGGCAGTGGTATCGCGAACGCCGCCGGCGCGCCGCCGAGGCCGAGCCCAACGCCGGCCACCGGGCGCTGGCCGAGCTCGAGACACGCCTGCCCGATCTGCGCCTGGTCACCCAGAACGTCGACGGCCTGCATCAGCGCGCCGGTCACCGCGACGTGATCGAGTTCCACGGCAACGTGCACGCCAATCGCTGCCACCGTGAGGGGCGGCTGGTGGAGGTGGACGACGCCACCGACGCGCCGCCGCGCTGCCCGCGCTGCGGCGGGCCGGTGCGGCCCGGGGTCGTGTGGTTCGGCGAGGTGATCCCGCGCGCGGTGCTCGCGCGGGCGTTCGCCGCGGCGGAGGCCTGCGAGCTGTTGATCGCCGTCGGCACCTCGGCACAGGTCTATCCGGCGGCCGGGCTGGCCGAGATCGCGCGCCGCCACGGCGCCCGCATCGCGGAGGTGAACCCGGGCGACACCGACCTGAGCGCCGCCGTCGACATCCGGATCCAGGCCCGTGCCGCGGAAGCCCTGCCGCAGGTGGCCGCACGGCTGGCACCGGAACAGCCGTAGAACAAGCCAATGCCGGGCAGCGGCGCCCGTACGGCAATCAGACAGGGGCGATGTGACGATCCCCGCGGGAAACGCGGGGCACGGCCCTGACTCGCGTCTACTCCTGATTCCGCGAACGACCGTCGATTGCCATCGGCACCGGCTGGTGTTCACTCCTCGATTGCACGCTCTCCAGTGCCACGGTCGACGTCAGCCAGCTCCTGAATGCCGCGACTCTGGGCTGGCTCAACGAGCTCTTCGGGCACACGAACGAATACATCACCGTCGAGGGCAGATCGATATCGCACAACCGGACGAGCCTGCCCGCTGCGAGATCGTCCGCCACCAGTGCGCCGTAGGCCAGTGCGACTCCCTGGCCCTCGAGCGCTGCGCGCAAGGCAAGATTGCAGAATTCGAAGTGCGGCCCGGAATCGGATCGCGCAATGTTGTCGGCTCCTGCGCTCTCGAACCACTCGCGCCATTCGTCGTTGTCCTCGTCGTGGAGCATAACGTAGTCGTGCAGGTCGTCCGGACGGCGAACGGGTGGCTTGTCTTCGAGCAGTCCGGGGCTTGCCACCGGGAAGCGCGACGATTCGAGAAACGGCTCGACGTGCAGATCACCGGTAAACC
>JABAHQ010009148.1_pt1 | contig 10028 bp, 8 predicted proteins | sample 7062091 | NCBI WGS metagenome assembly JABAHQ01 (sample SAMN14534359, study PRJNA622989) | marine sediment metagenome | biome: marine biome [ENVO:00000428]; feature: marine pelagic biome [ENVO:01000023]; material: deep marine sediment [ENVO:00002113] | place: India: Gulf of Kutch | collected... | reverse complement strand
TTCGCCTACGAGCAGTACGGCATCGAGCCGGACATCATGACGCTGGGCAAGGGCATGGGCGGCGGCTTCCCCGTGTCCGCGCTGCTGGCCAAGGATGCGGCCTGCGTCTTCGAGGCGGGGGACCAGGGCGGCACCTACTGCGCGCAACCGCTGGCGATGGTGGCCGTCAAGGCCGTGCTGGAGGAGATGCTGCACAAGAACATCCCCAAGCGCGCCAAGGCCCGCGGCTCCCGCCTCAAGCGCCGGCTCAAGGAGATGGGCAAGGAGTTCGGCTTCACCGAAATCCGCGGCAAGGGGTTGCTCGTGGCGGTGGATCTGGCGCAGGACAAGGGCGCCGACATCGTGAACGCGGCGCTGGAGGCGGGCCTACTGCTCAACGCCCCCCGCCCCAACACCCTGCGCTTCATGCCCGCCCTCACCGCAAGCCCCGCCGAGATCGACGAGGCCATGGACATCCTCACCGGGGTGCTGCGCAAGGTGCTGTAGCGTGCTGTCGGGTGCGTAACCCTGCAAACAACTCTCGGGGGAACTTCACCCCACCCCCAAGCGACTCGGGTACAGGGGTGCATCCCCCTGCCGGGGGTTCGGGGAGCAGAGCCTAGTACGCGGCCTCACGCTTGGGAGGAAGGCGCACGATGCGCAGGCTGCGGCCCAGGGCGCCGTGGTACTTCTCGCGGTAACGCAGCACCAGGTCTTCGCGGTCGTCCTGGTCCAGGTCCGTGACCAGCACGCGTTCCGGCTTGGAGGGCAGGCGCAATCCGCCCTGCCGGAAGGCCTCCCGGTTCAGCACGGGCGCTGCCTCGGCGGAGAGATACACGTTCAGCAGGCCTTGCTCCAGGTTGAGCACGTAGTCCCGCCAGCCGTCCCCGTTGAGGTCCGCGAAGAGGAACATCGCCCGGCGTCCGTCGGCCTTCAGGTCGTGGTAGGTCAGCTCGCGCCGGTCCGTCGGGCGACCCCGCAACGCACCGTGGCGCCAGGGGTAGATGCTGGCGGTGAGCGTCACGCGTTGGGTGGCGAGCGCGCTCATGATGCTGCCGAAGCTCACCTCCGTGGTGGCCATGAGCAGGGCGAGGGGCGGCAGGCCGCTCACCTGCGGCTCGAACAACTCGGCAAAGGAGCCGGCGTCGCTGCGCAAGGCCGTGGTCGGCTTGGCGAAGCGCAGCCGGCCGTCCTCCACCTCGCCGCGATACCAGCGCAGCAGGTTCTGCTGGTTGAGCACGCTCCCATAGTCCTGCAGATGCGCGTGGAGCAGATCCAGCACGCCGTCGCCATCCATGTCCTGTTGCCCCAGCACCAGCATCCGGTCGTCCTCGCCGGGATCGGGCAGCGCCGGCAGGGGCACGACGTAAGGGGTGCTCACCGCGATGCGGTCCCGTGCCACCCGCAGCACGGCCGGCAGAAAGGGCCCCCAGGCCCCCATCTCCGCGGGGGTCGTGCGCTGGTTGAGTGCGTTCAGAAGCGCCGCGGCACTGGCGAAGTCCCGCCCGTCCAGGCGCCGCAACGCCTGCAGCAGGGCCTCCGGGGGCGGGTCGGCGCCCGCGGTGGCGGATAGGAGGCGCTGCTTGCGCGCGTCCAGCCGCAGCCGTGCGGGCGCGGGCTCCGGCAGGGCGGCGATGAGGAGCCGCTTGTCGTCGCGAATGATCAGCTCCGCGCCGCCGGTGCCGTCCACATCGCCGACGGCGAACGGGGGCACACGGGGCGATCGGCCGCCGCCCTCCAGCGCCGGGAGCGGGGTCCCCGCCGGCAGCCAGCGCGCCCGCCAGAGCGGCTCCAGCGCCAGAAAGAACGGCGTGACGCGGTAGGCCTCGAGATGGGTCAGGAACGGCAGCAGCACCTCGTGGATGCCGTCCCCGTCAAGGTCGTGGACGAAACGGTGCCGCTCCGGGTCGGGAGCGCCGCCACCGGCGTACACGGTACGGCAGGCGCACAACTCCACCAGGCGCAGGGCATCGCCCTGCACCTGTGCCAGCAACCAGCGCCCGGCGGCCAGCACCAGCCATCCGCCCGCCCCGCCGGGCAGGGCCAGCGGCTCCACATGGCGGGCTCGCTCCGGCAGTGCCCAGCGCCCCACCTCCCGTGCTCCGGCCGCGTCGGCCGTTACCAGGTGCAGCGTCTGCCGGGCCGGGCCCTGCTGCGGGGCGGTGCGGGTCACCACGGACACCGCGGGCCGCCCCTGCCAGCGGTGCGACGCGAAGGCGATGGCCTCCGCCCCCAAGGGCACATCCAGCACCTCCAGCGGACCCGGTGCCGCAGGCACCCAACCGGCGGTGCCCGGCAGCGCCAACGCGAGGGCGAGCAGCAGGCGGGTCAGGGGGCGCATGGGAGCCTCAGAAGTAGGTGGTCAGGCTGAGCGTCAGCTCTTCGCGCAGCGGGGTGTTGAAGCCTTGCACGGTCTGATGGAATTGCAGCACCACGCGGTAGGGGAAGGCGATCGGCCCGGCCTCCAGGGCGTCCAGATTGCCGTAGCCCACCCGCAGCCGCAGGGCGGTTTCCGTCACGGAGTCGCCCTGGGTCAAGCCGTCCAGGCTGCTCTGCGAGAGGGTGGTATGCAGGAACGTCAGGCCGGTGAGGAACGGGCCGAACTCCTGGTGCCATCCCATCGCGAACTGTCCCCGGTTCCCGGTGTTCAGGCTGGCGCGGTCGCCGGCGGGCAGCGCCACCGTCTTGTCCTCACCCAGTTCCAGGCCCAGCCGCACGTCGAAGCGACTGCGCTCGATGAGGGGGTAGAAGGTTAGATGGAACACCCCCACGATGCGCGGCGTGGGGTCGTCGAGCCGCAGCGTGCTGCGACCGGCCCACGGGCCCTGCAGGTCGTCGCCGGGGGTGGCATAACCCAAGCCCAGGACGATCCCCAGGCTGTCGGTGAACACGGGGCGGTGCAGGCTCATCAGCCGCAGTTGGCCGGTGCCGGAGATGTCGCGGGACGCCAGGCGCCCGACCGCCGCCTGCACGGCGGGGTCCGCCGATTCCGTGGCGAGGGTGGAGGTCTGCTCGACCCGCACGAAGGGAAGCGTCAGGCTGAGATTCCAGCCGTCGCTGAGGCCGTAGGTGGCCAGCAGCGCACTGCGCTGAACGTCCCGCGTGATTTCCCCGGTGATCTGTGCACTGTCCTCCGCTGCGGGCACCACGTACTCCAGCAGCGGTGCCTCCACGTTGAGCCGCGAGAACGCCCGTTCCTCCGTGCGTTGGCTCACCGCCGCCCGCAGCAGCCACACCCCCTCGGGCACGATCTCGTCGCGCAGCACGGCATGGCCCGCACGCGGCAGGCCGAGCAACAGCACGGCGGCGAGCAGCACGGCGGCGAGCAGCGCCCTGCCGACCGTCGCGGATTGGACCCACACGGCGCGGGGAAGGGGTGTGCGGTGCGTCATAGCGTGAGCCAACCCCGCTCCAGCATGGCCCACACCACGGCCTCGACCGGGAAGCCGACGACGCTGGAATAGGAGCCCTCGATGCGTTCCACCATTGCTCCGCCGATGCCCTGAATGCCGTAGGCGCCCGCCTTGTCACGGCTTTCGTCCAACCGGACGTACCACCGAATCCACGCCATCGGCAACCGACGGAACGTGACGCGGGTCTCGACGACGCCATCACAGACCTCGCCCCCCGGCCCGTCGTACAGGGCATAGCCGGACACCACCCGGTGCGTGGCGCCGGAAAGCCGCGTGAGCATGGCCTCGCCGTCGGCAACATCCACCGGCTTGCCGAGGATCGCGCCGCCGTACTCCACGACGGTGTCCCCGGCGAGGATCAGGTGGTCCGGATACGCCTCCCGCGCCGCGTGTGCCTTGGCGGCAGCAAGGCGCCGCACGTGGACCTCCGGCAGCTCCCCGGGCAACACACGCTCGTCCACCTCCGGGGAGAACCGCGCAAACTGCAGGCCGAAACGTTCCAGCAACTCCCGCCGGCGGGGGGACGTGGAGGCGAGGCAGATCGGTCGGGTTGGTTGCATCACCGGGTCGGGAAGGGGGTGGGCAGCGTGCCGCGGCATGGTGCCGTGCCGCGGTGGGCCGTGTCGTGGCGATCAGCGCGCGGCCGCGCCACTCGCGGAGCCTGCGCGGGCGCCCCGCTCGGCGCCGGCGAACGCGGTGCGAAGCTCCCGCCGGAATGCCGCCCGATGCTCTCCGGCGGTGCGGATGTCCGGAAACCGGCTTTCCAGCGGCTCGATCTCCTGGTGATAGAAGGTGAGAATCTTGCGCGCGATCGGCGCGGCGACGCGCCCGCCGGATTCGCCGTGCTCGACGAGCACCGTCACGGTGACCTGCGGGTCTTCCGCGGGGGCGTATCCCACGAACAGCGAGTGGGGCAACAACGCCTCGTCCAGCTCCTCCCGATCCCGCTTCTGCACGGACTTGCGCCCGACGACCTGCGAGGTGCCCGTCTTGCCCGCCACCGTGAACGACCGGGAGCGGGCACGGCGCGCGGTGCCCTTGCCGTTGACGGCTTGCACCATGCCCTCGCGAATGACGTCGAAGTGCTCCAGGGCGATGGGCAGCAGGCGGGTGGCGCGGGGCAGATCCGCTTGCACCACCGGGCTGCCGTCCGGGGTGACGACGCGCCTGACCAGCGTCGGGCGCACCCACAGCCCGCCATTGGCGATGACGTTGGTGTAATTGGCGAGCTGAATCGGCGTGACCGTCACGAAGCCCTGGCCGATCGACACCGGCAGGGTCTCGCCGTCGTACCACTGCTCGCCCAGCACGCGCTGCTTCCAGGCGCGGCTGGGCACCAGGCCGGATTTTTCGCTTTCCAGCTCCACGCCGGTGGGGCTCCCGAAGCCGAAGCGGCGGGCGTACTCGCCGATGGTGTCCACCCCCACCTGCAGCCCGAGCTGATAGAAGAACACGTTGCACGAGACCTCGATGGCCTGCGCGACCGTGACGTCCCCGTGCCCGGAGCGCTTCCAGCAGTAGCGGATCTCCCGGTTGAGGCGGTAGTAGCCGGGGCAGTGGAGGGTGGTCTCGCTGTCGATCAGGCCCATGTCCAAGGCCGCCGCCGCCAGCACCATCTTGTAGATGGAGCCGGGCGGGTACTGCCCCTGCACCGCCTTGTTGATCAGCGGCTTGTCCTCGCTGCGGGTCAGCTCCAGCCACGTTGTGTCCTTGATGCCGCCCACGAACGCGTTGGGGTCGTAGTCCGGGTAGCTCCCCATGGCGAGGATTTCGCCGGTGCGCGGCTTGGAGACGATCACCACGCCCTTGTGCCCTGCCATCAGCGAGCGGATGTGTCGCTGCAGGCGCAGGTCGACGGACAGGTGCACGTCCATGCCGGGCACGGGATCCACCGGCCGGTTCAGCACCGCCAACTCCCGCCCGACGTGGTCCACCTCCACCTGGCGTCCGCCGTCGCGGCCGATCAGGCGCCGGTTCTGGACCAATTCCACCCCGGCCTGGCCGACGATGCGCCCGGAGCGCAGGCGGCTCTCCGCGAGCTGAACGAGCTGCTCCTCGTTGATGACCCCCACGTACCCCAGCACGTGCGAGGTCAGGAACGCGGTCGGATACAGGCGCTTGGGCTCGATGGCGACCGTCACGCCGGGCAGATCCTCCTGATAGGTCTCGACCAGGTCCGCCGCCTTGCGGCCCACGTCCTTGAGCAGCACGATCGGCTTGAAGCGCGGGCCGCGCTCGTTGGCCCGCACCGTCTGCCAGAACTGCGCGACCGGGATGGCAGTCACCCGGGCCAGGTTGCGCAGGGAGTGCTCCAGGTCCGGGGTGTCCTCCAGGATGATCTGCACGTCGAACGAGGGGCGATTGAACGCGAGAATCTCCCCGTTGCGGTCGTAGATGATGCCACGCGGCCCGGCTTGCGGAATCACGCGGATGCGGTTGCCCTTGGCGATCTCCTCGTAGTACCCGCCCCGCACCACCTGCAGGAACCACAAGCGGAAGAGCAGCACGGCCAGCAGCACGCCGAACACCGAGACGATCAGCACCAGCCGATTGCGGAACAGCTGCAACTCATCGGAGGAGAGCGGGGCGAACTTCATGGTCAGCCTTGCACTCAGGGTTCAGGCAGCCGCACGAGCCGCTCCAGGCGGCCCACGGCCAGCAGCACCAGCGGAGACCACACCGCGTTCACCACCGCGGTCGGCAGGACGCCGGCGGCCAACCATCGCCACCAGGGCACGCCTGCGTCGAGCAGCTGCAGCAGGGTCAGCGACAGCAGGCCTTCCACCAGCGACAGCCCGAACACGATCGCCGCGCCCAGCAGCAGGCTGTTCTCGTACAGCATCACCCCCGCCCACCGTGCCAGGAACGATACGCCGAAGAAGCTGAAGGCGTAGACGCCCAGAATGCCGTGGGAAAACGCATCGAACGCGAGCCCGGCGAGCACCGCGTAGAGGAACAGCCACGGCTCCAGCCACAGCACACCGATTACGATGACGGTCAACAGCATCAGGTTCGGTTGATAGCCGAACAGGGCGAGCATGGGCACCACGGTCAACTGCAGCCACAGGGACCCGATCCCGATTGCGGTCAGCACCAGCGCTTTCATGGGGTGGCGAACAGCGGAAAGTCCGGGTCGTCGGGGGACTTGAGGATCACGAACACGCCCTCAATGCGGTTGAAGTCGACCACCGGTCGCACCACGGCCGCCTGGAACAGCTCGTGCCGTGCCCGGCTCACGTCGGTTACCGTGCCCACCAGCAAGCCCTTGGGGAAGATGCCCGCGAGGCCGCTGGTGATGACGCGGTCCCCTTGCTCCACGTCCGCCAGCATGCGGATGCGCTCCATGCGCAGCCCCTCGCCGGTGCCATACGCCACGCCGCGGTCCTGGGGCACCAGGCGCAGCGCATTGCCGTCCCCGCGCAGGTCCATGCGCTCGCGCGAGCGCTGGATGAGCACCGGAAAGCGGTGGCGCCGGTCGATGATCAGCTGCACCACCGACTGCATGGCCGTGGCGGACTGCACGCGGCCCACCACCCCCTCGCGCAGCACCACGGGGAAGTTGCGGCGGATGCCGGCGTTGCGGCCCTTGTTGATGAGCAGCACGTGGTGGAGGTTGTCCACCGACTCCCCGGTGACCTCGGCGAACACCTTGCGCTCCGGGTTCTCTTCCAGGAACCCGAGCTGCTCGCGCAGCAGGTTGAACTGGATGGAACTGTTCACATAGTGGTTCAGCTCCTCCTGCAGCGCCTGCACCTGCAGCCGCAGGCGCTCGTTCTCCTGCTGCAGGTTCACCAGGTACACGTATTGCCGCAGCAGGTCGCCCGCCACGCTGGTCACGCCGTGNNGGTTTTCCTGCTCCAGGTTCACCAGATACAGGTAATCCCGGAACAACGCCGTGACCGCCGAGCGCGTGCCGTGGAACACGGCCTGGAAGGGATAGGCGACCGACTGCACGGCCTCGTCGATCCAGTGCGCCGTGGACGGCCGGCTCCAGCGCAGTGACAGCAACACCACCAGCACCAGCAGCACCCCCATTGCGGAGAGGAGGTAGGCGTTGCGCTTGAACAGGTTGAGCATGAGCCCTTGCCGTGGAGGAAGGCGGCAACGTCCAATGTTGCGTGGCAGCCGAAGCGATGGCCGCCGGTCGGGTCGTCTGTGGCAGCGGCGCCGGCGGTGCGATCAGGTCTGGGTCGACAGCTCCGCCAGGCGGAACGCCCCGCGCACGGCCACGTCCAGGGGGTCGTCCGCCACCCGAAACCGCAACTCGGTGCGCTCCGTCAGGAAGTCGGCCAGCCCCGCGAGCAGCGCCCCCCCGCCCACGAGGACGATCTCCGTCTGCGCGATGTCGGCGGCCAACTCCGGATCGACCGCCACGAAGGCCTCCTGAATGGCCAGGATCAGGGGTTCGCACGCGTCGATCAGCACATCGCGGAGTTCATTATCGTCCAGGGTGACTTTTTTCTCAACGCCGGTCACCGTGTCGATGCCCGCGATGTCCTCCTGCCGGGGCCGCGGCAGGGGATGCAGGGAGCCGATCGCCAGCTTCAGGGCCTCCGCGCGGGCAGCGGGCAGGCGCAGCCGGTAGCGGCGCAGCACGTAGTCGGCCACGGCGCGGTCCAGGTCGCGCCCACCGAGGGGCCGCCAGCCCCAGCCCGCCACGCTGTCCAGCGAGAAGGCCACCGCCGTGGTCTGGCCCCCCCCCAGGTCGATCAGCATGCCGACCGGCTGGGCGCCATTGAGCAGGCCCACCGCGCACGCCGCGGCCCGCGGGGCCTCCACCAGGCGGATGCGGTTGAAGCCGAAATCGCGCAGCACTTCCTGGTACTTCAGGCGCTCTGCGTCCGGCAGGTGCAACGGTACCAACAGCACCGCCCGCACTCCCAGCACCAGGCGCCGCAGGGCGCCGGCGGGCGCGTGCTGCATCAGCCGTTGCAGCACCAGGCTCAGGCCTTCCGGGTCGCTGATGGTGCCGCGCTCCACGGGGTGCGTCAGGCGCAGCCCGGACTCCTCGGCCAGCGCATCGACGCCGCTGCCCACGCTGTGCAGGCGATAGCGGGGCGGTGGCGGCGGCCCCCGGCGGCGCTTGCGCTGGGGCCGCTCCTGCAGCGCGACCAGCATCGGCTCGCGATGGATGCGGGCGCCGGCGGCCACGGCGATCACGCCGTGCGAGGACCCGGCATCGACGACGAGGATCTGATTGAACAGGGAGGACAAACCCACGGGTTTCGGACAGATGAAGACGCTTGGGCGCGCACACTGGCGTGTCGCATTCCCGTGGCCTATCATCGTGGTGCGGGTTGTACAAGCCGTGCCGCCGGCGCGCGAGCGGAGGCGGTGCCGCTTCCACCGCGCCTTGACAGGCGCCGGAGATCCCTTTATAAGCATCTGTCGTCGTACGATTTTCTGGCGAGATAGCTCAGTTGGTAGAGCAGGGGACTGAAAATCCCCGTGTCCTCAGTTCGATTCTGAGTCTCGCCACCACATCCCTTCTCCCCCCGTCGCCTGAATTCGTTGCCCAAGGCCGGATGACGCATTCCGATCCGGGTGACTTTCAACCGGGGCCCGGTGGCTCATGAAAATCGGCATCATCGGCGGCAGCGGATTGTACGACATGGAGCAACTGGAGCGGGTGGAGGAACACCGGCTCAACACCCCCTTCGGCGCGCCGTCGGACGCCCTGGTGAGCGGCGTCCTGCACGGGCGGGAGGTGGTCTTTCTGCCCCGCCACGGGCGCGGGCACCGGCTGCTGCCCAGCGAGATCCCCTTCCGCGCCAACGTGTGGGCCATGAAGAAGCTGGGGGTGACCCACCTGCTCTCCGTGTCCGCCGTGGGCAGCCTGCGCGAGGACATCGAGCCGGGCCAGCTCGTGTTTCCCGACCAGTTCATCGACCGCACCTTCCTGCGTCCGAACACCTTTTTCGGCAACGGGGTGATCGCGCACATCCAGTTCGGCGACCCGGTGTGCCCGCACCTGGTGGCAGAGCTCGCCGCGGCCTCCGAACGGCTGGGAATCGCTTTTCACCGGGGCGGCACCTACGTGTGCATCGAGGGCCCGGCGTTTTCCACCCGGGCCGAATCGTTCCTGTACCGCTCCTGGGGCGGCTCCGTGATCGGCATGACCAACCTGCAGGAGGCCAAGCTGGCCCGCGAGGCGGAGATGTGCTTCGCCACCATCGCGCTGGCCACCGACTACGACTGCTGGCACGAGACCGAGGCGGAGGTGAGCGTGGAGTCGGTGCTGGAGGTGATGCGCCAGAACATCGCCAGCTCCAAGCGCCTGCTGTCCAAGGCGGTGGAGCTGATGAACCCGGCGCGGGCGTGCTCGTGCCGGGATGCGTTGCGCTTCGCCATTCTCACCCGGCCCGACCTCGTTCCCGAGCAGGTGAAGCGGGATCTGGAGCCCATCGTCGGGCGTTATCTGAACTCCTCCAGCTAGACGGGCCGCCGCCATGACGGAAACGTGGGGTCAGGATCAGGAGCTGCTCGCCCGGATCGGCCAGCGGCTGCGCGCGGCGCGGGAGTCCATGGGCCTGACCGTGCAGGACATCGCCGCGCGCACGCGCATCAACCCGGTGTTCATCGACCAGATCGAGAAGGGGGAGCTGCAGGGCCTGCCGGGGCTGGCCTTCGTCAAGG
>JABAHQ010011838.1_pt2 | contig 10032 bp, 10 predicted proteins | sample 7062091 | NCBI WGS metagenome assembly JABAHQ01 (sample SAMN14534359, study PRJNA622989) | marine sediment metagenome | biome: marine biome [ENVO:00000428]; feature: marine pelagic biome [ENVO:01000023]; material: deep marine sediment [ENVO:00002113] | place: India: Gulf of Kutch | collected... | reverse complement strand
TCGAAAGGTGAACTTTTTCCCCCAAAGCAGATGAGGTTGAAGCTAGGGTTGAAACCGAAGACCAGGATCATCTACAGAATTAGGGACGGAGTACTGGTGGTGGAGCCAGTTCCAAAGCTGGAGGATGTTCTGAAGAAGCCCTCTGCATTAAAGGTGTCCATTAAGGAGCTTCACAGCCTTCGCAGAGAACTGTCCAAGGAGGCTGAAGCGTAAACCACTCCCAATTTCGCAAGGAGCCTTTAACTATGTTTGACCGCCACTCCGTTGGAAACCGCTACGCGCGCAAGCGACATCCACATAAAACTGCACTGCCTGAGAGTAGACTTGCATGGGTTCCAAAAGAACGTTGCTGGGAGATAGTTGACTTTGGTTGTAACCACAGACTCCACACCCCATCCATTCCAGAAACAGGGTTTAGCAAGGCTACTCTCCACCCTTTCGGATGGACCCTCCTTGGTGGAATTTAGATGAAAATATTGTTGGATACCACCTATCTACTTCCCGCAGTCGGTATATCTGTAAAGGGCCTATCTGAAGATGTGCTGCTCAGACTGCTTGGGAGGGATCACCTCATCTACATCAGCGAGGTAGCGATCTTTGAACTCTTAGCAAAGAGCGGCAAATACATCGTTGAAGGTGAACTGGGACCAGACAGAGTGTCCAAGGGGGTGAGGTCGCTGGTTTATGATGAGAGGATTGAGAAGATACCCATACATGATACTTCCATCATGCAGGTGGCCTTTAGGTTGAGGAGGGTGCTGAGCGATTTCATAGACTGCATCGTCACATCCTCAGCAATCAATGCATGTGACCTTCTCATAACCGAAGATAAAGACATCCAGGACCTCAAAGAGGGGGAGAGCCTCAGAGGGATCCTTGAGAGCCTCAATCCACAGTTCAGAATCTGTTCAGCGAAGGAATTCGAAAGACAACTAACGGAGGAAAAGCCTTCTTAGGCCACGCAGGCAAAGATAGAAATCAGGCAACAAATATCTACCATTCCTGAATGGCGAAAGAAGATGCCCAGAATATCCATTGCAAAACCGATCCTAGGGAAAGAAGAAGAGGTTGCCCTAAGAGAAGTTCTCCAATCAGGCAACCTGGTTCAAGGCCAAAAAGTGAAACAGTTCGAAGAGGAGTTCGCACACTACCTAGGGGTTAAACACGCCATCGCAGTAGCAAATGGAACAATCGCCCTAGATCTAGCTTTAAAGACTCTGGGAGTAACAGCAGGTGACGAGGTGATCACCCCGGCCTTCTCTTTCATAGCCTCCAGCAACTGCATACTCTACCAAGGAGCAGAACCAGTATTTGCGGATATAGAGCCCAGAACCTACAACATAAACCCCAAGGATGTAACTGAGAAGATCACAGATAAGACAAAGGCCATAATTGCTGTACACCTCTATGGCCAACCAGCAGAGATGAGGAGGCTGAAGGAGATCGCAGAGGACCACCAAATCCTTCTACTGGAGGACGCTGCGCAAGCCCATGGAGCCACCTACAGAGGGAGGAAGGCTGGCAGTCTGGGGGACATGGGATGCTTCAGTTTCTACGCCACAAAGAATATGACCACCGGCGAGGGGGGGATGATCACTACCAACAGCCACCAGCTGGCCAAAAAGGCTCGTCTGCTCCGGGACCACGGACAGAGCCGAAAATATCTTCACACCACATTAGGATACAACTACCGCATGACCGAGATAACCGCCGTCCTAGGGATCACGCAACTCAAGAAACTGGACAGCTTCAACAGAAAGAGGGAACATAATGCTGCAATCCTATCAGAAGGAATCCAAGAGATACCCGGGTTGACTCCACCCTACATAAAAGAGAATGTCACCCACGCATTCCATCAGTACGTAATAAGGGTGGAAGAGGAGTACCCGTTGGACAGGAACCAGCTGACGGAGCATCTGAGAGAGAGGGGTGTGGAGGCGGCCGTGCACTATCCGATGCCCATCTACAAGCAACCCCTCTATAAAGACCTAGGCTACGGAGAAGACCATTGTCCAGCCACTGAGGAAGCCAGCAGAAGAGTTCTCAGCTTACCTGTTCACCCCTCCGTGACAAGACAGGACCTCAAACATATACTGGAAGCTCTGAGAACCCCCAAGAACCCTTCTGACTAAAGACTCTTCTACCCCACAATAAGGATCTAGAGTTCGGGACATTCTTAAGCCCGGGATCACAGAGAAAAATCAAGATAAGTCTCCAGATAGATAGTGAAAAGATGAGGGGTGAAGACCGAATGAAGAAGTTAGGGGTAGCCGTGGTGGGCGTCGGCTTCTGGGGAAGAAACCATGTGAGAGTATTCAGCGAATTATCAGAAACAGAGCTGATAGGGGTCTGCGATGTGGATTCAGAACGAGCTAAGAATATTGCCCAGGAATACGATGTGGAATGGTACACCGATAGCACTGAATTGCTGAAGCATGAGGAGATAGAGGCCGTCAGCATCTGCACCTGGACCACCACTCACGCCACGGAAGCCACCAGGGCATTAAAGCAGGGTAAGCACCTCTTTGTGGAGAAGCCCATCGCCAGCACCGTTAGCCAGGCCAGAGAGATCTTGGACCTGGCCCACAGGGAGGACCGCCACCTAGCGGTAGGGTTCATTGAGAGGTTTAATCCTGGAGTGCGGAGAGTGAAAGATGCCATAGACCAGAATCGGATCGGTTCCGTGGTCTCTGGAACTGCCACCCGAGTCTCCAAGTGGCCAGAGAGAGTGGGCGATGTCGGGGTGGTCAAGGATGCTGCCATCCATGACGTAGATATCATCCGCTACATCTTCTCCGACAATCCCATCGCCGTGTACGCCAAGCTGGGAACTCTGAGGCATAAGAGATATGAGGACTATGCCCAGATGATGCTCACTTTCCAAGATGGGAAGACCGCCTTCATCGAAGCCAACTGGCTGACGCCCTACAAGATCCGACGACTGGTGGTGACCGGAAGCCAGGGAATACTGTCTCTAGACTATATCACCCAAGAGATCAAGATCGACAAAGCCCAACAGACCAGGATACCCCGCCATGAATGGGAGGAACCCCTCAAACTGGAACTCCAACACTTCGCCAACTCCGTCCTAGCCAACAAGGAACCCCTAGTCACCGGCATCGACGGCCTGAATGCACTCATAATCTGTGAGGCAGCCGTAGAGTCCGCCCAGAAATGTGAAGCCATCCCGCTGGAGCAGAAACTAGAGAAGTAGAATCGAACCCTCCCCTCTGCCGCGCCCCTGGATCTCATCTAGACAGTGATGACAAACTCCTAGTGGGCGAGCATTACGTAAGCCCTCGTATTTCGGGTGTTCACTGGCATCAGGGTGTAGTGAAGAATCTGATGCTTACAGGTTTCCCGAGCGGAGGTTCTCACTGGAAGCGATCTTCACTCCGAATCTTTGGGCGGCCTTGGCTAACTTTTCGTCTTCCGTCACTAGGATGTTCTGATGTTGTTTAGCTATTGTAAGATAGGTAGCGTCGTAATAGGTGATGTTAAGTTCATTTGCGACTGCCAGAGTTTGGAGTCCTAGCTCTGAGTCCTTAACATGGATGGTCCTCATGACGTTCAACAATGAGAAGATGAAGCCTAGAATCTTGGTGGCTTCGTCAACACTCAGTCTTTCCAGTAGGCTACATTCTTTCCATAGGGCGTTGCCGATCTCGTAGTAGGCTAGCGACAGAGTGAAACTTTCTTTCGCCAGGTCAACCACTCTTCCTCCGAGTTTCCTAGCTAAAGCTAGAATGCTGCTGGAATCCAGCAGATAACTCATCGTTCCTCTCGCGTCTCCCGAATAATCTCGTTTATCTCCTGGACAGGAATCTTCCTCAAGTATCCCTGCACCTCTTCACCCAGCCTTCTCAATCTCTCTTCCTCTCTGCGTCTAACCTCTTCTCGGAGGGCATCTCTGACAAAACTGCTTATGTTTATATCCAGTTCTCGCAGCTTCTCTTTAAGCTCAGGCGGAATCTTTGCCGACACAGTGGTGTATTTACCCATTAGATATACCAAAAAATAATACTAATTGGTACTATATAAGCGTATTTCCAACTCCCTCACCCACCAATTCAGAACGCCTCCAACATTCCAAAACCTCACCGTTGCTCCCAGATCTTACAGCATCAGACACGACCTGCTGAGGAGCCCCCCTTATCCCGACATAGTCACCGAATGGTTAACGGATAGATTGGATGAGAGCTAAGGAATAGCTGCGGGGCCCTTCTATGCCACTGCTGATCCGGCGGATACTCATAGCAAGAAAGGTTTAAATCTGGTCAACCATCATCCTCTCCTTGGTGTCTCCAATATCTGAAGAGAAGACCAGCGGCCTAGTCTACAAGTGCATAAGATGCGGTGCCAAGGTCACTACCGACGAGATCAAGCTACGGGGTGGCGAGGTGAAGTGCACCATCTGCGGCTATCGGGTCCTCAAGAAGATAAGACCGCCAATCGTAAAGCGAGTGTCCACCAAATAATCCTTGATTATTGAGTGCTTAGGTGATCCACACTTCTAGAGTCAGGGTATATTCCTCATCGTCTAGAAGAGGTCATTCCGTAACTTCTTCTTCACTCTGGCCCTCAGTTTCACCGGCATCTCCATCTCCTCAGGACCCTTCTCCGCCGTCTTCCGCTTCAAAGTCTCTCCACACACTCCATCAGGTAGCAACCGTCGCTTCACACACATGGCAAAGTTGCACTTTGCAACCTGGCACTCCTCATCCGTCCACTCGCACCACACCACATCTCCTCGGCGGCCAGCAGCCTCCTTGGCACACTTGAAGGCTTCACATGTCGGGGAACAATGTTTTGTTCCAGACAAGGTTCTCACAACCCAGATTCTACACAAAAATCTCTTTTCTTTAGACGCATATCGTCAACCCTATGCCTCTGCAAAGACCGTTATAAACCTTTTTGTGACGAACACTAAAACAGACCCAGACTTCAGTTGTGCCCAGCGCTTCCTCTGCACCGGTCGTACTATTCCGTTAACCTTCCATCAGGACTGCTTTAGACGCCTTCTGTAAGTAAGCAGCATGACAGCCCCCACCATTACCGCCAATAAGATTCCGGTCACCAAGCGATTAGATATGAAGGGGACCCCCCAGATCACCACGTAGTCCCTGCTCCTGAGTAGAAGCTGTTCTGAATCCGCCACAGTCAAAGAGCGAGCTGTGGTCAGCCGCCCAGCTACATAGAGAGAGATCCGATAATCTCCACCCAAGATGCCCTCCTTACGAACCACACCGTCAGAGTTGGTGGTCAAGCTCAGTACTTCCCTTCCCTCCTGCTCAAGTTTCACCATCGCATTTGGGATAGGGTTCCCAAAGTAATCCACCACTCTCACCGAGAGAGTAACATTCACCCGTCCACAACGGACCAAGAGATAGAACTCATCTCGAATAACATCCACCACCGTCTCGTTCACCAGGACGGTCTCCCCCCACAGCTCACTGTAATCATAGACTCTCACCTTGTACCTGCCGAATATAGAATCCAGTCTCACGCTCCCCCACTCACTAGTCTCCCCCTCTGCAGCCACCCGTCCGCTACCCCATTCAATCATCTCCACCGAGGCTCCCCGAATCGGTTGCTCCTTAGAATCCAGTACAGCGACGAAGAGGGTTAGAGTTGGACACTGGATCGGATAGGGCTCAGTAAGAGTCCCCACCGTCTCCGTCACATTCCCGATCGACTGGTTAAAGAATAAGTGGCCATAACGTCGAGCCTCAATCCGGTAGCTGACATCAGTGAAAGCGTGAGTGGTAACGATTCCTGAATAATCGGTCTCCACTGAAGGAATCCTACTGGGCACGGAAGTTACATTCCTCAAGGCTACTTCAATGAAGGGGAGCGGACCCTCCCCACTACTGACTTTCATAGTCACCTGGGCCAGTTCACTCTCTATATGAAACCTATTCCGCAGAACATAACCGGTGGCGTCTCCCCCAACATTAGTGAGGTTTAGACTACCAACACGTGCTTCCCTCCAGTAGATCCCAAAGGAATAGAAACCTCTCCCCTCCACCAGAAAATCAACCCATCCAGTCCCATTGGTCCTTCGATCATCGATGAAGAAAGCGGAACCCAGAGCGAGATGATATGCCTTGACAGACACGTCAGCCAAGGGCTCCTGGTCATACTTGTTCACGGCTTGGCAAGAAACCATAATCTCGATCACAGTGAAGTTCTGCGCATCCTCTATCGGCTTATCCGACATCTCGCTTGTGAGAATCACTCTATAGGTGGCCAATGTGATATTCTCTGGAATCTCCCAGTTATACTGGAGTATCCCATTGCTGGCGTTCCCCTGTGTACTCAGAACTGGGATAAGAATGTCCCCGTCATAATAGGCTATGTTTATGTCAACCGTTTCATTGTCATATCCTGAACCCTGAATATCAACCAGGCCGGCCTCCTCTTCTCCTCGGATCAGATATCTCCGAACATACTCCGACTTATCGGTCAAAGCCACAGTGAAGTTTCCGCTAGCCAGGGTGCCATTGAAGGCTACACTATACAGCCCCGTATAGTTCGTGTGTGCACCACCACTAAAGTCAGTGGGATAGGTCACATTTCCTTTCCCAGATCCCGTCTGGAGGGTACTGGTGAGTCGGAGGGTGCGGTAGTGGAAGACCAAACCTGAGGGGTCAGAGACCGTCACATTTCCCAGGTAACGCGTGTCCTCCGCCCCTCCGGTCACCTTCACCAGGATCTGTACCGATTCGCCCTCCTGCAGCTGCCTAGGAGGCGATGGAACAACGGTCTCTACAGAATAAGCGGGTTGAAGGCTGAAGTGGGTGGTAAAGTTGATCCCTTGAGCTTCGTCATGTAAGGTCACCGTGTAATTGCCCAAGGGTCTAGGCGGAACCAGGAAAGTATCATTCACCACCGTGCCCACCGCGGTCCCACGCTGCACCTCCTCCTGATCAAAGAAGATGATATAGCTCCCATTGGGGGTATTTATCTGTCCAGAAACTCGAACCTCATCTCCTACATAACCGCCTTCTGGAAGAATGGAGATTGAGGCCGGTGACGCACTGCAGTATGCTATTCCCTGAAGCAAGAAGGAGATCCTAAGGGTTGTGGTGAGAAGCAGCATTGCGATAACAGAGATCAGTAAGCCTCTTCTGAATCGATTCACTTTCTTCCCTCTTCTAAGCTCTATTAGGGTCTTCTATTCCTGAGGATGTGAACATTTGTTAGCAACAGGCATTTTAAACTTTGTCTTCTCACCAATCAAGCCTCACATACAAGATGTTCCCAAGCCAGAAATGTAAAGCACAGCCTCAAATAACTCACAGGGCTTCAGCTTGAAGACCAAGCCACGACCCAAGAGATCCTAGATTTCCTAAGTAAACATCAAGAGTGGCGCGAAAGGGAATGCATCAACCTCCTCAGAGAGCATGCGCACACATATTTAGGAATCGATTTTTCTTCTCTTCTTAAATCAAGATTACTCCCAGCTATTACCCTGCATACCACAATTGTTGAGTTTAGGGATCCATCATTCCCCCTGTTGAATCTCTAGAATCCTATCCAGGGCTACACTCTAGAATCAGGGGGGCTATAACAAAATGCATGGACTATACAACTGGAGGAAGATAGAGAATGGTGGATTCCCTTTACAAAACGTCAGGGTTCATCTCTTTCTGATTCAGAACAGAAGTATGCATGTTCGTTGCCAATATCTTTCTAATAATCCTCAGCTTCTAACTTTACATTATGCGATTCATCTTCTTTTAAAGAGATGTTAGCCGCTCTCCAGTGTGGATCCAGGTTCTTAACTTAAGGTATTATTCAGCTCTGCCCTCTACAATATCTCCTACAATAGGCACTTTGTATCTTTCTCCTTGGTAAGCCTTCAACATTAATATCAACCAGAGTATCAGAGTAACTAGCCAAATCAACCAACTTATTATTGTGAACACGAAGAAGAAGGGGTAGAACCCCCACCAGAATCCCCACCCGAAAGCACCTCCAATGGTTCCGAATATCCACCCAACTATAGTAAGCGGTAGAAACGTAACAATTGATTGCATGGCATGGAATCTGACGAACTCATTTTTTCCTTCCAATACTAGAAATGCTATCCCGGTAACCCAGCCTAGAAGATAGCATAAGGCACCCTCCACATTCTCCCCTAACCCAAGTTCAGTCTCTTCAGCCATCTGTTCACCCCCCTCCAAGACAATCCAACTCTTCTCCTCCTTTAATACATGTAAAACTTATGTGGTTACACTATATTCTTAATCTACTCAAGAGGAAGAGGACCCGCCCAGCTCAAGAAGGCGGGTTATGAAACGGGCGTAAGAGTTTCAGCACATCGAGTTCTGCTTCCAGCGGAAAGACCTGCTGAACTGGACTGTCACTCGTACCAACCACTAGAACTCATAGAACTCTAGCTCTAGAGGCTTCTCTATACCCTGCCAAGGATAGGGGGTCTTATCTTTCGAAGGCGGGGATTATCTTCTCGCTTATGAGGTCGATTGACCTTCGGACATTGGGGCCTATTGGTGACCCTACCACAAACTGTGAGATGCCCAAGTTAAGGAGTTGATTGATGCGATCCACGCACTCATCAGGGGTGCCACAGACTGAGAAGGCATCTATCATCTTGGAAGAGACCTGACCGAAGGCTTCTCCCCACTTGCCCCCTTTCAAGGCCTCACTGATCCTCTCAGCCTTCTCCTGGTCGATGCCATGTCTCTCCAGCACCACCCCCGGGCTGCCAGCCACTATATAAGCCACCACCGGAACCGCAGCCTTCTTAGCCTTCTCCACCTTCTCATGTACAGAGAAGGAGGTGTAAGCGGCGACATCTACATCACTCATCTTCTTTCCAGCCTGCTCAAGCCCCTTCTTAACCCGACCCACCGCGTAATTCACATCCTTGGGATGCCCAGCATTGATTAGAACTCCATCTCCTATCCTGCCCGCCATAGCCAGCATCTTAGGACCTTGAGCTCCCACATATACCGGAATCTCCTTTCTGGGCTTGAAGAAGAACTTAGCGTCGCGGGCCTGGAAAATCTCTCCCTCAAAAGTCAAACTCTTCTCCCTGATCATCCTGCGAACTATCTGGACACATTCTTTGACTGCTGCAAGAGGCTTACGCATCTCCACCCCAGTGGACCTCAGCGTCGTCTTGTCCCCAGCTCCAATACCGAAGATGACTCGTCCATCAGATATCTCATTCAATGACGCCACGGCTTGAGCGGTGACCACCGGATTGATAAGATAGGGATTGGTCACCCCGGGGCCAAGCCTTATCCTCTGGGTGTACAGCGCCGCAGCGGTGAGGGTAACGTACACGTTGCGATTGTTGAAGTGATCTGTTATCCACAGGTTGTCGAAGCCCCTCTTCTCAGCTTGAATGGCATAGAAAATGGTCTTCCAGTAAGGCTTGTCGGGAACAAACTCGATCCCAAACTTCACCATCTTTCAGGTTCTCCCCTCACATACTCTACTCTTTCAGAGCCTCAGCGACCTGGATCAGCTGTAACTCTTCCTTCACGAACCTCATCGTCTCGTCCTTCTCCAAAAGGAGTGCAGCCTCCAGAAGCACCGCTAGAGTCTCCTCCTCGGTCAGCGGACCCTGTCGCCATTGGTGAAGTAGGGTCTTCGCCAAGCTACTGGGCAACTCATCGGCTTTCTTTGACTCCAGAAGTATGTCGATCAGTCGGTTAGATAGTTCTTCACGTTTTTGGTTGGGAACCATCTGAACAATTCTGCCATATTCCATCCTTGGTCACTTTCCAGTCCGTCATGTAATTATGGAGATTTTTATTAGGGCAGGATCGGTTTTTATGTCTTTGGGAAACCCTGGGGGACATAACTATTGATCTCCAACGAACTTGCGCAGTCACTGAAGAAGCAGAAGTACCACCTGGTGGGCGGGCACTCCGCCGTAAAACGCTGCCGATGGCTCTACGAATCCCTCATTCACGATCGTTCCTGCTACAAACAGAGATTCTATGGAATAAAGAGCCACCAGTGTATCCAGATGACTCCCGCCGTGATATACTGCAC
>JABAHQ010006376.1_pt2 | contig 10033 bp, 9 predicted proteins | sample 7062091 | NCBI WGS metagenome assembly JABAHQ01 (sample SAMN14534359, study PRJNA622989) | marine sediment metagenome | biome: marine biome [ENVO:00000428]; feature: marine pelagic biome [ENVO:01000023]; material: deep marine sediment [ENVO:00002113] | place: India: Gulf of Kutch | collected... | reverse complement strand
CACACCGGGGCGCCGCCTTCCTGCTCTTCAAAGAGGGCGAAGGTGATGCCCACCACGCCCGTCTGGGGCTGGCCCAGCTGGTCGGTCAGGGTGCCGCCGAACTTCAGCAACCGGGGCACCGACCCCAGGGGCACACTCACCCCCGGCTCTTCGACCCTGGCGGGACTCTCCGGGTCCGACGCTTGCGGCTGCGGCCGCTTCGTATCCTCCACTACCGGCTCCTCGCCCGGCCTCTCGCCCGGCCCCACCGGCTCCTGCGCCTCCACGCTCCCGGACCACACCAAACCCAACATGCACACCCCCACCCCGAGCAGGCTCCCCTTCATCGCTCCACCTCCAACTCCCTTTTCTTGATGGGATTTGGGCGAAGGCTATACGCGCTCACAGGATGAGGTCAAGCAGAAAAGCAAGCGGCGGGACCAATCGATTGAGCCGTACCCCCATTTTTCGATCACAGGAGCAAGGAGAAATGGGCTCCTGCTAGAATTTGGTCGTGAAGGCCTCGATTCTGGCTTGTTGCTGGCGGATTTACGAAAAGCCTTAAGCTGTTGACTATCAGCATCACCAACACGTCACGCAGGTGGATCCAGGCTATTTCTTGGAGGATGCCTCCTGAATCATCATAGATGAAATGTCTCGCAAGCGGTGGTTTTCATAACCGCGCCTGCGCGCCACGATACGGTAGTCGAAGCTTACGTTCGATTTTCCGCTGCCCAAGCACCTCGAAGCCCCCAGGCGTCTTGCGAGACACGTAGAGTCCCTGGCAGTCGCTGTTCTAAGAAGCCTGGTAATCAACGTCCTATCGAATCCTTCGCAGGTATCCCCCAAAATTGTAGGTGATCAGGTATTTTTCTCGCAGCCAGCCATCATCAACGAAGGAGGAGTCTTCGCGCAGAAATTCTTGGCAGGCCGCGTGCGGCCCTGGCACGGGATCCCAATTCATCACGTCGCAGATGCCATCCTCAACAATGAAGTAACACCCCACCGACACCAGGGGAGAATACAGGTGAAGCTCGTCGAGGACGTGATCCTGCTTGTGATCACAGTCGGCGATTACCATGGTGCGTCGCCCCGAACACAGCGCCCGCACCTTTTCTATCATGCTCGGTGCCCGGCAATCCCCCTCGATCAAGCTAATCCGTGGGTGGCAAAGGTCTTTAGTTTGGCTCAAATCAAGATCAATGCCCACAACCCGTGCTGATTCCATCTGGAGCAAGTCAAGGAGATGGGCCAAATAGATTGTGCCCCCGCCGTGGGCCACGCCAATTTCTACAACGACTTGGGGCCTCGTCTGGAAGAGAATCTCCTGGTAGACCCAGCAGTCAAGAGGATTTTTCCAAATGACCCGTCCCATCCACACTTGCTGCAATTGGGGGGACCCATGTAGGCTACCTTGATGAACTCTGCGCTGGTGGTAGTCGAACCATTCCCGCACCGTCCAATCCACAATCGGCTTCACGGCCGTTTCCACTTCCTTGTAGATAGTAGTTCGGACTTTGCGGTAAAAGCCTAAGAGACTCCCTTAATTTCGTCAAGCGCGCACTGCGCAGAGGTTCCTTGACTCTGTGTGGGCGCTTGAACAAGACTAGTCCTTTGGATTTGGAAAGGTTATAGTCCAACTTTCGATACATAGAAGGCGGAACCACACAAGAAACGGCAGAAATGGAAAGAAACAAACAGTATAGACTCTTTATCGTTCTAGCTTTTGTGCTGCCGCTGTTCTCTTTTGCCCCACTGGAAATCTACCTAAATAATATTAATGAATTCTCGGCCCGCTTTTGGCATCTCGTCCTCTTATTTCTCGGCCTATCGACCGTTCTGATTGCTGCTTTCTATATGGTGGGGTGCCGCTGGCCGAAAGCTGTCCTGCCCGTGTTGGCCTTCCTGGCTGTAGCAGCTTTCTTGGAATCGCGGATCTTTTTCCCCTTGGCCGGGCACCGGCCGTTCACCGGTGAGCCTATCGACTGGTCCCAGTTCAGTTTCCTGTCCATCGTTGAGCTAGTCGCCCTTGTGGTGCTGGCCGTTGTGTTTCTCTTGCTTCGACGGCGGCTCCAGGTTTTCTATGCCGCCGCGCTCTTTATGCTAGTTTTCCATGGGCTGAATTTTTCTTACATAACTGTCTCCAAATACGGACCAGTCGGACGCTCCTCGCCAATGCAGAAGAGCGATACAGACGTCTTTGAGAATTTCTATCGGCTGTCTAAGGAACGTAACATCATCCACATCGTGACCGATGGTACGAGTGGTGGCTTCATGTACGATATCTTAGAGGAGGACTGGAAGCATTATTCCCAACTTTTCGACGGATTTACGCTTTTCCGACGGGCCGCGGGTCGCTTTCCTGGCACCTACCCTTCGGTCCCCTTTTATATGACGGGGCGCTCGCTAACTCCTAAACAGGACAGTATTGCATCGATGCCCTTCACCCACGAATACATCAGGACTGTGTTGGAACAGCATTCCATCGTCAATGCCTTGGCACAGAAGGGGTTTGTAGCGTATGGTTTTCAAATTAACGGCTTGTATTGCCAAGGAGCATATACACATTGCACGGGGGAGAACATTTTCACCGGTAGACGTCTAAATGATAAGATCCTGACTAATACTTTTTCAAGTTCTCTATTGCTGTTAGACATCGGGCTTTTTCAAAACACGCCCCTCGTGATTCGGCAAAGAGTTTTCAATGACCAGAAGTGGTTCTTAACCCGTTTGGTGAACTCTCCCCGGCTTCCCGGCGTCCTCGGTATCTTCACTGAGAAAGTGACTGCAGAGGGGCATACCAGTTCATACAACTACATTCACCACATGGGAGGACATCTCCCTATTGAGTTTGATGAGAACTGCAGTTATGTTGGGCCGCAGGAGTGGAATGCTGAGAATACGCGGGCTCAGCTAACCTGTGTCCTGCGCCAGCTGGAACTCCTACTGAAGCGGTTAAAACAATTAAACGTATACGATGAAACGATGGTCCTAATCCATGCGGATCACGGGACGGGCCATCTCGCTTCCCTGATTACATCGGTGACAGGCTCGGTCGTCGATCCGCATAGGATCGCGGCCAGCAATCCTCTGTTGCTCATCAAGCCCATGGACTCGCGTGGCCCCCTCAAGATCTCCGATGCTCCAGCCAGCATCGGAGATGTTCCCGCGACTATCAATGAAGTTTTCAGGCTGGGCGGAGAATTCCCGGGGATTCCTCTTACCCGCATCGAAAGGCTGGTGGAGCGAGAGCGTGAATATATCTGGTACCGTCCCGGTCCGGTGTTTCAGAAGCAAGCCCTGCCTCAGGTCAGACGCTACCGCATTCGCGGTGATGTGCTCAACCAATATGATTGGATTCCTCCTCATCTAGCAAAACTAGAAACAGCTCCGTCGCAATTACCTGTCGACTACGAAAACTTTGCTCAATTCGCGCAAGGATTCAGTAGGCTATCAGAGAAGCGCACGGCCCGTTGGGTGGACGGTAAGCTTGCGCGCGTCTATCTTTCATTCCCAACAGAAGGCCGAACTCAATTGGTCTTCAACGCATACGTGCCTCCGACTATTCTGGGCCAAGCCCTTGAGGTTTCAATCAATGACAGAGTGATGGGTAAGCTTACCTATGAAGAACTGACACTGACGAGGAGGCACGTCATTCCGGTACCGGATGACGTGTCGCGCAAGCAAGTGAATGTTATCGAATTCAAAATGAGCAAGGCGGTCAACTCTCCACCCGACCGGCGGCATCGCTCCATCATTTTCAGCTACATCGGGCTGGAAGCCATTAGCTAGGAGACGCACATTGAGACGATACTCTCCGACGACCGTCCTTGGCAGCGCTCTGATCTTGTTGGTCAGTCCCCAACTGGCATATGCATACGTCGACCCCGGAGCTGGCAGCCTTCTTCTCCAACTGCTCCGGGGTGGTGTAGCAGGAGTTCTATTAATCGGTAAGGTCTATTGGCGGCGCGTTAGCGGCCTCCTCGGCTTCAGGGAGAAAAAGGGAGTTCCTGGCGGACAAGAAAAGGGATATGAAGCTCAAGAATAAGAAGAAGGGTATTCACTTGTCGGCAACGGTCAAGAGTTCAATAATGTTGAAGAAAGAAAACCGGAAATACCTTTGGTCTCTTGTGCTGTTCCTACTTTTGTTCCCCTTGTTCAAGGGCTGTGCGCGCGAGGTAGACGTACACAAATACCCTGTCATTTATGACCTGGCAAGGAATTTTCACCTAGCTGACGTTTACCAAGAGGTTCGACTGATCAAATTCGGCACGCCCGCCGCGCGCCAGTACATGCGCACTGGTTGGTCTATCGATGAGAAGGGATCAAGTAACATTCCGTTTGTGTGGGCAACGGGAACCAGTTCATTGCTAGAGGTTTATTTCTCAGTGCCACGAGAAATCTCCCTCCGGTTCCGGTGCTCACCTTTTACCTTTCCGAATTCACCGCCTCAGAAAATCACGATCAGACTCAACGAAAGAGTTTTAGGATCCATAAAGCTGGACCGGGGAGCAAAAGAATATCAATTTGTCTTACGGCGGGATGCGATGGTGCAAGGAACAAACAAACTCGAATTCCGTTACCACTATGCTTATGCGCCGAAAGACGTTGTACCTGGTGTGAAGGATACTAGGGAACTGGCTGTCTCGTGGGATTACATCATATTTGGTTCGGAAGGCGATGAGTTGCTGCCGGAATCTTGGGCGGACGCTGAAAGTGGTGTTCTTTATATTCCTTTCGGCGCCCAGGTGGATTTTTTTGTTAATCTGCGCGACAAAGGCTTGTTCACAACAGACGGGATCATACTCACTGGCGATGCACCAGGAAGCTTACAGTTCTCTCTTCAGGCGGAGGGCAATAAGGAACAAATCCTCAAGACATTCCAGGCTTCGACATCACTCGAAACAATCCCTTTGCAACCAACTTTGAACCAAGGCGTCCTCTTGTCGTTGCGGGCCGTCCCGGCGCACCACTCGGCGAAGGATTCGGACGGTGTGGTAATAGTGCGACCTGCCATTCGGCTCAAGGAACTCCCGGAGGAAGTCCTTACTGAAGCTTCCGCTATCCACTCACAGTCAAGAGCAGGCTTACGCAGGCCGAATATCATCATCTATCTGATGGACGCTCTGCGAGCTGACCATCTAGGTTGTTACGGGTATGAACTGCCAGTTTCCCCGAACATCGATGCTTTCGTACAGGATTCCATTTTATTCGAGAATGCCGTTGCCCAAGCTTCTTGGACAAGACCTGCCACGGCATCCATCCTGACCGGATTGGGACCGTGGGAACATGGTGTGAACGACATAGATGATGGTCTTTCCAAAGAAGCCATTACCCTTGCCGAAATCCTTCGGGCAGCAGGCTATAGTACTGCTGGGTTCATTGCCAACAAGCATGTTGGCACAGAGTTTGGGTTCGACCAGGGTTTCGTCAACTTTTTTGATCTTGCACAAGTCCCGATCAATGCTGTTCAAGCACACGAGGAACACGCAGCGAGAATGTCTCACCCTTTGACCGATACCATTCACGAACAAGTGTTCTCTTGGCTGGATGAAGAAGGAGACCGGGAACCTTTCTTTTTTTACATTCACACCATGGACATTCACGAGCCGTATAGACCCGACCCCATTTATCGAAGAAAGTTCGCTCCGCAGGTAAATAATCCTGACGTGGGATCTAGCCAATGGCTAAGACAGCTTACAAACGGTAAGATTCCGCTAACGGACTCTTTGGTTAGGGATATGGTATCACTTTACGATGCGGAGGTGGCCTCCAACGACTACCGCTTTGGCCTGCTCATAAAAGAATTGAAAAGGCGAGGTCTCTACAAACAATCACTAATAATCTTGGTTTCGGATCACGGAGAAGCATTCTTCGAGCACGAGAAGTTTGGCCATCGGAACTCTCTATACTCGGAAGTGCTCCGCATTCCGCTTCTAGTCAAACTTCCCAAAAAAGATAGAGATAATGTGATTCAGAGCAACAAGGAACTTCAGCTTGTCCAACAAATTGATATTCTGCCGACTTTGTTGGACTATATAGGCCTTGACGTCCCCCATTATTTGCCAGGAGGTAACTTCTTGAACTCTTCCTCGGTCGGATCTGAACTGCCGCGCCTGACGTTCGCCTATCATCGGGGCCGTATGCGAGAAATCGAGAGTATCATTGAAAGACCTTGGCATTTGATCCGAGAGCGGAGAGAAGGACAAGAGGATGCGACTGTTGAGCTTTATCATCTAGAACAAGATCCACTTGAAAAAGTCAATCTCATTGCTCAGCATCCTCAATTAGCCGAGCATTTGATTTCACTACTTGAAGAACATAAAAACAAAGGAGGCCTAAGACTCGAACCTGAGAAGACTCTTATCGACAAAGAGTTGCAAGAAAGATTGAAAGCCCTAGGATACGTCCAATAAGATTCAAGCATCTTGGCGCGAGAACTTAGCAAGAGCGACGCGAAGCGCACATAGGCTTATGTCAGGCAAGAGGCATTCCTATTATGAGTCTTCACATGGGGCGGCAAAAACGGATCTTCTTCTCTGATCTAGGGGCGATTTGATTGCCAGTGCTTGCGGTACGCTTTGCTGCTTGTGTTGCTAGTAATAGGCGTGACGATGCTATGAAAGTTCTCTTCTAAACATGGTGGATCCCGAGAGCGATATTGTGTTATATCGGGTGCAAGCTTGGGCCGGAGGTGTTTCAGACGAAGGCCCTGAAATTTCCCACCGGCGACATCTCCCTTTCAATTACATCGGATTGAAACCGATTTAACTCTAAGGAGGTGTACATTGAGACGGTGCCTTTATAAGGCTATTTTTGTCGGAATTCTAATCTTGCTGATGTGTCCCCAGCCGGTATATGCGTATGTCGACCCCGGTGCGGGCAGCCTTCTGCTTCAACTCTTGCTAGGCGGAATCGCGGGTGTACTTGTTGTCGGTAAGCTCTACTGGCGGCGCCTCAAAGACTTCCTCGGCTTCAAGGAGAAAACGGCCGGGCCCGGCAGTCAAGAAACTGCCCACGATTCTCAAGAATAGCGACATATGGAAAGCAGTCTCTGATAGGGTGGGAATTGCGTCGGGCAAACCCTGAAGCCACAGTGAAATGCTTTTCAAAATCGAGCAAGTGAAGAATCAAAGCACGAAAGGCATCCTCTATCTAGCAGTTGTTTCACTTGGGCTTCTTGAATGGTCTTGCGGTGGCTCAGGCCAATTACTGGCTACGGACACGCAGGTTCTTTCGCCCCCTTCGATAACAACCACGAGCTTGCCAAACGGCGTAGAAAATCTCTCATATCAGGCCAGTCTGGAAGTCCAAGGGGGCAAACCTCCTTATACTTGGATAGTGTCCCAGGGCGTACTGCCCGATGGACTGACCCTAGATAGTCGGACCGCCGAAATCTCAGGCACGCCAATTCGGAGCAGTATTTTTGAATTCGACATACAGGTCCAGGACAGCGCTGGCAAGAACGATTCCTCCACATTTTCAGTCATTATCGGGATACCTACTGCGCCTAAGTTGAAAGTTGCCTTCATTGCGGATCAGGGGCTCGGCGCGGACGCTGAAGCAGTTCTTCAACTCATCGCCAATGAAGGAGCCGAGATGGTCCTCCACCAAGGCGACTTTGATTACTCAGACGACCCAGAAGCGTGGGACAGTCAGGTCAACAAGATCCTGGGAGCGAGCTTCCCTTACTTTGCCTCAATCGGGAATCATGACGTGCCCGCCTGGTCCGGATACCAAGAGAAGTTGGAAGCCCGCCTAGCTAAAATCCCCGAAGCTTCTTGCACAGGTGACCTGGGAGTCCAGACCGCTTGCAGCTACCGTGGGCTGTTATTTCTTCTGACAGGCCCGGGCACGATCGGTGAAAACCACGACATGTTTATCCGGAACGAACTGGCCGTGGATCACGCAGTTTGGAGTGTCTGTTCCTGGCACAAGAATCAACACGAAATGCAAGTGGGCGGAAAGACCAGCGAAGTCGGTTGGGAACCCTATGAGGAATGCCGGAAAGGGGGCGCCATCATCGCCACGGGGCACGAACACTCGTATCACCGCACTCGCACTTTAATCAGCACGCAGGATCAGATTGTCGATCCTGATTCGCAAGAACCGGACAAGGTTCGAGTAGATGAAGGCTCAACTTTTGTCTTCGTTTCCGGTTTGGGCGGACGAAGCATCCGGGATCAAGAACGGTGCCTCCCGGGTACTTTTCCCTACGGTTGCAACCAAGAGTGGGCAAACATCTACACCTCAACGCAGGGAGCGGAATTCGGCGCTCTCTTCATTACCTTCAACGTCGAGGGAGACCCTACTAAGGCCATAGGAGAGTTCAAGAACATCGGGGGCGCCACCATCGACACTTTCACAATCCAATCTGGCCTTCCCTGATTGTTCCCAACCGTTCTTTTGCAATGTTCGGACGTTCATCATGGACGAATTTTGGAGCGAAAGTCTGCGGGGATTGCTACCGTCCCCAATGAAGCTGGCGGTGGCAAGCAGCGCAGAGCGTGATCAGGTTTTCTTCCGTGTCGTGTCCCAACCGGCTTCGCAGCTGGATGTGATGGACCTCCAACTCTGCACAGCCTCCGCAGGATTGACAGCGCCAACCATCCCGCTCCAATACTTCCTGACGAAGCTGGCGGTAGCTTTCGGGATCAAGTCTTTTCCGACTGGGCATAGGCAAGAAACTCTTCCTGCTGGCCGGGGGGAAGGAGCTCAAAGAGGCGAGAAACCGCCAACAGCAGGGCTTTCTTATTGCCATTCTGCAAGTGGGCGCCACCCAAGAAATCGGCACAGATCATCTCCAAGCAGTATCCTCGGGACTTACTTGTTCCAAGCATGAGGGAGGCAGTTTCTAAGGCGTCCTCGATCACCTGCAGCTGGCTCTTGTAGACCTTGAAATAGAGCATCTCCCANNTCCGAGCGCGCCACTTTGGCTAGCTCGCGGGCCTTGGTCCAGCCGATTTGCCTGAGTTCGCGGCGGGCTTTCTTTGGCAAGTGCTCGTGAATAGCCATCAAGTAATAGGCCTTGCGGCGGGATTCCGGGAAATGTTTTTCAAGGAACTCATCAAAGGACTTGAGGTTATCCAGCCTCCAGTACTGACCTGCCCGAACTTCGCAGAGATACCGGCCGAGCTCCACAAACCGGCTCTCCTTCTCGTGCTCGACGCTCTGCTCCCAGGCCAGGATCTCCTCGATCTTGCCCAGGACAAACAGGGCCCGCCGGCGGTTGAGCTTCGGCCGCACGAGGGGCCGTCCGTTAGTACTCAATGTCCTCAAGCCAATCAAGGTCACTGGCTCCTGGCTTGCGTATGAGCTTTAAGTCCACCAGGTCTTGCTTTCCCAGGCAGAGCCCCAGATGAGGGCAGGCGAGGCAGCCGTTCTGCGGGAACCGGATGCCGCTGTGGGGCAGGAAATAGCCCTGCTCAATCCGGCCAATGGTCTGCTGGACCAGCTCGCCGTATTCCTGGCGCTGGTCTTCGCTGATCCGGGTCTGGAGGTATTGGACTTCCGGGATCTTCTTTCGGACAAAGGCCACCACGGCCACATTTTCAATGCCGGTCAGCCAGGAGTAGCAGGCGAGCTGGGGGTCCAGGGCCAGGACACCTTCGGGTTCTTCGGCATAGCGGCTGGTGGTAGTCTTCCACTCGATCACCGATCGGGTGCCATCTACTAGGCCGATGGCATCAATAAAGGCCGTAAATTCGTTCCCGTTTCCTAGGGGCCGGGTTAGCTTGATTTGCAGGTTCCGCCGTGGCTGCCGGACGCGGACTCGGTTATCCTGGGCGAACCGTTCAAGCAAGGTGATTCCCTGACGGTACATCTTTTCCCGGTTATCGCCGTTGGTGTATTCGAGCTTGTTCGCTTGGAGGGAGAACCACTCCTTAAAGAGGACTTCGGTGGGGTCCTTCCGGAGAAAGTAGGCGGTCAGGGCCTGCTCGAACACCCGCCCGAAGAGCATGCTGGCCCGGATCTCTTTCTCCCGCCAGCCATCGAGATACCGGTGCTTGTAGCGCTTGGGGCAGGCCAGATACTGGCTGATCTGGGTGAAGCT
>JABAHQ010001904.1_pt2 | contig 10036 bp, 10 predicted proteins | sample 7062091 | NCBI WGS metagenome assembly JABAHQ01 (sample SAMN14534359, study PRJNA622989) | marine sediment metagenome | biome: marine biome [ENVO:00000428]; feature: marine pelagic biome [ENVO:01000023]; material: deep marine sediment [ENVO:00002113] | place: India: Gulf of Kutch | collected... | reverse complement strand
ATGGCCCCGTTGAGGTCCAGTTCGAAGCCGCCGAGCACGTTGAAAAACCGGCTAATGGGGCCGACGACCGCGGTCTCGGGAGAGCCCTCGCGAACGATCGAGCGGGGCCCGTGTTGCTCNNCTCGATGGCGTCCAGCACCGCATCGGCAATCTCCGAGAGCGCCTGATGCCATGAAATCCGCTCCCACTTGCCCTCGCCTCGCTCTCCTGCCCGCCTGAGCGGATAGGCGATGCGTTCGGGACCATCGAGGGACCGGTGCCAGCAGGCACCTTGCAGGCACCCCATGGGATTGTAATCGGGAACGCCCTCTTCGATGACCGGCAGAGTGCCGGCCTGTTCCTCACGGACAATCTTTCCGTCCTTGACGAACACTCGCATCGGGCAGTTGCCGGGATAGCAATCGACGCAGTGGGTTCCCCACCGGACTTCGTCGAATTCAAGATGGTCGGTGTATCGTTGATCAGCCATTGGTGTCGTCCCGGGGGTTGTGATTATGCAGGTTGCAGATGGCTCGCGCCTCGCAGCAGCAAGACCTCGTTGGTGCCATCCTCGATCATCGATGCCCTGGCATCTCGCATGATTTTTTCGATCACATACTCCTTCGACAGCCCGTTGCCCCCGTGGATCTGAACCGCCTCGCTGGCGACCTGAAAGGCCGTTTCCGTCGACAACGCCTTGGCGCTTACCGCGTGAACCAGCGACCCCGGTGGATTGGCCGCGTTATAGGCCATGGTTCTCCTCGACAGCGAACGCGCCGCTTCCACCATCTGGAACATCTTCATCAGTTTGAGTTTGATGTTCTGGTGTTCGATGATCGGAACGCCTCCCTGGACGCGCTCGTTGGCATATTGGACGGCCTCGTCCAGTGCCGATTTGGCGACGCCGGCAAAAGTGACGCTCATGCCGGTATTCGCCCCCACCCAGATGTTCCCGCCGATAATCTGGTTGGCCTGCGCGACATCCGGCACGATCATGTATTTCTTTGGAATGACGACCTCGTCGAAATAGATTTCTCCCTGGTTCAACGCCCGCTGACCGTGCTTGTCGAGGGGTGGCCCCTTCGTGATGCCCGGCAGATCCAGCGGCAGGACACAGATTCCCGTGCCGTGCATGCCCTGGGCCGGATCGAGGCTGACGTGCAGGGAAGCGTGTGTGGAAATCGTGCCATTGCTGACCCAGGCGGACTTCTGCCCCGTCAATACGTAATTGTCGCCGTCCTGTGTCGCCTTGACGCCCGGGGCCATTTGCGGGTTGCTGCTGGTCTTCTCGCCGGCCATGATCCAGTCGGAACCATGATCGGGCTCGGTAATGGCCCAGCAGCCGATCATTTCCGCCTTCGCATCGTTAACGTAGGCCTTCGCCCATTCCTGCAGTTCGGGGTCGGAGGACATGGCCGCATAGGCGAAGGGACTGCCGGTGACCGCAAGACTGATGGCGAGGCCGCTGTCGGCATAGCCCATTGTCTCGCTGATACAGATGCCCGTGCGGAGGCTCGTTTGTCCGCCGAGACCGCCCACGGCGGCCGGCAGCCGATATTTGTGCAAACCGAGTTCCCGATAGCTGCGATGCACATCCCACAACTCTGAGTCCGGCGCGATGACGTCCGCGGGGTCGGCAAGCCGGTCAAGGCGAATCCCGACAGGCCGCACCACTTCCTCGCCGAACCGCCGCACCATGTCTCTCACAGCGGTCTCTTCCTCCGTCAAATTGATGTCCAGATCCGGATAACTCATGGCCACCCCTTCCGTTAAGGTCATTTGCCCATCTAGTCAGCCAAGATCGATCATTTCATTGAGCGGGGTCAATTGTTTGGAAAACAACCGGCATTGACCCATGTCAATTACAACCCCCCGGGAGCCTCAAAGAATGAATCGAAACGGCTGCGAACCTTGGGGGTACGCGATGGCTATAACAGAAGAAGGTCCCGTCTATTCGAACCCGGAAGATCTGTACCGAAAACGTTGGCAATGGGGGATGAAGTTCACTGGGGCTCCCACTGCGTCGATTGCTATCCCGGCTGTTGCCCGATTCGGGTGTATGTGAAGGACGGTATCGTCTGGCGCGAAGAGCAGGCCGGCAGTTTCGATACCATCGAGGAAGGCGTTCCCGACTTCAATCCCATGGGCTGCCAGAAGGGTGCTTCCTGGAGCCAGTCGCTGTATGGCGCGGATCGGCTGATGTATCCCCTCAAGCGAGTTGGTGAGCGCGGCGAAGGCAAGTGGAATCGGGTAAGCTGGGAAGAGGCGCTTGCAGATATCGCCGATTCCATGCTGGACGCCATCGCCGAATACGGCCCTCACACGATCGTCAGGGAAGGTACGCCGGAAGCGGCGTCAAGCCCCGCCGTGCAAAAATTCCTGCGTACCATCGGGGGCGTTCAGGTCGACATGAACGGGTCGATCAACGACTTTTCAATCGGCCTTTATGAGACGTTCGGCAAATTCAGTCCCGTATCAAGTGCAGACGACTGGTTCCATTCGGAACTCGTGCTGATCTGGCACATGAATCCCGTGTTCACGCGGATTCCTTTCTATCATTTCATCGCCGAGGCCCGTTACAACGGCGCCGAGGTCGTCAATATTTCACCCGACATCAACCCCTCACATACCCACGCGGACTACCAGGTGCCCATCAACGGCGGCACCGATCCCGCCTTCGGGCTCGCCATCTGCCAGGTGATACTCGACGAAGGCCTTGCCGACTCGGATTTCATCCGGGAACAGACCGATCTGGGTTATCTGGTGCGAACCGACAACAATCGCTATCTGCGGCAAACGGACGTGACCGGAGAGGGCCGGGAGGATCAGCTGTACCAGTGGGATCCGGCCAGCGGCCTCAAACTCGCGGACCGGGGCAACTGTCATCTACATGGCCTGGCCATTGNNTCTACATGGCCTCGCCATTGCGCTCGACGGCACCTATGAAGTCGAACTGGCCAAGGGCGACAAGGTTGAAGTGCGGCCGGTGTGCGCGCTTTTGAAAGAACATCTGGACAAGAATTTCACGCCCGAACTGCAACAGCCGGTTACCGGCGTCCATCCCGACACCATACGCTTGTTGGCGAGAAAAATCGCCGCGAAGAAGACCAACATCATGCTCGGCTACAACGCCTGCAAGTTCTACCACGGCGACCTGATCGAGCGCGCCATGTGCCTGGTGCTGGCCGTCAGCGGCAACTGGGGCAAGCAGGGGACCGGTATTCGTTGCTGGGCCGCGGGGATGCACGAAGGCTCCATGCTTGCCGTCGAAAAACCCTCGCCGGGCGCGCAAGCGGCGGAGATGGTGCTGGCGACGCAATACGCGCGCCTGGACAAATACAAGGAAAAGGACCCGACGGCTACCACGGAAATCGCCATCCGGGATTTGCCGAGACTGGAGGAAAAGCCCCGGGCCACCATTCCGGCCATCTGGTGGCATGATCATTGCGGCTACGGAGAACGCTGGAATACGCCCGGCTGGGGAGACGACTCCCTCCCCAGGAGCTTTGATGATTACATGAAGGAGGCCTTCGACAACGGCTGGTGGAACCTGCCACCCAAAGACCCGCCACAGGTGCTGATCGAGTGCGGCGGCAACATGCTGCGCCGCACGCGCGGCGGCAAGACCGCACTGCTCGATACGCTCTGGCCCAAGCTCAAGAAGATCGTGACCATCGACTTCCGTATCAGCCAGACGGCGCTGTATGCCGACTACGTGCTGCCGGCGGCACAGCATTACGAGAAGATCGCATTCAGCATCCCCACACCGCATGTGATGAATCTGAATCTTTCCGATCAGTCTGCGGCGCCCGTGGGTGAGGCGAAAAACGAATGGGATATATTCCATGCGTTGCTGCAACTCATCGTCGAACGCGGCAAGGCGCGAGGCATCGAGAGCACGGAATCGTTGAACGGCACCGAACACAAGCTGGCCGACATGGTCGACGCTTACACCATGAAAGGTTATTACCGCACCGAAGAGGGCAATATCGATACCGAGAAGATTCAGGACGAAGCCGTTCGAGATACGGTGCTCGCGGGCAACCTGCCCTTCGGCACCACGCTCGAGACATTGCGCGAGAAAGGCCACATCAGGTTCACGGATTTCGGCATCACGCCCATGGGCTCGTCCCAGGCTTCACCGGTGGAACCGGACAAGACGCATGTACCGTTTCGAAACCATACGGAAGCGGGGCACCCCTTCCCTACCTATGCGCGACGGGCACAGTTCTATATCGACCACGAATGGTTTCTCGAGGCGGGCGAGCATCTGCCGACGCACAAGCCCAATCCCAAGGCCGGCGGAGACTACCCCATCGGCATTACCTCGGGACACAACCGCTGGTCGATCCACACGATGAACCAGGCGAACGAGTACATCCTGGGCACGCACCGGGGCGAACCGAATGCGATGGTCAATCCCGACGATGCACGCAAGCGTGGGATCGAGGATGACGATCTGATACGCGTCTTCAACGATGTCGGGGAGTTCAAGGTGCGAGCCAAGGTGGCGCCGAACGTCAAACCGGGACAGTTGATCTCCTACAACGGCTGGGCAGGATTCCAGTACCAGGACTGGAGCGGCGAGAACGAGGTGGAACCCGGCATGGTGAAGTGGATCGGCTTTGCCGGCGGTTACGGCCACCTGAACTACATGCCGAACGAATGGCAGCCCGTCCCCGTGTCCCGCTGGACGCGCTGCGATTACGAAAAGTGCGGGGCCGGAGCCGGTTGATACAGGTCAATTGATTAAAAATTGGCCTGTGGAATACTTCTTTTACCCGGAAGAGGCGGCGGCGGAGGCACAGTCCAGGGTTAATGCGGTAAGCNNCATCGCCGGCGTGGGCATGACCCACTTCGGGAAACACCTTGAAACGGGCCTCAAGGCGCTGGGCGGCGAGGCCATCATGGATGCCATCAAGGATGCGGGTATCGATGCGAAGGACCTGCAAGCCGCCTGGGTCGGCAATGCGGCCGCCGGCCTTGTCACCGGCCAGGAGTGTATCCGGGGGCAGGTGGTCCTGCGCGGCTCCGGCATCGGCAAGATCCCCGTTGTCAATGTGGAAAATGCCTGCGCCAGTGCCTCAACCGCNNCGCCATGATGGTCACGGCCGGGCTTCTACGACATGGTACTGGCGGTCGGTGTCGAGAAGCTCTACCACGAGGACAAGCGCAAGACCTTCGCGGCCTTCGGCGGCGCCGTCGACGTCGAGGCCCTGGCGGCGATCATGGAGAACCTGAAGAAGAGCGCAGAGGCAGGGGGTGCCTCCGCGGCGTCCGAGGGTGCCGGTGAGAAGCGTTCCATGTTTATGGACATTTACGCGTCGGCCGCCAGGGCCCACATGAAGGCCTACGGGACCACGGTGGAGCAGTTCGCCGGCGTGTCCGCCAAGAATTCGTATCACGGCAGCCTGAATCCCCGGGCGCAGTTTCGGGAAATGATGACCGTGGAAGAAGTCCTGCAGCAGCCCATGATCGCCGAACCGCTGACCAGGCCCATGTGTTCACCGATCGGCGATGGTGCCGCTGCGGTCGTGATTGTCAGCGAGAAGAAACTGAAAGAACTCGGCCTGGATCGAAAGGCGGTCAAAATCGCGGCCTCCTCGCTGCATTCGGGCTGGGATCGCGAGGCTAACGAGGCGGGCGCGGCCGAACTCTGCACGCAGGAAGCTTATGAGGAAGCGGGCGTGGGCCCGGAAGACCTCAACGTCATCGAACTGCACGATGCCTCCGCACCAGCTGAAATCATGGCTTACGAATCCCTGGGCCTCTGTCGCAAGGGCGACGGCGGCAAGTTGATCGACGAGGGCGCGACGAAACTCGGCGGCAGGCTCCCGGTCAATACCTCCGGCGGCCTGTTGCGCAAGGGTCATCCGGTGGGCGCGACGGGCATTGCCCAGATCGTGGAACTGACCGAGCAATTGCAGGGGCGCAGCGGCAAACGACAGGTCGAAGGGGCAAAAGTCGCACTGGCCCATAACGGCGGCGGCTCGATCGGATCCGACGCGGCCGCCATGTGCGTCACGATTCTGACGACCTGAGCAGGCGACAACACGACAAGAAGTAGGAGCACCTGATGGGAAATGCGCGGGAAATTCCTGTACGGCAAGCGCCGACGGATTTCGGCAGCCGGGAATTTCCGGGCGCGTTGGTGATCGTGACCAACGCCTGTAACCTGCGCTGCACGCATTGTTTCGTGTACCGGGAAGACACGCCGAACAATCCCGGGGACAAGATGTCGGACGAGACCATGCTGTATCAGCTCGAAATGCTGAGAGACCGACACAACATAAAGTCCATGCTGTTCATGGGCGGCGAGCCGATGATCAAGTCGAACCTCGTCCTGAGCGCGATGAACCTGTTCGAGCGCAGCTCGATCGTGACGAACGGCACATATGGCATACCGTCGGTTCCGGGACATCTGGTGACGGTTTCTCTGGACGNNTTTCCGCAAGGTGAAGAAATCGATTTTCGACCGCGAACCCGACGACGGCACGGACGTGATGCTCCAAATGACGCTCACCAAACAGAATGCGCCCTATCTCGAGGAGTTCGTCGAGGAGGTCAAGAATTGGCCCGTCTCGGGGCTTGCATTCACGTTTTACGTGCCGGATCGAAACGAGGTGAGCGGTCTCGCCTGGGACAGCCTTATCGACAGGGACCTCGTCATCGAGCGCCTGATTCGCCTGAAGGCCAGGTACCCCGTCATCAAGAGCAACGTTGGCGCTCTCGAACTCATGAAATCGGAGAGGTGCCTCGAGGTAACGGGCATCAACGGCGAGAACTGCACGATGAAAAGGATGCTGCCACTCTATGTCGGCGAGGGCGGCAGGTTCGAACGCACGTTTTGTTGCTACGGCAACAACGTCGACTGTACGCGGTGCGGGGCCTATGCGGTCTTCAACGGCGCCTGGCACCGCCGGCTCGAAAACCGCGATGCACCCGAAAAGGCAATCGATCCACTCGCCGGGAACTGAAGGTTATGGAGCTGGTCTGTCCCGCGGGTAACCTGCCCGCATTGCGTTCGGCTATCGACAACGGCGCCGACGCGGTTTACATCGGTTTCCGAAACAGCACCAATGCCCGCAATTTTCCAGGGCTCAATTTCAGTCCCCGGGAAGTTGCCGACGGTGTCGAGCACGCCCGCTCTCGCGGCAAGAAAGTCTTTCTCGCCATCAACACCTACCCTTACCCCCCTTACTGGGAAGAAGCGATCCGGACCATCGACACCGCTGTCGAGCTTGGCATCGAGGTATTGATTCTGGCCGATATCGGTCTGATGGATTACGCGGCCACCCATTACCCGAAGCTGCGCCTGCATCTTTCCGTTCAGGGCTCGGCCACCAATCAACACGCCATCGCTTTCTATCACGAAAACTTTGGCATCAAGCGCGCGGTGGTGCCCAGGGTGCTTTCCCTGACCCAGGTACAAAGGCTCATCAAGTCGAGCCCGGTGGAAATCGAGGTGTTCGGCTACGGCAGTCTTTGCGTCATGGTGGAGGGCCGGTGTTCCCTTTCATCCTATGTGACCGGAAAGTCACCGAACAGCGCGGGCGTTTGCTCGCCGGCCGAGGCGGTGCGCTGGGCGGAAAAGACCGATTCGCGGGACGTTTACCTCAACGAGGCCCTTATCAACCGTTACAACGCCGGCGAGCCGGCCGGTTACCCGACACTGTGCAAGGGCCGTTTCGAAGTGGATGGCCAGGTATCCCATTCCCTCGAGGAGCCCACCAGCCTCAACGTGTTGGAAATATTGCCTCAACTCGTTCAAAGCGGGGTTGCCGCCATCAAAGTGGAAGGCCGGCAACGGAGCCGCGCCTACGTCGCCAGAGTGACCCGAACGCTCCGGGCGGCGCTGGACGCCTGCCTGCAGGATCCCGGCCGTTGGCAGGCGAGGGAAGAATGGATTTCCGTGCTGAACGAGATGTCCGAAGGCACCTGTCATACCCTGGGAGCATACGATCGGCCATGGCAGTAAAGATCAGTCTCGGACCGTTACAGTATTTCTGGCCGCGCCAGGATGTCTTCGACTTCTATGAGGGCATCCGCGAGTCCGACGCGGACATCGTCTATCTTGGCGAAACGGTCTGTTCGAAACGGCGCGAACTCAGGCTCGACGACTGGCTCGATATTGCGCGAGCCCTGCACAAAAGCGGCAAGGAAGTGGTCCTTTCCTCGCTTGCCCTGATCGAGGCGGAGTCGGAACTGGGCGTCCTCAAGCACATTGTCGGGAACGGCAGCTTCCCGATCGAGGCCAACGACATGGCCGCGGTGCACTTGTTGCCGCCCACGACCCCGTTTGTCGCCGGACCCCATCTCAACATCTACAACAGCCGGACTTTGAAATTCCTGGCAGCACGTGGCGCATCGCGCTGGGTGACGCCCGTGGAACATGATCGCGATGCGATNNTGCACCGGGCAAGGCCCGACGGCATGGAAACCGAGTTGCTCGTCTTCGGTCGGCTGCCGCTCGCATTTTCCGCACGCTGCTTCAGCGCCAGGGCGGCAAAGCGGCCCAAGGACGACTGTGGTTTCGTTTGCATGCAAACGCCGACCGGAAAGACAGTGCAGACCCAGGATCATCATCCGTTCCTCGTCCTGAACGGTATCCAGATTCAATCGGCACTGACCCAGAATCTGCTCCGCCACGTTGACGAGATCAGCGCACTCGGTATCGATATCGCCCGAGTATCCCCGCAGCCGCACGGCACCACGGAAATCATCGCAACCGTCCGACGCCTGTTCGATGGCGTGCTGGACAAGGCAAGCGGCCTCGCTGCCATCGAACNNNNCGGAACCCATCAAGGTGATCGATTAACGGGAGTGTCGAATGCCGGGCGCATACTGCTGAACGAGGTGAACGAATTGCTTGGCGATGTCGGCAAGATGAGGCGGCAGGACCGAATCCAGATGCAGGTCCATATCGAACTCGAGCGAATCCAGCAGGTTCTTTACGTGCAACCCGGTTTCGGTTTCACCCTCGATCGTCAGGCGACGGGTGAAAAACAGCGTGTCGGGATCCTCCTGCCGGGTCGCCAGGCTGAGGAAGTCGATCAGATTGCCGGCAATGACGACATCGGAATGGGGCTCCGGGTGCGGGACGACGCCGTCCCGCCGGAATCGAAAGTTGAGCCGGCTGGGTACATCGCGCACATGCAGCAGAACGGACTTCCCCTCGACCTCGACGAATCGTTCCGAGATCCGCTGGCCACGCATCATATGATTGAACGAGGCGGCAAACACCCTGCTGTGAATGCCGTCCGGGATCGCCAACATAAACATTTTCAAGGGAAACAGGGGCGGCTGCATAAGCGAGTCTATTCTCCTTGTTCACGCTGGCCGGGTTCGGAAGAAGAGTATAGCCTATCAACGGCGCCGTGGCGTCACGCTGACATACGTCAAGCCGCCACTTCAGCAAGATCGCCAGGCGGACGACTATGACTTTTATGAGCATGAGAGAGTTCATCACCGAACTGGAGTATCGGGGCGAGTTGAAACGGGTTTCCCGCCCGATCTCGATGGACCTCGAAGTAACGGAGGTCTGCCAACGAACGCTCAGGGCCGGCGGTCCCGCCCTGCTGTTCGAACGGCCGGCAGAGTCGGACATTCCGGTGCTGGGTAATCTGTTCGGCAAGCAGGAGAGAATCGCAACCGCGCTCGGACTGGAGTCGATCCGGGACCTGCGCGGCGTCGGTACGCAACTGGCCGCCTTCAAGGACCCTTCCTGGCCGACGGCATTCAAGGAAGTGTTTCGCAAACTCCCCGAGTTCGGCCGGCTGCGGCATATTACGCCGAAAGTGATCGACCGGGCACCCTGCGTGGAGAATATCATCGAGGGCGACGATATCGATCTTGGACGGCTGCCCATCCAGAAGTGCTGGCCCAAAGACGCGGGACCGATGATCACCTTCGGCCTGGTGATCACCAAAGGGCCGGACCAACCCAGGCAGAACATCGGCATCTACAGGCAACAGGTCATCGATCGGAACAAGGTGATTATGCGTTGGTTGCATCATCGCGGCGGCGCGACGGACTTTCGGGCATGGTCCGCAAAATA
>JABAHQ010061187.1_pt1 | contig 10039 bp, 12 predicted proteins | sample 7062091 | NCBI WGS metagenome assembly JABAHQ01 (sample SAMN14534359, study PRJNA622989) | marine sediment metagenome | biome: marine biome [ENVO:00000428]; feature: marine pelagic biome [ENVO:01000023]; material: deep marine sediment [ENVO:00002113] | place: India: Gulf of Kutch | collected... | reverse complement strand
TGGGCGGAACGCCTGGCGGAGGTGGAGCCGTTCAAGACGACCTGGCTCGTCGGCATCTTCAACCGCGAGTGGTATCTTGTGCTTTACTGGTGGGCGCTGCTGGCGGCGGGGGTGTTCACGTTCCGCTTCTTCTGCCGCTACCTGTGCCCGCTGGGCGCCGCGCTGTCCATCGGCACCGCGCTGCGCCTGATCGGCATCCGTCGCAAGGAGTTCTGCACGCGCTGCAACCTGTGCGCGCGGGGCTGCGACTCGCGGGCCATCGACGCCGCCGGGCAGATCAACAAGTACGAGTGCCTGTATTGCATGGAGTGCGAACAGAAGTACCATGACGAGATGATCTGCCCGCCGCTGGTGATCGCACGCCGCGCGGCGGAGCGCCGGCGCCGCGACCCGGGTGCAGCCCCCGGCGCCGCGATCGTGGCGGACAGCGGCGGTGCAGACATCCGAAGCGACGACCGGCAAGGGGACGTGCTGCCATGAGGCGCCATCGCGTGGCGGGAACTGAGATTCGGGGTCGGGTCGTGGGCGCGGTCTGGATCGGCCTGGGGCTCGGCCTCCTCGCGGTCTTGGCCGGCACAGGCGCCGCCTGGGGGGCGACGCTGCACGTGCCCGCTCCCGGTGCACCCACCGTGGCGTCCGCCCTGCGCCAGGCCCGGCCGGGGGATCGCATCGTGCTTGCGCCGGGCGTCTACCGGGAGCGGCTGGTGCTTTCCCGCCCCGTGACCCTGACCGGACCCCGGGACGGCCCGTTACCGGTGCTCGACGGCGGTGGCGCAGGGCGGGTGCTGGAGCTTCGTGGGCCCGACATTACCCTCGACCGGCTGGCGGTGCGCAACAGCGGGGATCGCCTGGAAAAAACCGACGCCTGCGTGTACGTGCATGGCGAGGCCACGCGGGCGCGGGTGCTGCGCAGCCGCCTCACCGCGTGTGCCTTCGGCATCTGGGTCAACGGCACGCGGGATGTGGAACTGGCCCACAACACCATCCGCGGGCGGACGCACCCCATCTTCTCCGACCGCGGCAACGGCATCAACCTGTGGCAGATTCGCGGCGGGCGCATCCACGACAACGACATCGCCGAAACCCGGGACGGCGTGTATCTCTCCGTCACCAAGGAGAGCGTGGTCGAGGGCAACCGGATGCGCGACCTGCGGTTCGGCGTGCACTACATGTACTCCGACCGCAACCGGGTGGTGGGCAACGTCACCTGCGACTCGCAGGTGGGGCTGGCGCTGATGTTCTCCAAGCGCCTGGAGGTGCGCGGCAACGCCGCGATCCGCAACCGCGACCACGGCATCCTGTTCCGCTCCATCCTGGACTCGCGCATCGTGGGCAACCGCGTGGAGGGCAACGGCAAGGGCTTCTTCCTCAACGACGCCACCTTCAACGAGATCCGCGGCAACCGCGTCGCGCGCAACGCCATCGGCGTGCACGTCACCGGCGGGAGCGAGGAGAACACCGTCACCGGCAATGCCATCATGCACAACCCGGTGCAGGTGCGGTTTGCCTGGAATTTCCCGATCCGCTGGGATGACGGCAAGCAGGGGAACTACTGGAGCGACTACGTGGGCTGGGACCTGGACGGCGACCGCCGCGGCGATCGCCCGCACCACGCCAGCGGCCATCTGGACCGGCTGATGGTGCGCTATCCCGTCTTGCGCATGCTCGCGGCGAGCCCGGTGCTGATGCTGCTGCAGGCGGTCGAGGGCCGCTTTCCCGTGTTGCGCGCGCCCAGCATCGTGGATCGCCATCCGCAACTGCGTCCGCGCGGATTGCAGGGGCAGGCGGCGGACGACACGGTGGCGCCGTGTGCGCCGCCGGATGCGGAAGCATCGGCCCCTGCGACGGCCGCCGCCGCGGTCGGGCGAGGTGTATCGTGAATGCGCCGCGGGAGGCAGGGGTGCTGGAGGTGCGGGGCCTGGGCAAGCGCTTCGGCAGGAGCGTCGTGCTGCGGGAGGTGGATCTGGCGATCCACCCGGCGGAACACCTGGCGCTGGTCGGCAACAACGGCCAGGGCAAGACCACGCTGTTGCGCCTGATGCTGGGACTGCTGCGGCCGGACACGGGCGAGGTGCGCCTCGACGGCACCCTCCTCGGCTACCCCAGGGCCGTTGCGGCCAAGCGCCGCATTGGCTATCTGCCCGAGGCGGTGACCTTCTACCCGAACCTGAGCGGGCGCCGCACGCTGCGGTTCCTGGGGCGCCTGAAGGGCCTGGGCGGGCCCGCCTTGCGCAGCGAAGCGGATGCGTTGCTGGAGCGGGTGGGCCTGCAAGCGGTGGCCGAGCAACCGGTGCGCACCTATTCCAAGGGCATGCGGCAGCGGCTGGGGCTGGCCCAGGCGTTGTTGGGCCAGCCGCGCCTGCTGCTGCTGGACGAGCCGACCAGCGGCCTGGACCCGGAGGGCATCCACGAGTTCTACGACCTCATTGCCGACCTGCAGCAGGATGGGGTGGCGATCCTGATGGCGAGTCATTCCCTGGCCGAGATGGAGCCGCGGTTGGATCGCCTCGCCGTGCTCGGCGACGGCGTGGTGCGGCGCTGCGGGAGCATTGCGGAGCTCGCGGAGCAGGCGCGCCTGCCCGGCACGATCCGCTTCACCCTGCGGGAGCCGGCGGCGGCCCAGCCGCCGGACCTGGCCCGGATCATCGCGCGGGCCCACGCCAACGGCAGCCTCGGCGGTTACGTCCTGCCGGTGGACAACGGCGAGAAGTACCAGGTGCTGCAGCAACTGGTGCGCCATGCGGAGCGGATGAATGCGCTGAGTGTGCACGAGCCGGGGCTGGAGGAATTGTTCCGGCATCTCAACCTGGGCGTCGCCGGGCCGGGGCGTGGCGTTCCGCTGGGGGAGGCATGATGCGCGCCGTGTGGAGCATCGCTGGCAAGGAGGTGGTGGACCACCTGCGCAACGGGTGGGTGATCGCCATCGCGGTGGCGTTCGCCATCTTTGCGCTGGTCATCAGCCTGGCGGGCTTTGGGCTCGCCGGGGTCGTGGGCGCGGGAGAGCAGGGCGCGACCCTGGGCAGCCTCACGAGCCTGGTCATCTACCTCGTGCCGTTGCTGGGCCTGCTCGTGGCCTATGACGGTATCGCCGGTGAGCACGAGCGGGGCACGATGGACCTGCTGCTCTCCTATCCCCTGCGCCCCGCGCACCTGCTGCTGGGCAAGTGGCTGGGGCTCTGCGCAGTGCTCGTGGGGTCTCTGCTGCTGGGGCTCGCCGCGCCGATCGGGGTGGGGGTGTGGAGCGGGCAGGGCTTGGGGGCCTGGCTGCTGTTCACGGTGCTCACGGCGTGGCTGGGCGTGATCTTCGTCGGCGTGGCGCTGCTGCTCTCCGCGCTGTCCCGTGAGCGCACGCGGCTGCTGGGCTTGGCGTTGGGCCTGTGGCTGCTGCTGGTGATCCTGTTCGACGTGGCCCTGGTCGGCCTGTTGGTGGCGACCGAGGGCGGTGTGCCCGTGGGCGTGGTGAGCGGGTTGTTCTTCGGCAATCCCACCAGCCTGTTCCGCTTTCTCAACCTTACGATGCTGGTAGCACCGGAGGTGCTGGCGGAAACGGGGCTCGTCGCCGCTGCGCCCCCGCTCTGGGCGCTGTGCGCGGCGCTGGGGGCGTGGACGGTGCTGCCGCCGGTGCTGGCGGGCTGGGCGCTGCATCGTGCCTGAGGGCGCAGGACCGCCGCGATCGGTCGTGGCGGTGGACCAACTTGGGGAGGGTGCCGATGCGATCATTCATGGACCACATTCCGCCCGAGCATCACGACGCATTGCGCGATGCCATCGACGCGGTGACCGAAAGCAAGATCCTGCTGGATCAGGTCGCCGAGCGCTTCGGCACCAAGGAGCCGGACGCCCTGGAATCCCTGCTCGGCCAGACCTTCGACGGCGTGACGGTCACTCCCGAGGCGGTGGCGGAACTCAGGGCCCTGCACGACCTGCACGAGACGCGGCGCCAAGCCTGTCACGCGATCATGCAGCGGATCGCGGGGGGCGCCGCCGACCCGGAAGAGCCGCAATGAGCGGGGTGTCGCCGGTGTCCCACGGCGGGCGCGGGCGCAGGTGCGCCGCGGCGATGCGCCCACGCCGCGGCGCCTGGGGCCGCGCCGGGGCGTGGGCCGCGACACTGCTGGCCCTGGCGATCGTCTCCGCCTGCGAGCGCAAGGCTCCGCTGGCCGATGCGTTTCCGGCGACGCTCACGGCGGAATCCACGTGCGCGGTGGACGGCATGCTGCTCATGGAGCAACCGGGGCCCAAGGGGCAGCTGCTGCTGAGCGACGGGGAGCGCCTGTTCTACTGCGACGTGCGGGAGCTGTTCGAGGCCCTGCACGATGCAGATCTGAGCCACCGCATCCTGGCGGCCTACGCCCAACCCATGGACGGACGGCCATGGGGCAGCCACGCCGACGGCTGGGCCGACGCCCGGGAGTTGACCTATGTGATGGGCAGCGAGCGGTGGGGCGCGATGGGACCCACGCTCGTGCCGTTCCGGAGTGTCGCCGCGGCCCATCGGTTTCGGGACACGCACGGCGGGGCTGTCCGTCCCGCCCCGGAACTGACCGCACAGGTCATGCGCGCCTATGCGCGTGAGGCCCACGAGGCGATGCGCAAGCGCATGGCCCCGGACCCGCACGCGGGCACCGGGCGGCAATCCCACAACTAGCACCGGGCGCCCTGCGGCCACTGGCACGCTGCTCGGCGACCATTTCACGAGCTTGCACGGGGAGGGAGCAGATGGACTCGGCCGCAACCGCGCGCAGCGTGATGCGCACCAACCTCATCACCGTCCGTGCGGACGATGCGCTCACGGACGCCATCCGGCTGCTGATGGAGCACCGCATCAGCGGGTTGCCGGTGGTGGATGCCGCGGGCGCCTTGCTCGGCATGGTCACCGAGAAGGACATGCTGCGCGTGCTCTACGAGGATGCGGAGATGGTGCGCACGGTGGCCGACATCATGACCACGAGCCTGCGCAGCTTTCAAGCGGACGCACCCCTGGCCGACGTCTGCGACTGCCTGCTGGCCAACCATTTCCGGCGGGTGCCGATCCTGGAGGGGGAGCGCCTGGTGGGCCTCATCAGCCGCGCGGACCTGATGGGCACCATCCTGGAAGTGGCGGCGGAACACGTCGGCCGCACCTAGCCCGCGGCGCCGTGCCGGCATCCGGGGGCGGCCTTGAATGCGAGGGCATCCTGCGGTATCGGTGGAGCCGGAGCGATGCACCGAACGCACGTTCGGCGCGGACACCAGCGGTGAGGGGGGCACACGCCGGGCCATGGACAGGGACACGCAGATCGCCCTGGGACGCCACCTGCTGCATTGCCTGCGGCAGCCGCAAGACAGCCTGCAGGGCGAAATCTCCTACAACGACAAGTCCATCTACGTGGACGAGGCGCAGTGGCGGCAGGAGCGCGACGTGCTCTTCCGGCGCTACCCGCTGGTCGCGGCGGCGTCGTGCCAACTGCGGCAACCGGGCGACTTCGTCGCGGAGGACCTGGCAGGCACCCCGGTGCTGGTGGTGCGGGCACGGGACGGTGACGTGCGGGCGTTCCTCAACGTCTGCGCGCACCGCGGGGCGGCAGTCGTGGAGGAGCCGTGTGGAGAGGCCCGGCGGACATTCGCCTGCCCCTATCATGGCTGGGTGTACGACACCGACGGCCGGTTGGTCTCCATCCCGCAGCAAGGCTTCGGCTTCGAGGGCCTCTCCCTGGAGGGGCTGCGCCTGGTGCCGTTGCCCGCGGCCGAGCGGCACGGGCTGGTGTTCGTGCTGCCCGATCCGACGGGAACGCTCGACCTGGACGCCTACCTGGGGGCGTTGGGGCCGGAGTTGGCCGGTTACGGCTTCGGCGCCTATCACCACTTCGAGACGGTGGTGCGCACGCCGGAGGTCAACTGGAAGCTGGTCGCGGATGGGTTCTGGGAGGCATACCACATCAAGGTGCTGCACAAGCGCACGATCGACCCCATCTTCAGCGGGCAGGTGGTGGCATTCGATGCCTATGGCCTGCACCATCGGATGGTCGCGCCCCGGCGCTCCATCGAGGCGCTGCGCACGCAGCCGGAGCAGGAATGGAACGTCGTGCAGCATGCCGCGGTGCTCTACGGCGTGTTCCCCAACACCGTGTTCGTGGTGCAGGGCGACCACATGGAGATCACGCGCATCTTTCCCGGCGCCGGACCGGGGGAGGCGGTGGTACATTTCTCCGTGTTCGCGCCGGCGTATTGGCATGAGGAGGGCGCCCGCGAGCATTGGCAGCGCAACCTGGCTCTGCTGCTCGCCACCGTCGAGGCCGAGGACTTTCGCGTGGCGCGCACGATCCAGGCGGGGGCGGCCGCACCGGCGCAGCGGTATCAGGTGCTCGGCCGCTATGAGCCCGCCTTGGCCCATTTTCATCGCACCTTGCGGGTGGCGCTGGGCCAGCCGGCGGAGGTGGGGCCGCCGGTCGCCGCGGTGCCGAGCGTGGAGGCGGGCTGAACCCGCCGCGCGATATGTGCTAGGAGAGACGATCGCATCGCGCAGCGCACCAACCTGTCGGAGGCCCCCATGCACGTCGGATACAGCGCATTCTTCCAGAACCCCGGCAAGCGCCTGACGGACCGGGAAGTCTACCGCAACGAGATGCGCCTGGCGTGTCTTGCCGAGCCGCTGGGCTTTGAATCGGTGTGGTCCACCGAGCACCACTTCACCGACTACCTGATCAGCCCCGACGTGATCCAGTTCCTGTCCTACATGGCGGGCGTGACGGAGAAGGCGCTGCTGGGCTCCATGGTGGTGGTGCTGCCCTGGCACGACCCGATGCGCGTGGCCGAGCAGGTGGCCATGCTGGACAACCTGTCCGGCGGGCGCATGATCCTGGGCCTCGGGCGCGGGCTGGGCCGGGTGGAGTTCGAGGGCTTTCGGCTGAACATGTCCGACTCGCGGGAAATGTTCAGCGAGTACACCGAGATGGTGATGCACGCCCTGGAGACGGGCGTCTGCGAGTATGAGGGCAAGTTCGTGCGGCAACCCCGGCGGGAAATCCGCCCGGCGCCGTTCAAGTCCTTCCGCGACCGCACCTATGCCGCCACCATGTCGCCCGATTCCATGCCGATTCTCGCCCGCCACGGGCTGGGGATCCTGGTGATCCCGCAGAAGCCCTGGCACGAGGTGGAAAAGGACNNTTTCAGGAGGCCAACGGGCAGCCCGCCCCGCCCCCGCTCGCCGCGGCCTTCGTCTGCGTGGACGAGGACGCGGCGCGGGCCGAGGAGATGGCGCGCACCTATGTCGGGGATTACTACCACTCGGTGATGGAGCACTACGAGCTGACCGCGGGCCACCTGGCCAACACGAAGGGCTACGACTTCTACCACCGCGTGGGCAAGCACATCGAGCGCCACGGGGCGGATGCCTCGGCGCAGGGATTCGTCGAGCTGATGCCCTTCGGGACGCCCGAGCAGGTCATCGAGAAAGTGCGCTTCATCCACGAGCGCATCGGCAACAACGGCCTGCTGGCCACCTTCAGCTTCGGCGGCATGCCCCCCGACGTGGCCGAGCGCAACGTGCGCCTGTTCGCGGAGAAGGTGCTGCCGGCCTTGAAGGAGCTCCCCACGGCGCCCTTCGCGTTCGCGCAATCCGCCTGACGGGGCGCTCGCGAGGGGCAGCGGCTGCCGGCGAGCGGGGCCTCAGGTCAGCGCCCGATGCGAATCTTCTTCTCGCTCACCGCGAGGCCCCGTACCAATGCCTGGAGCACGGTGATCGCCGCGTGCTCCTCCTTGGTGAGCGTCGCGGTCTCGCCGCAGGGGCAGGAGAACCGAAAGTCCCGATCCACCTCGTGCAGAAGGACGGTGTGGCTCACGTGGCAATGGGGGCAACTGAAGGTGAAGGTGTAGTCCTGTTCCATATCGGCCACGTGGTGCGAGGCGGGCTTTCCCTGCTCCGGCCCGGCGTGCGCCCCACCATGCCGCGCGGGCTCTGACCCGGGTCGCACGGGGCACACGCCCGGGGTCGACCCGGGGTCGATGCGGCTCTGCAGTGCTTCCAATACATTCATTGCGCTATGGGCCGTGGATTCGTGGGGAGCGGCTGGGCAGATGAGTGGCCGACGCGACCTGACGTGGAGCGCCGCCCGTCGTTGCCTACGCGCTATGGTGCTCTCGTGTGCCGCGCCCGGTCCGGTCGCAGGCAGGCGCCGTACAAAGATAAGACGGATTCGTGAGCGAAATGTTACATGGGTGCCGCAGCGACCCGCGGACCCACGGCACGATCGCGGTCCGCGACTGCGGTCAGCGGCGGGTGACCAGCACCAACCCGGCGGCGACCGCGAGCAGGCCGGCCCACACGTGCCACGTCACCGTCTCCGCCAGCAGCACGAAGCTCAGCAACACCCCGAAGGCGGGCGAGAAGAAGTTGAAGCTGGTGACGACGCTGGGGCTGTAGCGGCGCAGCAGGTACGCCATGCACATGAAGTTGAACCCGGCGACGACGATGCCCTGATAGACGATGCCCGCCAGCGGATACCAGCCCAGCGCGTCCCACCGCACCTCCTCCCACAGCCATCCCCCGGCGGCGAAGCAGGGCAGCGCGAAGAGCATCTGCCATACCACCACGCGGCTGGTTTCAATGCGTTGCAGCAGCCGCGAGCTGAACACGAGGCGCCCCCCCAGGAGCGCCGCGCTGGCCAGGCAGATGGCGTTGCCCACCGCGGTCGCCTGCAGTGCAGCGCCCGCGAGGTCGGGCAGGAAGACCAGGCAGATGCCCGCGAACGCGACCAGCAACCCCGCCGCGCGCACGACGCTGAGCCGGTCGCCCGGCACCCAGAGGTGCGCGAAGAGCCCGGCAAAAAGCGGATTGGTGGCGATGAGGATGCTCGCCATCGCACCGGTGGTATAGCGGATGCCCAGGTTCATCAGGGCGATCTGCACCGTGAACAGCCCGCCCAGCAGGGCCAGGCCGGCCCATTCGGCGGGCTGCGGGCGCAGCGACACGCCGTTCATGCGGGCCCACGCGGCGAGGCAGACCACGCCCAGCAGAAACCGCCAGAACGCGCTCCAAAGCGGCGGGATCGCGATCAGGCCGATCTTCACCGCCGGGACGTTGGCGCCCCAGAGCAGGTTGATGACCACCGCCAGCACGATGGCCGGCCATGGAAAGGACGCAACGCCCGGCGGCGCCGTCGGGGTGGCTGAAGGCCGCATCGCAGACAGGGGCAGAGGCTCGCAGGGAGACAGCCGGCGTTGCACCCGCCACTGCGGCGGGCCGAGCGCATCTTAGCCAAACCACCGGCGGTGTGCCAGCGCTGCGGCCGGCGCGTGGGGGCGGGTTGGTAAGCGATCCCACTTGCTCCTGTAAGCTCTGTGGCCCACACTGTGGAGGGGAGACCGCCCAACCACGCCGTGACGACGGCCGCACCCCGACCCGAATGAGTCCTGATGAGCGAACCGATCCGCCTCGAGATTTTCTCCGACTATGTGTGACCCTGGTGCTACCTCAGTACCGGGCGTATTGAACGACTGAAGCAGAACCACAACGTGGAAGTGACCTGGGTGCACTTTCCGTTGCACCCGGAGACGCCGCCCGAAGGGCAGTCCCTGGAGGAGCTCTTCGCCGGGCGCAACGTGGACGTGACCGCCATGCAGGCCCAGATGCGCGAGCGGATGGCCGCGGAAGGCCTGCCCTACGGCGAGCGCACCCATACCTACAACAGCCGCCTCTCCCAGGAGTTGGGCAAGTGGGCGGAAGGCCAGCCCGGCGGCGAGGCGATTCACGATGCGCTGTTCCGCGCCTACTTCGTGGATGCCCGCAACATCGGCGACGTGGACACGCTGGTGGAGATCGCCCAGGGCATCGGGCTGGACGCCGACCAGGCGCGCGAAGTGCTGGAGCAGCGCACCTTCAAGGCCGCCGTGGACGCGGATTGGAATCGCTCCCACCAGTACGGCGTGACCGGTGTGCCGACATTCGTCGCCGGCGGCTACGGTGTCGTGGGCGCACAGCCCTACGAGATGCTGGAGCAACTGCTGCAGGAAGCCGAGCGGAATCCGCAGTCCTAGAGCATTTTGCGTCGAAGTGTGAACA
>JABAHQ010004999.1_pt1 | contig 10039 bp, 10 predicted proteins | sample 7062091 | NCBI WGS metagenome assembly JABAHQ01 (sample SAMN14534359, study PRJNA622989) | marine sediment metagenome | biome: marine biome [ENVO:00000428]; feature: marine pelagic biome [ENVO:01000023]; material: deep marine sediment [ENVO:00002113] | place: India: Gulf of Kutch | collected... | reverse complement strand
CCAGTATTGATCTTCGAGCGCTCCTTGGCAGGAGAGGCAAATTGCTGACCGGTTATGGTTTTCGATAACCGTTGAGCGCAATTTAAAAATGAGCCAGCGTCACGCTGGTCCACGGCGATCCGCCGCTCCCAACCATGAACACAACCGCCGGCAAACGCAAACTCCAAAACGCCCTGCTCAAATGGTTCGGCACCGCACGGCGCGAAATGCCCTGGCGTGAAACCGCAGACCCCTACGCCATCTGGGTTTCGGAAATCATGTTGCAGCAGACTCAGGTGGCAACGGTGATCCCCTATTTCGAACGCTGGATGAGAAGTTTTCCCACCGTGCACAAACTGGCCCGCGCCCGGGAGGATACGGTGCTCAAGCACTGGGAGGGTCTGGGCTATTACTCCCGCGCACGCAACCTGCATCGGACGGCCAAAACGGTCGTTCGGGACCACGGCGGCCGGCTTCCCGACTCGCATGACGCCTTGATGCAACTGCCGGGCATTGGCCGCTACACGGCGGGGGCGATTCTGAGCATCGCCTTCGGCCAGGCGGTCCCGGTTCTGGACGGCAACGTCAAGCGGGTGCTGTCCCGCCTGTTCACGGTTTCCGGCAACGGCCGGCCCGGAACCGCCGAAACCCGGTTGTGGGATTTGTCCTCCCAACTGGTACCGGATAAAAACCCCGGCGATTTCAATCAGGCGTTGATGGAGTTGGGCGCCACCGTATGCCTGCCGAAGAAACCCATGTGCCTGCTGTGCCCGGTTCAATCCTCCTGCCAGGCGTACCGGAATGGCGTGGTGGATCAGTTTCCTCCGCCCAGGGTACGGCCGCCCGCGAAGAAAATAGAAGTGAGCGCGGCGGTGATCACCCGCAATGGCAAAGTTTTTATCCAGCAACGGCCGAAGAAAGGATTGATGGGCGGGCTCTGGGAGTTTCCCGGCGGCAAACGCCGGCCGAAGGAAACCGAGGAGCAATGCCTGAAACGGGAAATCCGGGAAGAACTGGGAATCCCCGTCGTCATTGCCAAAAAGCTGATGACGATCCGGCACAGTTACACGCAATTTCGCGTCACGCTGAATGTCTTCTGGTGTCCCTGGCAATCGGGCCGGATACGCGCCACCCAGTGCGAACAGTGGAAATGGGTCCGGTATGCGGACTTGAACGACTACACCTTTCCCGCCGCCAATGTGAAAATTGTGCAGACTTTGATGAGTAACGGCGGCCAATGGAAATCCTGATATGACCGGTACCTGGCAGAGCAGCCCCGGTATTAAAGTCATCGTGATCGGCGCGGTGGCCAACCTGGCGCTTGCTATTGTGAAGATCGTCGGCGGTATTTTCGGCCGCAGTGCGGCGATGGTCGCGGACGGTGTCCACTCTCTTTCCGATCTGCTGACCGATGGCGTGGTATTGTTCACGCACAAAATCGGCCAACTGCCGGCGGACGAAAACCACCCCTACGGCCACGGACGGGCGGAGACCATCGGCGCCACGGTGGTGGGCGCGGTGATTATTGCCGCCGGTTTCGGCCTGGCGTACGATGCCTGGGTGACGATTTCGACCGACGCGTTTCGCACCCCGGGAATACTGGCGGTGGCGGCGGCGTTAATTTCCATTGCCGTCAATGAGGGGTTATTCCGTTATACCCGCCGGATCGGCGAGCAAACCAGAAGCCCCTCGCTGGTGGCCAATGCCTGGCATCATCGCTCCGACGCGATATCCTCCATCGCCGCCCTCATCGGCATCGGAGCGGCCATGGCGGGATATCCGATCATGGACCCCATCGCGGCCGTGGTGGTGGCGGTACTGGTCGCCAAGGTGGGTTACAATATCGTTTTCAGCGGTCTGAGCGACCTGATGGATACCGCGTTGAGCGAGGAAGAGACCGCCAAAATCGAACAAGCCATCAACAGCATTCAGGGAGTGATCCGGTCCCATGATCTGCGCACGCGCAGAATCGGCAGTGAAGTGTTGATGGATGTGCATGTGCTGGTGGATCGGGAGGCCTCGGTATCCGAAGGACACCATATCGCGGAATCCGTCCGCCGAAAACTGATTCGCGAGTTTGACAGCATTCAGGAAGTGCTGGTCCATATCGATACAGAGGATGATACTGATTTTGAGACAATTTACTGGGTCAGCCGGGAGGACTTGCGCAAACAGGCCGATCCGATCATCGCATCGATTCCGGAAATCGCCATGCGAACACATTTGAGAACGCATTATCACAGAGGCAAGGCTTTGCTGGAAGTGTACGTCAAGCTCAAGGGAGGGTTGAGCCCGGAACAAACACTGGAAGTTCTCAGCCGCCTGAAGAGTCAACTGATGAATCTTGGCCAGGTGGATGATGTGCGGGTATACATTGATGTCAATTAAAAGGAGGCCCTATGCCGGTATGTATGACGGCCAGCTACCAAGTGGAGCCGGAAATGGTGGAGGAATGCAAGCGCACCATTGAAGATTTTGTGAAGTATATACGGATCAACGAGCCCACCACGCTGTTTTACATGGCGAACCAGGAGATGGGGCACCCGACCCGGTTTCTGCACACGATGATTTTTGAAAACGAGGACGCCATCGCCATCCACCAGCAGTCGCCGGCGACCAAACGTTTTGTGGACATGATCTACCCCGCCGCGCTGGAGCCGCTGGAATTTCGCGAATTTTATATTCTGGGCTATAAAAACGAATACCAGGGTTGAGGGAAAGGCCGGTATCCGGCGTTCTTATTTTTTCACTTTGAATTCCTTCAACTGATCGCCGGACCATTTGATGGACAGGCGGCTCCGTCCTTTGTGGGCTTTTTTCTGAAACGCAGAGCCGAACACCAGCGGCAGGGAAACGCTGGGCTCGACAAACGCCATGGAAAAATTGGCCGCCTTGTTGACCTTGCCCCACGACTGCGCTTCCGCCAGGGTACTGCCGCTGAGCCCTCCCCAATGCGGCGCGTCGGTCGTCATTTGAATGGCGTATTTGTGACCGCCGGTGTTCCGGCCGAAGACATAGCTCATCACAATCGAATCGTTGATGTAGTTTTTCGGCACCCCGCCGGCCACGTAAAAAGCCGCCGTGCGCTTGGACTTCACCACCAGCTGGGTGATTTCATAATTGTCCCGTATGGAGTCGATGGTGATCGGCTGCCGCCCTTCATTCCGGGCGACGACATAATGTTCGGTCAGGCCGATGCCAATGCTGGAATCATTGAGCGCGGGACAGAAAATCGGCACGCCTTTTTTGCGCGCGGTCACCAGAATGGAATCCTTATCGTCGATCACTTTCGAAAGGCGGTGCAGAAATTCCCGGCTGGAATATTTTCGGGCGGGCAGGCTGTCGGCGAATTGTCCGATCATGGAATCAAACTGGGCAAATTTTTCTTCATCGACATAGGTGTCATAAATGCGGTTGATCAGCAGATCGCGCAACCGGGCGTCATCGGCATGCGGTGAACCGGTAAAATGGCCGGCTCCCAGGGCGGCATAAAAATCCTGATACAGGATGGCCCCGGTGGAGACCACGACATCCACCATATTGTAATGAATGAGATCGCGGATGACTTTCCGCAACCCGGCGGCGATCAACGGCCCCGCCAGACCCAGCATAATCGTCGGGCGTTCCTTATCCTTCAACATGCGCTCGAAGATATCGGCGCACAACCCGACGTTGCGCGCCTGGATGGAAGCGCCCTGGTAGGCATCCACCAAATCCGCGACGTTTTTTATTTTTTCAAAATCAACTTGATCAATGCGGTTTTTGAGGAGGGATTTTTTCTGTTTCTTTTCTTGCGGATTCAGGGGATGTAAGGACTTGAGAAAATCTTTATAGGACATCGTTTCTCCGGTTCGTCGTTCGCTGAACCCCGAATAATAGCGTCAGGGTTCCCTCAGGTCAAGGTTATCCGGAACAAAAATAAACATTCCCCTTTAATTTTGCCCCATAACGGCAATCATAGGCGGGAGCACAAGTCTTTGGAGTGGGACGCGGTATCCACCTTGTCAATCGCCTCGATGATTTTACCGTCTTCGTCAATGACATAAGAAATACGCGAGGCGTAGTCATCGTCTTTGCTCTGAATGGCGTGGTATGCCAGGGCGATCTCCCGTCCGACGTCACACAACAGGGGATAGGGAAAATCAAATTTTTCCGCGAAGGCTTTGTTGTCCGCTTCGTTATCCAGACTGACACCCAGGATCACCGCATTTTTCTCCTGAAATTTGGAATAAAAATCGCGGAACCCCTTGCCCTCCATCGTGCATCCGGGGGTATCGGCTTTGGGGTAAAACCAGAGCACCACTTTCTTTCCACGAAAACCGCTTAAAGTCATACGGTTGCCGTTATGATCGTTGACCAGAAAATCCGGCGCTTCACTGCCCACTTCCAGCATGGGAATCCTCCTGCCAAGCAATTGGCGGATCAGGGTTTGAAAGATAAATTTAATGAGGGACCAGCGTATCACGGTAATAAGATGCGCCCGGCGATGGGGAGTCTCAAGTTTTTTTTCAGGAAGAGGGGGATTCCGGGTCTTTTTCCCGGTCGCTGGAATCCTTTTTGCCGCGAATGCCCCGGCCGAGAAAGGAGGTCAAATCGATGCCATAATAACGAAACGCGGCCAGAATCACCGCGCAGGCCGCCGCTTCGTCGAGGTTTCCGATGATCGGGAAATTATCGGGAATCAGCTCAAACAGGCCCGCGGTGGGGTTCGTCAGGTACAGCAGGCTGACCAGGCCGGCCAGAGCCACCAGGATATCTTTGATCATGACAAGGCCTGCGATCCCGAACCGTTGATCTTGATGAGGGCGGCGATTTTTTCACCGAGAATCAAGTCCTCGGCCTGGGTAATTTTTATATTCAGCTCGGATCCCTGGATGATTTTCACAGCCTTGCCCAGGTGTTCGATCAAGGCCCCTTCATCCGTGCCATAATAACCGTCGGCCTTCACCTTGGCGAATGCTTCCTTTAACAAAGCGTAACGGAAGGTTTGCGGGGTCTGAACCCGCCACAACCCATTGCGGTCCAGAGTGCGCTCCACCAAACCCTGCGCATCCACTTTTTTGAGGGTATCACTGACGGGTATTGCGGCAATGGCGCCACCAAACTCGCCGGCCGCCCGGATGGAATCGCGCAACAGGGCCCCGGTGACAAAGGGTCTCACCCCATCGTGGACAATCACCATATCCGTATCCGGTCCCAGAGTATGAAAACCATTATAAACGGAATCCTGCCGTTCCTTACCTCCGGCCACCACCCGAACCACTTTGGGAAAGGATTTCCGGTACTGTTCCGCAGTCTGGTCGACTTCCTTCTCGGAGACCACCAGAACAATTTCGTCCACTTGCGAACATTGGTCAAAAACGGTGAGGGTATGATGAAGCACCGGCCTGTCATCCAATAACAAAAATTGTTTGGGAGTATCGGAACCCATTCGAAGGCCCAGGCCGGCGGCGGGTATGATCGCGGAAACTTTCATCGACAATCGACTCTCTAAAAATTCAAACGGATTTACTATAAAACGATTTCCAATGCTTCGGCAAGGCTTTTCACGAACACGGGTTCAATTTCCGCACGCCGGGCCAGTCGGGATGACTGGGCGGACTGCGGAACCACACATCTCTGGAATCCCAGTTTGGCGGCTTCCGCCAGGCGTGGCTCCAGTTGCGGGACCGATCGGATTTCGCCGGTCAACCCGACCTCTCCGATCATGACGGTTTTCGGATCGATGGCCCGGTTTTGAAAACTGCTGGCAATGGCGGTGGCCACTCCCAGATCCATTGCCGGTTCGGTCACCTTGATGCCGCCGGCCAGGTTCACGAAGATATCCTCGCCCTGCAGGCTCATCTCCAATCGCTTTTCCATGATAGCGGCGAGCAGGGTCATGCGGTTGTAATCGATGCCCGTCGCCACCCGTCTCGGCATGCCGACCGAGGAAGACGCGCTGACCAGCGCCTGCACCTCGACCAGAAACGGCCGGCTGCCCTCCAGGGTCGCAACGATGACGGAGCCGGTGGTATCCTCCGGCCGCTCGTCCAAAAAAATTTCCGAAGGATTGTCCACCGGCCGCAATCCCTCGTGAATCATTTCAAATACGCCGATTTCAGGAGTGGCGCCGAAACGGTTTTTGATGGACCGCAGAACCCGGTAGGCGTGGTGGCGTTCCCCCTCAAAATACAAAACGGTGTCCACAATATGCTCCAGGGATTTGGGACCCGCCAAGGCGCCTTCCTTGGTGATGTGACCGATCAGCAGAACCGGCAATCCCCGTGATTTGCATTCTTGAAAAATTTTGAAGGCCACTTCCCGGACCTGGCCGATGCTTCCCGGAGCAGACTGCAAATCCTGTGTGAAAAAGGTCTGGATGGAATCCATGACCAGCAGATCGGGTTGCAGGCGGTCGAGAGAATTCAGCACTTCCTCCACACAAATTTCAGGACACACCAGAATCCGCTCGGACAGACAACCCAGCCGCTCCGCCCTCAGTTTGATCTGTTCCGGCGACTCCTCTCCCGAAACGTACAGGACGTTCTTCCCGGCCTGCGCGATCGGCCAGACCGCCTGCCACACCAGAGTGGACTTGCCGATTCCCGGATCGCCCCCGACCAACACCAGCGAACCGGGCACCAGTCCACCGCCCAAAACGCGGTCCAGCTCGCCAATACCGGTCTCCAGTCTCCGGGCTTCGATGCCGGTGATATCGGTGACCGGCTGGGCGGCCACGGATTCCGTAGGGACGCGACGCCTTGAATTTTGCCTGGAGGACGAAGACGGAGCCCGCTCTTCGGCAAAAGAGTTCCAATCTTCGCAGGCGGGGCATTTGCCCAGCCATTTGGGGACGCGATGTCCGCAGGATTGGCAAACAAATTGGGTGGCGGATTTGGCCATGAGACCGGACTTCAACAATGTTCAGGCTGGGAAGGATAAAAACTCTTCAATGAATCATGGGAGTTATACCATTTGAGCGAAATAATGCTATTAAAAAAAGTCCGGCCCGGAATGAGGTGAGGGGGTTATCTTCACTTTCTTCTCAGTTTTTTCAAAATTTTATCATTTCGGGAAATATTCACGTTGGCTTTACGCCTCAAATCTCTCAGGGCTTTTTTGATTTCCTCGTTGGCATGGTCGTTGGTGTCCAGCATTTGTTCAAATTTTCCCTGCTCTTCCGCGATGGCTTTCAGAATTTCAATGAGCTTGGAAATTTTTTCACTCGTCAAAGAGATGTCCGCCCGGCCGGCATCCACCTTGGCCAGGGTGGTATCCATTTTCTGATTGATTTCCTTCGTCTGCTCCTGGAGGTTATTCACGGTAACCGACAGTCCGGCGATTTTTTCACTGGTTCCCTGGACCAGTCCTTCCGCCAGTTTATTGATTTTTGTATCTGCCGTCAGAAGGTTCTGGTTGATAATTTCGACCGTCTGGCCCACCCGGTCGCCGCTTTCCTGCAATCCCTGCTGGTTTTTCTCAATCGCGGACAGGCGCCGGTCAACGATTTCTTTAAGAGCCACCATCTGATCCCGCGCGAACTTGATATTTTCACCGGCCTTGGCCTGCCCTAAATTCAACCCATCCACTTTCGAAACGGCGGCATCCTGCTTTTGCAGGCTCTGCGACAACAGGTCGATGATCTTTTTATTCTGCTCACTCAAGGCCTTTCCATTCTCGAGAAGGCTGGTTTGCAGGGACATCAGGCTTTCCGAGCTGGTCCCGCTTCCCTTCACCAGGTCTTTCATAACCGACACCACGCTGTCGATATGCTTGTTTTGAGCATTTAAATTACCCGTAATCTGCTTTTCAATTAAGTGGAAGTTTTTCTGATTGCCGTCGATCAAGTCCTGGAAGGAACTCTGGTTGAGTTTGGCGATTTTTTCCATGTCCTTCGCCATACCCTCTTTAAGCCCTTTGATATTGACCTCGATTTCCTGCTTCAGGGAATTCATTTCAGCCTTTTGACTGTTGGCGAAGGTTTTCAGTTCTTTGATTTGGTTGCCGGCCAGCAGTTTTCTCTCCTCTTTCATTTGCTCTTCAAACCGGTTGAGCTGGTTCCCCATTTTTTGAATTTTCTGGATCGCCTGCGCCTGGCTGTTTTCCATGGAGCCCTGCATCTGGGGTATGACATTTTTCAGGATATCCATTTCCTGCGCCAATGAGTTGTGCCCGGATTTGATTTTACTGATTTCCGCTTTGACCCGCCCGATTTCCACCTGAATTTTATTGACATCCGTCCGGATGGAATTCATGTCCACCCGGAGAGAATTGATGTTCGAATGCACCTGCTTGAATTTGGGAAGCACTTCTTCAACAATCCGGGTGTTGAGTTTTTTGATTTCCAGCAGAATTCTTTCCGCCTTCTTACTGTCTCCGCTGCCGAACAGGTCGGCCTGGGCCTCGGAAGCATAAAAACTCAAACAAGCGATGAATAACACGGCGAGATGAAAGGATTTGATTCTCATGGTTTTTCCCTGGAGGTAAGGAGTCAAAACTTTTTTTCCTGGAAGCCTGGACGGCCCCCGGGTAACGAACAAAATCAGGAAGCAAAAAAACAGCCGCAACAAGTATAACCCGTTGCGGCCATTCTTTTGAACTATTTTTAAAACATGGTGAAAATCGCCGATTAATCGGCAACCATAAAGTGTGCCCGGCGGTTTTCCCACCAGCAATTTTCATTGCTTTCAAAACAGAAGGGCTTTTCTTCTCCGTAACTGATCGTATAGAGGCGACTTTCATCGATGCCCAGAGAGATCAGATACTTTTTGGTTTGCATGGCCCGGCGCTGACCGAGGCCCAAATTATAATTGTTGGTGCCGCGTTCGTCCGCATGACCCTGGATTTCTACCCGGGCATTCGGGTTGTTTTTCAACCACTGCGCGTTGCCCTGGAGAATTTCCTTGCTCTTATCATCCAGCATGTCACGGTCGTAATCGAAGTGCACATCTTCCAACTGCCTTTCTTCTTCAAAGGGCAGCATGCGCGCTTCTTGAACGGGTTCGGGCTCGGGTTCCGGAGCAACAAAAACCGGCTCCTCTTCCATCGGAGCTTCAACCACTTCCTCGACCACCGGTTCTTCGACCATCGGTTCCTCAACCATCGGTTCCTCAATCATCGGTTCCTCGACAGGAACCTCGACGACTTCCTCGATCACCGGTTCCTCAACAGGAACCTCGACGACTTCCTCGACCACCGGTTCCTCGGGTTCCACCGGAACATCCTGGAAACCTCCAATATCCGTTTCCTGGGGTTCCTCAATCACAACCTGCTCCGGTTCTTCAGGCGGCAAATCTTCTTCGGTTTCCATTGGCAGGGTTTCTACCACGGGAGCGGGCGGTTCTTCCACTTCCGGTGGTGCCACATTTTTGGAACAACCCCACATGAGAAGGAATCCGGTCAAAGCCAGAATTCCTACAAAGAAATTCGAGTTCATTTTGTTTTTAAATTTAGTCATAAATACCTCTTTTAAATTCAACAGCTTAAATTAAAGATGTTTGACACGAATTTTTATATGCTTAAAGGGGGCGATTAAAATACCCAACCAATTCAACACCGAAAAAAAAACGATTTTGTGCCTGCCTAGTAACTCTTTGAAAAGTTTTCGATTGAAACAACGTGGACAACAATGAAAGGAACCCAAGAAAAACCTGTTTAATTATATTTCTTTAGACCCTTATATTTCAATCATTAATTCAAATTATATTTATGTTACCAGTTAATGTAAAAAAAACAAGACCCTATAAGATAAGTCCCCTTAAATCAAACCTATTTTTTTGGATAGGGCGACCAGGTGGGGCTGAAACCCCCATCAGGCAGAAAAGTCAGCTGCCGGCTTTTTTTCCCGCCAATCCGCTTGATATGTATGGAGGTATTTCTGCCCCTCGAATAACGGTAAGCCAGAAACCGTCCATCGGGCGACCAGGTCGGCTCCTCCTTGCTGCCTCTACCCCGGGTCAATTGCACCGTTTCGCGGGTTTCAGGATTATAAATCTTAATTTGAAAGGTCGATCCCACTATGGAAGTAAAGGCGATTTTATCTCCGTCCGGCGACCAGGCGGGGTTATCGTTGTATCTT
>JABAHQ010006523.1_pt1 | contig 10041 bp, 8 predicted proteins | sample 7062091 | NCBI WGS metagenome assembly JABAHQ01 (sample SAMN14534359, study PRJNA622989) | marine sediment metagenome | biome: marine biome [ENVO:00000428]; feature: marine pelagic biome [ENVO:01000023]; material: deep marine sediment [ENVO:00002113] | place: India: Gulf of Kutch | collected... | reverse complement strand
GGTGTTCGCCTGGAAGGGCGAGACCGAGGAAGAGTTCTGGTGGTGTATCGAGCAGACCATCTTCGGGCCCGACGGCTGGCACCCGAACATGATCCTGGACGACGGTGGCGACCTGACCAAGCTGATGCACGACAAGTACCCTGAGCTGCTGGCCGAGGTGAAGGGACTGTCGGAAGAGACCACGACCGGCGTGCACCGTCTATATGAAATGATGCGCGAGGGCAGCCTCAAGTGTCCCGCGATCAACGTCAACGACTCGGTGACCAAGTCGAAGTTCGACAACCTGTACGGCTGCCGCGAATCGCTGGTCGACGGCATCAAGCGCGCCACCGACGTGATGATCGCCGGCAAGATCGCCGTGGTGTGCGGCTACGGCGACGTCGGCAAGGGCTCGGCCCAGAGCCTGCGCGGTCTGGGCGCCACCGTGTGGGTCACCGAGATCGACCCGATCTGCGCCTTGCAGGCGGCCATGGAGGGTTTCCGCGTAGTGACCATGGGAGACGCCGCCCCCGCCGCCGACATCTTTGTCACAGCGACCGGAAACCTCAACGTCATCACGCACGACCATATGAAGGCCATGAAGGACGAGGCTATCGTGTGCAACATCGGCCATTTCGACAACGAGATCGATGTGGCGAGCCTGCGCCAGTACGAGTGGGAGAACATCAAGCCGCAGGTCGATCACGTGATCTTCCCCGACGGCAAGAAGATCATCCTGCTGGCCGAGGGCCGGCTGGTGAACCTCGGCTGCGCCACCGGCCATCCGAGCTTCGTCATGTCCAACTCCTTCACCAACCAGGTGCTGGCGCAGATCGAGCTGTGGAACCACCCCGACAACTACGAGCGCAAGGTCTACGTGCTGCCCAAGCACCTGGACGAGCAGGTAGCCCGCCTGCACCTCAAGAAGATTGGTGCCAACCTGACGACCATGACCGAGGAGCAGGCCAAGTACCTGGGGCTGCCGGTGGAAGGACCGTACAAGCCCGAGCACTATCGCTACTAGTCGACGGCGGTGCGGTTCGAAGGGAACGGCGGGGGCTCGAGCGGGCCCCGGTTCCCCGGTCCGCCGAACAATTTGCTTGGGAGCTCACAAGTAGCTCGACGTCGCTTCCCGGGACACGCTGCAAGCACGTCCCTTTACGCTCGCGGCGCTGCGCGGTCCCGATTTGCTTGCAGGCTCCGGGCCTGCCATCCGGGGCGGACCCGCTCTATCCGCCGCCTCGCCCCTGCGGCCGGCGGTCCCGGAACGCGATGTCCGATTGGTTTCGCACACACCAGTGACCGTGCCCTCAACCGACAATGGGGTTTCTGAATATGGCGTCGCCCGAACTGGAGTCGCAAAAGAAGTACCCGCGGCAGTTTAGCTTCGAGTTTTTCCCGCCGAAAAACGAGAAGGGTGGGGAACGCCTGCGCAAGGTGCGCGACAAGCTCGCGGCGCTGGATCCGCTGTATGTCTCCGTCACCTTCGGGGCCGGGGGCAGTACCCAGGCGGGGACGTTCGAGACGGTGAAGGAAATGCTGGATAGCGGCCTGGACGCCGCCCCGCATCTCTCCTGCATCGGCTCGACGCGCTCGAAGCTGCGCGAAATCCTGCAAAGTTACATGGACATCGGCGTCAAACGTATCGTGGCGTTGCGCGGCGATATGCCTTCGGGCATGCGTGGGGCCGGCGAATTCAGCCATGCCAACGAGCTGGTGAAGTTCATCCGCGAGGAGACCGGCGAGCGGTTCCACATCGAGGTGGCGGCCTACCCGGAGTTTCACCCCCAGGCGAAAAGCGCGGAGGATGACCTGCGCAACTTCAAGCGCAAGGTGGAGGCCGGCGCCGATGCCGCCATCACGCAGTATTTTTTCAACGCCGACGCCTATTACTATTTCATCGAGTCCTGCGAGCGGCTCGGCGTGGATCTTCCCATCGTGCCCGGCATCATGCCGATCACCAACTACTCGCAGCTCGCGCGTTTCTCCGACATGTGCGGTGCGGAGATCCCGCGCTGGATCCGCAAACGCCTCGAGGCCTTTGGCGACGACGCGGACAGCATCAAGGCATTCGGTGTGGACTTCACCACCGACCTGTGCGGGCGCCTGCTAGATGCCGGGGCGCCAGGCCTGCACTTCTACACCATGAACCAGGCGGGCCCGACGACCAAGGTGTGGGACGAGCTGGGCCTGGGCGACTATCCCGCCGCCGGCAAGGGGGCCCCTGGGGCCGAAGCCGCTGGCTGACCGCCCGGTAAACTGCAACACGGGCCCCCCCAGGCGGACCGGGGTGTTTGCAGGGAGCCTTTTCGTCGGGCGTGCCCGACGCATTCCAGCAGTCTCGGTCTCGCGGTCGGGCGAATTCCTCGCTACCGGTGCGGCCACCGCACCGTGCATCCCCCAACCATCCACATGAGCGTCGGGTGCCGCAGCGCACGGGTGTGTGTTCTCCGTACCGGCCGGCGCTGCTAATATGCTAAAAATAGGGGGATATCTTTTAATGAGCGACAAGATCATTGTCAGGGATCTGTGCAAGATCTTCGGCCCGCATCCCGACCAGGTCTTCGAGCTGATGGAGCAGGGCCTGGGCAAGGACGAGATCTTCGAGCGCACGCGCAGCACCGTCGGGGTGCGCGACGCCAACTTTGCGGTCAGGGCGGGGGAGATCTTCGTGGTGATGGGGCTCTCGGGCTCCGGCAAGTCCACCCTCGTGCGCATGCTCAACCGCCTGATCGAGCCGACCTCCGGGGAGGTGCTCATCGACGGACAGGACATCCTGAAGATGGGCCGCGATGAGCTCATTGCCATGCGGCGGCGGGACATCGCAATGGTGTTTCAGTCCTTTGCGCTATTGCCGCACCTCACCGTGCTCGAAAATGCGGCGTTCGGCCTCGAGGTGGCGGGTATCGACAAAAGGGAACGTCTCGAGCGGGCGATGCAGGCCCTGGAGCAGGTTGGGCTGAAGGCCAGCGCCGGCAGCTACCCGGACGAGCTCTCGGGCGGTATGCAGCAGCGCGTGGGACTGGCGCGGGCGCTGGCCACGGATCCGACGATCTTGCTGATGGACGAGGCCTTCTCTGCGCTCGATCCGCTGATTCGCCGGGAGATGCAGGAAGAGCTGCTCAGGCTGCAGGAGCAGCAAGAGCGTACCGTGGTGTTCATCTCCCACGATCTGGACGAGGCCATGCGCATCGGAGACCGCATCGCCATGATGGAGGGCGGGCGCGTTCTGCAGGTGGGGACGCCGCGGGAGATCCTGGAGGATCCGGCGACGGACTACGTGCGCGCCTTCTTTCGCGAGGTCGACGTCTCTCAAGTATATACGGTACGGGATGTCGCCCAGCAGGATCAGCCGACATTCAATCTCGCCGAGCACCCCAGCGCCGGCGAGCTGATCGGTACGTTGGAGACCCGAGACCTGCAGTATGGCTACGTGATCGACGCTGACGAGCGCTTTTGCGGAGTGGTCTCCGTCGACTCGCTGCGCGCGGCGCCCGGCAACGGGCTAGAGGCCGCCTTCCTTCCCGATCCCCAAGTGCTGCGTTCGGGGACGCGATTGAGCGATGCCCTGGGCCGGGTGGCGACGACCCCCTATCCGGTTCCCGTGGTGGGCCGCGGGCACCGGTTCAGGGGCACGCTCTCCCGCTCCGGGCTGCTCGGTGCGCTGGAGAAGACCGAATGATCACCGGTGCCTCCGTTGTGACCGATCCGTTGGCGGCGGCGGACGACTGCGCGATCCCGCTCGGCGCGTGGATCGAGGCGGTGGTGGAGTGGCTGCTGGCGAACGCTCAGTGGCTGTTCGACGCCGTCGTCTGGATCATCGACGGCGTGACTACCCTGCTCGAGGACGCCCTGCTGGCACCGCCGGCCTGGGTGCTCACCGCCGTGCTCGTGCTGCTGGGCGCATGGCGGGTGGGCTGGCGTTTCGCCGCCTTTTGCCTGTTGGCGCTGGCGCTGGTGGTCGGGATGGGCCTGTGGAACGACACCATGTCCACCTTGGCTCTGGTCCTGGGCGCCACGCTGGTAAGCCTGGTCGTCGGAGTGCCCATCGGCATCTGGGCGGCGCGCAGCGACACGGTCTGGAACGTGGTGCGGCCGGTGCTTGACTTCATGCAGACCATGCCCGCGTTCGTCTACCTGATACCCGCCGTGATGTTCTTCAGCACGGGCAAGGTCCCCGGGACCATTGCCACGATCATCTTTTCCATGCCGCCGGCCGTTCGCCTGACCAACCTCGGGATTCGACATGTCTCACGAGAGATGGTCGAGGCCGGGCTCGCCTTCGGCTGCACGTCGCGCCAGCTCCTTTTCAAGGTCCAGATCCCCGCGGCCATGCCCTCCATCATGGCGGGGGTCAACCAGAATATCATGCTCGCCCTTTCCATGGTCGTGATCGCCTCGATGATCGGAGCGGGCGGGCTTGGCGACGTGGTGCTGCGGGGCATACAGCGCCTGGACGTCGGGCTCGGCTTCGAGGGCGGCGTCGGCGTGGTCATTCTCGCGATCATCCTGGACCGTATCACGCAGAGCTTCGGACACCGCCAGCGGACCGGGATCGCGCAGCGGCTGCGCGCGCTGTTCCTACCCGCCCGGCCGGAGGGCGAGGCGGGCCTGCGCCCCGGCGAGGAAACGGAGTAGGTCGCCGGATATGCGCATCTGGATACAGTGGGCAGCGATCGCGGCCGCCGGGTTGGGCGCCTTGGCGGTGTTCGCCTACGTCTATCACTGCGGAGAGCTTGCCGCAAGGCAGCAAGCCGCGGCGCCGGCCGTTCCAGGCGGGCCACAGGCGCTGCAGCGCACCCGCAGGGAGCCAGGCGAGATCCGCCTCGGCTGGACGGCATGGGCCGATGCCGAGGTGGCCACCCTCATGGCGGAGAAGATCCTCGAGCGGCGCCTGGGCTATCGGGTGGAGCGCGTCATGACGGACATCGGGATCCAGTACCAGGCAGTCGCCCGCGGCGACCTGGACATCATGCTCATGGCCTGGCTGCCCGTGACCCACGCCAACTACTGGGAAAAGGTCCAGACCCAGGTGGTCAATCTCGGACCGCTGTACATGGGACGGCTCGGCTGGGCGGTGCCGGCCTATGTCCCCGAGGACCGCCTGGGCTCCATCGCCGATCTGAACGATCCGGAGGTGGCCGCCGAGGTGGGCCGCCGAGTCCAGGGCATCGATCCGGGCTCCGGGCTGATGCAGGCCTCCGAGCGCGCCGTGGACGCCTACGGGCTGGACCGGCTGCAGCTGGTATCGGCGAGCGGTGCGGCGATGACTGCGGTTCTGGACCGAGCGATCCGCCAGCACCGCTGGGTGGTGGTGACGGCCTGGAAGCCCCACTGGATCTTCGCGCGCTACGAGCTTCGCTTCCTGGCCGACCCCTTGGGGATTCTGGGCGGCGAGGAACGCATCCACGCCATTGCCCGCAGGGGCTTTCAGGAGGACTACCCGTCCGAGGTCACGGGGTTCTTCTCCCGGATGTACCTGCCCGACGACGAGCTGGCGGCCGTGCTTCTGGACAGCCAGCGGCGGTCAGTCGACGAGGCCGTAGAGCGTTACATCCGCGAGCATCCAAGGCGCATTGACTATTGGCTGAGCGGGCGGATCGGCGAGAAGGACTGAACAAAGGCGCCGGGGACGCCGGGCGTACCGGCGCTCCGCTCGGCGCCCGTCGAGGAACCCAGAGTGCGCAGAGCCGCAGAGCGCGCAAAGATGCCATAGGGCGGCCTGTGGCCGCCACGCTTGTGCCACCCCGATGCCGCTCCGGCGGGCGCAGCCCGCCCTCATAGGGCGGCCTGTGGGCGCCGCGTCTGTGCTGTGTGCCACCCCGATACAGTTTCGGCGGGCACAGCCCGCCCTATGGGCCGGGTCCTCTGCGTTCATTGACCGGGGTCGGTCGAGGCCGGGCGGATCAACCCTTGCGGAAGTGGAAGATGCCCCAGGCGAGATAGCCGTTGTTGCCGCCTTGCACCCAGTGCCCGAGGCCTTTTTTCATTCGATCGATGTATTCCTGGGAGACGACCTCCCGGATCTCGCCCTCGCGCCGCTCGAGCTCGCCGAGCACGCGCCCGTAGTGATTCGGTAGCTGAGGGGCGTGGTCTTCGTAGCCGAGGTCCTCGAAGCCGAGCCTCTCGCAGGTCTCCTTGTAGAACCCGGGCGATCCCAGGGTGTCCAGGTGAATGCGGTCCAGGATGGGCTGGAGCACGCCCGGCGGGCAGTCGTCAACCTGCATGGGGTCGGTAAAGACGAGCTCGCCGCCGCTCTTGATCACGCGGGCGACCTCCTCGAGCACCTTGACCCGGTCGCCGCTGTGCAGGATGGCATCCTGTGACCAGACGATGTCGAAGGAGTCATCGGGGTAGGGGATGTTCTCGAAGGAGGCGTCGACCACCTCGATCGGGTGGTCCAGGCCCTGTTCCCTGTTCATCTGCCGATTACGCTGGTTTTCCACCTCGCTGAGATTGAGCGCCACTACACGGCAGCCGTAGTTCTTGGCGAGGTAGCGTGCGGCGCCTCCGTATCCGGCGCCGATATCCAGTACGTTGCTGTTCTTGTTCAGGTTGGTCAACCGGGCGGCCATGCGCTCGACGGTGCGGCGGCTGGCATCGCGGATCGAATCCTCCTCCGACTCGTACAGGCCGATATGAATATCCTCGCCGCCCCAAATGGTGAAATAGAAGTTGTCGGCGTCCTCGCTGTTGTAGTACTCCTGCGCGGTCTTCACGACCTCGGAATATTCACTGCTCATAAATCTCAGTCCTCGTCTTCTTCCTGATAGGTCTTCTCGGCGACATGGATAAAAAAGTCCGGCTCGGTCTCCTTGAAGGACTCCTTGAAATCGCCGTAGGTCTCGATGTGCTGAAATCCCACCTCGTGCATCAGGCGGCGCATATAGGACTTGCGCAACGGATACATGTTGAGGTGATACTTCGAGCCATCAGGGAATGAATACATGAAGCGGGCAAGGCCGTCGTCTACGTGCTCCGGTTCGGCACTGACCTTTTCCCCGCAATAGTAGTACTTGTGTTTGCTTGAGAAACCGTGGTCGAGGATCGCGTCGTAGTTGCGCTGGTCCAGGATCAGCACCCCGTCATGGTGCAGCGCGGCGTAAAACTCGGCCAGGGCCTTGCGGCGGTCGTGCTCCTTGAAGATATGGGTAAACGAGTTGCCCAGGCAGATGACGGCGTCGTACTGATCGTGGATATCGCGGTTCAGCCAGCGCCAGTCGGCCTGCACGGTCCGGAGTATGTGCCCGCGCTTGCGGCCGTTCTCGAAGGCCTTGGCCAGCATCTCCGGTGCGCCGTCCGCGCTGACCACGTCGAATCCCGCCTCGATCAGGCGAACGGAATGGAAGCCCGTCCCCGTGGCGACGTCGAGCACGCGCCTTGCGCCGCGCTCTTTGAGTATGTTGATGAAAAAGTCGCCCTCACTCTCGGCTCGGGAGTCCCAGTCAATCAGCTCATCCCACTTGTCGACAAAGCCTTGGACGTATTCCTCCTGATAGTGATCGGTCTCGCGGACCGAGAGGGGTTCGTCGCCGAAATGTTGTTTGGAAGCTGAAGACATAGGGTATTCCTCTGGTTGTTACCGATGTGGCCATCCGCGAGCGGTACGGCGTTGGTGCCGGCCGCGTCGACTCGCCGTCCGGCGGCGCATTATCGAGCTCTTCCAGTTGATGCGCGGCCCTCAACCGGGGAACAAATCTGTGCGGCCCGGGGCGGCTTTGATCTTGCGCCACAGCATGCCGCCGGCCTCGCCACGGACGGGGGAACCCGTCCTGGCGGATCTGGGCGATACGGCTCGCTAGCTACTCGGTCGGATCCGGTCCGAACTCGTCTGGCCGTCGAAGTCACGTATGTGTCCGGACAAAGGATCTGGACCGCATACGCAACAAGAGCGTCTGAGATTGAATCACGGCGGCTTTTCGCCGTGTGACCCGGCGCGATGCGTCCCCGGATCTGGATGGCGCGTGGCCTGGTGTCCTCGGCCGCGCGTGCTTTTAGCGACACTCCCTTCGGGAGTAAGCAAGAACCTGCAACGTCTTTACGAGCCCCTTACATTTTCGTCGTTCTCGGGGTCTGCGAGCCCGAATCGACCATGCATAGTGTACCGCAAGCCCAAGAGGCGATCAAAATTGCTGCGGCACACCAGTGCGACTACCGGCTCCCAAGGGGCCCATGCGGCCCTCAGAGACGCTCTGACGGGCCGCCGCGCAAAACGGCCTTTTTTGAGCCCGCGGGCGAATCGCCGCCCATGGGTCCTGTCGTGCGCACTGGCGCCGGTATATTATAACATCATGATTTTACCGATATTTCGTGCGCTCGTTCTCGACACAAGTCCTTGAACGGGCGCAGGCGCGAAGCAGGTGCCGGGGCGGATGCGCGTCGCCCGCGCATCGCGCAGGGATCTTCGATGGTATGATTCGGGTTGCCGTCGCAGTTGAGCTTGACAATGCATTTGCTTATCGGTCGTTTGCATCGACACCACGTCAAAGACAACCTTCGATATACACCGTGCCGAGCCCCCGTTCGTCGGTTGCGAACGGGATGGGCGGTGGCGTGGTCCGCGCTTGTCGGCCTCGCGCTGCTCGGTTGCGATGGGAAGGCGGATGCCCGCGGCGGCGACGGCTCGGCCGTGCTCGATGAGATCCACAAACAGAACGAGCTGGTCGTATTGACCCGCAATGCACCGACGATCTACTACGTCGCCCGTGACGGGTTGGCCGGCCCGGAACACGAGATGAGCGCGGCGTTCGCCGAGGCGCTTGGCGTCAAGGTCCGCTACGAGCTGCGAGACAGCATCGAGGAGATCCTTGCCGCGCTCAGCGCCGGCGAGGGGCATATGGCCGCGGCTGGGTTGACCAGGACCGAGGCGCGCAGGCAGCGGTTCCTCATCGGGCCCGTCTACCAGACGGTGCGCCAGCAGGTGGTTTGCCGGCGCGGCGGGAAGCGGCCCAAGGGCGTCGAGGCGCTCATCGATACCGACCTCGTGGTGACAGCCAAGAGCAGCTACGCGGCGCGGCTGCGCCAACTCAAGATTGAGCACCCGGCGCTGGAGTGGCGCGAGATCGACGACGTCGACACCGAAGAGCTCCTGGAACAGGTGTGGCGGCGCAAGATCGATTGCACGGTCGCCGATTCCAATATCGTCGCCATCAACCGCCGTTATCATCCGGAGCTGGTGGTCACCTTCGACCTGGCGCGTCCGGAGCCACTGGTGTGGTACTTCCCGGCCGGCGCCGAGGGGCTTCAGCGGAAGGCGCAAAAGTGGTTCGACGGGTTCCGCGCAAGCGGCGAGTTAGCCGATGTGCTGGAGCGCTATTACGGGTTCGTGGACATCTTCGACTATGTCGATACGCGCCGTTTCGTGCGCAGCGTGCGCAAGCGGCTGCCGCGTTACCGCAAGCTCTTCGAGGAGGCTGCCGCCAGCCACGGGCTGCCCTGGACGCTGATTGCCGCACAGAGTTACCAGGAATCGCGATGGCGGCCGAGGGCAAAGAGCCCGACCGGCGTGCGCGGCATCATGATGTTGACTCTCCTCACTGCCAAGGAGCTGGGCGTCGAGAATCGGCTCGACGTCGAGCAGAGCATATCCGGCGGGGTCCGCTATCTGGGGCAGCTCCGCGACCGCCTGCCCGAGGAGATCCACGAGCCGGGTCGTACCTGGATCGCCCTGGCCGCGTATAATGTCGGCATGGGACACGTCTACGATGCGCGGCGTCTGGCCGAACGCCTCGGAAAGGACCCGAACCGCTGGACGGACCTGAAGACCGTCTTGCCGCTGCTTGCCCAGAAGCGCTACTACAAGACGCTCAAGTACGGGTATGCCCGCGGCAACGAGCCGGTGCGCTACGTTTCGCGTATTCGTGACTTCGAGGACATGTTGCGCAGGGAGCTGGACCTGCCGGCCCGCTAGCCCGCAGCCGGGATCGCGGGAGTAGGCGCTGGGTGAGCGGCGGGATAGGAGCGCCGCTGTGAGGCGCGATGGGTTTGTCCATCGGCGTTGATCGCGGCGGGAACGTCGCTCCCACAGGTGCTGGATACGGAGTGGGAGCGACATTCTTGTCG